>ERZ808240.26-NODE-26-length-183744-cov-8.671461_pt1 | contig 183744 bp, 175 predicted proteins | sample MGYA00521084_ERZ808240 | MGnify/ENA primary metagenome ERZ808240 (study PRJEB31516, sample SAMN03275571) | gut metagenome | biome: mammalia-associated habitat; material: feces | host: Papio cynocephalus | place: Kenya | collected 2012-08-06 ...
CGTTTTGTGTTGGAGATAAAAAAGAACTGCCGCACATTAGTGCGACAGCCCCTTTCTTATATGCAGTAGCTTTAGTCTTCGTCCCAGCCTGCGTCGCTGATTTCGATTTTCTTGTCGCGGAGCATCAAATCCCTCACGGCATCCGCAGCCGGTTTTCCCTCAAACAAAATCTTGTTGACCTGTTCGATAATGGGAAGCTGTACATGATATTTTTCCGCCAGTCCCATGGCAGCCTTAGCGGAATACACACCCTCCACTACCATTTTTACCTCAGCCATGGCTTCTTCCATGCTCTTGCCCTGACCGATTAAAATACCGGCTCTCCGGTTGCGGGAATGCATGGACGCGCAGGTAACAATCAGATCCCCGATACCGGTGAGCCCGCAGAAAGTTTCAAACTTAGCTCCCATAGCGGTACCCAGTCTTGCAATTTCGGCAATGCCTCTTGTTATCAGAGCCGCCTTGGTGTTGTCCCCGTAGCCCAGTCCGTCCGCCATACCGGCTGCCAGTGCCACGACGTTTTTCAGAGCACCGCCAAGCTCCATGCCCAGCACATCCGGGCTGGTATACACACGGAACACATCACTGATAAAGATATTCTGCAAATATTCCGCCGTACTGCGCTTCTTCGCCCCTACCACAATCGTGGTGGGAATGCCGCGGCTGACTTCTTCCGCATGGGAAGGTCCGGAAAGAACCGCCACTTCTGCCTGCGGAATCTCCTGTTCAATGATTTCCGACAGCGTCATATAGGTATGGTCTTCCACACCCTTTGCCACATTGACGATAATCTGTCCCGGCACGATGAGCGGTGCAAGTTCCTTTGCCGTTGCTCTGGTGTAGGCGCTTGCAACGGCCATTACCAGCACATCTTTATCCGTTACAGCTTCCCTGTCGTCCGTTGTAAAAATCATGTCCTCCGGCAGTTTGATGCCCGGCAGCATTTTATGCTCATGATTCTGTTTTAACATTTCGATTTCCGCCGGCAGCTTGGACCAGATGGTAATTTCGTGTCCTAATTTATGTAGATGCACGGAAAGGGCAATGCCCCAGCTTCCGCCGCCCAATATACTGATTTTCGCCATAACATCCTCCGTTCCTTCCTCTGTGGGAAAATAAATTTCATTATTCGTCCTTGTTTTTCTTGAACAGATACGTCTTTCGTTCCGTTCCTTTTACCAGTCTTACGATATTCTGTCTGTGCTTCCAGTATGCCATTGCCGTTAAGAAGGCGGTAATGATATACATTTCAATCAGGGTTGCCTGGCTGACGCCCGCACCGAACACACCGAGCTGTCCGCTCACTACCATCTGAATCATAAAGCCCGCATACACAAGCAGGGAACCCAGGGAAACAAAATGGGTGGTTAAGAAGGTTCCGAAAAACAGGATAACACCGGTGGGAATGAAATACGGATGGAAAGAAAGCACCAGTCCGGCAGTTGCCGCAATGCCCTTTCCGCCCTTAAAATGCATATAAAAAGGATAATTATGTCCTAAAATAACTCCGGATCCGGTATACAGGGCAAACAGGTAAACAAAATCGGGATGGCTCTTTCCGAATAATAATTTGGTTAAGAAAATAGCCGCCATACATTTTAAGCAGTCACCGGCAAATACAATCAAACCCGCCTTGGTGCCCAGCACCCGCAAGGCATTGGTGGTGCCGGAGTTGCCGCTGCCGTGCTCCCTGATGTCGATACCATGTGCTTTTCCATAGAAAAACGCCGTCTGGAATAATCCGAATACATAACCGATTACAAGACAAATAATTCTTTCTGCTATCATTGTTCCTTAGCCTTTCTCTCACGTATAATAAAACGAAGCGGTGTTCCCTTAAATCCGAATGTCTGTCTAATCTGGTTTTCAATGTAACGGGTATAAGAGAAATGCATCAGCTCCTTGTCGTTTACGAAAATAACGAAGGTGGGCGGCTTCACCGCAGCCTGAGTGATGTAGTAAAGCTTTAAGCGCTTACCCTTGTCCGTAGGCGGCTGCTGCATGGCAACGGCTTCCGTCATAATCTCGTTTAAGACACCGGTCTGTACTCTCATGGCATGGTTTTCACTTACCATATCAATGGTTTCAAACAGTTTGGGAAGTCTCTGTCCGGTCTTTGCGGAAATGAACACGATTTCCGCATACTGCATAAAGGAAAGGGTGTTTCTGACCTTTTCCGTAAAGCGGTAAATGGTCTTGTCGTCCTTTTCCACGGCATCCCATTTGTTGACTGCAATGATAATCGCCTTGCCTCTTTCATGGGCAATACCGGCAATCTTGGCATCCTGCTCGGTCACGCCTTCCACTGCATCAATAACCAGAATGACTACATCCGCACGCTCTACGGCGCCTACCGTGCGCACAATCATGTAATGCTCTAAATCTTCCTTGATTTTATTTTTACGGCGAAGTCCTGCCGTATCGATAAACACATAATCCCTGCCGTTAAAGGTCACATCCGTATCCACGGCATCACGGGTGGTGCCGGCAATATCGGAAACAATCAGACGGTTCTCGCCGAGCATCCGGTTGATAATGGAGGATTTACCCACATTGGGCTTTCCGACAATCGCCACACGGATACGGTCGTCTTCTTCCGTGCCGTCCGCTTCCTCCGGGAAATGGGAAATTACCTTATCCAGCATTTCGCCCAGTCCCAGTTTGTTGACGGAAGAAATGGGGTAAGGCTCTCCGATACCCAGATTATAGAATTCATAGACATCATTGCCGTACTTGGCAAAGCTGTCCACCTTGTTTACCACCAGAACCACCGGCTTGTGGGAGCGTCTTAACATGTCCGCTACCTTGGCGTCCGCATCCACAAGTCCCTGCTTCACATCCACCATAAAGATAATGACATCCGCCGTGTCAATCGCCATCTGCGCCTGTTCCCTCATCTGGGACAGAATGATGTCCTTGCTGTCCGGCTCGATACCGCCGGTGTCAATCATGGTGAACACATGGTCCAGCCATGTAATATCTGTATAAATACGGTCCCTTGTAATACCCGGGGTATCTTTTACAATGGAGATTTTTTCACCTGCCAGTGCATTAAAAAGTGTGGACTTTCCTACGTTGGGGCGTCCTACCACGGCTACAATGGGTTTTCTTTTTCTATCACTCATCTGTCTTCCTCCTTGCTCCGGAAAGAATGCTTTTTACAAACTCACAACCACTTGATTTTACAATATCTATCGGCACTTGTAAAGCATTTGTCAGCTCGGAAAGATGCATATCGTCTAAGAATAACTCCTCTTCCAGACGCATGACATTTTCCGGCAGCAGCACCAAATCGCCCAAATCTTTTCCCTTTAGCTGGTTTAAAATATCCTGTCCCGTGAGCAGTCCCGTCACGGTAATGTTTTCCCCGAAGAAATCGTTGCGGATGCAGAATACCTGAATGGTAAGCCCCGGGAACGCCTCTTCCACTTCCTTTACCATTTTCACGATATAAGGATACATCAGCTTGGCGGTAACAAGGGAAATCTTTCCGGTAAGACTGTCGTCCGGCAGCTTTCTTTCTTTTTTTAATTCTTCCATATAATCATGGAATTCATTCAGGAAAAGCCGCACCATACCCACGCCGTTTTCAAGCTGCAGATACCCGTCGTACCGTTCTTCCTCCGGCATGGGGCGCTCCGCTAAAATGTACCATTCGTCACTGGCATGGATAAAATGCACGCCGAACTTAGGGTAGAGCTTTTTCTGCCAGCTTTCAATCAGGTCTATGACCTTGCCGGCATCCTCTTTGTTAAAAGGCTCCAGCGGATACAGGCCGTCACGGAACTTGGAAAGTCCTACCGGCACCACGGAGACACTCTCTAAATAAGGAAGATATTTGGACATTTCCCTGATGCTGAAATCCAGCTCGTCCCCGTCGTTCACGCCCTTGCAGAGTACAATCTGTCCGTTCATTTCAATGCCCGCTTCGTAAAGCCGGTCCAGTTTTTTTAAGGCTTCTCCCGCAAACCGGTTGTGCAGCATCATGCAGCGCAGCTCTGGGTTCATGGTCTGGATGGAAATGTTGATGGGTGCTAAATGGTAACGGATAATCCTGTCGATATCGTGCTCGGACATGTTTGTCAGAGTGATGTAATTGCCCTGCAGGAACGAAAGCCGGGAGTCGTCGTCCTTAAAGTACAGATTTTCCCGCATGCCCTTCGGCATCTGGTCAATAAAGCAAAAAATACATTTGTTGTGGCAGTGGCGGTATTCGCTCATCAGACCGTTTTCAAATTCGATGCCTAAATCCTCATCAAAATCCTTTTCGATTTCCAGACGGCATTCCTCTCCGTCCTTGGTCTCCACGTCCACCTCTATATAAGTATCCTGTATCAGAAATTCAAAATCAAAAACATCCTCAATGACCGTGCCGTCCACAGCCATAATCCTGTCGCCTGGCTCCAGTCCCATCTCTTCCGCGATGCTGCCCGGTTTGACGTTCTTGATTATGTGACCTTTATTTTTATTCATAAATCTGTTTTTTTCCTTTCGTAACCTGCAGGATATACCTGCGGTCCTGTGCCCCTCCACCCTTCCATAATACTATAAATTCCTTGACGTGTCACCCTATGAATGCTATAAATAAAGTGTAAAATTTGTAGTTTCGGAGGAAATCATGGCTAATACACACGAATTGGAAAATGCAATGCCCGTAGCACCTCTTAAAATCGTGGCTTTGCCTTCCGCAGAAAAATTTGCGCGAAAAGTGAACGATTACTTAGTTGCCTTTCGCAGAACCATCAATAATGACAGAGTAAAAAGCGATCCTGCATTTCACGGCTATATTGAAAGCAGCTATTTAACCAACGTGGAATGTCCCCGTTTCGGAACCGGCGAAAGCAAAGGTATTTTCCACGAATCCATCCGCGGTAAGGATTTGTTTATCATTACGGATGTCTGTAACCACAGCATCACCTACAATGTAAACGGCTATACCAATCATATGTCTCCCGATGACCACTATCAGGATTTAAAGCGTGTGATTGCAGCCTGCAACGGTAAGGCACACCGTATCAACGTCATCATGCCCTTCCTGTACGAAGGCAGACAGCACCGCAGAAGCGGACGCGAATCCTTAGACTGCGCTTTTGCACTGGACGAGCTGTATTCCATGGGTATTTCCAATTTCGTTACCTTTGATGCCCATGACCCCCGTGTGCAGAATGCCACTCCTCTTTGCGGCTTCGACAACTTCACCCCGCCCTACCAGTTCATCAAAGCCCTGCTTGCCGCAGAAAACGACCTCGTAGTGGACAAGAACCATCTGATTGTCATAAGCCCCGATGAAGGCGCACTGGACCGTGCCATTTATTTTGCCACCGTCTTAGGTGTGGATACCGGTATGTTCTACAAACGCCGCGACTACTCCACCGTAGTAAACGGCAAGAACCCCATTGTAGCCCATGAATTCTTAGGCGACAACATTGAGGGTAAGGATGTCATCATCATCGACGATATGATTTCTTCCGGCGAAAGTATGTTGGATACCTCCAGACAGTTAAAGGAAATGCACGCAAGACGCGTATTCATCTGCTGCACCTTCGGTTTGTTCACCAACGGTCTGAAAGCATTTGACGAAGCTTACGAAAAGGGCTACTTCGATAAGGTCATTACCACCAACCTTACCTACCTGCCCCCCGAGATTTCCACAAAGCCTTACTTTGTAGAAGCCGATATGAGTAAATTTACCGCATCCATCATCGATTTCATGAACCACGACGTTTCCTTATCCAACGCCATGGCAACCACCGAAAAAATGCATGCGGTACTGGAAGAATACAATAAGATTTAATTTTCGTTTTTATTATCGTTCCCAAGGGAGTCATACTCATCCAGAAAATGATGTCTGACTCCTTTTTGTTTGTAGCAGACAACCGTGTCCAGATTTACATTTTCCACGCTCTTAAAGATATTGCCCTCCACAAATGGGTTGTTTTTTTTCAACGTCTTAATCAGTTCTTTAATCTCCACTCTCTTGGATCGGTTTTCCTCATTGTTGCAGGTCGTACAGGTATCCGTGAATTTGCAGGCGCACTGGATGAAATGCAGCCCGTTGTAATCCCTCCACGCCTTGATGTCGTCCTCTCGCACCAGATACAACGGGCGGATAAGCTCCATGTCTTCAAAATTCGTGCTGTGCAGCTTGGGCATCATGGTCTGTACCTGCGCTCCGTACAGCATACCCATGAGAATGGTTTCAATCACATCGTCATAGTGGTGACCGAGTGCGATTTTGTTGCAGCCGAGCTCCCTTGCAAAGCTGTAAAGATGGCCTCTGCGCATCCGGGCGCACAGATAACAGGGGGATTTCTCCACATTGTATACGGAGTCAAAGATATCCGACTCAAAAATGGTAATGGGGATGTTTAAGATTTTGGCATTCTCTTCTATCACCTTGCGGTTCGCCGGGCTGTATCCCGGGTCCATCACCAGAAACTTTACTTCAAAGGGGAATTTGTTGTGCAGCTTCAGCTCCTGAAACAGCTTTGCCATGAGCATAGAATCCTTGCCGCCGGAAATGCAGACCGCAATTTTATCCCCCGGTTTTACCAGTTCGTATGTACGCACCGCTTTCGTAAACTGGCACCAGATTTTCTTGTGGAATTTTTTGCGGATGCTCGTTTCCACTTCCTTTGCCTTGTCGACAGCAGCCGTTTCCTTGATATCCGTAAGCAGCCAGTCAATATAACCGCCGGAAAGGTTCACCGCATCCAGTCCCTGTTCCGTAAGCATATCCGCCACGTCCCGGCTAAGCTTACCTCTCTGGCAGCAGATGACAAGTCTTTTGCTTCTGTCTATTTTATCGCTCGTTAAAACTTCCTCCGGCTGCATAGAGATAGCACCCGGCATGGTGCCGTGTGCTATCTCCTCTTCGTTCCGGATATCAATGATTTCATAAGTGCCCTGTGCAAGCTGTTTTAATTCTGATACTGTAATGTCCATCTTTATTCCTTTTCTTCATAGACGGGGAATTTCAAAGATACCTTAAACAAATCCCCATCCAGATATATATCAAATTTACCGTTCTGCAGCTCCGTCAGATTTTTTGCAATGGAAAGTCCCAGTCCGCTTCCTTCCGTGCTTCGGGACACATCGCCTCTGATAAAACGTTCGGTCAGTTCTTCCGCCCGGATGTTCATGGGCTGTGCAGAAATATTTTTCAGACAAAGTATCACATATTTGCCATCTTCTGTCAATTCCCTGTCAATATAGACTCTGGTTTCCGGCATGGCATACTTGCAGATATTGCCGAACAAATTTTCCACCACCCGGTAAATACGCCTGCCGTCCGCCTCAATGTATACGGGCTCCCCGGAAAAGCCGTCCACTAAGGAAAGCTTCTTTTCTTCCAGTTTGTCGGAAAATTCCGCCACAGTCTGGTGCAGCAGTTCAATCAAATCGATTTTTTCCATATGAAGCACAATATTGCCGGAAGAAATCTTGGACGCTTCCACCAAATCATCCGTTAAGTGCTTCAGTCTCTGGGATTTCTGGTCCAGAACCTCAATATACCCCTTGACCGGCTGGGTTTCGATATTCTCCCGCTTCAATAAATCCACGTAGTTGATAATGGACGTCAGAGGCGTTTTGATGTCGTGGGAAACATTTGTAATCAGGTCCGCCTTCAGCTTTTCATCCTTCATGGATGTTGCCACCGCCGCATTGATGCTGTCGCTGATGTTGTTGATTGCCTGTGCAATTTCCAGATTTTCTCCGTGCAGTTTGCAGGTATCTATCTGGTAGTCCAGATTGCCCTCGCTGATTTCGTGAATACCGTCTATCAGCCTCTTTTTCTTGTTGCGGTTGTGATACCAGCCGTACACGGCAAGCGCATCCGGCACCAGTACAAACGCCATAACGCCCGCTATAAAATTGATGCCGAATCTTCCCAGCGCCAGGATGACACCTGCCAGGAAATTATAGACCATGACGCCGCCGAACAAAAACACTGCCTGTGCCAGGGCACCTGCATTGTCATACACATACAGCGCCGTCTTTTTGATACAGGCAAAAAACTTCTTTACGGTTTTGTTCCAGAAAAAATATAACAGGCTGCCCTTCCAGAAATATCCCTTTTTGCATCTGCGGATAAAGCTGTACCACAGGGCACACAGTAAGCTGCTGATGACGGTGCCGATTACAGCAAACACATACATCACCTGTTCCCTGTACTGTGCCACATAAGCCGCGCTGTACCAGGAATCAATCACAACGGCTATCACGTAAATTCCCGCCATGACAAGCGCACCAGACAGCATATAAATTTCCGTGGGAATCTGGTCAATCCAGGTCAGACGGACGGTCACGTTTCCTTCGCTGTCCTTCACCCTTCCTGCCCTTACGCTTAAATAAAGGAACAGAATGCCGTAAATCAGGGCACAAGCCGCCGCCAGCGCCACAAAGTACATCCGGTATTTCCGGAACGTATTGTAGGTTTCCGATGCTGCCTTGAAGTCATCCTCCACCGGATAGGAGGTGTCCACGCCAATCCACATTTTTGCCGTATCGGGGTATGCGTACTCGTAGGAGCTGAACGCTTCAAACATCTCTTCCACTGTCAGGATATGGGTATTGGTATCCAGGGAAATATTCTGCGGCTTATATATAACGTACTTGCCGCAACTTGTCTTGAAGTAATTATCCATATTATCCAGCGGAATTTCCCTTACCAGATTGGATACCTCTACCCGGTCGCCCAGCATCATCATGCGGAAATAAAACTGGATGTTGGTGTTTCCGTTCCCGAACGCGTCCTTTAAGTGCAGATATTCCCGGTAATTGTAGCTTAAATCCGATATGGTCTGCTCTAAGTAGGTGCAGTACTTCTCATACTCGGACAGGTTGTCCGCATAGTCTTCCAGGGAAAGTCCGTCCACCGTCTTATACCGCTCCACCAAAACTGGAAGCAGCACATGCACGGTATTGGTAGAGGAATCGATATAAATACCCTCTATAGAATCCCCGTAATTCATTACGTTGACTGCCAGCGCCTGCACCTGTTCCTGAAAGGAACGATACCAGCCGTAAGGTTCATTCGGGAAAAGCTTGCTGTTGCCCTGCAGCAAAGCTTCAAACAGGGCATCCCCCTGATAACCGTTCAGATAATCGCTTTCCGTTTCCGACGTATTTTCGTCCACATACGTGCTATCGGACTCCGCTGCCTTATCCGAATTACTGAAATAATAGCTGGTGCTGCCGGCATCGCTTTCTATCACCAGCTTTCCGTCCGTTGTTCCGTTCAGTGTCGCTTCGTCCGTATACGGCTGCTCTTCCGCGTCCGCATCCGTAGCGGCTTCCTCATAATAAATGCGGTTCACCGGCACATATTTTTCATCCATGAACTTGGAACGCAGCGCATTTTTCTGTGATTCCGACAAGGTTCCGTTATAAAAAAGCGGGTTGTCGTCATAGCTGTCTAAAAACTGCGTCAGGGTATAATCCTCAATGGCATAATCCATGCCGTACTGGTTCCATTTCAGCAAATCCTCCAGTGTATAGTGGATGCCGCTGTCCGATGTTTCCCCGTTTTTCCGGTTGGCAAACGCCACGATGTCAATCTCTTTGGAGCCGTCAAAGCTTCCGTTCTCCTCCATCTGGCTCTTTGCCACATTGTAGCGGATGATGCTGTATAAGGATTGCACCAGCATCTGGTCAAAAACATCTGTATCCTCGAAATGCTCTTCCTCGGAAAAAATATCAAACTGTCTCGTTGCAGAGTCATCCATGACAAAGGAAAACAGCGCTAAAAACGCTACGCCGAATACCATGCCGAAAGCGGCAGTCTGCTGCAGGATGTGCAGTAAAAATCTTTTGTTTCTTATGGGTTTCTTTTCATTCTTCATTAATTTTGTTTTTCCACCTTATAGCCGACACCCCATACCACCTTCAGATATCTGGGGTCCTTGGGGTTGATTTCAATTTTCTCCCGGATATGCCGGATATGTACCGCCACCGTATTGTCCGCGCCGATAGCCGCCTCGTTCCAGATATTTTCATAAATCTGGTCGATGGAATAGACCCTGCCCGGATTTTTCACCAAAAGAAGCAGGATGCTGTATTCAATGGGGGTAAGCCGCACCGGCTCTCCGTCCACCGTAACCTCCTTGGTATCGTCATCCATGCATAAGCCGCCGATGCGGTACACATTGCTTTCTTCCGACACGTTCATGTTGCCCAGCTTGGTATAGCGGCGGAGATTGGACTTCACGCGGGCAATCAGCTCCAGCGGGTTAAAAGGCTTGGACACATAATCGTCTGCGCCTACATTCAGTCCCAATATTTTGTCCGTATCCTCCGTCTTTGCCGAAAGCATGATAATGGGAATGCTGCTGTACTCCCGGATTTTCAAAGTGGCATGGATACCGTCCAGTTTCGGCATCATCACGTCCATGATTAAAAGCTGGATATCCTCCGCCTTTAAGATACGGATGGCTTCCTCTCCGTCATATGCCTTATACACTTTATAGCCTTCGTTTTTCAAATAAATCTCAATCGCATCTACAATTTCCTTGTCGTCGTCACAAATTAAAATATTCGCCATTTTCTTATTCTCTGAGACTTAAGAAAGCCCCCAGGTTTCCTCTCTTTCCTTTGCTTGCCCTATGGGAAAACAGTTTATCTTCATTGCAGCAGGTACAGATATCCGTCAGGGAAATCTGTGCTTCGGTAAGCCTTGCGTCCAAAAGAACCTTCTCATTTGCCCGCCATAAATCAAGCTGGTATTTTCCTTCTTCTCTGCCTGCCTTTAAGACTTCCTCTCCGAACTCCCGGCGGAAGGCATCCGCCACATCCTCCGAAACTTCGTAGCAGTCCGCACAGATGGACGGTCCCACAGCCGCTATCATATCTTCCTTCCGGCAGCTGTATTCCTTTTCCATAAACGCCGTCATTTCCCGTCCCATGCGGTTTACGGTGCCCCTCCACCCGGAGTGGGCAAGACCGATGACCTTTCTTTTCGTGTCCAGAAAATAAAGCGGTACGCAGTCCGCAAAAAAGCCGCTTAAAATAATCCCCGGCTCGTCCGTCACCAGACCGTCTATATCCCGGTAGTCCTTCTCTCTTAAAACACCTTTTCCCTTATCTTCCTTCGTTACCTTCCTTATGTTTACCGTATGGGTCTGGTCGGAGCAGACAAAATCCTCTTTCTTTCCGTGCATGACCTCCGCAATCCGCCGGAAGTTTTCCTGCACGGCAGCCTCTTCGTCGCCTCTGGTGAAGCTTAAGTTCATGGTGGCAAAAATGCCCTTGCTTACGCCTCCCATTCTGGTGGAGAACAGATGCTCCACCAGACCGGTTTCGGTAAAGGCGGGAAAGGTAAGGTAGCAAAGCTCTCCGGCTTCCCTGCTTACCATTCCCTTTCCTTCCGCCCTGTTTTTTCTTTTCCAAGAAATCATGTTAAATCCTCTGCTTTTCTTTTTTCCCTTAAATCCCCGGCTGATGCGGAAAGGCATTGGGTATCCATGCTGTTTTTTCTCCCAAAATGCCAATCACATCGTAGCGCACCGGAACATCGTCCGGCACCTTCTGTGTAAACCGGAAATAATCCGCCACCCGGCAGATTTTCTTCTGCTTTGCCCCATTCACCGCAGAAAGCGGGTCCGCACAGCGGGAGGAGCCGCGGTATTTTACCTCCGCAAAAATAAGGTATCTGCCGTCCCAGGCTATCAGGTCGATTTCGCCCTGCCTGCACCGGTAATTACGTGCTAAAATCTGCATTCCCCGCGCCTGTAAAAATAGGGCTGCCCGTTCCTCCGCAAGTGCACCTATGGTGCGTTTGTTTGTGTTTCCCTGTCCTGTTGTGTTCTTCATAAAAAGTCCTTTCCGCACAGGACATCCTTCTTGTTCTATCATAGTATATTTGCCGGGAAAAGAAAAGGCTCACTCGATGTAAATTTTTGTAAGACGTCCCTCTTCTCTTTTTCTCCATCATAACGGTTAAATGTTTATTTGCTTTTAAGCATTTCAGAGGAATTTCTTAGAGAATTCTTATTTCTTTCTTAAGAAGGGCTCCGTTACGGGTAAAAATGTTTTTTTACACAACAAAAAAGACGGGAAAGCCTTAATACGACTTTCCCGTCCTTTTTTTTTTTTCGTAAAACAGTCCCTATGAAATTTTAATAATCAGGAATGCAGAATTAAGCGTTCCGTTACATCTTTCCCTTAATTTTATCCATGGCATCCACGAACACCAGAATTTCCGCCACTACCTCGTAGAGCTCCGGCGGTATCATTTCGCCGATTTCCAGCCGGGATAAGGTGTCCGCCAGCTTGTCGTCCCGATGAACCGGAACCGCCGCCTCTTTTGCCTTTTCGATAATCCGTTCCGCCACGGCTCCCCTGCCGGAAGCAATGACCTTGGGGGCGTCCTCATGAGGGTCATATTCCAGAGCGATTGCCTGTTTGATTTTTTTCTTTTCTTCCATCATCCACCTCAGACTCTTCCGTCCTACCGCATTTTCCGCCGTTACCGAACTTACGCCCTTACGTCAAAGGCATACTGTGCATGCACCGGCAATGCACCGTTCTGCTTTTCCGTAAGCAGTCTTTCCACTGGGTTTTCCGGCTCTCCCGCTTCGTCCTTTACCTTCATCTTACAGGAAATGTCATAGCCTCTTTTTTGCAGTCTGTCCGTCAGAATGGACATGTTCTTTTCTAAGAAAAGCAGGGTTTCTTCTTTTTCCACGGTAAATTCCGTGCTGACCTTTCCCTGGTTCATTTTGACATACACATCCAACGGTCCCAGATGCTCCATGGTAAGGTGCAGCAGGGCGCTGACCTCTCCGTCCTTTTCCGCCAGACTGCGCTTATTGGTAAACACATACAACTCTCCGTTTTTTTCGCCGTTCTGCATTTTCAGAGGAAGCTGCACGTAGGTATACATTTGGTTCAACTGGTTCATGAAATCGATGTTTTCCCTTAAATTCGTAATGCTTTCCTGCAGTGCCGTATTCTCTGCGCCGCTCTGCAGAAGGGTTTCGTTTAACGTATGCAGGCTCTTTACGATTTTTTCGTAGACCTTGCCCACTTCCCCTTCTTTTGGAAGGGTTTCCGGGGTAAGCGACCACTGCGTCTTTACGGTGCTTTCCAGTAAATTCTTCCAGACCTTGCCGGAAAACAGCCTCTGCAGGCTTTCCGCATCCTGCGTATTTCCTGCCGTTATGTCTAAAAGCGCTTTCATCATTTCCGAAGCGGTATTCCCGGTCAGGGTTATTCCTTTTTCCGTAAGGAGCCCGGAGGCTTCTTTTAAGAAACCGGCAGCCTCTTCTTCCGTAAACAGACCGTTGTTTAAGAGCTCCGAAAACGCCGCGTCCTGAAGGACCCCTTTTATGAAGGCAGCATTGCCGGGCATATTTTCATCCGCAGGCACCGCTCCCGCCAAGCCGTCCGCAAGGGCTTCTCCCATCAAATCCGCTCCGCTTACGCCGGCTGCCAAAGCCTCCCCGGATAGACCGCCTGCGAGAGCCTCTCCCACTAAGTCCGCTCCGGTGATACCGCCTGCAAGATTGCCGCCTGTTCCGTCACCGGCAGCCCCGGCGCCGTCCGGCAACATCCCCATAAGGGTGTCGGAAACCAGTTCTTTCACCAGGTTCTGATACTGTGTCAGGGTATTTGCATCCGCCCCGTCTGCACCGTTTATAAGCCCCTGCAGGGCGTCCGTCACATCCTGCATGCCCTTTACCACTTCATGCTGCAGTTCCGTGTAATTCTGTATCTGCCGCAAATTACTCTCGGTAAGAGGCATATCCATTTTATGTAAAAAAACCACATCCGTTGCCAAAACATCGGTATGGGTAACCACATCCTTAAACATATTCTGCAGGGAACGGCTGTCGATGCTCATGCCCAGCTTCATCATCTCATCCGTCATGGCAACGGTGCTTTCGTTGATGGGAAGTCCCGCCATCTGCAGTGCCTTATAGACATTGTCCGCCTGCGCCGTGTTGGTAAGAAGGGGACTCAACGTCAGAGTCGTTCCGTTGTTTTTTACCTGAAAACGGATATTCTGTCCTTCCTCCACATTGACGTCCTGCTCCAGTCTTGCCTGCAAAACCGTGTCCTTGTCTATACGTATCTGTACCTCATTGCCGTTTTTGGCAATAACTTCGCCCTGTATGGTGGTACCGGGAACCAGACTTTTCACCATTTTCGGAAAAGTAGCTTCCGTAGCGGCTGCCGCCTGCCGGCTGCTGCTCTTTATTGTTGACTGCAATAAATCCGTAAGTCTCACGAGTACCTCCTATCAGGAACAAATATGAACCGGTTTCTATACAAAATGGGTAATAAAGCTCCTTCTGTGTATGGGGCAGGGACCGTATTTTTTCAGCGCCTCAATGTGCGCCGCCGCGCCGTACCCCTTGTTGGAAACAAAGCCGTATTCCGGGAACACCGTGTCGTATTCCACCATCATTCGGTCCCTCGTTACCTTTGCCACAATGCTGGCCGCCGCAATGGAAACACTCTTGGCATCACCCTTGATAATGGGCACCTGCTTCATGGGCAGTCCCGGAATGGTAACCGCGTCGTTTAACAGCACATCCGGCTGCACGGAGAGTTTTGAAACCGCCTCCCGCATCGCCTCATAGGTCGCCTGCAGAATGTTGATTTCATCAATACGCTCCGGAGAAGAAAAGCCCAGCCCCACGGAAACCGCTTTTTCTATAATCACGTCATAAAGCTCTTCTCTCTTTTTTTCGGACAGTTGCTTGGAATCGTTTAGATATAAAATGTCACAGTCCTTCGGTAAAATAACGGCACCGGCTACCACGGGACCGGCTAAGGGGCCCCTGCCCACTTCGTCTATGCCGCAGAGATACCCGAAAGCAGCGTATTCCTTTTCAAATTTCTTTAAGCTTTCCGTGCGCTGTTTTTCCTTTTCCAGCGCCTCCAGCTTCTTTTTGGCGGCGGCAATCAGGCTCTGTACGCCGCTTCTTTCATCCGCTTTATAAGCGGATATAAGTTCAGGCAGCCTGTCCAAAGAAGCTGCCTGAAAATGAGATTTAATAACGGATATTTTTTCTTCCATAACCAATCATCCTTTTATACTTTCTGTAATACCCTGTTCTTTTCCATAGTTACTGGTGTTTCAGAATACCGAAACGGCTGAGCGGCCAGATGCGCAGCCATGCCTTGCCCACAATGGAGCTTCTGTGCACGGTGCCGACTCTCGGGTCACGGCTGTCCGCACTGTTGTTGCGGTTGTCACCCATGACAAAGTATTCATCGTCTCCCAGGGTAATGGGCTCCGCCGCGGAACCTGGATTTAGAATAACCTCTTTTCCGTAGCCCTCTTTCAGGATTTCGCCGTTTATGTAAATATTGCCCTCATCGTCAATCTGCACCGTTTCGCCCGGCAGACCGATGATACGCTTGATGTAAAATTCCTTTCCGCCGCCGTACTGGTAGGGAAATACAATAATGTCAAAACGCTCCGGGTCATGGAAACGGTAGCTTAATTTATCCACGATTAAATTGTCGCCGACCTTGCTGCTATCCCGGTCGTCCGAGCCGTGCAGGGTGGGCTCCATGGAAGCGCCCTTTACCACCGTCCGCTGTCCCACAAACGTAACAATCACATACGTGATTAACAACACACCTAAAATATACAGTCCGGTGCTGAACAGTTCTTTCAAAAATTTACGATTCATGTTTACCTTCTTCTGCCGGATATTCCAACGTAATTCTGCCTATTCTGCCGCTTCTGAAATCGTCGATAAGGAGCGCAGCCGCCTTGTCGTAGTTTAAGGCTTCGCCCTTGTCAAAGCATTTTCTCACCCGGGCAATCTGTGCCAGACAGGCGATGGCGGTATTCTTTTCCTCCGTAAGCTCGGGATGTGCATCCTGCCCCTTTTCCGTCTCTTTGCTCTCTGCCTCTAATTCCGTATAGGTAAAGCCGTACCGCTCCTCCAAAAGCTTCGGGTACTCCCTGCCTAAAAACATGAGCAAATCCACTGCCATTTCCTGCATGATAAGAATTTCATCGTTAATGGAGCCGATAAACGCCAGCTTCATGCCCACGGACTGGTCTTCAAACTTCGGCCAGAGGATACCGGGGGTGTCTAAAAGCTCCAGCGTTGGATTGACTTTAATCCACTGCTTTCCCTTGGTCACGCCGGGCTTATTGCCGGTCTTGGCGCATGCCTTCTTGGCAAAGCTGTTGATAAACGTGGACTTTCCGACATTGGGAATGCCCACCACCATGGCACGGATGGGACGGTTTACAATGCCGCGCTTTTTGTCGCGCTCTATTTTTTCCTTGCAGACTGCACGGATGGTATCCTGGATGGAGCGCATGCCGGCTCCGGTTTTCGCATTGATTTCCAGCACCGCATAGCCCTTTTCTTCAAAAAAGGCGGTCCATTTTTTATTTTGCACGGGGTCCGCCAAATCGGATTTATTCAGTAAAATCAGGCGGAATTTATTCTTTCCAAGCTCATCAATGTCCGGATTTCTGCTGGATAAAGGAATCCGGGCATCCGTAATTTCTATAATCAAATCAATCAGCTTGATATCTTCCTGCATCATACGTTTTGCTTTTGTCATATGACCGGGGTACCACTGATAATTCATCTCTTAAACCAAACCTTTCCTATTATGTCTTTTCCCTTTACGGGTCCGATATTCGCCGAGCGGCTGTCCTCGGAAGCATTGCGGTTGTCGCCTAAAACAAAGTATTCGTCCGAGCCTAAGGTAAGCGGGTTCTGGGCAATGCCGGCTTCCGCCATTTTGTCGTAATCATCCACCACCTTGACGCCGTTTACATACAGTCTGCCGTCCTTTATCTCCACGGTATCGCCCGGAACGGCTACCACCCGTTTGATGTAACAGTGGGAATTTTTGTTGCCGTTCGGCAGGAATGCCACCACATCATTCTGCTTCGGGGAAGTCAGAAGATAGGCATAACGGTTGACCAGTACCTTTTGTCCGTTGGTAAACTCCGGCTCCATGGAAACACCGATGACACTGACGGACATCCCCACGGAATACACCAAAATAAACGCTAAAAAAACAGCCACACAGATACCGAAGATATAGACGAAAATCTCCCTTACGGTACCGGCACTGATTTTCTTTTTCCTTCTGTAAAAACTAAGTCCTTTATTCCTTCTTCTCATACAAAACCTTTTTATTTTTCTTATAGAATTTTATTATACTACCTTGGGAAAAGTAAGGCAAGAAAGAAAAAAGGACTTTCCTTTTCCGGAAAGTCCCTCGTAAAAAACTATTTAACGATCTCTTTAACCTTAGCCTTCTTACCAACGCGGCCCTTTAAGTAGTTCAGTTTCGCACGTCTTACTTTACCTCTTCTGACTACTTCAATCTTCTCTACGTTAGGAGAATGTAATGGCCATGTCTTCTCAACGCCGATACCGTTGGAGGATTTTCTTACAGTGAAGGTTTCGCGGTTGCTTCCGCCCTGTCTCTTTACTACAGTACCTTCGAAAATCTGAATTCTTTCACGGTTTCCTTCTTTGATTTTACCGTATACTTTTACGGTATCACCAACGTTAAACTGGTCAACGGTTTCTTTGAGCTGTTCAGCTTCGATGCTCTTAATGATTTCGTTCATTTCTTTACTCCTTTTCTACTGGATGTTCTTAATACACTTTGTAACAGAGGACCATCTATTTTCACAACATTCATACTTTACCATAGAACCCGTACTTTTGCAAGTTATTTCTTTACAAACCAGCGGATATTTCCTTTCGCCGCATACAGGGACAGCTTTTCCTGTAATTTAAGGGATGCTTCGTTGTCGAAGAAAATCTGGCAGTACGGCGTATCGCCTCTTTTTACGGTTTCGTTTATGAGAAAACGCTCCAGTTCCATGGCATAGCCCTTCCCTCGGTATTTCGGAAATACAAACAGCATGCCCATGCTGCCGTCGGAATGTTCCCCGGCAAAGCCCGCCAGTACTTCTCCTTCAAATATGCCGAAAAGCTTTCCCTCCCGCAAATGCTCCCGGATACCGTCTATGGAAAGCAAATCATAGTTTTCGTCAATGATTTCCGCATAGTCCTCCGTAAGCAGGCGTATGTCGCTTTTGGGTGCCGGCAGAAGCTCTTTTCTCGTATAGGACATCTGTACGCAAGGCTGGCACATTTCATAGGCTGCCCCGTCTTTGCAGACAAAATCTCGCAGCACTTCGTCCATATAGGGCTCATGGGAAATAATGGCATCCGGCGCTTCCGTTAAAGCCGCCAGCGCCCGTTTTCCCGCTTCCGCATTCTTTGCCATAAGCTGGCAGGCTTCTCCCGCCCGGTTATACAGGAGCACGGTTCCTTCTTCCTTATAAAGAAGCTTCGCAACGCCCCTGTCTATGGTTTCTATCATATCCCTGTAGAGAAGCTTGTTTTTCATAAGCATTTCCTTACAGGACTGAAGTTCTAAGTATTCGGCATAAAGGTCGGGGCGTCTTTCCTTTGTCCGCTCCTCCGCCTTTTGCTGCCGCCATTCGCGGATTTTTTTGTGGTCGCCTGATAAAAGCGCCTCCGGCACTCTTTTTCCGTGCCAGATTTCCGGCCGGGTATACTGCGGATACTCTAAAAGATACCCGGAAAAGGACTCGTCCTTGGCGGAAAAATCATTGTGCAGCACGCCGGGAATGAGCCGGGATATGGCATCAATCATCATCATGGCTGCCAGTTCGCCGCCGGTTAGCACAAAATCCCCCATGGAAACCGTATCCGTCACGATTTCCTCCAGGGCTCTTTCGTCAATCCCTTCGTAATGCCCGCATAAAAATACCAGATTTTCCTCTTTGGAAAGCTCCTCCGCCATCCGCTGGTTGAAGGTGTGTCCCTGGGGGGAAAGATAGATGGTGCGAATTTGTTTCCCTTCCGTCACCGCCTCGTAAGCCCGGAAAACCGGGTCCGCCTGCATTAAGAGTCCCGCGCCGCCGCCGAAAGGATAATCGTCCGTCTTTTTATGCTTGTCCAGCGTGTAATCCCTGATATTTACGGTGTTTAAGGAAATAAGTCCGTTGTCCATGGCACGTTTCAAAATGCTGGTATACAGACCGTCCTTCACCATATCCGGGAACAGCGTCAATACGTGGAAATTCATAAATCCAACAGTCCTTCCATTACATGTACCGTCATTTTGCGAGCCTCTGTGTCCACGTCAAGGACACACTGCTTGATGGCGGGGAATAAAACTTCCTTGCCCTCCGGTGTCTCTACTGCATACACATCGTTGGCGCCGGTGGAAATGACGTCTTTTAAGGTACCGATGAGGGTTCCTTCCTCATCGCACACTTCCATATCAATTAAATCCGCAATAAAGTATTCATCCTTGGAAAGCCTTACTGCGTCTTTTCTGTCAATCCAAAGCTCCTTCTGACGGAATTTCATCACGTCATCGGGATTTTCATAGCCCTTAAATTTCACAATCACCATCTGCTTAAAGAACTTTACTCCTTCGATTTCCAAAGGAAGCATTTCTTTGCCGGTGTCTAAATATACCTGTTTTAATTTCTTAAACCGTCTGCTGTCATCCGTGGTAGGAAAAACCTTGACTTCTCCCTTAATACCGTGTACGGATGTCACGACTCCTACTTTCAATCGGTCCGTCATATGTCCTCTTTCTTTTAAAAACAAAGGACGCCCGAGGCGTCCCTGTTTCGTCCTACCCTGTAGGATTAGATGATTTCTACATCCACTCTCTTATTGTCTTTGGATGATGCTGCTTTTACAACAGAACGGATTGCCTTTGCAATTCTGCCCTGCTTACCGATTACTTTACCCATATCAGATGCAGCAACATGAAGCTCTACAGTTACATTCTTACCTTCTGTTTTCTCTGTAACAACTACTTCATCCGGATTATCAACAAGTGCTTTTGCAATTACTTCAACTAATTCCTTCATAATCCACCTCCAAACACGCTGTCAACAGGAAACTATTTTTCAATGCCTGCAGCTTTGAAAAGTTTGCCGACAACTTCTGTAGGCTGTGCACCGTTTGCCAACCACTTCTTAGCTAACTCTTCGTTAATGTTAAAAGTGCTGGGATCTGTGCTGGGATCATAGGTACCGATTTCTTCGATACATTTTCCGTCTCTGGGAGAACGGGAATCTGCAACGATGATTCTATAATAAGGAGCCTTCTTCTGTCCCATTCTTCTTAATCTGATTTTAACTGCCATTTCTTTTCACCTCCGCGTGATTCTTAAAATTTTATCTATGATAAGGAAATCTGAATTCCGTACCATTCTCTTTGGGGTTTACCATGTTTTCCATGGTGTAACATGCTTAAAAAGGAAATCTTCCTTTGCCTCCCATTCCCGGGAAACCGCCGAAGCCCTTTCTCTTGCCGCCTCCGGCAAACTGTTTCATCAGCTTCTGGCTCTGTTCAAATTGCTTGATAAAGCGGTTTACCACCGCAATATCCACACCTGCGCCCTTCGCAATACGGAACTTGCGCTGCGGGTTTAAGAGCTTGGGATTTCTTCTTTCGGCAGGTGTCATGGAAAGCACAATGGCTTCCATATGGGCAAGCTGCTTTTCGTCCACCATGGACCCGATATCGCCTGCCTTTCCTCCCATACCCGGCATCATACCGAGGATTGCGGAAAGACCGCCCATTTTTTTCATCTGCTTCATGCTCTCCAAGTAGTCCTCAAAATCGAACTTACCCTTTTTCATGCGGCCGGCCATTTCTTTTTCCTTGTCCGCATCAATGTCAATGTTTGCCTGCACCTTGTCAATCAGGGAAAGCACATCTCCCATGCCAAGGATACGGCTCGCCATTCTGTCGGGATAAAACTGCTCCAAATCGGAGAGCTTTTCGCCCATACCTACATATAAAATAGGCTTGCCGGTGACAGCCTTTACGGAAAGAGCCGCACCGCCTCTGGTATCACCGTCCATCTTGGAAAGGATAATACCGTCGACACCGACTTTTTCATCAAACTCTTTTGCCACATTGACGGCATCCTGACCTGTCATGGCATCCACAACAAGCAGTGTCTGATGAACATCTATATTCTGTTTGATTTCCTGCAACTCTGCCATCATACCTTCATCGATGTGAAGACGTCCGGCGGTATCCAGGATAACCACATTGTGTCCGTTTTTCTCTGCGTACTTAAGGGCTTCCTTTGCAATCTCCACAGGCTTGTGGTCCGTACCCATGGAAAAGACATCCACTTCCTGCTTCTTTCCGTTTATCTGCAGCTGTTCAATCGCTGCGGGACGGTAAATATCGCAGGCAACCAGTAACGGTTTCTTGCCCTTTAATTTTAATTTACCGGCAATCTTTGCCGTGGTGGTGGTTTTACCGGCGCCCTGAAGACCTGCCATCATAATGACGGTAATTGCCTTGCCGGGCTGCATCTTAATCTCCGTGGTCTCGGAGCCCATGAGGGCAACCATTTCCTCGTTTACGATTTTGATAACCATCTGTCCGGGATTTAAGCCGTTCAATACATCGCTGCCTACGGCTCTTTCTTCCACGGATTTCACAAACTGCTTTACCACCCGGAAGTTTACATCCGCTTCCAGAAGCGCCATTTTGACTTCTTTTAAGGCGGTCTTGACATCCTCTTCCGTAAGTCTGCCCTTGCTTCGCAGATTTTTGAATACATTCTGCAATTTTTCGGTTAAACTTTCAAATGCCATGCATATTTCCTTTCGGGTATCACTCTTTTAACAGCTTCTCGCTCAAAGCTTCTATTTTTTTAATCTTCTCGGAAAGCACCGATATTTCCGTGTCCGCCGGTAAGCTCTGCCTGGTTTCCTCGGCAAGACTTTTGATTTCACGGACGGTCTCTTTCGTCATCTGGAACTTTTCTAAAAGATGCAGTTTGCTTTCATAGTCACAAAGGATTTTGTCGCAGCGCCTGATAAGGTCATGCACGCCCTGTCTGCTGATGCCCTCCTGCTCGGCTATTTCGCCAAGGGAAAGGTCGCCGTACACGGCATCCTCATAAATCTTCTGCTGATGCGGTGTCAGAAGGTCACCGTAAAAATCATACAAAAGGCCTTTTTCAAAAATCTTATCCATAGAAGGCACGCCCCTTCGGTTTTCCTGTCATCACCTTTGCCATGATACAATATCCCGCAACGGGTGTCAAGTATTTTTTCTTTACACCTGTATTTTTTTGTTTTTTGTATTTTTCTGCCCGACTGCATTATTTTTCCGTGGGACTCTTCTGCATGCGGCTTTTATACGCCCGCAGGAAAGTGGAATAGTCCTTAAAACCGCTCTGGAAGCAGGCATTTGTGGCGCTCATGCCTGTTTTCAGGTAGGAGTTTGCCAGAAGCACTCTCTTTTCCGTTATGTACTGGTGGATAGTGTAGCCGGTTTCTTCCTTAAACTGCCGCATCATGTGGTATTTGCTGATGTAAAACCGGTTTGCCAGCTCTTCCACGGACAGCTCCTCCGTCAGATGCTCCCCGATGTAATATAGAAGGTCAATCATCTTCTGGTTGTAGGTGACGGCATGGTCAAAGCTGCCGGTTCCGTCCTTGCAGCCCCTGTTTAACAAAATCATCAGTTCCGTAAACAGCACTTTGCCGTACAGCTTGGATGCATATTCCCCGCTTAAGCTGTTTTTCTGCATTTCTTCCAACAGTCCCCGCAGCCTGGTATTCTGCATGGCGGGAAAGCGCAGCACGTCCACGCCCTCTTCCTTTGCCTTTTCATAGCAGTAATGCAGGTCGCAGCCCTCCTCTTTCAGATGGTTGAAAAACTCATCGGAAATATAAAACACCACCCGTTCGTAAGGTTCGTCCGAGGCTATCCGGGGCTTGTGGATGGCGCCCTTGTCCACCAGCACATAGTCAAACGGCTTTAATTTATAGCTTTTTCCTTCTATAGAATAGGTGACATCCCCGTTTAAGAATATGAGAAGCTTACAGAAATCATGGTAGTGGTATTCATATGTCCGGTTTTCCTTTCCCATCAGGGTAAACATCTTGAAATCGTCATACAGATACCCCGTTTTTTCGTAGCTGCCTTCTCTGTCAAAAAAATCCATATGATTTCTCCCCTCTTACAGTTTTTCGCTGAAATAGCTCTTGTAACCTTCCCCGTAAATTTCCGAAGCGCTGCTCACAATCATAAAGGTATTGGGGTCTTCCTCTTTTACAATTTCTTCCGCTCTCGGCGCCATCTGTTTTCTGGTGACGCACATAATGACCTTCTTTTCCCTGCCGCTATAGGCGCCCTGTCCTTCCATATAGGTTACGCCGATGTTGAGCTCGTCCAACAGTCTTGCCGCAATTTTTTCCGACTTGTCGCTGATAATGTAAATCAGCTTGGCGCCGTCCTTACCATACAATACCAGGTCAAGCAGCGTGGATGTCACAAACACTTCCATGGCGGAATAAAAGGCTCTGTCAATATCCTGGAAAACAAAGGCGGATGCCAGCACCACTAAAAAGTCCATAATGAGGAACAAAGAGCCTGTCTTCATATAGGGGAATTTCAATTTGCAGAGCTTTACCACAATGTCCATACCGCCCGTGGTGGCGCCTGCCTTGAACACACCGCCCATGCCGATTGCCGTCAGCATACCGCCGGCGATGGTTGCCACCAGTACGTCACTTGTAAGCGGACTTCCGTAGCGGCTGAGCAAGTCCGTAAACACAGAAATTATGGTGGTGCAGTAAACGGTTGACATTAAAAACTTAAAACCGAATTTCCACATACCGATTAACAGAATGGGAATATTGATAACGAAGAACCAGATACCGGTGCTGCCGCCTATCGCCTTATTTAAAATAATGGCAATACCGGTTACGCCGCCGGAAGCAATGTTGTTCGGCTCCACAAATAAACTGATACCTACGGAATAACAGAAGCATGCCAGTGTCATAAGCACATAACCCATAACTTTTTTGCCGATTTTTTTCTTATCCATATGTTTTCTCCTTTACACGAATATGTTTTTCCGGGTAAAAAACCTTAAGGGAAACAAAATCCGCATATATAGTATATGCGGATTTTATCAGTGTACTAACACATCTTTTGATTTTAAAAGCATTCCTTCCAACCGGAAAGCTTTAAATAATGGGCTGAATCAGCTTCGGGCTGTAGCCTTCTTTTTCCAGTGCTGCGATAATCTGATGCTTGTGCTCGGTGCCGAAGGCCTCAAGAGTAATACGGAGTTCTACGGCTGCGCTTCTGTTGGTGGATACAAACTGGTTGTGCTCCAGTTTGATAACGTTGCCGTTTTCCTTTGCCACAATACCCGCCACCTTGCAGAGTTCGCCCGGCTTGTCGGGAAGCAGTACGGAAACGGTAAAGATACGGTCCCTGAAAATCAGTCCCTGCTGTACCACGGATGACATGGTAATGATATCCATATTGCCGCCGCTCAAAATCGGTACAATCTTTTTATTTTTCACATCCAGATGTTTTAAAGCTGCCACGGTCAGAAGACCGGAGTTTTCTACTACCATCTTGTGATTTTCCACCATATCGAGGAAGGCTACAATCAGTTCGTCATCCTCTACGGTAATGATGTCGTCCAGATTTTTCTTTATGTAAGGAAACAGCCTGTCGCCCGGTGTCTTTACGGCAGTACCGTCTGCAATGGTGCTGACCTTGAGAAGTGTCACTACCTTGTCCTCCTTTAAGGTGGCCTTCATACAGGCTGCTCCGGCAGGTTCTACACCGATGACTTTAATCTTGGGATTTAAAAGCTTTGCCAGTGTGGAAACACCGGTTGCCAGTCCGCCGCCGCCGATGGGAACCAGAATATAGTCTACCAGAGGCTGCTCCTTGAAGATTTCCATGGCAATGGTACCCTGACCGGTTGCAACAGTCAGGTCATTGAAGGGATGAATAAAGGTGTAACCTTTTTCGTCCGCCAGTTCATATGCCTTGGCACATGCTTCGTCATACACATCGCCCCACAGAACCACTTCCGCGCCGTAACTCTTGGTGCGGTTTACTTTCATAAGAGGGGTTGTAGTCGGCATTACGATGGTCGCCTTCACGCCGTAGCATTTTGCGGCATAGGCAACGCCCTGTGCATGGTTGCCTGCGGAAGCGGTAATAACACCCTTGCTTCTCTGCTCGTCGCTTAAGGTACTCATGGCATAATAGGCGCCGCGCACCTTGTACGCTCCGGTGAACTGCATATTTTCCGGCTTCAAATATATTTTGTTGCCGTAGCGTTCACTTAAGAAATCACTGTAAACCAGCTTGGTTTCAAGAGTCACCTTCTTTACAATTTCGGAGGCCTCCTCAAATCTCGGTAATGTAAGCATCTTCTCTTCCATATTTTCTCCTTTTCTCAAAACCTGCAAACTTTGTGCCTGCACAATTTTTACACTTCTTTCTCGTCTTCGTCATCGTCTTTTCTGTCAAACAATGCACTGACAAATGCATCTGCATCGAACTTCTGCAAATCGTCTATGGTCTCGCCCACACCGATGTACTTTACCGGTACACTAAGCTCGGACTGGATGGCTACCGCAATACCACCCTTCGCCGTACCGTCAAGCTTCGTCAGGATAATACCGGTCAGGTCTGCCACCTCACCGAATTCCCTTGCCTGCACCAGCGCATTCTGTCCGGTGGTGCCGTCCAAAACAATAAAGTTCTCCCGGTAAGCATCGGGAAATTCCCTGTCAATGATGCGGTTCATCTTCTTTAATTCTTCCATCAGGTTCTTCTTGTTGTGAAGTCTGCCCGCGGTATCAATTAAAAGCACATCCGCCTTACGGGACTTGGCTGCCATGCAGGCATCGTAAACCACGCTCGCAGGGTCGGAACCCTCTGCGCCGCCGATAATGTCCACATCCGCTCTGTCCGCCCATTCCTTAAGCTGGTCTAAGGCCGCCGCACGGAAGGTATCCGCCGCCGCAATCAGCACTCTTTTTCCCTGCGCCTTCAGTTTGCCGGCAAGCTTTCCCACGGAAGTGGTCTTTCCCACACCGTTTACGCCAATCACCATGACTACGGACTGTCTGTTTTCAAACTCGTAGGCATTTTCTCCCACCTGCATCTGCTCGCGGATGCTGTCCACCAAAAGCTGTTTGCACTGGGAAGGCTCTTTGATATGCTGCACTTTTACCTGCTGCTTCAGCCGCTCGATAATGGCGGTGGTGGCATTCACGCCGATGTCGCCCATGATGAGGATTTCTTCCAGTTCTTCGTAGAAATCCTCGTCTATGGAAGAAAAGCCGTTAAACACCGAGTCAATACCGTTTACAATATTGTCCCTGGTCTTTTTCAGCCCGTTTTTCAGTTTGACAAAAAATCCCATTTTTTCTTCACTCATAGTCTTATGCCTTCCTTTATATTTTCCTTATCTCCTCTGCTTAATTGTCCAGATCCTTGTCAATCAGGTTGACACTGACAAGTGCGGAAACACCCTTCTCCTGCATGGTAATACCGTACAGGCGGTCCGCCTTTTCCATGGTTCCCCGTCGGTGTGTAATGACGATGAACTGCGTATTCTTGGTCAGTTTATGCAGGTACTTGGCAAATCTTCCGACGTTGGACTCATCCAGCGCCGCTTCGATTTCGTCCAGAAGACAGAACGGTGACGGTTTTAAGTTCTGGATGGCAAACAGTAAGGAAATCGCCGTCAGCGCCTTTTCGCCACCGGAGAGCTGCATCATGTTCTGCAGTTTCTTTCCGGGCGGCTGGGCAATGATACGGATGCCCGCTTCCAGAATATCCTCGTCCTCCATCAGTTCCAGAGTGCCTCTGCCCCCGCCGAAGAGTTCCTTGAATACTTTGTCAAATTCCTTGTTAATCTCCGCAAATTTCTCCTGGAACTGCTTTCTCATGGCGCTGTCCAGCTCCGTGATAATGCCCTCCAGTGTCTTTTCCGCCTCGATTAAATCGTCGTGCTGGGTCTTTAAGAAGGTGTAACGCTCCATTAAATTCTTGTAGTCCTCAATGGCGTTGACATTGACATCGCCCAGCTTTTTAATCTGGTCCTTGATGGCGGAAATCTCTTTTTTCATGGAGCTTAAATCTGTAAGCTCCTCGTTCCGTAAGGACGCCGCATCGGAAAGGGTCAGCTCATATTCATCCCACATATAGTTAATCTGGGTTTCCATCGCCTCTTCCATTTTTTCCTTCTGGGCATTCAGACGGTACACTTCCTTGTCCAGTCTGGTCATCTGCTGGGACAGTTCTTCCCGCTCCGTAAAGAAGTTCTTCTGCTTGGCGCTCAGTTCTTCCTTCTTGGCAATGTTTTCCGTCAGTTCCTTCTGGGACTTGTCCTGGGAAGTATGGGAAGCTTCAATGGTCTTTTCAATTTCGGCAATGTGCTCCTTCTTTTCCTGTAGGCTTTCTTCGTTGCCGGCAATGCCGTCTTCGATTTCGGAAAGCTCTCCCTTAAGAGTTTCGATTTCGCCATTGATACGGTCCACATTCTGCTGGTGGAAGCCCTGGGTCTGCAGCATCTTCTCCACTTTCAGCTCCCATTCGGAAACCTTGGCGGAGCTTTCTGTTTCCAGAAGTCTCTTTTCCTCCAGTTCCTTCTGGAACTCGGAAATGCTTGCCTCTACGGATTTCTCCATTTCTTCGGAACCGGTCAGCTCTTTCTGGATTTCTTCCTTGCCCTGCTTGATTTCCAGCACCTGCTTTTCCATTTCCTTTAATTCTTCCATTAAAGTACGGGAGCCTGCCTCGGCTTCTTCCATACGCTCCTTGGCGCTTTCCACGGATAGTCTTGCCGTATTCTGTTCGATAAACTTGCGCTGGATGTCGGCTTTCAGGGCTTCCAATTCCATACGCATGGTATTTCTTTTCTGTTTGGTTTCTTCAATATCCTTCTGGATGGTCTCGACGTTTGAAAGAAGGTCTTTGATTTTCTTCTCCAAATCCTCCATTTCTCTTCTTCGACCGAGAAGGTTGCTGTTGTTCTTGAAGGCACCGCCGCTGATGGCGCCGCCGGGTACCAAAAGTTCACCCTCAATGGTAACCATACGGATGCCGTAGTCAAACTTCCGGGCAATTTTCACGGCATTGTCCACGTTGTCCACAACCACGATTCTGCCGAGCATGGCTTTCGCCACATCCTTGTAACGGGTTTCCGTCTTGACCAGCTCGTCCGCCATACCCACAACGCCCTTTTCCTTCAGAGCTTCCGGGTTCTTGAATTCCTGCGGATTTTTAATGCTTGTCAGGGGAAGGAAGGTAGCTCGTCCCAGACGGTTCTTCTTTAAGAAGCCAATCATCTTTTTGGCAGTTTCCTCGTCATCCGTTACGATGTTCTGGATATTGCCTCCAAGAGCGGTTTCAATCGCCGTTTCGTATTTTTTGTCTACTTTAATAATATCCGCAACGACACCGATAATACCCTTGTTGTCGGTTTTCTGCTCCATGACCTTTTTGACGCTGCCGCCGTAGCCTTCGTAGCGTTCCGTCAGATTGGACAGCGCTTCCAGCTTGGATTTCTCCTGATGGTACTGCTCCTGGGTTTCCCGCAGCTTCACATCCTTCTGGGTAAGCTCTCCCCTGATTTTCTGGATGTCCGCTTCGTCCTTTTCCGCCTTTTCCTTCATTTCCTTTAAGGCATCGGAAACTGCCGTAAACTGTTCTTTCAGCTTTTTAATGTTTTCTTCCCTGTCCTCTTCGTCGGACTTGGCTTTGAGAATCCGGGAATTCAGCTCTGCTTTTCTTATGGCTACCTGCTCTAACATGGTGTCAAAGCGTCCGATTTTGGACTTGATGGTCGCTCTCTGGTTTAACTCGCCGATGATGGTGTTCTTGCCGGCTTCAATGCTGTCGTTTAACTCCTGGATGCGGTTCTGTAAGCTCTCTAAGCTCTTTTTTACCTCATCCCTTGTAGCGGTAAGCTCCGTTACCTGCTCATCAATTTCCGCTTTCTTTGCAAGGATTTCCTGCTTTTCGGTATCCTTCTGCGCAATCTGGCTGTTTAAGTTTTCTTTTCTTGTCTGTAAATGGGCAGCGTTGTCCGTAGCGGAATGTATCTGCTCCTTTAAGACATTGATTTCGCCCTCCAACTTGCCGCGCAGCACGCTGGTGTCCGTCAGATTGTTCCGGGCTTCCTCAATTTCCTTTTCCAGTGTTTCTATCCGGCTCTGTATTGCCTCGTACTCCTGCTTGATGCCCTCGTACTTTTGGGAAGTTTCCTCATAATCTTTGGATGCAATGTCGTACTTTCCCTGCACATCGGCAAGCTGGGTCTTTACCTGCTCGCTCTCAAGCAGGAAGGTATTGGCATCCAGTACCTTTAATTCTTCCTTTTTCTTTAAGTAGATTTTCGCCGTCTCGGACTGCTTCTCCAAAGGCTTTACCTGCTTTTCCAATTCGGAAAGAATATCGTTTACACGGACTAAATTTGCCTTTTCGTCCTCTAACTTCTTCTGGGCGGCAAATTTTCTTCTCTTGAACTTTACAATACCCGCCGCTTCGTCAAAAAGCTCACGTCTTTCCTCCGGCTTACCGGAAAGAATTTTATCAATCTGACCCTGTCCGATAATGGAATAGCCTTCCTTACCGATACCGGTATCGTAAAAGAGCTCATTGACGTCCTTTAGCCGGCAGGCTGCGCCGTTAATCAGGTATTCGCTTTCACCGGAACGGTATATACGCCTTGCCACCGTGACCTCGTCAAAATCAATGGCGAGCTGGTGGTCGGAATTGTCCAGGGTAATTGCCACATATGCGTAGCTTAAAGGCTTCCTCGCTTCCGTGCCGGAGAAAATAACATCCTGCATGGAGGAACCGCGGAGCTGCTTGATGCGCTGTTCACCCAGAACCCATCTGACCGCATCGGCAACGTTGCTTTTACCGCTGCCGTTCGGTCCTACGATGCCGGTGATACCGTTGTGAAACTGAAATGTAATTTTATTTGCAAACGATTTAAATCCGTATACTTCTATGCTTTTTAAGTACATGCCCCTATCCTCTTTTGCCCGGTTTCTTGAAACCAAGCAGCGCTTCATAAGCAGCCTGCTGTTCGGCTGCCTTCTTGGTACGGCCTTTTCCCCTGCCGAGTACCTTTTCCTCCATTACCACTTCCACCACGAACACCTTGTCGTGCTCGGGACCGGACTCATCCACAAGCCGGTAATGAAATTCCTTTTTGAGATTTTGCTGCATATATTCCTGCAGGTTGGTCTTGGAGTCCAAGAATAACTGTTTGTTCTCCAAATCGGAAAGAACAAAGCGATGTATGTAAGTTCTGGCGGGCTCCATGCCGCCGTCCAGGTAAATGGCGCCGATAACCGCTTCCATCACATCGGAGATAATGGAGTCACGATATCTGCCGCCGGTCGCTTCCTCTCCTTTTCCAAGCTGGATGTAGCTGTCCAGAGTCAGGTCCTTGGCGCAGTATGCCAGCGCCGGCTCACAGACCATGGATGCACGCAGCTTGGTAAGCTGTCCTTCCGGCATCTCCGGGTGCGTTTGAAACAAAAAATCACTGGAAACAAGCTCCAATACGGCATCTCCCAAGAATTCCAGTCTTTCGTAATGCTTCTGTCTGTTAATCTTCTGCTCGTTGGCAAAGGAGCTGTGTGTAACTGCCTGTTTCAAAAGCGCCCTGTTTTGAAAGGTATATCCTATTTTCTTTTCTAATTCCTGAAAATCACTTTCTTTTAGCATGAAATGTCCTTTCATAAAAAGCGCCTGCAATTTGCAGACGCTTTTCTTTCCTGTGAAAAATCCGCAGATTAATTGTTTACTGCACTCTTAATCATCTCAACAGCTTCTTCCACTGTGGTAATCTTTTCTGCCTTTTCGGGAGCAACTTCAATGTCAAACTCTTCTTCGATGCCCATAATAATCTGGTAAACATCCAGAGAGTCAGCTCCTAAATCATCCATGAAAGTAGATTCCGGTGTAATTTCTTCCGGGTCCACATTCAGAACCTCCGCAATTATTTTTTTCAGTTTTTCAAATTCCATAATCTGTTCCTTCTTTCTTAATCTTCTAAGGCTATTTTTTCCTTGATTTTCTCATTGATTTTCTGTTCCTTGAATGTAACGCACTGCAGAACCGAATTTTTTACTTCCACTGCCTTGGAACTGCCGTGGGTCTTTACTACCAGCCCCTTCAAGCCGAGCATGGGCGCTCCGCCGTATTCATCCAGGCTGAAAGCCTTCAGGGTTTCCTTCAGGGCGGGCTTTACCAAAAGCGCACCGATTTTGCTGCGAAGAGAGGTCATCATGCCTTCCTTCACCTTCTTAAGCATAACCGCACCGACACCTTCGTACATCTTTAAGATAACATTTCCCACAAATGCCTCGCAGACTACTACATCCGCTGCGCCTGCCGGAATATCTCTGGCTTCCACGCTGCCGATAAAGTTGATATCGGGACAGTTTTTCAAAAGCGGGAAGGTTTCCTTTACCAGTGCATTGCCTTTTTCCTCTTCCGCACCGATGTTGACGATACCGACCCTGGGATTTTTGATACCCACTACATTTTCCATGTAGACGGAACCCATTTTGGCAAACTGCACCAGATGGGAAGGTCTGGCATCCACGTTGGCGCCGCAGTCAATCAGCAGTGCCGCACCGTTTGCCGTCGGAATGAGCGGTGCCATAGGGGGTCTTTCCACACCCTTTAACCTGCCCACAATAATCTGTCCGCCAACCAAAACGGCTCCTGAAGAACCTGCAGAAACAAATGCATCACAGGTACCGTCTTTTACCAGATGCATACCCTTTACGATGGAGGAGTCCTTTTTTGTACGGATAGCCATAACGGGCGGCTCTGCCGTCTCAATGACTTCTTCCGTATGCACCACTTCCACACGGTCTGCATCATAAGTGTATTTGGCAAGTTCCTGTTCTATTACCTCCTTGCGGCCAAGAAGGAAAAGTTTAATTTTCTTCTCTTCATTTAAGGCTTCTATTGCACCTTTGACGATTTCTACGGGGGCGTTGTCCCCACCCATGGCATCTACTGCCACATTTACTGTCTCAGCCATATTTTGCCTTTTCCTTTCTTCTGTTTGTTTCACAGGCTATTACCCTTTTTTACTATACTAAACGCATATGTAAAAATCAAGTAGAAAAAACCATTTCCCCGCCTGCGGATTTCTCATACCCCTCACGCCACGCCGAGCAGCCGTGCAATTCCGTACAGGATAAGCAGGTGTACGGGGTAAAAGGCGTAAAAGAAGTATTTCATTTTCATGCCTCTTTTTCCGTTGTAGAAATAAATAGGAAGAAACGCAAGCGGCGCCGTGATTTCCCATATAAATACGGCTGCTCCCGCCAGCACCTGCATTTTTCTGTTGTAACGGAAAATATATAAAAGCATGATGCAGACCACGCCGAGACCGCCGTAATCGGTGTGCATCACATCGGCAAGCACATAGCCTGCCAGCAAAGCAACCGCTTCGCAGAGTATCCTTAAGGGCTTTGCCGAGATTTTCTCTTCCGCTTTCTGAAAGGCAATCATGACAAGAAGTCCGATAAGCAGGGTAAAGAAGATGTTCTGATACCCCATAAACAGCCATTCTCCCTGAAATGCCAGGTCAAACGGAATTTCCGAAACCAATGCAAAAAGCGCCAGTCTGCCCGCATATTTCCACACATTTTTCGTATGTAAAAAGCCCTCCACCAGAAGGAAACAGAAAATGGGGAACGCCAGTCTTCCGATGCCCCGTAAAATCATATCCGTCTGATACAGAGGATTTGCCGCTGACACTTCTCCGTATTTTCCGCTGATGAGCATTTTCTCCAAAACGGCGGCTCCCGTATGGTCAATGAGCATCGTCACAATGGCAATCCATTTTAAGGTACTCCCCGTCAGTCCTCTTTCTTTCATCTTTATTATACCTTTCTTTCCGTAATTTCCGACATTTTTGCCGGATTACGGTCTGTTTTTGTCAAAACGAAAAAAGGACTTCCCTTTTTAGGAAAGTCCCTGGCGTTTCAAATTAGTCCTGTGCAATGATTTCTTTTTTATTGTAAGAACCACAAGCCTTGCATACTCTGTGAGGCATCATTAATGCGCCGCATTTGCTGCATTTTACTAATGTAGGAGCACTCATTTTCCAGTTTGCTCTTCTCTTATCTCTTCTACCTTTGGAAGATTTATTCTTAGGACAAATAGACATCGTTACACCTCCTTATTTGCGTTAAAGATATCTTGTAATACCGCCATGCGGGGATCCGGCACGAATGTATCGCATCCACATTCCCCTTCATTCAGGTCTTTGCCACACTTCATACAAATTCCTTTGCAATCCGGCTTACAAAGTACCTTTTCAGGCTGGTTCATTAAAAGCTCGTTGTATACCAGTACATCTACGTTTAACTGATAGCCTTCCATTACATCGAAATCGCCATCATCCTCTAATTTGTCATCTCTTACATCCGGTGAAGCAACCGTTCTTTCAAAATCAATCGTAATGGGAACTCTGACTTCCTTAAGGCATCTGTCGCAGCTCATCAGTTGGGTTAAGACTGCATGACCTTTTATCAGTGCCTTGCCCATTCCCTCATTGGTAATGGTGAGCTCTAACGGGCTCTGCTCCACAATGGGAAACGCACCCATACGGCTTTTGAACTCTTTCAGTTCCATTGCAACGGATTCTTTCCGAACCCTGCCTTCGTTTGTAAATACATCTGTCAAATTAAGTAACATAGCCTGCTCCCGGCGAAAGTGCATCTGATGACACTCTTTCGTTTTCACACACTTGTATAGTATAACTTCGGGCACACACTTTGTCAACCAAAATTTTCATTTTTTATGACAGTTTGTTTCTGCTTTACCTGGTAAGCCTGTAGGTCTCTCTTGCAATGGCAAGCTCTTCGTTGGTGGGAATGACCATAACCGTAGTCCTGCTGTCCGGCGTGGTAATGGCAATGTCCTCGCCTCTCTTGGCATTGGCTTCTTCATCCAGGGCAATACCCAGATAGCCTAAATACTGGTTGCAGATAATGGTTCGCAGGAAGGAAGCGTTTTCGCCCACACCTGCCGTAAAGCAGATAACATCCACACCATTCATGGCTGCCACATAAGCGCCGATGTACTTGGCGGTGCGATATGCAAATGCATCCACTGCCACAACTGCCCTGTCGTTGCCCTCTTCATAGCCTGCTTCCAAATCTCTGAAATCGGAAGAAAGGTAATCGGACATGCCGAGCAGACCGGACTTCTTATTTAAAAGAGTCATGATTTCATCAATGCTCTTGCCCTCTTTGTGTGCGATGTATTCAATAATGGCGGGGTCAATGTCACCGGAACGGGTACCCATAATCAAACCTTCCAACGGGGTAAGTCCCATGGATGTATCCACACATTTGCCGTGGTCCACTGCGGATACGCTGGCACCGTTTCCCAAATGGCACACAATAATCTTTAAGTCATCATAATTTTTACCCAGCACTTCCGCCGCTTTTTTGCTGACATAGGAATGGCTGGTTCCGTGGAAGCCGTATCTTCTTATTTTATACTTTTCATAATAAGAAATGGGCAGTCCGTAAAGGTATGCCTTCTTGGGCATGGTCTGATGGAATGCGGTATCGAATACGGCTACCATCGGGGTGTCCGGCATCAGCTTCTTTACGGCTTCAATACCGATTAAGTTTGCCGGGTTGTGAAGGGGTGCCAAGTCGTTGCATTCGGCAATGGCTTTCAGCACTTCATCGTCGATAATCGTTGCTTTGGAGAACTTCTCGCCGCCGTGTACGATACGGTGTCCCACTGCTCCGATTTCACTCAAATCCTTTACCACGCCCGTCTTTTCGTTGGTCAGCGCCGCAAGCACCAGACGGATGGCATCAGTATGGTCTTTCATGGGAGAAACGGTCACTTCTTTGGTGCCGCCTGCCGGTGTATAACAAATCCGGCTTCCCTCAATGCCTATTCTTTCACAGATACCTTTTGCAATCAGTTTCTCACTCTCCGCTTCAATGAGCTGGAACTTCAGAGAAGAACTGCCGCAGTTTATAACAAGTACGTTCATATTTCCTCACCTTCTGCCTTTAGGGCTTACACAAGCTGAGCCTGTACGGCTGTCAGCGCAACAACACCTACAATATCCTCCCAGGAGCATCCTCTGGAAAGGTCGTTTACAGGCTTGGCAATACCCTGCAGCATGGGGCCGTAGGCATCCGCTCCGCCGAGTCTCTGTACCAACTTATAGCCGATATTGCCGGCATCCAGATTGGGGAATATCATGACATTGGCTTTACCGCCTACCACACTTCCGGGAGCCTTTAACTTGGCAACGCTGGGAACCAGCGCCGCATCGGGCTGCAGTTCGCCGTCAATCACAAGATATGGGTATTTTTCCTTTGCAATCTTGGTGGCTTCCACTACTTTGTCAACCAGAGGATGCTTGGCGCTTCCCTTGGTGGAATGGGAAAGCATGGCAATCACGGGCTTCGGGCCGATAAGGGACTTGAAGCTCCGGGAAGAAGTATCGGCAATGGCTGCCAGTTCTTCCGGGGTCGGGTCCTGGTTCAGACCGCAGTCTGCAAACAGGAAGGTGCCGTTTTCTCCCAGATTCTTCATCTGGGTATCCATAATAAAGAAAGCGGATACCAGTTTGACGCCGGGTGCGGTTTTCAATATCTGCAGGGCCGGGCGCAGGGTGTCGGCTGTGGAATGGCAGGCACCTGCCACCATGCCGTCCGCGTCGTTGTTCTTTACCATTACGATACCGAAGGTCAGGTAATCGGAAAGCAGGATTTCCCTTGCTTTTTCCGGGGTCATGCCCTTTGCCTTTCTGGTTTCGTACAAAACGTTGACGTATTCGTCTAATTTTTCGGTTTTCTGGGGATTAATAATCTTAAGTCCCGTCAGGTCAACCTCCAGCCATCCGGCACCGTCCATGATTTTTTCTTCGTCGCCAATCATGATGATGTCCGCTATTTTTTCTTCCAATATTTTGGCTGCCGCAATCAGGGTTCTCTTGTCGTTGGATTCCGGCAGGACAATGGTTTTTTTATCTACTTTTGCTCTGTCTTTAATGAGATCTATGTATGACATATTGTTCTCCTTTCCCACTATGCAAATAATCTAATTTATATTATACTAAATACAGTTTTTTCATACAAGCACAAAAGTGCGTTTTCTTGTATGTTTTGCAGTACAAATTATTCATTCCGAAGGAGCGTATCCCATGAAAACCGTAGGTATCATTGCCGAGTACAATCCCTTTCACAACGGGCATCTTTACCAGCTGAAAAAGGCAAAAGAAATAACCGGTGCGGATTTTGCCGTCGTGGTCATGAGCGGTGACTTTACCCAGCGCGGCATCCCCTCCGTATTTGATAAATACACCCGTTGCCGCCTGTCCCTGCTTGCCGGTGCCGACCTGTGCATCGAGCTGCCTGTAGTTTACGCTACCGCCAGTGCGGAGCTTTTTGCCAAAGGGGCTGTATCCCTGCTTTCCGCCCTCGGTGTGGACGCCCTGTGCTTCGGCAGCGAATGCGGGGAAATTGCGCCCTTACGGGAAATTGCTTCCCTGCTCTTTGCGGAGCCGCCCGCCTACAAAGAAGCCTTGAACAACACCCTGAAGGAAGGGCTTTCTTTCCCCTCCGCCCGCGCGGCTGCGGTGAAAAAATGTGCGGATGCCGGCAGTCTGTCCGGTGTGGATGTGACTGCTTCCGGCAATCTGTCTGGCGTGGATATGACTGCTTCCGGCTATCTGACTGGTGTAGATGCGTCTGCTTATTCTGACATTCTTGCTTCCCCAAACAATATTCTGGGTGTGGAATACCTTAAGGCGCTGCTTGCATTAGAGAAAACCGGACAGCACTCTCCGGTTCCTTATACCATTAAACGGGAAGGGGACGGCTATCTGTCCCATACATTATCCGAGGAGTCTTTCTGCTCCGCTATGGCGCTCCGCAAAGGCATTATGGAAGGAACTCCCGATTTGCTCCGCTATGTGCCGGAAAGCATCCGGCAGGAATTTGCCGATGCCTGTCAAACGAAAAGTGCCCTGTGTGCGGATGATTTTTCCGGCATGCTTTTTTACAAGCTGCTTTCCGAAAAAAATACCGGCTATGACTCTTATCTTGATGTTTCTTCCGATTTATCCGATAAGATACGAAAAAATCTTACTTCCTTTACCACATTTTCCGTTTTCTGCGAAAACAGCTTAAAAAGCAAGGATATTACCCTGACAAGAGTGTATCGTTCCCTGCTTCACATTCTGCTTTCCATTAAAAAAGAAGACATTCCCGCTTCTGCACCCTATGCCCGCATTTTAGGTTTCCGGGAAACTTCTTCCGAAGTGTTTGGCTGTCTTTCCACGGAAAATATTCCACTGCTGTCCCGCTTGAAGGACGCGTCTTCCCTTTTGTCCCCCGAGGCTCTTTCCTGTCTTTCCAAGGACATCTTTGCTGCCCACCTTTACGAACATGTACGCATGCTGCACATGCTGCGCACGCAAAAGGACGGCCGCCCCTTTGTGTCGGAGTACAGCCGCCCTGTCATTCGGATTTCCCAATATTGAAAGTCATTTCTTATGTATTTCGCTTTTAGTTCTTAAAGCTGTGGATTGGAGCCGGTATTCTGCCGGTTCTGCTTACAAAGGCTTCACAGGAGAACGGATTGACCGGCATAACCGGTGCGTAACCTAACAGTCCGCCGAACTCTACCTTTTCTCCCACTCCCTTGCCGATAACGGGAATAACTCTCACTGCCGTGGTCTTCTGGTTTACCATACCGATAGCCATTTCATCCGCAATGATGCCGGAAATGGTGCTTTCGCTGGTGTCTCCGGGAATGGCAATCATGTCAAGTCCTACGGAGCAGACACAGGTCATGGCTTCCAGTTTTTCAATGGTAAGGGCTCCTGCCATAACGGCATCAATCATACCCTGGTCTTCGCTGACCGGAATAAACGCACCGGACAATCCGCCCACATAGGAGGATGCCATAACGCCGCCCTTTTTCACTTGGTCGTTTAAGAGTGCCAGCGCTGCGGTGGTACCGGGAGCGCCTGCATATTCCAGACCGATTTCACATAAAATATCCGCTACGCTGTCGCCGATAGCCGGTGTGGGCGCCAGTGACAAATCCACAATACCGAAGGGTACGTTCAGTATACGGGATGCTTCCTTGGCAACAAGCTGTCCCACACGGGTAACCTTGAACGCCGTCTTTTTAATGGTCTCGCAAAGCACTTCAAAGCTTTCGCCTCTTACTTTTTCCAGAGCTGTTTTTACAACGCCGGGGCCGCTGACGCCTACGTTAATAATCTTGTCCGCTTCCGTAACACCGTGGAATGCGCCTGCCATAAACGGGTTGTCATCCGGTGCGTTGCAGAATACGACTAACTTGGCACAGCCTAAGGAGTCATCCTCTTTGGTGTACTCCGCCGTCTGTTTAATCATCTGTCCCATCAGACGAACCGCATCCATGTTGATACCGGTCTTGGTGGAACCCAAGTTTACGGAACTGCACACTCTTTCCGTTGTGGAAAGTGCCAAAGGAATGGAATGGATAAGCAGTTCGTCCGCCGGTGTCATACCCTTGCTTACCAGTGCGGAATAGCCGCCGATAAAGTTTACGCCCACTTCGTGTGCTACCTTATCCAGGGTCTTTGCAATGCTTGCAAAATCTTCAATCGTCTTGCAGGCTGCCGCGCCTATCAGGGCAATGGGGGTAACGGAAATTCTCTTGTTGACAATGGGAATACCGAACTCTCCGGAAATTTCTTCACCGGTCTTTACCAAATCCTTGGCGGCTTCGTAAATCTTTTTATATATCTTGTCGTTTAAGGCATTCAAATCGGAATCGATGCAATCAAGAAGGCTGATACCCAAGGTAATGGTTCTCACATCCAGATTTTCCTTCTCAATCATATTATTGGTTTCTACTACTTCTGATATGTTAATCATGGCTGTCTCCTTCGGTAAGCTTATACTCTGTGCATCATGTCAAAAATTTCTTCTTTCTGACATTTGATGATAACGCCGATGCCTTCTCCTAATTTTTCCAGTTCATCCGCCATATCTCCGTGGGATTTTGTGCTTTCCGCCGTATCAACTATCATCATCATGTTAAAATATCCCTGAACGATGGTCTGGGATATATCCAGAATGTTGATTTTATTTTCTGCCAGATAGGTACAAACCTTTGCAATAATTCCTACCGTATCTTTTCCTACTACTGTAATGATTGTCTTTTTCATCGAGTAAATCCCTTTCTGTCCGCTTATGGGGACGCAAATTTGTCTTAAATTATAGTACATGGTCCTTTTTATTGCAAGGACAAAGCAAAGAAATTATGGCATAAACCACATGAAACAAGGCACATAATATGCTGAAGCCTCCTATGGTGATAAAAGGATACAACAGATATTCTATTCCGTTCAAGCAAAGGAAATCGCATCGTTTTCTCGTCTGCTCTATAAAAAACGTTGCATTTTCCAAGGCAGTCAAGATAATCCATCCCGTGATAGCGCCCGTTATCAGGTAGCCCGCAAAAAAGCACAGAATGTTCTTCCAGCCCGGCTTCTTTTTTATGTAATACACAATATAGGCTACCATCATACAAAGCAAAACAACAAGACTCACCCAGCTGCCCAGGAAGGTATCCACATCCAGAACAAATTCATCGATGGCATCCGCCAGAATAATAAACAGCCATATGATAATTCCCGCTATCAGCCCTTTCCCAAAAGAAGGTATTTTTTTCATGTAGGGTCTCCTTTTCGTTTTTACTTTTCTTGGCATTTTCTCCTTTTTGTTTTCTGTCCAGAAAAACTGTTGGAAACATTTTCCGTTTTTCTCTCCGTTGCTTCCTGTCTGCAAAACATATAGAAGCATTTTTTGCTTTTTTCGCTTTTTGCATCTTGTCCAATAATATATTTTAAAGCAAATTTTATTTTCATATAGATTTGCTGCTCCGGTCTTAACATATTTTAAAGCAAATCTTTCATATTTCTTCTCATGCTTCTATTTTTTTGCAACAAATTCTTAAAATTATCTGATTTGCTTCTCCTACACCAATTTACTTTAAAGCAATTTACACTTTTTCTTTTATTTGCTTCTTCTGTTCACATTTTATTGGAAACAATTTGTCAATTTTTTTCTTTTTGCTTCCCCTAAAGTTCTTCCGCACTTTTTCAAACTTTCACACCGGAATACCTGCCCATACCTAAATCAGTTTTCCTTTGGCAACAGAATTTCTATCAGATGCTTATCCAACATAAGAGTCCGGTTCCAGGGATTTAAGATGACGCCCTGAATGTCCGACACCGTAAGTGCTGCCTGAAGCAACTTTCCCATGTCCGTCAGGAAAGTGGATTTTACACTGTCCGCACCTTTCAGTTCTTCATCAAAGCCGGTAAATGTAGTCCACCAGGCTGCACCGTCCGAGGTTTTTACCACCCTTACATTCATTTGCGTCTGCGTCAGGGACGGCTCAACCGCCACGATAAGCTGTCCGCCTTCCTGCACCCGGTGCCGTATCACGGTAAGCGTATGGGCAAGCTGCTCCGGTGTTGCCTCTTTTTGCAACGCTGCAATGGCTTCTTCTATTTTTTCATTGCCCTTAAGCCCTTCGTCCTGATATTTCTCTTTCTCTGCCATAATTGTCCTCATGAGTTTTCTGTTTTATTGATTTACGAAATGTGCCTGGTTTACCTGTCCTTCAAAATGTTCCTGTTTTACCCGTTTTCCGGAATGTACCTGTTTTTACCCATTCTCCGGAATATACCTGTTTTCCCGTTCTACCGAATGTGCATGTTTTATCTATTCTCCAGAATGTTCTTAATGTCCTCTAAGCTTTCCGCAAAGAAAATGCCCTTCTGCCGTTCTTCGGAGGACAATCCCATATCCGTCATATGCTGCAGCAGCTCCTTCAGGCTGTTGTAATAACCGTTCAGATTGTAAATGATACAGGGTGCCGCCAGTTGTTTCATGGACACCTTGGACATGACCTCTGAAATCTCTTCTAATGTCCCCGTACCGCCCGGAAACGCTATAAAGGCATCTCCCAGTGCAATCATTTCTGCCTTCCGCTCCGACATATCTTTTGTCACAATCAGTTTGGTAAGCCCTTCATACTGCACATCTTTTTCCATTAAAAATTCCGGCTCCACACCGGTTACGGTGCCGCCTGCCTGCAGGGTGCTTTCCGCCAGTTCTCCCATCAGTCCCGTTTTGGAGCCTCCGTATACAAGTGCATTGCCGCTTTCTCCAATCCAGTTTCCCAATTCTCTTACGGCGTTCCGAAGGGACTTGTCGTTTCCTTCCAATGCGCCTAAATATACCGTAATGTTCATAACATTCTCATCTCTTTCTGTTCTTTCATCACCCAGGCAAAGGCTTTCGCCGTCCTCAGTTCCGATTCCTTAAAATGATTTCCCGCATTCCATTCCAGCGTGCAGTCCGTTCCCCGCCCGGCAAGGTACGCATGTGCCTTGCGGATGCAGTCATCCACCGTGCACATAACCGGATTTTTCGTTTTTTCTTCCCTGTCTCCAAGGCTTAAATACACCGCCTTGCTCCTGACCGGCTGAATTAAAATGACGGATGCTTCTTCCTTTTCATATTTATATACAGTCATTTCTACTTCCTTTACTCAACTTAAGTCCCGTTCGTATTGGTTCCAATTCTACTGGCAGTAAAATCCAATATATCCATTTTCTTTTGACACCAGAATTCCCCACATCTGCTCATGGTTCCAGTCATTGTTATTGTAAAGCTCGTAATCCACTACTGTCTCAGAGAATTCACCCAGATAACTGTCAAACATCTTTTTATCGTAGGACTCTTCCGACCGTTTTCTTACATGTGCCTCTCCCGTGTACTTATCCACAATCGCATTTATGTACTCTTCCGATGCCCGAAATCCGAGAAATTCATAACCGCTTCCCTGCATCATTGACGGGCATACCACCCATGTTACATCCGTTGCCTCCTCCGGTATCACATCCGGGAAAAAGAAATAGACATTCCTGTATTCTTCTTTTAATTTCCTGATATCGGATTTATATTCATAAAGCATATGCTTTGGAAACAAAGGCGCAAAAAAGGCACAAACATAATAAACCATACAGGTACCCAGAAGCGCCGCAACGAGTATTCTTCCCCCAGAAGGAGCCTTAGCCTGCTGTTTCCCTTTGTTTTTCCAATAAATGCACATAACCATCATCAGTACCATAAACAGAGTGGTCATGATATTCTGAAAGCGCGGATGCAGAATACTTAAAATGCCAAGCAGTATGGCCGCTGCCCCAAATATACACATATATACATTCATGATTTTTATTTTCTTCAATTCCCCTGTTCCTCCCCTCAAAATTGTTTCCTGCTATACTTCATTCATTAATGCAATACTTACCATATCCATTCTTCCATAATTATATTTCTTTTCGGCATATAGGACATCGATTGCCACAAATTTTGGTTCGTTCTTTTACCATTGCTTCCCCTGTATGTTCCTTACTACTTTCCTAAAAATTGATATACTTTTTCCTCTCATTTCTTATAGCCAATTTTTAAATTATTTATACTATGTATTTTCAACTTTCTATTTTTTTAGAAATTGTCAATATTTTTATTTTCAGCAATGTGTTATATTATTACAATGCCGTTTCAAAATTGTAAAGTATTTTCTATGTAATCCTTGCCAAGTATTTTTAGGTATAGCACATGGCTATCTCTTAAAACAAATCCAGCATATTATCCAGATAGATGCTTTCCCTGACATGTATCCGATACTCGGGCTTGGTCAGGTAATACAGTAAAAACTCCAGTACCAGCGCGCTGCCCAGTCCCCTGCCTTCGACTTTAAACTGGGAAAAGCCCATGGGCAAATAAATGTTTGTAATATCCCCGTTGCCGATAAAACCCGGATTTTCCATCGCTTTGGAGAAACGATACCCTTCTCCCGCATCCGGCGCACTGCAGTAATGTTCTACCTCTTCGCCAAGGCTTTTGCGGCTGACCGCTTCATAACAGTTTTTTCTGTCCTTACAGCCGAAGAAGCAGCATTCGTTGCAAAGAAATTCTACTTTTTTCTTTTGCTCCTCCGACAAATCGTCCCATTTATCAAAGGCTTTATTCAGCCGGAAATCCGGCACCACATAACGGAATTCTTTTCTGTTTAGCTCTTCCGTAAGCTCTGCAAAATCCGTCAGCACTTTCGTGGTGGAGGACACCCGATACAGCCCCGGATATTGCTCCTGTAAATAGTCCGCCAGCAAATCGGAATGCACAATGACACCGTTTGCCGGCTCCCTGCTTTCTCCGAACATGGTGCAGAGTTCATTGCATTTTTTGTCCGAAAGGTGCTCCTTTTGCAGCAGGGAATTGCTGAAAGTCAGCCGGGCGGAAATCCCATATTCCCGCATCAGGGCAAGCACCTCTTCGGGACGGTTGCCGCCAAAGCCGACCCGTCCGCCGCCCCACAGACAATCCGCCGGTGCCCCGTATACGGAACCGATGTCACACCAGTCATAAAAATATTCCCGGTGCTCCCGGAACAGTGGCAAAAACAAGCGGTACAGCTCATAAAATTCAAACAGACCGGGAAGGTGATAATATGCCGTATTCTTTTTTTCTGTATTCATCCTGCCCTTCACCTCTCATTTTTCATGCCGTCTGTTTTTATTTCCGCCGGTTATTCCGTCTGCTTTTTCTTCGCCGCCACCGTGTACCATTCCACCTTGTCCATGTCGTCGGCAGAATACTGTGCCGGGAACCCGTAAAACTCTATGTTCTTATATCCTAATGACTCCAGTTTCTCCAACAACAACTTTCGGAAAATAGGGAAATAATACTCTTCAAACTTCTCCTTCTGAAAAATCCGGTTGTCCTTTTCAAATGTATACAGAATGTTAAATGTCATACTGTTGTCCTCATGGTAATCCCAGACCTGAATAACATTGATGCGGTTGTTGCCGTCAAAGAGCGGATTGTATAAATAAAATCTCGGACGCTCCGTTAAAATCCTGTCCCAGTTTCTGGTGTCAAAATACAAATACCCGCCTTCCGAAACATGGGCATCCATCTGCTCCAGTGTCTTTAAGACATCTTCGTTCGATACATATGCCAGAGAATTTCCGGTGCTTGCCACCATGTCGAATATCTGTTTTTCCCAACAGGAAAGGTCACGGAAATCACTACATTGTAAGGTCACCTTCTGCTTGCGTTCCCGGGCTTTTTCCTCACAATTTTTCAGCATGCTTTCGCTTAAATCCGAACCGCTCAGTTCCACTCCCAAATCCAGAACCGGCAGTGTGACTCTTCCTGAACCGATGCTGACATCCAGCATGGTTTCACCTTTTTGCCTAAAAGAACCGTTTCCCAGTGCTTTCCGTAAGCCCGGTAACTGTTTTCGTCCTCAAATAAATCGTATATATCCGCCCTGTCATAAAAACTTGCCATATGTTCTCCCATCTCCGTGTCTTATCGTTGCAACATACATACTTGACTGCTCCATGTCTTACCAATGCACATACATCTTTGGCAGCTCCGTGGCTTACCGGTGTACATACATCCTTGAGAGCTCCGCTTCGCCGTCGCCCTGCACCATGCACAGAAACTCCCAACCGTATCTTTCGTAAAATCCGGTGTGTTCCGTTATCAGGTATACCGGCGAAATGCCTTTTGCCCGCAAATCTTCCACTGCCATATGCAAAAGCCGTCCGGCAATTCCTCTTCCCCGGTAAGCTTCTTCCGTATAGACCGCGCAAATATTGGGCGTAAGGTCTTTTCTGTCATGAAAATCGTTGACAATGACGCCAAGCCCCGCCACTATTTTTTCATTCTCCAGACACAGATACCAGCCGTATTCCGTTTCCTTTGCAAGATACGCCTCCATGCATTCCCGGTAGGCTTCCACCGGCACAAACCATTTGCTGTGGAACCATTCCGCCGCTTTCTTGGCAATCTCCGGCTTCTCCCGCAAGGTCACAAACCGAAGGAAACACATCTCGTAATAAAAGCATTTGTGACTTTTTCCTCTGTATTCTGTTTCTTCCACTTCATCCGTAAGCTGCATTCCGGCTTTTTCCATCACCTTCCGGCTGGCGGTATTTTCTTCAAAAAATCCCGCCTTCACTTTCTGAAATCCCATTTCCTGCAGTTCCTTTAAGACAGCCTTCACCGCTTCGGTGGCATAACCGTGCCCCTGACACTCTGGATGAATGACATAGCCTATCTCAATGGCATCCTCTTCTGTCCCGCAGTCATTCACAAACCCTATCATGCGGTTGTCCAGATAAACGCCGTATTCTAAATGAACCGTATCCTCCAGGCTGCTGAACGCAATCAGCTTCTCCGCCAGAGAATATACCTGCTCCCTGTTTTCAAAATCGGGCACCATAAAGGTTTCCGTAATTTCTTCGTTGGTAAGAAGCTCCTCCAACTGTTTTTCCTTAAAAGATTTGTCCCGGAAGTTTTTTCTTTTCCCTATACGGAAATTCTTTATCAAAAGCCTCGGCTTCCTTTTCATCCACAAAATAGCCATGCGGCGGTGTATACACTCCGGTTATTCCGCTTAAGTATCCCGGCTTTAATTCCCTGCATAAAAAGAAAGGTGCCTCCTCGCCCTCCGGCATTCCATGATACCGAATTCCGTAGCTGCCGGCATAAGTAAATCCGCTTTTGCCGTAAAAGTCAATATTGCCTTCCATGCAAATCGCGCCGCAGCCCAGTTTTTCCGCCTGTATCAGCGAGTAATCCAGCAGTATTTTTCCATATCCCTTTCGTTTTAACGCCGGAGCTATACAGATAGGTCCCATTGTCATAATCGGAATATCCCTGCCATCATCCGCTTTTATTACAGCCTGCATAAACATGTTCTGTCCTATGATTTTGCCGTCCTTTTCCATAATGAGGTCAAGCTCCGGCACAAACGCACTGTCCTTCCGTAACTGATGCAGAACATAATGCTCCAGACATCCCGGGCGGTACACGTTCCAGAAGCTTTCTCTTACAAGGTTCTCCACTTCACGGTACTCTTCTTTTTTCTCTTTTCGTATAATAATGTTGTCTTTCTTCATTATTTAATCCTCCTGAAATCTGTCAACTTTAGATGCATTCCTGCGGGAGGTTCCGGATTGTAAGCAAACCTTCCGCTCCTATGCTGCGCACAGGTTGTCTGCCACAATCTCCATTGTTCTGTACTTGTTCAAAAAGAACTTCTCCTTATTATAAATTTTTATCAGATAATTTCTTCTGACTCTCTGTCAGTATGGCACAGATAGGAATAAAACGCAATATTTTCTGCCGCCGGAAGCATATGCTTCCTTCCCCTTAAAATAAAGGACGATTTCCTTTTCCTCAATTATTTGTTATGATATTTTTATATTTTATTGTACGTTTTGCAGATTTCGGTAAGGAGGTATCTTTCATGGACGCTGCGGCTCTTTTATTTCTCTTTTGCGCCTTTTTATTTGGTCTTATAGCACTTTGCCTGTTTGCCGTTTTTCTGGGTATCGCCGCCGTAACCAAAACTAAATCCCTCGTAAAAGGCGCCTTTGTTATCCTGGGTTCCTATATCGGTGTCCTGGCAATCTGCATTCTTGTTCACATCGGCGTCGGTATCTATTATGACAGCCTTCCCGAATTGTCCGTCCGGGAAAACCGGGTTACCGTATTGGACTCCGGAAGCAGTTCCCTTGGCAGCAGCTCTGCCTATATCTGTTCCAAAGAAGGTATTCTGACTTTAGTGGATACTCCCAGGCACAGCCATCATATGTCCGAAAAATACGGTTTTACCTTTGAAGCCGCCGCTCCCGGAGAGGTCTATCTCTTAGTGGCGGATTACGGTCATTCGAGTATTTACCACATGGATATTTATAAAATCATCGTCAGTGACGACTACTCCGTTTCCGCTGTCCATGTAGAGAAAATCACCTCGGACAGGCAGCAGGACACTATCGAGCATGCCGTTTCCGCCTACGGCTTTTCCTATGAAGAGCTACGTGATTTATTCTGAAAATCCGCTACCTGATATATTTCCCCGTAATGCTGTTTTCGTTTTCCGCAATCTCTTCGGGGGTGCCGACAGCCACTATCCTGCCGCCGTCCTCCCCTCCGCCGGGGCCCATGTCAATGATGTAATCCGCATTCCGGATAACATCCAAATCGTGTTCAATGACAAGCACTGTTGCCCCACTGCCCACCAGCGCCTGAAAAACACCAAGCAGGGTCTTCACATCCAGAGGATGCAGACCGATGGTGGGCTCGTCAAACACAAACACGCTGTCCTCCTGTCCCTTTCCCATCTCACTGGCAAGCTTTAATCTCTGCGCCTCGCCGCCGGACAGACTGGGCGTTTCTTCTCCCAGTGTCAGATAACCAAGTCCCAAATTTTCCAGAATTGCCAGCCGTTGATGCACGACTTTCCAGTCCTTTGCCGCCTGCAGCACTGTATTCACATCCATTTCCATAACCTGTGGCAGGGAGTATTTTTCTCCCTGTTTATTTTCATAGAAAATCTGCCATGCCTCTTTTCCGTAACGGGAACCGCCGCATTCCGGGCAGGGCACATCCACATCCGGCAAAAACTGCACATCCAGACTGATTTGTCCTGTGCCGTCGCAGACCGGGCATCTTAAATTGCCGGTATTGTAGGAAAAATCTCCCGCCTTGCATTTTTTATTTTTCGCATCCGGTGTCCTGGTATAAATTTTCCGCAGTTCATCATGGACATTGGCATAGGTTGCCACCGTGGAACGCACATTGATGCCGATGGGGGAGGCGTCAATCAGCTTCACATGGGAAATCCCCTCCGCCGAAACACTCTTCACATGCTCCGGCAGACGTTCCCCCTTAAGCATGGCTTCCAGCCCGGGAATAAGACTCTCCAGAACCATGGTCGTTTTACCGGAGCCGGACACACCGGTCACCACCGTAAGCCTGCCCTTGGGAATGTCCGCCTCAAGCGGCTTCACCGTATGGATGCTGTCCGTGGAAAGATGCAGTTTTCCGATGGAAAACATGTCTTTTTTATCCGCCCGGTTCCGCATAGAAGTATCCGTTGTGCGGGCTAAGAAAGGTCCAATCATAGAGGCTTTATTTGCCGTAATCTGCGGAATGGTTCCCTCCGCTATGACATAACCGCCGCCGGCGCCAGCCTTCGGTCCCATCTCGATAATCCAGTCGGCTTCCGATAAAATCTGGGTGTCGTGGTCCACTAAAATGACGGAATTGCCGTCGGCAATCAAATCGTGCATGACGTCGTTCAATCCCACAATATTGGACGGATGCAGCCCTATGGACGGTTCGTCCAGCACATACATCACTCCCGTTGTCCGGTTGCGCACGGCTCTGGCAAGCTGCATACGCTGTCTTTCCCCGGTGGACAAAGTGGATGCCGCCCTGTCCAGTGAAAGATAGGAAAGTCCCAAATCCATCAGCCTCTTTGCCACCGCCTGAAACGACTCACAGATGGACTCCGCCATGGGGTGCATTTCTTCCGGCAGGGTTTCCGGCACGCCAGCTACCCATTCCACCAGTTCCTTTAACGTCATTTTGCAGGCTTCCGCCAGACCAATTCCCCGTAGTCTCGGTGCCCGTGCCGCCTCGGAAAGACGGCTTCCCATACATTCCGGGCAGACATCTTCCTTTAAGAATTTTTCCACGCGCTTCATACCCTTTTCGTCCTTCACTTTGGCAAGCGCATTTTCCACCGTATACACGGCATTATAATAGGTAAAATCCAGTTCTCCCGCCTGATTGGTTTTCTTTGCCTTATAAAAAATATGCTTTTTCTCCGCCGGTCCGTGATAGACAATTTCCTTTTCCTTATCCGTCAGGTCACGGAACGGAATATCCGTACGCACGCCCATTTCCCGGCATACATCCGTCATTAAAGACCACATCAGACTGTTCCAGGGGGCTACCGCACCCTCGTCAATGCTGAGCGAGTCATCCGGTACCAGGGTTGTTAAATCCACCGTGCGCACACTTCCCGTGCCGCCGCATTTCGGACAGGCTCCCTGGGAATTAAATGCCAGTTCTTCCGCGCTGGGCGCATGTACTTTTTCCCCGCATACCGGACAGATAATTTCCTGCTCCGCCGCTACCTTTAAGGTGGGCGGCACATAATGTCCGTTGGGACAGCGGTGGGATGCCAGCCGGGAGTACATTAACCGCAGATTGTTTAACAGTTCCGTACCCGTACCAAAAGTACTGCGGATGCCGGGGACGCCCGGACGCTGATGCAGCGCCAGAGCCGCCGGCACATACAGTACTTCGTCCACCTGCGCCTTTGCCGCTCCCGTCATTCGTCTTCTAGTATAGGTAGAAAGAGACTCCAGATACCTTCTGGAGCCTTCCGCGTACAGTACGCCCAGCGACAAAGAGGACTTGCCGGAACCGGATACGCCCGCAATCCCCACAATCTTGTGCAGTGGTACATCCACATTGATATTTTTCAGATTATGTACCTTTGCCCCTCTAACCTTTATGTACCGGGGCTCGTTATCGTTTTCCATGACAGTACTCCTTATTTTTCTTTCCTGGTTACACTTCTTTCATAACCCATTGCTTCTTTAACTTTTCCGCACGTTTTCCCTCTGCCACAACGCCCAGACGAATGTCCTTTCTCCTGGAAAGTCCCCAGATAACATAGGAGCCCACCGCTCCCGCGCCGAGTACGGCAACCTTTTGTATTTTCATTTTAATGCCTCCGTATGTATTACTTCATCATTTCCGGAATAAATTTCTGAACACATTCATTCCAGAATTTCATATCATGAACCCCGGACCACTCCAGATAGGTATGTTTTACCCCCTGTTCGGATAAAAATTGATGCATTGTCCTGTTCGGCTCCAGAAGAAAATCTTCTGTTCCGCATGCCATATAAATTTCCGGCATGGTCATTTTTCCTTCGCTGGCTAATATTTTTCGTACCAGAGTTTCCGGCACATTCTCACTTTCCATCACTTTTTCCGGATTGCCGAAACACTCTCTGTAGTATTCGTAATTGGCAACACCATTTCCGCATCCCGGCTTCATATCCGCAACCTCATACTGCACAAAAGCGGAGCTGAATGCTGCGGTTTTACTGAACACGTCCGGGTATGCCAGAGCTGTGTGCAGAGAACCGAAGCCGCCCATGCTAAGTCCCATAATATAAGTATTTTCCCGTTCTTTTGCCAGTCCGAACGTATTCCGGACAAACTCCACCAGTTCTTCTCCCACGTAGGACTGGTAAGCATGCCCTGTAGAAATTCCGTTCAACCAGAAACTGTTTTCGCCGTTCGGACAAATAACCGCAAAATTATATTCCTTAATCAAATCTTCCGGTACCCAGCAATCCCCTTTTCCGGTATAACCGTGCAGTAAAAATAAAGTTTTCATTCTCTTTTTGGAATGATTTTCTCTGGGAAAAGGGGTGTTTTCATTCGTCCGGCAGTCGGTAGGAATTACCATCTTAAAAGAAACCTCTCTGTGTAAACAGTTGGAATACATTTCAACGTTTAAATTTGCCATAGAAACCATTCTCCTTCCTTTTCATTGAACATTTCTGTCTGTTCTTAAAAATTTATCTGCACAATCCTCATCTGCATATAGCCGTCTCCCACTTTGGCAAGGAAGCGGAAAAAGCCGCTGACCGACGGTGTTTTCAAATCATGATATCCCAGCATATAGCCTTTTGCGGAAATCTCCGTTCCGGGAAGCCATGCTTTCAAATCCGTGTCCAGATTGTTTATGTAAAAATACCGGTCGATATCGGTAATGCCTGCCGCCTTTACCCCGGTTTTGAGCATCAGCTTTACCGCTTTTTTATTGGCTGCATCAAAACAGAGCCTTCCGCCCTGAAACCGTTCCGCCATGGCAGTGAACAGTTTTTGGATATCCGAAGAAAGGAAATAATAGAAAACACCGGCAGCGAAAAAGACCACACCCCTGCTGTCATCAATGGCATCAAACCACGCCGTGTCATTTAAGTCCGCTCCGATATTGGTCACATTTTCCGCAGGCGGTATCAATTCGTTTCGTACCGCTATTACATCCGGTCTGTCAATGTTGTATATTTTGCAGCCTTCTCCCGCATTATTTTCCGCAGTGCAGTCCAGACCGCAGCCTAAGTTTACCACAGCGCAGGCAGGATGTTCCTTGCAGTAGTTTCTGACTTCAATGCCCAAATCCGTATATCTGGCAGCAGCCTCCAGATAACCGAAACGGAAGCCTACGTTCTGTTTCTTTGCTTCCAGCGCCGAAAAATCATAATCCAGCTTTTCCATTATCTGCGCCGCCATCGGGTCGTTGTAAATATCGGAATAAATTTCGGAACAGTACTTTCTGCCCCATAAGGGTATCACCAATGTTTCCTGAACGGTATTTGGCTCAATGTGCATCTTTTCTGTATTCATGTTTTATCCTTTCCTTGTTTATTTTACTTAATAACTTCAATCACCGCTATATCGCATGCCATCCGTCCCTCCACAATCTGATAGGTGACGTCTGTGTAACCCATTTCCTGAAAGAACTCGCGGTAGGTGTTTTCGTCAAACTGCTGCTTGAAGTTGGCTCCCAGTTTTTCCAGAAAACGGACGGCTGCTTTGTTGGTGCTCTTGGTATCGTTAATATAGGTGGGAATAATCAGCCTGCCTCCCGGCTTGCAGACACGGGTAAGCTCCTGCAATGCGGCTTTCGGGTCCGGCAGAAGATGGATAACATTTCCCGCCACCACCTTATCAAAAGAATTGTCCGCATATTTTAGCTTCGTAATATTCGCCTTTGCCAGCCGGACATTCGGGAAAGAAGAAAGCTTTTTCCTTGCCTGTCTAAGCATGCCCGCCGAATAATCCGTGGCAACCAGTCTTTTTGCTTTCTTTGCAATGTATATACTGATAGCGCCGGTTCCGCAGGCACATTCCAGAACCTTATCGTTTTTATTTATCATCTTTGCCGCCTGAATGCCCGTCTCCCGGTATACCTTTTTGTTATATAAGTTTTCAAATAAATCATACACGCCTGCAACTTTGTCCCAAAACATAGTTTTTCCCCTTTCTTCCCTGTTTCTTTGCATCAGAAATTGCCTGCTTTAAAAGCTGTCCGGCAAGCCCCCGGCGCCAGTATTTCGGTAACGTATTTACACCGAATATCATCTGCCAGGCACCGTTTTCATTATGAAGCCCTGCATCCTCGTACATTTCATCCCGTAAATCCTTTTCATCCGTGACAAAGCCGTCCACAGCTGCAATTTTCTCTACATCCTCTATGGTCGCTGTCCTGATAACCATTTTTACCTCCTATCAGAAAGACTTTTCACCCGTTATGCAACAAAGTTTTCCTGTCATACAAAAAGGCACAAATCAACGTATTCATCAATTTGCGCCCTCTCTTCCTATAATTCGATGACCGGTGACAGGGCATCCCTGGCTGCCACATAAATGGGAAAATCGTCCGCTTTGTACCGGCTCTCTCCCATGGTGATTTCCATACGCACTGCTTCATGCGCCAGCTCCGGCATATTATTTTCCTTGCTCAGATGTCCCAGCATAATGGTCTGTATTTTATCATTCAGCACCCTGTCCAAAAGCCTGCCGGCATTTTCGTTGGACAGATGTCCCCTGTTTCCTAAAATTCTCTGCTTCAGATAATAGGGATACGGTCCCACCTGCAGCATGTTCACGTCATGGTTTGCCTCCAAAAGAAGAGCGTCCAGACCGGAAAGACATGCCACCGTATAATCGTCAAACGTTCCTAAGTCCGTACACACGGCTACCTTTTTGTCTCCGTAACCCACACGATACCCCACCGGTTCCGCCGCATCATGGGAAATTTTCATGGGCCATACCTTCAGATCCTTAATAATCATCTGGCTGTCCGCTTCTATTTCCTGAAAAAGGGACGGGTCGGGAATGTTTTTCTGCTTGCCGTTTACAATGGCTTTAATGGTTCCTCTTGTAGCAAAAAGAGGAATGCTGTACTTTTTGCACAGCACCGCCAGTCCCGCTATATGGTCGGAATGCTCATGGGTAATCAGAATGCCGTCTATATCCCTCCCTGTAAGTTCCAGTTCCGCCAGTCCCGTTTCGATTTTCCGGGCGCTGATGCCTGCGTCAATTAAAAGGTGCGTGGTATCGGAGCCAACGTAAATACAGTTTCCGCTGCTTCCGCTGGCTATACTGCAAAATCTCATTTCTTTAGTCCTTCCATCGGATGTCAATCACATCGCCGTCAAATATTTCTTTCAGATACTCTGCGGACTGTCCGTTCAGCAGAGTTTCAATGCCGGAGCCCTTGGGATGCTTCAAATCAAAATCTATGTAGTCGAACACATCCACGTAGACATAGCTTGTCTTGCCGTGCAGGGTAATGGGGCTGCCGTTTACCACCACATGCACATCGTGGATAACCGGTTCCGGAACAGGTTCTACCTCCGGCTGCTCCGTGGCTTCATCCGCTGCACCGTCAGCAGAGGCTTTCTCTGTCAGGTCCGCTACGCCGTCGGCATGGGATTTCTCCGCTATGTCCGCCTGTGCCGCATTTCCGCCGCCTGCCCGCATTTCGTCAAACTGTTCGCTCTGTTCCGGGTTTTCATCCGGCAGCGCCTCCCAGGTTTCGGGCACATCGTCCGCATCCGCTATCTGTAAGGAGAAGTTCTCGTACACCTTGTCCGAAAGGGAAGCCGGCGCGTTGTTTAAGAGAACCCGCTTGCCGTCCAGTGACAAATCAAGCAGCTCCTTCACCTGTTCCACGGTGTAATAAGCCTGCATTTCAATCTTATCACCGTTCTTTATGTCGTAAAATTCGGACTGCATTTCGCCGTTTACCATGGCAAACTTCGGAAGCGTCACTTCCTTATCGTTTACCCTGATGGTAAGGAACTGGCGGTACTCCGGCAGAGCGCCGATTTTCAGCTTTGCCGCTTCCCCCGCCGTGGAGGGCATAATGGTAATCACATCGTTTGCCTTGATGGGCGTGTGAATATCCGCCGGTGCGCCGTTTACCATGATAATGGCAGACTCTCCCGGCTGTCCTCTCCGGATGCGTTTCTTTCCGTCCACCGTAAAATCCAGCTCATCGCCCCGCCTGGGGAACAGACCCTCGTTGGGGAAATCCGCCTGCATGGCGGCATCCACAACCGAAAGCTTGCCGTTGTCGTAAATCTTGATGCTTTCCTCGTTAAAGGTCACATAAATAATATTGTTATGCTGCTCGTAGTAGCTTAAACAGATACCCACCGGTGTTACCAGTAAGGAGTCCTTCTGCACATAATCCGGGAAATCCACAAATCCCATGACATCGCCGCCGCGGACAGCCACTCTTTCCTTTACAATGCCCAGTTCTTCCGAAAGTTTCTTCGTGTAGCCGGGGATTTTACCGCCACCGCCTACCACAAACACGGCACTGACCGGCTTATCGCCGTTCAATTCCATAATGCATTCCGCAACCGGCTTTGTCATAGCCTCAATCTGCGGTTCCAGCACCTCTAACAGCTCTTTGGAGGAAATGGTCTGGGGAAGCCCCATGATATCCGTAAAGCTGATTTCTTCTTTGTCTTCAATCTGTCGTTTGATTTCCTCTGCCGCATTGAAATCCACCAGACAGTGCTTGGCGATGGTCTCCGTCAGGCTGTCTCCCGCAATGGGTATCATGCCGTATGCCACAATGGCTCCGTCCTTGGTTATGGAAATATCGGAGGTACCGGCGCCTACATCCACCAGTGCAATGTTAAGCATACGGAACTTTTCGGGAATAGCCACCTGAATGGCGGCAATGGGCTCCAATGTCAGATTGACTGCCGTCAAGCCTGCCAGCTCCACCGCTTTATACAGACCGTCCACAACGTCCTCGGGCAGGAAAGTCACAATCATATCCGCCCCGATGTTTCCGGCTTTGTGCTCTTCCGGATTTAAAATCTGGTAGCCGTTCATATAATAGCGGATAACGGAATATCCCACGCAGAAAAAATTCAGTCCCGTATGATTGTCCTTGGAAAATTCCTCATATGCCTGCTCCACGCCCTTTGCGGAAAGCACGTACATGTCGTCGCGTTCCACCGTCCTGTCCTCTTCAAATGCCGTTTCCACATGAATGGTCACGGTACGGAGCACACGGCCTGCGGCTGCGATGCAGACATCCTTTAACGGAAATCCCAGTTCCTTCTCCAGCGCTTCCTTCACTTCTTTAATGGTGCTGCCGACCTTGCGGATATCATGAATTTGTCCGTCCAGCATGGCGCGGGTTTCATGCTCCTTTGCACATTCCGCCTTTACGATAAACCGCTCGCCGTCCCGGTATCCAACGGTTCCCACAATGCTTCTGGTACCGATGTCCAGACCGAACACCATCTGTGCTTTTTCCTTTTGCGTCATCGTCGTTTTTTTCCTGCTTACTCCTGCCACGTATATGCCTCCAGTCTGTTCTTTATCTGGTCACAGGCTGCGCTTAGACTGTCACTGTTATCAATCACAAAATCACTGTTTTTACGGTACTGTTCCTCCGTAAGCTGGTTGCCCATAATTCCCGTGATTTTTTCATCACTGTAACCTCTGTTTGCCTTCAGTCTCTGCCTTCTTACCTCTGGGGATGCATAAACATACCACATCTCATCCACAAAATCCTTATAACCGTTCTCAATCAGAAGCGCCGCCTCGATAAAGAAAAGCTCTGTTTTTCCCTCTTCGGCTGCCTTCTTAACTTCCTGCTCCAGATAATTTCTCACTGCCGGGTGCACAATATCATTCACCTTTTTTAGCAAAGATTTGTTCAGGAAAATCTGCGCCGCCATGCGGTTTTTGTTAATCCTGCCGTCCGCATCCAGCACACCTTTTCCAAGCAGCGCCACCATTTTTTCATAACAGTCCTGACCGGGCGACTGGATAATGTGCGCCACCTCATCAGCTAAACAAATTTTGCAAAGATAATGCTGTCTGATAAAAGATAGCACTTCCGTTTTCCCCGCACCGATACCGCCGGTAATACCAATCAGACGCATAAATCTACCCCCTTGTATCTTTATTTTGCTTCGTACCAGTTTTCACCGGTATGCATATCTATGGCAAGCTCCACGGCAAGGTCTGCCGCCCCTTTCATGCCTTTTTCCAGAATATGCTTTACCTGCTCTTCTTCGTCTTTTGCCGTTTCAATCAGAAGTTCATCGTGTACCTGCAGCAAAAGCCGGGAGGAAAGTCCCTCGTCCCTAAGACTCTTCCACACGTTAATCATGGCAATTTTAATAATATCCGCCGCCGTTCCCTGAATGGGGGAATTCATGGCAATACGCTCTCCGAAGCTTCTCTGCATAAAATTGTTGGAGGAAAGCTCCGGAATGGGTCTGCGCCGTCCGAACAAGGTTACGGCATAGCCGGTTTTCCTGGCTTTCTCCACCAGTCCGTCAATAAAATCCTTAATCTTCGGATAGGTTTCAAAATACTGCTCCATGTAGGCAGCCGCTTCTTTTTTGCTGATGCTTAAGTCCTGGCTTAACCCAAAGGAACTGATGCCGTAAATAATACCGAAGTTTACCGCCTTGGCGTTTCTTCTCTGCAAATCCGTTACTTCTTCAAACGGCACATGGAAAACCTGGGACGCCGTAATGCGGTGGATGTCCTCTTCCTTCCGGTAAGCGTCAATCAGCTTTTCGTCTTTGGACATATGCGCCAGCACGCGAAGTTCAATCTGGGAATAGTCCGCATCCGTAAATTCATAGCCTTCCTTCGGCACAAATACCTTTCGTATCTGTCTGCCCAGTTCCATTCGCATGGGAATGTTCTGCAAATTGGGCTCGGTGGAACTGATGCGTCCGGTAGCCGTAATGGTCTGGTTAAAGCTTGTATGAATTCTGCCGTCCTCCTTGATGCAGGAAGCCAGTCCGTCCGCATAGGTGGATTTTAATTTGGCAAGCCCTCTGTACTCTAAAATATCCGCCACAATCGGATAATCCGGCGCCATTTTTTCCAGTACGTCCGCCGCTGTGGAATAACCGGTTTTCGTCTTCTTTCCGCCGGGCAGATGCATTTCCTCAAATAAAATCTCCCCTAACTGCTTGGGAGAATTTAAGTTAAATTCTTTCCCCGCTTCTTCGTAAATTTTCGTTTCCAGCTCGGCAATTCTGCCGGACAGTCTCTCGCCGTATGCCTTTAATTCCTCCGGCTTTACTAAAATGCCTTCCTTTTCCATATCGTAAAGGACCAAAGAAAGGGGCATTTCTATTTCCCGGAACAAAGAAAGCATGCCGGTTTCGGAAAGCTTCTGTTCAAGTACTTCTTTTGCCGTAAATGCCGCATAGGCGCCATAGCAGGCATACTCCGTCACCTTCGCCGGATTTTCCGCATAAACGGCTTCCTCCGTTTTTTTGCCGAACACTTCCGTCCTTCCGGGTATCATAAGTCCCAGATGTTCTCCGGCAATGCTCTCCGTGTCGTAATCGTTTTTCAGCGGATTTAAAAGGTATGCCGCAATCAGGATGTCAAAATAACGCTCCGTGCCATCCTTCGCCAGAATATCATACTGCTTCTTGATATCGCACACGGAAATCTCTGCCTTTTCCGACAAAGTCAGCATTCTCTCCGCTGTTTCTTCCTTTGGCATACAGTCCGTATCGATAAAATAAACATTTTCCGTGTTGTAACACAGGGCAATGCCTGTGCTTAAGCGGAAAAATCCGGCTTTTCCGGCAGTGAGCGCTCCGGCAAACACCTTTTCCGCCTCCGCTTTTTCCGTTACCTTCTTAAATTTTTCCGTAAAAGTGCTTTCCCCCTGGGACTCCTCTTCGTTGAAGCGTCCGAGGAAATTCTTAAAGCCCAGCCTTTTCATAAGAGCATACGCTTCTTTGGTAAAATAGCCCTCTGCCTTTGCGTTCTCATAGGAAAAATCAAGGTCACAATCCGTCTTGATGGTGGCAAGCTCCTTGCTTAAATCCGCCAAATCCTTATTTGCCTGCAAAGACTCTCTTATGGATTTCTTGCCGACCTCTTCCACATGTTCATAAATGCCGTCCAAAGAGCCGAACTGCTTCATCAGCTCCTGTGCGGTTTTCTCGCCTACTTTTGGCACACCGGGAATGTTGTCCGCCGTATCGCCCATCAGGGCTTTCAGCTCTATGAACTGGGTGGGTGTCACGCCGTAAGCCGCTTCCACATCCTTTGCATAATAATCCTCGATTTCGGTTTTGCCGCCCTTGGTCTTGGGTATGCGGATTTTTACTTTGTCCGTGGCAATCTGTAAAAGGTCCCTGTCCCCGGAAATCAAAGACACCTGCATGCCCTGTTTTTCCGACAGTCTGGCAAGACTTCCCAGAATATCGTCCGCCTCCCAGCCGGCATGCTCCAATATGCAGATGCCCATGGCTGTCAGCATTTCCTTCATCAAGGGAACCTGCTCCCTTAACTCCGTGGGCATGGGCTTTCTGGTGCCCTTGTATGCCGCATATCTTTCATGGCGGAAGGTTGGCTCGTTTCTGTCGAATGCCACCGCCAGATACTCCGGCTTTTCCTCCTCCAGTATCTTAAACATAATATTTAAAAATCCGTATACCGCGTTGGTATGGAGGCCTTCCGCATTTGTCAAATCCGGCAGTCCGTAAAACGCCCTGTTCAAGATACTGTGTCCGTCTATCAAAACTATTTTTTCACTCACAATAATACCATGCCTTTCTAACCTGCAGAATTCATTCTTCCGAAACCGCAGATTTTTCGTCCGTCACCAGACAAAGAATACAAGCAGTGTCCCCACGGCTATGGCCGCAAGAATTTCAAAGGTAATACGCATGTAGCGGAATACCTTATGCATTCGTAATTTATGCTCTGCTCCTTCCATCCGGCGGTTGATTTCCTCTTTCAGGTCAAATGCCCTGCCGTCCTCCAGACGGGACATACCTTCGGCAATCAGTATCTGAATGGTGAGCTCTTCTTCACAATCCGGGCAGCTTTCCACATGTGCAAGAAAGCTCTCCAAATCCTTATCGCTCAATTCCCCCGCAATAAATGCCGGAATGAGCTTTTCACATTCTTTGCAATTCATACCCTGTCAGTCTTTCCTTCTTTCCGCAAACAGAACAGTACGTCTTCTTTGGACCTTTCGCTGCTTGCGCTGATAACCCCTATACATTTTACCATACTCTAAAAAAAGATGCATCAGAAACTTTCCTTTCCTGCTTCTTTATGCTATATTTGTCTTATGAAAAAACAAAATTTATTTTTTACTTTTCTTAAAATAGGTACTTTCACTTTTGGCGGCGGTTACGCCATGGCTGCTCTTTTGGAGCATGAATTTGTAGAAAAAAAGAAGTGGATTAGCAAAGAAGAATTTATGGACATGGTTGCCATTGCCGAATCGACTCCCGGACCGGTTGCCATCAACAGTGCTACCTTTATCGGCTATAAAACAGAGGGTGTCCTCGGCGCACTGCTTGCGACGGTTGCCGTAAGTATTCCCTCTTTTGTTATTATTTATCTGATATCACTGGTGTTTGACCGTTTCTTAAGCCTAAGCTATGTTGCTTACGCTTTCAAGGGCATCCAGGTGGGCGTGGTTTATCTGATTTTTTCCGCCGGCATAAAAATGGCAAAGGGTCTGAAAAAGGACATTTTCTCCCGCCTGATTTTGGCTGCGGTCTTTCTTCTTATGACCTTTTTTACCCTGACTTCCGTTTCGTTTTCGTCCGTATTTTATATTCTGATTTGCGGATTTCTTGCCGTTCTGCTGTATCTTATACACACGGCTTACGGTGTTTCGCAAGCACCTGGGAAAAATAAAGATGGGAAAGGAGGAAATGACCTATGATTTACCTGCAGTTGTTTTTCTCTTTTCTGATGATTGGCACGGTTTCTTTCGGCGGAGGCTACGGTATGATTTCCTTAATCCGGGAAACCGTTCTTTCTTACGGCTGGCTTTCCGAAGAAGAATTCTTAAATTTCATTGCGGTTTCGGAGTCCACTCCCGGCCCTCTTGCCGTCAATATGGCGACCTTTATCGGTTCCTCCCAGGGCGGTTTTTGGGGAAGTTTCTTTGCTACCCTGGGTGTGGTAATGCCTTCTTTTTTCATTATCCTGCTGATTGCGGCGCTCCTTAAAAACTTCATGAAATATGCCGGCGTGCAGGCGTTTCTTTCCGGAATCCGCCCCTGCGTGGTGGCTATGATACTCTCCACCGCCGTTACCATGGGACTCGGAACCCTGTTTTCCGTCCGGTCCGTCGATGATATCGGCAACCTTCTTAACCTTGGACTTTCTTCCGAGGCGGCTGGTTCCCTGTCTTCCGGCGTCGTATCTCCGGATTATAAGGGGATTTTCATCTTTGTATTTCTGATTGTTCTGCATGTTTTATGGAAGCACTTCCGTAAGAAAACCATTTCTCCCATCCTGATGCTTTTACTGTCGGCGGGACTGGGTATGGTGGTTTATGGGATGCTGTAAGGCAACTCATGATATGGCAACAAAAAAAGCCCAGTAAATACTGGACTTTTTATGCCGGTGGCGGGACTTGAACCCGCACTGTGTTGCCACAAACAGATTTTGAGTCTGCCGCGTCTGCCATTCCGCCACACCGGCTCACTGCTTTCACAGCCGAATTTTATATTACCATATTCTTTCGCCATTGACAAGAAGTTTTTCGGAAGGAAACGAGATAAATTTCCGTCACAGTCTGCCCAGCAGCTCCGCTATCTCCAGATTGCGGTTGGGAATGCAGTAAGTTTCCGCCCCTTTCTCCAGCCGGATGCAGAAATCCACTTTGCCGTTATGAACCGTCATTTTCACTTTCGCCAGCTTTTCTTTCAGCAGAGGAATAAGGCAGAAATAAAGCCGGTCATCCTCAAAGGACAAATGCCCGTATTCCGTGCCTTCTTTGCTGCAGACCATAATCCGGTTGCTCTGAAAGGCTTTTGGGTACAAGGTCATCCCCTCCGGCGGATGTTTCCTTTTCTCCACCTTAAGATACGCCGGAAAATGATAAATTTCCCGGTTCTCTTTGTCCTTTTTTCCCTGTCCTGCAATCTTGTGTAAAATACTTACAGGCTCTGTAAACTGTTCCGCCAGAAAATGAAAAAGCCGGCTTTTTATCTGCATACCGGCTTCTTTTTCTTCTAAAAGGTCTTTTACCAACTGATGAATACTGATTAAAAAAAGCGCAAAATCCTCTTCTTTCGGGTTCCACAGATACTTTCCCTGCGCCACCTCATAGTAGGGATGCTCTTCCGTTTCGGTTTCCATGCTGTAATACTGGTATATCTTTCTGTCCCGGAAGGCTCTTTCATTCACTTGCCCCGTCCACTCCGGGCGCTTCTTTTCTTCCCTTTCGTACTTCTTTCCTTCTCTTCCGTACCTTCTATCTTCTCTTCCTGACATTTTTGTCCGAAAAGCATGCGGCTCTTTTTTTAAGAGCTGGTATGCCTCATTTATCTCCTGCGCCCTTCTTATATGCTTCGGGTTATCCGAGCCCAGTGCATCCGGATGGCATTCGCTCATCAGACGGCGGTACTTCTTTTTTAATGACTGCAAATCGTCTTTTTCTGTAACAGAAAGAAGCTTTCTTGCATATGCTACATTCATTTTTTCTCCCTACAACGCCTGAAAAACGGCATACACAACCGGTCCCAGCAATGCAGGCAGCAGGTTGCCGACCTTCACTTTCTTGCCGAAGGTCAGATTGATGCCCACGCAGAAAATCAGGCAGGAGCCTACATAGCTCAAATCGGAAATCAGGCTGTCGGGAACGAAATTGCCAATCAGATGCGCTGCCAGTGTGATGAGTCCCTGATAGACAAAAATGGCTATGGCGGAGCATGCAGTGCCGATGCCGTAGGAAGCCGCAAATACCACTACAATCACAAAGTCCAGCACGGCTTTGACCGCCAGCATGGAATAATCACCGGTGAGTCCGTCCTCAATGGAACCCACGATTGCCATGGCTCCCACGCAGATAACCAGGGAGGTGTTGACAAAGCCTTCTACGAAATGATTGTCTTTTTCCGCATGGAAAAGCTTCTTTAACTTTTCTCCCAGAGCGTCCATCCGCTTTTCAATATCAATCCATTCACCCAAAAGCCCACCGAGCACCAGTGAGCCGATGAGCAGCATACTGCCCTTTGTGGAAAGAATGCTCTCTACGGAAAGCATTCCTCCCTGGGCGATGGATGTGCTGTTTTCAATTTTTAACATTCCGATAAGCGTACCTGCCGCTCCGATAAAAATTATGGCTACGCCGCAGGCGCTCATGAGAATATCCTGAAAGCGCTGCCTAAAGCCCTTTCTTGCCACAATTCCTACCACGCTGCCTGCAATCACCGCCAGCGTATTTAAAATCGTACCTAAGCCAAACATTTCTTTATCCTGTAAGTTCTAAAAATCCGTTTCCGTCCGTGACTTTTCCTTATTCAAAAATCTTCTTGTAAATCGGGAAGCAGTCAAAGGTTGCAAAATAGTCCTTCGGGGTTTCCGCTCTGCGGATAAGCTGTACACTGCCGTCTTCTTTTAAGAGAAGCTCTGCGGACTTCAGCTTGCCGTTGTAGTTGTAACCCATGGCAAAGCCGTGTGCGCCGGTATCGTGAATGGCAAGATAATCTCCTATTTCGATTTCGGGAAGCATTCTGTCGATGGCAAATTTATCATTGTTTTCGCAAAGTGAACCTACCACATCGTACTTGTGGTCACAGGGTGCGTTTTCTTTTCCCAAAACCGTGATGTGATGATAAGCGCCGTACATAGCAGGACGCATCAGGTTTACGGCACAGGCATCCACACCGATGTATTCCTTGTGGGTGTGTTTCTCATGAATAACCTTGGTAACAAGGTGACCGTAAGGCGCCATCATGAAACGGCCGAGTTCGGTGTAAATGGCAACGTCTCCCATACCTGCGGGAACCAGCACTTCTTCGTAAACCTTTCTGACGCCTTCTCCGATTACGCGAATGTCATTGGGTGTATCTTCGGGCTTATAAGGAATGCCGATACCGCCGGAAAGATTGATGAAGGTGATGTGCGCACCGGTTTCTTCTTTTAACTTCACCGCCAGTTCAAATAACTCTCTGGCAAGTGTCGGATAATAGTCGTTGGTTACGGTGTTGCTGGCAAGGAATGCATGAATACCGAAGTTCTCCACGCCCTTTGCCTTTAAGATTTTATAGCCTTCAAACATCTGCTCCGTGGTAAAGCCGTATTTGGCATCGCCGGGGTTATCCATAATGCTGTTGGCAATGGAGAAATATCCGCCGGGATTGTAACGGCAGCTTAAGGTCTTGGGCAGATAGCCGATGGTTTTTTCCAGAAAATCAATGTGGGTAATGTCATCCAGATTGATGGTGGCTCCGATTTTTGCCGCATACGCGAATTCTTCCGCCGGAGTGTCGTTGGAGGAAAACATAATGTCCTCTCCCGGAACGCCCATGGCATGGGAAAGCATCAGTTCTGTCATGGAAGAACAGTCACAACCGCAGCCGTATTCTCTTAAGATGTCAATTAAGAACGGATTGGGTGTTGCTTTTACCGCAAAAAATTCCTTGTAGCCCTTATTCCAGGCAAAAGCTTCCTTTAAGGCTTTGGCATTTTCCCGGATACCCTTTTCATCATAAATATGGAAGGGTGTGGGATATTCCTTTACGACCTCTTCAATCAGTTCTTTTGTTACAAATGGTTTTTTCATAATGTATTGCTCCTCCGTATAAAACTTTATTTATGAATATTTTCAATCTGCCAGTCAATGGGGGTAAGACCGTTCCGCATTAAAAATTCGTTGGTCTTACTGAAAGGCCGGCTTCCGAAAAATCCTCTGTAAGCAGAAAGCGGACTCGGATGAGGTGCCTCTAAAATCAGGTGTTTGGGGTTGTTCAGCATGGACTTTTTCATCTGTGCCGGTTTTCCCCACAAAATAAACACAATGGGTCTGTCCTCTTCGTTTAACACCCTTATGGCAGCATCCGTAAATTCTTCCCAGCCCATGTTCCGATGAGAAAAAGCGGAATGTGCCCGGACAGTCAGCACCGTGTTTAAGAGAAGCACGCCCTGTTCCGCCCACTTGGTAAGGCAGCCGTTATCCGGTATATAGCAGCCGAGGTCATCGTGCAGCTCCTGATAAATATTAACCAGGGAAGGGGGAATTTCCACATCCGCCTTTACGGAAAAACATAAGCCGTGCGCCTGTCCGTCATTGTGATAGGGGTCCTGTCCCAGTATCACCACTTTGACTTTCTTAAGCGGCGTCAGATGAAACGCATTGAAAATATCGTCCGCAGGCGGAAACACCTGTGTGGTTTCGTATTCTTTTTTTACAAACCGAAATAGTTTGGCATAATAAGGTTTCTTAAATTCCGGCTCCAATGCCGTGAGCCAGTCACCTGTAATCATTCCCATAACTTTTGTACTCCTATAACCTGACCGGTGCTTCTTTGTTCCGATAGCCTGTCCGTTACTTCTCTGCTCTTATAACCTGACCGGTACGCCTCTGCTTTGTAAATATTCCTTTACTTCCCGGATTTCCAGTTCCTTAAAGTGGAACAAAGAAGCCGCAAGCGCCGCTTCCGCACCGCCCGCTGTCAGCGCCTCGTAAAAGTCTTCCATTTTACCGGCTCCGCCCGATGCGATAACCGGAATTTTTACTTCTTTTGCAATGGCGGAAGTAAGGGCAATATCATACCCCGCCTTTGTGCCGTCCGCGTCCATGCTGGTAAGCAGAATTTCACCCGCACCCAGTTTTTCCGCCTGCATCGCCCATTCCACTGCGTCGATGCCGCAGTCCACTCTGCCGCCGTTTTTATAAACGGAAAAATGACCGTCCGGCTGTCTTTTGGCATCAATGGCTACTACCACACACTGGCTGCCGAATTTATCCGCCGCATCCGCAATCAGACGCGGGTTCATAACCGCTGCGGAATTCACAGAAATCTTGTCCGCGCCTTCCCTGAGTAACAGCTTAAAATCATCCACGGTACGGATACCGCCGCCGACCGTAAAAGGAATAAACACCTTTTCCGCTACTCTGCGCACCATATCGGCAACCGTGGCGCGGTTGTCGCTGGAAGCGGTAATGTCAAGGAAAACCACCTCGTCCGCTCCGGCTTTATCGTATGCCGCCGCAATTTCCACCGGGTCTCCGGCATCCGTTAAATTTACAAAATTGACGCCCTTTACCACGCGTCCGTCTTTCACATCCAGACAGGGAATAATTCTTTTGGTATGCATCAGTCTTCCCTCCCTTTTAATTCTACAAAGTTCTTCAGAATGGTAAGTCCCGTATGGGAGCTTTTTTCCGGATGGAACTGGCAGGCGAACACATTTCCCTTTTCCACGGATGCGTGAATGGTCACGCCATACTCCGCGGTAGCCGTTACAATATCCTCTTCTGCCTGCAGGTAATAGGAATGCACAAAGTACACATAGGAATTTTCCGGTATGCCGGCAAACAGCCTGCCTTTCTTGGGAAAACTTAACGAATTCCAACCCATGTGCGGTACTTTCAGACCGTCTCCTTCGGGAATACGCACGATTTTTCCTTTCAGAAGTCCCAAGCCTTCCACGCCGGGCGCTTCCTCGCTGCTTTCAAACATAAGCTGCAATCCTAAGCAGATGCCCAGAAAAGGAATTCCTTTTTCCACCACTTCGTGAATAACCGGCACCAGACCGTAGCGGTTCAGCTTTTCCATGGCGTCGCCGAAGGCTCCCACGCCCGGCAGGATAACCTTGTCCGCCGCAAGGATTTCTCCGGCATCCCTCGTTATCAAAGCTTCCTCTCCCAGATATTGAAGTGCTTTTTCCACACTCTTTATATTGCCTGCATCGTAGTCGATAATTGCAATCACTGAAGTTTCCTCCTAAAGTGTATTACCAGCGTCCTCCGGCAGAAATTCCGTATCATCGGTTTCTTCCTCTTCCGGCAGTAAGTCCGGCAAATCCTCCGTATCCGTTGCCGGTTCGTCTTTGATATCCACGGTTCCGCCGTTAATCAGCGTGTCAAGCATTCTGGTGTATTCCACCTTGTTGTCGCAGAACGCAATGCTTCTTACGCCCTCTTCATCCAGTCCGTAATTTTCCCGCAGAATGGTAAGTACTTCCCGGTAAAGCTTTAACATTTCACCGTCTGCGCCGCAGGCAAGTGCTTCTTCCTGGGTTTCCTCGTACTCCTCCACTGCCTGCATAAGGCTGTCCAGAGCATACAGATTTTCTCCGTCTTCCACATATTTGTCATAGTCGTTTATCTTTTTCTGCATACGCAGCACCATATTGGAGAAGGTAAACAACTGCTGTTCTCTTTCCGTGAGCTTCTGTCCGTACAGAATTTCATAACAGGTCAGATAGTCCTGATTTTCAAACGCCGTCACGGCATTTTTCTTGGCATAACCGGGTGCCACATAGGAAATGCTCAAATACAGCGCAGCAAAAACTGCCGCTGAGAAAAGGCATACCAGAATGATGTTTTTCTTTGTATAGCCTTTGGAAACTTTCTCTTCCTGCTCGGATACTTCCGGCTTTTCCTTCTTCTTTTGGGGAGCTTTTTTCGCCTTTCCCTTGTCCTTGCCTTTTCCTTTTTCCGGCTTTCCGTCTTCCTCTTCGTCGCCGTCTTCTTCGTTTCCGGCTTTGGCGTTCTTTTTCGTTCCCTTGCCCTTGGCAGGCTTGTCCTTTTTCTTCTTTTCTTTCTTCTTTTTCTTGTCCTGCTCTGCCGTCTTGTCTTCTTTTTCCAGTTCTTCTAAGACTTCTTCGTTTTCGTCCTTCTGCGGCTCTTCTTCGGGAGTTGCTTCCTCTGTAAAGAGTGCCAGCAGACGTTTGAAAAAGCCAGGCTTTTTCTCTTTCTTCTCCGATTTGTCCTGCAGCAGTTCATCGATATCGGCAAGGTCCATTTCCATAACGCCCTCGCCCGTGGATGTTCCCATTCCCTGTCCGGCAGGTTCTTCCGACATATCATCCGGGTTTTCCACCATTAAAGGTAGTCCCTCTCCGACAGCTTTACCTGCCGCACTGTTTCCGTCTTTTCCTTCTGCCGCAGTCTTTTCATCACTGCCCGACATTCCGGCTGTCGGCATCTTTCCTCCAGGACCTGCCTCCCCGGCTGCCGGCTTCTCTTCGTAGGAAGCCTCCGTGGAAATTTCATTTTCCTCGGTCATTTTCTGCAGTTCCTGCAATTCTTTTTCCATATCTTCCGGCAGAGTCACAGGTGTTTCTTCCGATACGGAAACCGTACTGTCTTTCGACTCATCGGAAAGGGACTCCGGTTCTTCTCCGTTGGCAATTTTTTCGGCAGCATCAAACAGCGCCGCAATTTCTTCCGGTGTAAGAGAGCCGCCCGCATTGTCTTCCTTATCCGGTTTCAAATCGGCTTCCGGCGCACGGAAAGGCGTATTTTCTCCCTTATGTGCTTTCGGTGCTGCGGACGCATTATTCATACTTTTTAATAAATTATCCAGATATTCTTCATTCATATTCATAAGAATTCTCCCTTAAGGCTTTCCGCCTGCTAAAAAAACAAGGTAAGTGTATCACATTTTTTCCAACTCTTCCATAGCATAAACCGCATTTTTTTGAATTCCTGCGCCTCTTTCGGCAAGTCCGGCTGGTATTTGGTATAAATATTCATGAATTCGTATAAAATCGGATTTCAGATTTAACTCGGCTATTTTTTCATAGCGGATACGGATGGTGTTTAAGTTGCGCATGCCGGCACCCAGTTCCAGAATACAGAGCTTCTTATTTAAGGTGCCCTGCAGCCATTTTAAGTAGCGGTCCCAGTTTTCCTTGTAATTCGGTTCTTCAAAATGCTCTGCATAAAGAGTATTAAATTCACAAGGCTGCCCGGTTTTTAAGCCGACAGGTACCTTCAAATCCCGAAAGCTTTTCTCTCCCTTAACGCAGCTTTCAATATCCCGATACAAAGCAGTTTTTTTGCTTTCCTCCGGCTCATCCGTAAAATGCCGCCAGTTGCCGCAGAACTCTGCCATGCGGTCCTGCTTTAATTCCTGCTCGGAAAGAATGCCGTCCATGCAGTAGGACAAAATAAAATAATTTTTGCCCTGAAGCAGATGGGTCAGTCCCTCATAAGCCTTTTTAAGCCTCACATCTTCTTTTAAGAATAAGTAATTCACATAGGGAACCACCCACTGGACTCCCGCCTCGGCTATTTTCCCGCAGACTTTTGCATAGTTTTCCTTTTCCTGTAAAAATGCCTCATCCTCAAATTCTTCTCCGATGCCCACCAGAACCATATCGGCTGCCTGTATTTTTTCCTTTATTTCCGTTAAGCTGTTTGCTTCCGCGCTCATACTGTTTTTCCTTCCGTACTCTGTAAATTTTCCTGTACAGTAAGAGAGCCGGGATAACTCCCGGCCCTGTTGCCATTTTTATTTCTTTAATAAAAGGCCATCCAGCACTTCTACCAATTTTACGATTTCCGGTTTGGAAAGCTGGGCATCCACGCCGAGCTGCTCGCCCTTGGCACGCATTTCTTCATTTACAAGGGAAGAGAAAATAACTACCGGGATATCCTTGGTTTCGTCATTTTCCTTAATCAGCTTCGCCAGATGATAACCGTCCATCTGTGGCATCTCAATATCGGTAATGACACACTGTACTTCATCCTTCAGTGTTCCTTTCTGAATGGCACCGGTAATTACATCATACGCTTCCTGTCCGTTTGCAGTATGGATAAGATGCACGTAACCGGCTTTATGTAAGGCATCCACAATCAGCTTGTTTAACAACTGGGAGTCCTCTGCAATCAGAATGGGAACGTCGCAGCGCTCTCTGTGTCCCAGTTCTGCAAGCTGCTCGGAACGAAGTCCGGTTTCCGGGTTAATGTCTGCAATAATCTTTTCAAAATCCAGAATAATAATCAGCTTGTCTTTGATTTTCACAACGCCGAGTGCGGAGCTGTCCGATGCAATGGTGGCATCCGGCTTGATGATTTCCGTCCAGGACAGACGGTGAATGCCCACTACGTTGTCCACATGGAAGGCAATGTCCAGCTTGTTGAAGTTGGTGACGATGAACAGACCTCCCGCTTCGGAAACGCCCATCTGCAGGCAGTTCTTCAAATCAATCGCCGTAATCATCTTGTCACGCGGCATGAAAATACCTTCTATGCTGGGATGTGCATTGGGAATGGGAGTCACAGGCTGGTAATTGATAATCTCCGTTACCTTTGCCACGTTGATGCCGTAGGAATTGCCCGCTACGGTAAACTCCAGAATTTCCAATTCGTTTGTCCCGTTTTCCAATAAGATTTTTGTATCCATCCTTCTACCTCACATAATCTTCTGTTTTATACCCGTTCAAAAAACTATAGGTAAAGTATATCATAAAATGCACACTTTGAACACACTAATTTTCTGCTTTTTGCAAATCCTTTTACATATTTTTTGACTTTTATGTCCGTTAAATTTATAATACAGGTATGAAAAAAATTATCTTTTTTGACATTGACGGAACACTGACAAAAGAAACCGACGGCACCATTCCCGAAAGCTGCATTTCTGCCATTCGCAGGGCAAGAGAATGCGGGCATCTGATGTATATCAACACCGGACGCTGCTTTCAGAATGTGGAGCCGCGTTTTCAGGAAATCGGATTTGACGGCATAGTCTGCGGATGCGGGACAAACCTGTACAGCGGTGGAAAGGAACTGCTTTACGTCTCCCAGACGCACACGCTCACCATGGAAATTCTGCGTGCGGCCAGACAGGCAGAGGTAGACATTGCTTTTGAGTCCAAATATGAGGTATGTTTCGATACCTCCCGTCCCATCCGGCACCCCGATGCGGCGGAGCTTTTCCGTTCCTTTCGGGATGTGCACCACTATCCCATGCGGACGAACCTTACCGAAGAGGATTTTTTCTGCGACAAATTTGTGGTCTGGTATCAGGATGAATCCCAGCTTGCCGCTTTCCGCACCGTTTCGGATGCGTACTTTGACTGTATCGACAGGGGCGGCACCTTCCGGGAATTTGTCCCCAAGTGCTATTCCAAAGCTACCGGCATTGCCCGTATCGTCGCCCACCACGGCATTTCCATGGAAAACACCTATGCCATCGGCGACAGCAACAACGACCTTCCCATGCTGACGGCGGTTCACACAGCCATTGCCATGGGCAACGCCTCTCCTGCTTCTTTGTTTGACAAAGTTTCCTATGTAACGGACAAAGCCAGCGAGGACGGCATTCTGCATGCACTCTCACATTTCGGATTTTTAGATTAAAATTTTGGAGGAATGTTTATGATGAATGGAATTAACGGAAACATCTGGCACAACATCAACGTAAAGAGAGTAACACCCACGGATTTTATCTGCGTTATTGAAATCCCAAAGGGAAGCAAAACGAAATACGAGCTGGACAAGGAAACCGGTTACATTATTCTGGACCGTATCCTTTATACTTCCACCCACTATCCCGCCAACTACGGCTTTATTCCCCGTACCTACGGCGATGACGGTGACCCCCTGGACGTACTGCTGCTCTGCTCGGAGCCGGTGGTTCCCCTGACTCTGGTACGTGCCTATCCCATCGGTGTCATCTCCATGCTGGACGGCGGCAAAAAGGACGAAAAGATTATTGCCGTTCCTTTTAACGACCCCAATTACAACTGCTACCACGACATCTCCGAGCTGCCCTCCCATGTGATTGAAGAAATGGAGCATTTCTTCACCGTTTACAAGGCGCTGGAAAACAAAACCACCGACGTAAACGAAAAGGGCAACCGTGAAGAAGCCATCCGTGTCATCGAAGAATGTCTGGACAATTATATCAACAAGTTTGTACGAAGCTGGTAACATAAAGGCGTGTGGAAATCCACACGCCCTTTTTCTTTCTGCGGAGTAACTTATTTTCTGGCATCCGGAAGCCTAAGCCTAAACAGCCTTCTGGCAAGCAGCTTAAAGCGGAACGGTAAAAACGGATACAGATAGCTTTGTCCGGAAACCGTTTTGTTTAAGGCTACTGCCAGACAGGTTATCACAACACCTGCCGCATATCCCCACACATCCAGCCATGCCGTTAAAATCAGCGTCAGTATTCTCATAAATTTCAGCGCATATCCCAATTCATAATTTGCCTGCGTATAGTTGGCGATGGCAACGAATGCCATATACAGCATAACTTCAGAATTGAACCAGCCGCTGTTGACGGAAAATTCTCCCAGTACCAGCGCCGCCATAACGGAAAGCGGCGTACTTAACATGCTGGGCGTATTGACTGCCGCCAGTCTTAAGCCGTCAATGGCAAGCTCTAAAATGAGGAACTGCCAGATAAGCGGAATGTTTTCCATGTCCTTCAGCATAATGAATGCAAAATTTTCCGGTATCCATTCCGTGTGATTCATAAGAAGTAGAAACGTCGGCGTCATAATATACGTCAGAATAAAGATAAGAAATCTCGTCAGCCGCAGGTATGTGCCCGTAATGGGCGGAAAATAATAATCGTCCGCCTCTTCCACCACATCAAAAATGGAAGTTGGCAAAATCATCGCCGATGGGGAATTGTCCACAAAGATAATGATGTTTCCTTCGAGCACCTGCGCTGCTGCGGTATCGGGACGCTCCGTATATTTGAATTTCGGGAACGGATTGTACCACTTCTTTTCATACAGGCACTCCGCCAGGCTCTCCTGGTTCATGGTCAGCGCATCCACCTTGATGTTCTGTATTCGGGTGACAATTTTATCCAGCAGTGCTTTATCCACCCGGCTCTCCATGTAGCAGACCGCAATGTCCGTATGGGAGCTTTTTCCGGCGGCATACATTTCCATGCGCAAATCCGTGCTGCGAATTCGTCTTCTTAAAAGCGCTGTATTGAACACAATGGTTTCCACAAACCCGTCCTTGGAGCCGCGAAGCACCTTGTCCTTATCCGGCTCCGCCACATTCCGGGAGGGGTATTCCCTGCTGTCTATGAGAATTGCTTTATCATAGCCGTCTATCAGCAGCACAAATACGCCGGACAACAGATTATTCAAAATGTTGTCCCACTTTCCGCTTAAATCCACCTCCACATAGGGCATGCAGAGCTTACACATTTTATGGGCGTCCTCCGGCATGGCATCCGCTTTGATGCCAAGGAAGTACTGCAGGATTTTCTCCATCAGCTCATCCTTGCAAAATCCATCTATAAAATACATGCAGGCTTCCCTGCCGCCAATCTCAATGGTGCGGTAAATCAAGTCAAAGCTTTTGTCCACCTTGAGCCGGTCGTTTAAGTAGTTCATATCCTGCCGTAAGGTTCCCGTCATTTCCTCTTTCTTTTCCATAAAAAAATCTCCTTCCCAAATCACTATCAGTGTTCCGAAAAGGAGAAATTTTATACTTTTGATTTTATTTTGTGGTGCTGCCGAAGCCGCCGTTGCGGATACCATCCGCTTCATCGTCCACCGTAATGCCGAAGGGTAAGAAAATTCCCTGTAAGAAACCGGTTCCTGCTTCCACCTGAAGGGTCTTTCCTTCGTTGGAGTCATTGGTAATCTTGGCGAATATATGACCTTCGTTGTCGGAGTCGAAATAATCGCTGTCAATGATGCCTACGGTATTGTTAAGCTGCAGGCGGAATTTAAATCCCAGTCCGCTTCTGGGGAAAAGCTGGAGTACCCAGCCCTCTTCCATTTTTGCACGGATGCCGGTGGGAATTTTAATGGTTTCACCCGGTGCCAGTGCGAAGGAAAACGGTGCGTAAAAATCATAGCCCGCGCTTCCTTTGGTTGCCCGCATGGGAAGTTTTAATTCTTCATATATTTTTTCCGCTGCCGATTCGTCGTATGCGGGAAAATCTCCCATAAGCGCCTGTATGTAATTTTCTTTGGAAACCTTAAAAAACTGTGCAATTTTCTGCATTCTGCCATCCATGCCTTTCAGTGACCTATAGCCTTTCCGGTATCTTACCGTCTTGTGCCGTCACAATTTAATTGTCGTCTATTCGTAATCTCCGCAGTGCAGGACCGGAAGTAAGGGGTCCGGCTGCTGCAGGGTTTTCTGGACATCTATGACTCTCTGGTTTTTACTGCCCTTCCAGAGAAGCTTGGTATCCAGCTCTCCGATATGAAATTCGCCGTCCACTACTACGTCCACGTACTGCATCATGGGATAATACAGGATATTTTCCCAGGAGTCGCCCGTGTACAGCCAGATTGTCTTGTTCGGGTACTTCTCCTTGATTTCCGCCATGAAATTTCTCACATCCAGACGGTTTGCCGGATGTAAAGGGTCCCCGCCGGAAAAAGTGATGCCGGAAATATAGGGTTTATCCAACTGGTCAAAAATTTCCTTTTTGGCTTCCTCATCAAACAAAAGTCCCCCGTTCGGGTCCCAGGTAATGGGATTCTGACACTGTTCGCAGCAATGACTGCAGCCTGCTACCCACAGAACGACGCGCAGACCATCTCCATTTAACATATCGTCCTTGGTAATATTATGATATCTCATAAGACCGTTACATGCTCTTCCTTTCTGCGATTTCTGCCATTTTTGCCTCGTTTAAGCGGGTGTCCCCGTGTACTCTGGAATAAGACAGGTAACCATTCATTCTGTCAATCTTGGTTAAGTTTCTGCTTCCGCACTTGGGACATACATCCATTTCGAGTTCCTGATGACCGCAGTCATCGCAGTAAGCAAGGGAAAGATTAACACCTTCGTAGAAGCCCATGTCCATGGCTCTTCTGATTAAGGTCTTCACTGCCTCAATATTGTAATCAATGGGGTATTTCACGTACTGGATTTTGCCGCCGTTGCTCAAATTCCAGAATCTTTCCTCAATGTCCTGCTTCTGGATGGGAGTAATGTCCTCCGTTACATGGCAGTGGAAAGAGTTGCTGACATATTCTCTGTCGGAAACGCCCTCGATAATACCGTATTTGTTACGGAACTGCTTAATCTGCAGACCGCAGAGGTTTTCTGCGGGTGTGCCGTAAATGGCATACAGATTGCCGTCCTCTTCCTTGAATTCACTGACCCTGGCATTGATATGCTCCATAACCTCAAGAGCAAACTGTCCGTCTTCCACTAAGGACTTGCCGTTGTAAAGCTCCTGCAGCTCGTTTAAGGCGGTGATGCCGAAGCTTGCGGTTGCGGATTTTAACAGCGGTTTAATCTTGTCGGAAAGCTTTAAGTGTCCGCCCAGGAAACCTCCCTCGCAGTAAGCAAGCGGGTTGGTGGAAGCTCTCATTTCGCCAAGGTATGCATAGGTCCTTATATGAAGCTGGCGGATTAACTGTAAATAGTAATCCAGCACTTCGTAAAAATCCTTGCTCTCCTGTCTGGACTTTGCCAGAATCATGGGCAGATGCAGGGAAACCGCACCGATGTTGAAACGGCCCACAAATACGGGCACATCCTTATCGTCCGCCGGATGCATGCCGCCTCTTTCATACCAGGGAGAAAGGAACGCACGGCAGCCCATGGGAGAAATGATTTTTCCGTACTGCTTGTAAATGCTTGCCACATAGCCTTTGCCGGTCAGGGACAGCCAGTCGGGATACATGGTCTTTGCGGAGCATGCCACACCGGCTTCAAATACATCCTCCAGCGGCTTGCCGGGACCATGCAGGTTTTCATCGTATAAAAAGACAATCTTAGGGAACAGAACCGGCTTCTTGCATTCCTTTTTGCCCTGTCCTCTTCTTCTGACATTCAGCATGGAAATGGTAGCCAGCTTGGCAAATCTGCCGGTGCCGGTACCTGCCGTAACGGTAATGAACGGATAGTCGCCGCGGCTGCTGGCAACGGTGTTGAACTTGTACTCCCAGCCCTGGAAGCCCTGTTCAAATTCTCTTACCACGTCCGCATAGGCTTCTGCCTCCGCCGTATCGTCATCAATTCCCAGTCTCTTGTATTTTTCAATGTATTTTTTGTAGGATTTTTCTGCGTAAGGCTCCAAGATATTGTCCACGCTGGGTACGGTAAATCCGCCGTACTGCTGGCTTGCCGCACTGAGCACAATATCGCCGATGACGTCAAACGCCACGTCCAGGGTCTTCGGCTCATTGTACCAGATATTGCCCATTTCAAAGCCGCCGGACAACACATTTTCCACGTCAAACAGACAGCAGTTCATGGTATCTCTTCTGGCGGACATGTCATGCACATAAATATAACCGTCGCGGCATGCCTGGATTTCCTCCGTTGTCATAAAGAACTTCTGGTAAAGCTCTTTGTTTAACTGGTTGAAAATCAGGGAACGCTTGGTGGAAACCAGCGCAGAGTCCGTATTGGCGTTTTCCTTGTCCCCGATATACATGATGGACTGGCTCTTTTTGTATACATCGTCCAGCATACGCACGAAATCCTGCTTGTAGTTGCGGTAATCCCGGTAGCTCTTTGCTACAATGGGCTTTACCTGCTCCAGAGCACTTTCCACGATGTTGTGCATGATGGGAATGGGAATTTCATCCTGCTCAAGCTCGTCCACCTTTTCTACCACATACTGGCAGATATGACGTTTTTCTTCTTCTGTAAATTTGGTCAGTGCACGGTAAGCGCTCTTGCCAACGGCATTCACTACCTTCTGCACGTTAAATGTCTCTTTGCTGCCGTCCTTTTTAACGACCTTCACATCTCTTTTTGTCTTAAACTGGGCACCGTAATCGGTTGTGTCTTCGCCCATCTGCTCCACTTCAATACTCATGGCGCTGTTTCCCCCGCTTTCCTTTGTTTCACAAGATATGGTGTGTTTTTCATTTGTCTGTCACCATATTTAGTGATGTATTCTTAGTATAAGAAAGCCCCGTCAAAAAGTCAATCGGAAATCCTGAAATCCTTATACCAATAATCGTATGCAAAAGTTTGGTATTTTATTTTAAAATTCCGCTCTTGTCAATGGCTTCCACGGCTTCGTTTATGGTTTCTACGGGTAATGTGAGGGCAAATCTTACGTGACCGGCTCCCAGCTTGCCGAAGCTGCTGCCCGGGGTGCAGAGCACGCCTGTTTTTTCTAAGAGTTCCATAACAAAGGCAAAGTCATCCGTATACGCATCGGGGATTTTTGCCCATGCAAACATGGTGCCTTCGCTTCTTTCCACTTTCCAGCCGATGGAAGTAAGACCGTCGCAGAGGGCGTTTCTTCTTTCCTCGTATTTCGCCCGCTGCTCCTTCACACAGTCATCCGGACCGGTCAGGGCTGCTACGGCGCCGTACTGTATCGGCAGGAAAATACCGTAGTCAATCTGGGAACGGAGCTTTTTAAAAGTAGCTACCACGTCCTTATTGCCCACTAAAAAGCTCATTCTGGCTCCGGTGTAGTTGAAGGATTTGGACAGGGAATAAAATTCCACAGCACAGTCCTTGGCTCCGGGGACGGACAGAATGGAAATGCCCTTTCTGCTGTCGTAAATAATATCGGAATAGGCATTGTCGTGAATGATTAAAATATCATTCTTCTTTGCCCATGCAATCAGCTTTTCGTAAAATTCACGGGGTGCACACTTGCATATGGGATTTAAGGGATAGGAAACAATCATGCACTTGATTTTGTTTCCGTATTTTTCGCTCAGAGCATCCAAATCCGGCAGATAATGGTTCTCCGGCAGTAACTCATAGCATTCCACATCCGCACCGGCTAACAGAGGTCCGATGGAGAATACGGGATATCCGGGGTCGGGAACCAGTACCAGGTCGCCTTCGTTAAATAAGGACAGGCCGATGTGGCTGATACCCTCCTGGGAACCGTAAACGCTCATGATTTCATCCGCTTCCAAAGTAACATCGTATCTTTTTGCAAATCTTTCCTGCACAGCCTTAACAAGCTCCGGTATATCCGCCAGGGCGTATTTATAGTTTTCCGGCTTCTTTGCGGCTTCCGCCACTGCTGCCACAATATGGGGCGCCGGCTTAAAATCGGGGGTTCCCACGGACAGGTTGTAAACCTTTTTCCCTGCCTTTTCCACTTCGTTTTTCTTGTCGTTCAAAAGCTGGAAAATACCGCTTTCAAACTGCTTCGTTCTGTCTGCTGCAAGCATGTTTTTTTCCTTCTTTCTCTTTCGCTCTTTCTCTATTCTTCCGTGTTTTCCTGCGCGGCAAGCATATCCTTCAGCCACTGTTTATAGCGCTCCCTCACTTCTGTCGGGGACGCTATCTGCACGCCTTCTCCCAAACCGGTCAGCCAGCCGAAAAACTGTCCGCTGACGGCGGCTTTGATGTGCACACGGATTTTATCGTTTTCCACTACCCGCACATCCGTTTCCCTGCCGAACCGGTCCATGATGACGCCAATCAGTTTTTTCGGCAAAAGCAGGGTAATCTGTTCCTCTTCGCCGCCGAACATTCCGAACGTGCTTTTGGAATACTCCGCCGGGTCCATGTTAAAGAACTCCTGTCCCTCGCGCTTTTTCTCCTCCACCTTCGTGTTCTTCATTTTGTCCACGCGGTAGTGCTTTATGCAGTCCGCTTCCGCATCATATGCCGCCAGATAATAATTTTCATCATCCCAGATAAGCGCCAGCGGGCTCACCACGTAGGTTTTGCCGTTCCGGCGGGGATTTAGCATCTTCGTGGTCGTCCATTCCAGATAGGAAAAGGAAATCTGTCTGTCCGCGTCGATTGCCGTATAAATGGTGTCCACGCTGTAATAGATTTTTTCGTTTTCCGTTTTCACACGTCCCAGCACCTTCACCTGTCTGTGAAGCTGGCGTGCCTGGTAGGTGCTCGCCTGTTTCTCCAATTTATGTATCAGCTCTCTTGACTTTTTTTCCGTCACAAAGCGGGAGGACTGCACGGCATCCACCAAAACCTTTAACTCCGCCAGTTCAAACTCTCTGCTGGCAAGGTAATAACCGCTCTCCGTCTTCCCTTTTTTCTGCATGATGTCAAAGCCGAAATCCTGCAGACACTGAATATCCGCATAAATGCTTTTTCTTTCGGCGCTTATGTCGTTTGCCCGAAGCTTTTCAATCAAATCCTTCGTACTGATTACATGGTCTTCGTCCGTATACTCCTGCAAAATCTTTATAATATACAGAAGTTTCTGTTTCTGGTTTTCGCTCTTTGGCATATTTTTATCCCCCGGCAAGACAAAAAAGAACCCAGTTTTGCCGGATTCTTGTCAGTCCTTTTTCAGAGCCTGCTGCCATGTGTCCATGGTTATTGTACGGCTTCTGCCTCTTTATTCTGATTTTCTTCCTTGGTGTTTTTCCGTTTCCGTAAAGTAATGCCCATGAAAATGCCAAATCCGCCAATGATGCAGAATACAAAGAAAACAAGAAGATAACTTAAAAATGAATTGATAAATGCCATAATTCTCATCCCTTCCACTTTTTCATGTAAGTTCTATTATAGCAACGAACCTCCGTCATCGTCAAGAAGTATCTCCCCATCCGCTGCCGTGGTGGCGAGCCTGTCGCATCTTTCGTTTTCCGGGTGTCCGTTGTGCCCTTTCACCCATTCAAAGGTCACCGAATGGGGCTCCATAGCCTTTAACAGTCGTTCCCAAAGTTCTTTGTTTTTAACCGGCTGCTTGGTGCTTGTCCGCCAGTTGTTTTTCTTCCAGTTGTCCACCCAGTGCGCATTGAACGCATCCGTCACATACTTGGAGTCGGAAATAACGGTTACCTCACAGGGCTTTGTCAGTGCTTCCAGCCCGGTAATCACGCCCATCAGCTCCATGCGGTTGTTGGTGGTCTTTTTGTAGCCGGCACTGTATTCTCTCTCATGCAGGGTGTTTTTGGCATCCACAAACTGCAGTACCGTGCCGTAGCCTCCCGGTCCTTCCGGGTTGCCCCTCGCCGAACCGTCCGAATATAACGTAACTTTCATATGCTTCTTTCTATCCTTTCGTTTCCGTTTTTCATTTCGCTTTATCTGTGCTTATTCTGCTTCCTATTCTGTCGCTTCTTTACTTCCACTGTCCCGTCTGCAGGAATTCATCCGCTCTCCTGCCGGCGCCCTTTATGATGTCCTCGTCATAGCCGAAAGCGGAAAGCAGCTTGATGGCGTTACGGGTAGTTGCCCTGCCGTTCATCAGCCGGTAGTTAAAATGCACATCCCCGTCTTTTACCTCTTCTTCAAAATGATAATTGTCGTAACTGTCTTTTAAAAGCTCCGTCAGTTCCAAATCGTGGGTGGCTGCAAAGCACAGGGTATGGTTTGTCAGAAGCTTCCGTAAAATTTCCGTGCCTGCCGCAATTCGCTCCACGGTGTTGGTGCCGCGCAGCACTTCATCCACAAAACAGAGCACATGCCCTTTTTCCCGGATGGTGTCCATTATTCTCTTTATAGCCCGGATTTCCACAATATAATAGCTCTCGCCCGATAAAATATCGTCGCTTAAGGACATGGCGGACATAATGCGGAAATACCCTGCCCGGTACTGCCTTGCCGGTACCGTGTGAATGGTCTGGGCAAGAATGGCGGAAATTGCCACCGTCCGTAAGAAGGTAGATTTACCGGACGCATTGGAGCCGGTCAGCAAAATGCCGTTCTTCGCTTCTATGGAATTTTTCACCGGGTTGTCAAGCAGCGGGTGATACCCTTCTTCCATATTAAGAAACGGTTCTTTTTCCTCCTGCAGCACCGGAATGCAGTACCCGTTCTGTAAGGATGCCCGGTATTCCCCGATGGCAACCATGGCATCTAAGTAGCCAATGGTGTAAAACAGCCCGTCCACATTTTCCGTATGCTTTCTTACCTGCTCTAACATGGTATTAAATTTAATCAGGTCAAAATGCAGGCTCATACGCAGGTAATCCAGTATCATATCCAGAGGATTGCCGGAGCCGGACATTCTGCCGTTGGACATCAGCCAGAAAGAGCCTCTCCGAAACTGTCCCAGCGCTTTTCTGTTTTCCCGCAGTCTGCCCTGTTCCTCTTTGATACCCTCTGCCGAAAGCTGCTCTATTTTTTCCGAGGTTTCCATGAGTTTTAAGATAAACGCAAAGCTGCTTAAATACACATCCACTTCGCCTTTTTCCCGGAAATAACTTATCATGCCGTACATCATCAGACCGAGGATGAGCAGGATGCCCAGAGACGGGCTGAAAAAACAGAATGCAATGGCGGGAATGTAACTGATATGCAGCGTGTAGTGCTGCAGGTTGGAGCGCTTTCCCAGAATATCCAGGTTGTCCAGATAATCGTAGAGGGAAAACTTGCCGGTATAGCCTGTTTCCTGCAGCCGGTACTGTAACTGCACCCGTTCTTCTTCGTGTTCTTCAAAATATTGGATAACCGCTTCCTTGTGGGCGAGAGGCTCCTCTGTAAAATCGGGAGTCCGCAGTAAATGATACAACACCTCTTCCCCTGCCTGGCAGTTGGTGAAGTTCATCTGCATGAAAATATCATCCATGGACAAATCCTGAAAGGTGATTTCATCTATCTGTTCTTCTTTTCCGTGATGCTTGAAATACCCCGCTATCGCCTTATAGCGGTCCAGTCCGTATTCTTTTTTGCGGAGTTCTCCGTACTTGTGCCGGAACTGGTACAGTATCCGTGCCTTTTCCGATTTGGTATCGTAAATTCCTTTTGCAGCCAGCAGCGCAATCAGACCTACTGCCACGAAGGCAAAAACTACATATTCCATGTGTGTGTTCGGTTCCTTTTCGTTTTCTTGCCGCATACCGACGTCACTGTGCGGCTTTGTTCATTATAACAGTGTGGGGAGGGAAAAACAAGGTGGCAAATGGCAAGCAGGCTGGTTTCTTCCTACGCAGACCCGCTTGCGCGTATTCCTTCATCAACAGGCATTTTTGCAAACACACCTCTTAGCGCTTCTCCCTCCGGCATATTAAGAAGGCGGGAATTTTTCCTAAAGCAGACTTTTAGTCGCCGTCGGCACTTAGGTGTCGTACTTTGACACCTTATGTGCCGCTACGGTGACTACTAAGCGCAAGCGCGTCTGCGTAGGAAAAATCCCGCCTCTTTCATGCCTTACTTATATAATAATACAAACCATTCCGCCGTTCATGTCGTTGACGATTTTCTGCATGGTGTCCTGCAGCTTCACCTGGCTTTCTTCGCCTATCATGGAGATTTTGCCGGTGATGCCGTCATCCACAAGCTGCTCCACGGTTTTGCCGAAAATGTTGGTTTCCCAGATGCCTTCCTCCCGGCTGTCCGCTTCGTTGATATAGCGTATCAAATCCTGTGCCTGCTCTTCCGTTCCCACAATGGGCGCAATTTCCGTTTCGATGTTGGCGCGTATCATGTGAATGGAAGGACTTTCCGCCTTGATTTTGACGCCAAACTTGTTGCCGTGGCGGATAAGCTCCGGCTTCGCCAGACTGATTTCTTCCCTTTCCGGTGTTACCACGCCGTAGCCCTTCTGCCGCACGGACTGAACCGCCTGCAGTACCTTGGCATATTCCTTCTTCATGGCGGAGAGTTCTTTTAATTTGGTAATAAGCTGGTATTCCCCGCTGATTTCATCCCCTACCAGGTCGCTTAACATTTCATAATAGAAGCTGTTGTCCACGTCCATCTGCAGCTTCACACTGCCGTCCGCTAAATTGATGTTTTCTGTTTTCAGACGTTTGATGTACTGGCTTTCCACCGGCACCCTGCCGTCCACCTGCATGCTGCGGATATCCCGGACGGAGTTGACCGCCTTCATGAGGTTTTTCACCGCACCCACCATTTCCTTCTTCATGGGATTGTCGAGGCTTAACATCTCCACCCACTTCGGCATGAAAAATTCCATGCGGGAAACCGGGAATTCATAAAGTATCTGCTCCATGATGCTATGTATGTCATCCATCTTTAACTGGGCGCAGTTGACCGGACGGACAGCCACTTTATACTTTTCTCCGATTTCTTCCGCCATCGCCTTGGTTTCATCCGCATAGGGCTTTTCGGAATTAAGCAGCACCAGAAACGGCTTGCGCAGTTTCTTCAATGCCAGAATAGTCTTTTCTTCCGCATCCAGATACGCCGCTCTCGGGAGTTCCCCGAAGCTGCCGTCCGTGGTAACCACAAGTCCTATGGTGGAATGGTCGTGGATGACTTTATCCGTACCGATACCTGCTGCCTGTGTAAACGGAATTTCCGTATCCGACCAGGGCGTTTTTACCATACGCTCCGTATTTTCTTCCATGTGGCCGGTGGCGCCTTCCACCATGTAACCCACACAGTCAATGAGCCTTACCTTTGCCTCCACGTCCCCGCCGAGATGCACGGCGGCAGCTTCCTTCGGAATGAATTTCGGCTCCGTGGTCGTAATGGTCTTTCCTCCCGCACTCTGCGGCAGTTCGTCCTTTGCCCTTTCCTTTTCATGCTCATCTTCCATAAAGGGAAGCACACAGACATCCATGAAGCGTTTGATAAACGTGGATTTGCCGGTACGCACCGGGCCGACCACCCCTATGTAGATTTCCCCACGGCATCTTTCCTGTATGTCCTTGTACAAGTCATATTCTTTATTTACCATCAAGTCCATAAAAAATCCCCTTCCATACTTAATAAATTGTATGAAAGGGGAACTTTCATTATGCTTACATCTTCACACGTTTGAAGTTTTTCTTGCCTCTTCTTACCACAAGTCCGTCACCGTCAAACTGCTCCGGTGCATATGTGGTCTTGATGTCGGTTACCTTTTCGTCCGCTACGGTAACACCGCCCTGCTCTACGGCACGTCTTGCTTCGGAACGGGATGCACATAAGCCTGCCTTTACCAGTACGCCCATAATGTCAATGGAGCCGTCCTGGAAATCTGCCTCGGTAAGCTTTGCTTCGGGCATTTCCCCGGCAATGCTTCCGGAGAACAGTGCTCTTGCGCTTTCCTGTGCTTTCTTGGCTTCTTCTTCGCCGTGAACCAGATTGGTCAGCTCGTATGCCAGGATTTCCTTTGCCTGATTTAACTGGCTGCCTTCCCATTTGTCCATCTCGTCAATCTGCTCTAAAGGAAGGAAGGTCAGCATCCGTAAGCATTTCAGGACATCGGCATCCGCTACGTTTCTCCAGTACTGGTAGAACTCGAACGGAGAAGTCTTGTTGGGGTCTAACCATACGGCACCCTTCTGGGTCTTGCCCATCTTCTTGCCTTCGGAGTTAAGAAGCAGGGTAATGGTCATCGCATAAGCATCCTTGCCCAGCTTTCTTCTGATGAGTTCGGTACCGCCCAACATGTTGCTCCACTGGTCGTCACCGCCGAACTGCATGTTGCAGCCGTATCTTTCGTACAGGGATAAGAAGTCGTAGCTCTGCATAATCATGTAGTTGAATTCCAGGAAGCTTAAGCCCTTTTCCATACGCTGCTTGTAGCATTCTGCCGTCAGCATACGGTTTACGGAGAAATGCACGCCGATGTCACGGATAAATTCAATGTAGTTCAAATCTCTCAGCCAGTCCGCATTGTTTACCATAAGTGCCTTGCCCTCGCCGAACTCGATGAAACGGCTCATCTGCTTCTTGAAGCATTCGCAGTTGTGGTCAATCTGCTCCGTGGTCATCATGGTACGAAGGTCGCTTCTGCCGGAAGGGTCACCAATCATACCGGTACCGCCGCCAATCAGGGCGATGGGACGGTTGCCTGCCTGCTGCAGTCTCTTCATTAGGCAGAGTGCCATGAAATGGCCTACATGAAGGCTGTCTGCGGTGGGGTCAAATCCGATGTAAAAGGTTGCCTTACCGTTGTTAATCAGTTCCTTGATTTCTTCTTCGTCTGTGAGCTGTGCCAGTAAGCCTCTGGCTTTTAACTCATCAAAAATTGTCATTTCTTTGTCCTCCTTTTTGTTTCTAAAAAATTTCCATCATAACAAAAAAACCTGCCCTCTCTGTAAAGAAAGGACAGGTATAAGCCCGTGGTACCACCTTCATTCCCGTAAACCTCACGATTTACGGCTTTCTTGGTATGCGTAAGATTATCATCTTATTACAACCATGGCTGCTATCGGTGCCGGCCGGCAGAGTCTACTTTGCAACGCATTTCGGTCTGCAGCTCCGAGATGTACTTCCCATTCATCTATCCTGCGCCTCTCAGCCTCCGGCAACTCTCTGTAGGTCTTAATGATGGTACTCTTCTCTTCATCGCATTTACTGTTTTGTTAGGAATTAGTCACATTATAGCCACAAGATTTCCGTTTGTCAACACAGAGAATGATAAAAATTGCCGTATCGGCTTTTACACAAAGTCGAACAGGCTTATCTGGTTGGACTCCGGCAGCTTGCCGAGCAGGTGCAGGCTGTCCATCAGTTCGATGATGGTGCCGCTCACCTTGGTTCTCTGCTTGAAATCGTCCTTACTTAAGAACGGACCGTCCTTGGCTGCTTCCACAATGGCATCCGCCGCTTTTTCACCCAGACCGTCAATGCTGTTTAAGGAAGGCATCAGCTTGCCGTCCACAATCTGGAACAGTCTTGACTGGGCGCTGAAAATATCAATGGGCGTAAATTCAAAGCCTCTGGCATACATTTCCTGTACGATTTTCATATCGCCGTAGGCATCCTTTTCCTTGTTGGAAAGGCTGTCCATACGGGATTTGTAATCTTTCATAATCGCCTCTAAGTGCTGCTGCCCCTGGCACATCAGCTCATAGGAAAACGCCTTGGCACGGATACTGAAGTAAGCCGCATAATATGCCAGCGGATAGTTAATTTTGCAGTAGGCAATTCGCCATGCCATCATAACATACGCCGCCGCATGCGCCTTCGGGAACATGTACTTAATCTTTTTACAGGACCAGATGTACCAGTCGGGAACGTTTTTCTCCTTCATGGCTGCTTCCCACTCCGGCTTTAAGCCTTTTCCCTTACGCACACTCTCCATAATGGTAAAGGAAAGGGAGCTTTCCACGCCCTGGTTAATCAGGTAAATCATAATATCGTCTCGACAGCAGATAGCCGTGGAAATGGTGGCTTTTCCCTCTAAAATAAGGGTCTGCGCATTGCCCAGCCATACGTCCGTTCCGTGGCCCAGACCGGAAATACGGATTAAGTCGGAAAACTGCTTGGGCTTTGTGTCAAGGAGCATCTGGATAACGAAATCCGTACCGAATTCCGGGATGCCTAAGGAGCCCACCGGCGTGCCGCTTATCTGTGACGGCGTGATGCCAATCGCTTCCGTATTCTGGAACAGGGACATAACCGCCTTATCGTCCAGCGGAATTTTCGTGGGGTCGATGCCCGTTAAATCCTGCAGCATACGAATCATGGTAGGATCATCGTGTCCGAGTATATCCAGCTTTAACAGGTTGTGGTCAATGGAATGGTAATCGAAATGGGTCGTTACCGTATCCGTTGTCATATCGTTTGCCGGATGCTGCACCGGGGTAAAGGAGTTGATGTCCTGTCCCATGGGAAGTACAATGATACCGCCGGGATGCTGTCCGGTACTTCTCCGGACACCGGTACATCCCTGGGTAATCCGGTTGATTTCACAGGTTCTCTTGTGGATGCCTCTCTCCTCATAATAATTCTTTACATAACCGAATGCGGTTTTATCCGCAAGGGTCGCAATGGTACCGGCACGGAAGGTCTGTCCGGCACCGAAAATAACTTCCGTATATTTGTGCGCCTTACTCTGGTATTCACCGGAGAAGTTTAAATCGATATCCGGCTCCTTATCGCCCTTAAATCCCAGGAAGGTTTCAAACGGAATGTCAAAGCCGTCCTTGATTAACGGCTCTCCGCAGACCGGGCATACCTTATCCGGCATATCGCATCCGGCATTGCCGGCAAACGCCTTTACTTCCGGGGAATCGAAATCGTAATACCGGCACTTGGGGCAGCGGTAATGGGCACTTAAGGAGTTAACCTCCGTAATACCTGCCATGAACGCCACAAGGGAAGAACCTACGGAACCACGGGAACCTACCAGGTAGCCGTCTTCCACGGACTTCCATACCAACTTCTGGGCAATGATATACATAACCGCAAATCCGTTGGTAATAATGGAATGCAGTTCCTTTTCCAGACGGTCTTCTACGATTTTAGGCAGAGTATCTCCGTAAATTTCGTGAGCCCTGTTGTAGCAGATGGCGGTCAGCGTCTTGTCTGAGTCGGGAATGACGGGAGGACATTTATCCGGGCGCACCGGCGCAATGGTCTCTATCATATCCGCAATCATATTCGTGTTGGTAATGACAATTTCCTCCGCCTTTTCGCTGCCGAGATACTGGAACTCCTCTAACATTTCCTCCGTGGTGCGCAGGTACAGCGGCGCCTGGTTGTCCGCATCGTCAAAGCCCTTGCCCGCCATGATAATACGGCGGTACACTTCGTCCTCCGGGTCTAAAAAATGCACATCGCAGGTTGCCACGACCGGCTTGTTGAACTGCTCGCCCAGCCTTACAATCCTTCTGTTGATATCCTGAATATCCTCGATGGAATTGATATCCGGATGCTTGGGGGAGTCAATCATAAAGGCATTGTTGCCGCAGGGCTGGATTTCCAGATAGTCGTAAAAATCCACGATGCCCGCTATTTCCTCATCGCCCCTGTCCTCCAAAAGCGCCCGGTACAGCTCTCCCGCTTCGCAGGCGCTGCCGAGAATAAGTCCGTCGCGGTACTTGTTGATGGCGCTCTTCGGTATCTTGGGCTGACGGCTGAAATATTTTAAGTGGGACATGGATATCAGCCGGTACATATTGATACGTCCCAAATCGTTTTTTGCTAAAATAATGCAGTGGTAAGAATGCAGTCTGGCAATGTTTTCATCGGACGGCTTGGCAAAGGTATTCATTTCCGCCAGCGTCTTTACGCCCTGCTCTTCCATCATCTTCATGAAATGCAGGAAAATGTGCGCCGTTGCTTCCGCATCGTCCACCGCCCTGTGGTGGTTTTCCAGAGAAACATTGAATACCTTACACAGAGCATCCAGAGTGTGTTTGTTCTGCTCCGGCAAAAGAACTCTGGACATAATCATGGTATCCAGATAGGTAAAATCCGCCGGCAGGGAAAGCCTCCTGGCATTTTCCCGGATAAATCCCGTATCGAAGGAAGCGTTGTGCGCTACCAGAACGGCATCCTCGCAGAAGCTTAAAAACTGCGGCAGCACCGTTTCAATTTCCGGCGCATCCGCCACCATGCTGTCATTGATGCTGGTCAGTTTTTCGATAACAAAAGGAATGGGCACCTTCGGGTTAATGAACGTGGAAAACCGGTCTATAATTTTGCCGTCCTTTACCTTTACGGCACCGATTTCAATGATTTTATTATGTACGGGAGAAAAGCCCGTGGTTTCGATATCGAATACCACAAAGGTCGTGCCGGCAATCTCCTGTCCCTTGTCGTTGTTGGTAATTTCCTTTAAGTCGTCCACGATGTAGGCTTCCACGCCGTAAATTACCTTGAAGAAATCCTGCTTGTCCGGCGCCGGTTCGCCTTTTTCCTTGCGGGCATTTTTTTCCGCCTTATACAAATCGTCCCACACATGGTTGGCATCCGTGAAGCCCTGCACCACGCCGTGGTCGGTAATGGCAATGGCAGGATGTCCCCATTTGTAAGCACGTTTTACGATGTCCTTGGCTTCGGAAACACCGTCCATATCGCTCATCTTGGTATGGCAGTGCAGCTCCACTCTCTTTTTCACACTGTGATCGGAGCGTGTCGTGGTAAAATCGGGTATCTTTTTGATACCGGCAATGGAGCCGATGGATAATTCATGGTCGAACTTGTCCATCATGGCAATGCCGTCCACCTTGATAAATTTACCCACCGCAAGGTCACCCGCCAGTTCCTTTGCAAACTCATTGGGGCAGAACACCTTGGCGGAAATGGTATCCGTAAAGTCCGTCACCGCAAAAATCAGAATGGATTTTTCGTTGTTCTTAAGCTCCCGGACTTCCAGCGCCGTCACTTTTCCGCGGATGGTTACTTCTCCGATTTCTCCGATAATATCCACTATTTTCGTAACTTCTTTGTCAAAGTCCCTGCCGTACACCACATCCGGATTGTCGGAACGCTTGATGCCTTTTTTGCCGTCGCCGCCGTAAAAACGGTCGCCCTTGCCTTTGAAGCCGCTCTTCTGGGGAAAACCTTTTCCGCCGGCATTCCGGTTTCCGGCTCCCGCCGAAACACTGCCTCTGCCGTCGCCTGCTTTGGCAGCAGCACTTCCTGCTTTTCCGGCTGCCTGACCTGCCTGCGCTCCTCCCGCTTTTGCGCTATTTTGACCGTTTGAGTCATTTGCATTCTGCCCATCCGCTGTGGCAGTCTGCACAGCACCCGATTGACCGTTTCCGTCATCGTCCCTGCCGTTTAAGGCACGCAGTCTCGCCGCAATTTCCGCTACTTCCATGGAAAGCTTCTTTTCCTCTTCTTCGGCAAACTTGCTTTCCACCGGCTCCCTGTAATCAAATTTAATCACCACATCCACGCCGCAGCGTTCCTGAAACACCTTGTTCAGAATGCGGAGCATTTCCTCTTCCTTGCTTTTGGTGAGCACGCTTTCCTCTACGGTGAGCAAAATCTTCGCACGGTCAGGATAGGTAATCTCCGCTCCCCGCAGCGCAATATACATAATATGGTCGTACTGCTGGAATTCCAAAAGAATGCTCTCCCAGTAGGCATCCATCAGATTTTGCGGCGTATACTGGCTGGAAAGATGAAATCTTTCGTACATCTTTACCGTCAGGTCGTTGTTCTTAAACAACTGGTTCTTTATTTCGTTTTCTGCTTTATATACAATTTCCTTGGAAATCAGATGTTCGCTGGAAATATAAATCCGTAAAAAATCCCTCTTGGATGTGCTGGTGATTTTCAGCACTTCCACATCCTCGAACTGCCTGCCTACCTGCGTGGGCAGCTTCAGTCCCGCAAAAACTTCCAAAAACGGTTTACTCATTCTTATCGTCCCTGTTCCTTGTGCATGCGGCATCCCGCATTTTTCATTCAAATTATTCGTTCCAATGGTCAAGTTCTTGTTTCAGTGTGGAAATAAACTCTGCCTCGGGGATTTTCTTCACCACTTCGCCTTTTTTAATGAGAAGTCCCTCGCCTATACCGCCGGCAATTCCCAAATCCGCCTCTTTTGCTTCCCCGGGACCGTTTACCACGCAGCCCATAACCGCCACCTTGATGTCCAGAGGATAATCGGCTACCATTTCTTCCACCTTGTTTGCCAGACCGATTAAGTCAATCTTGGTTCTGCCGCAGGTCGGACAGGAAACCACTTCAATGCCGCCCTTCCGCAGTCCCAAGGTCCTTAACAGCAGTTTTGCGGTCTTCACTTCTTCCACCGGGTCGCCGCTTAAGGACACACGGATGGTATCGCCAATTCCTTCATATAAAATAACGCCAAGCCCGATACCGGACTTGATATTGCCGGACCATACCGTACCGGACTCCGTAATGCCCACATGCAGAGGATAGTTTGTTTTTTTCGCCAGAATTTCATGTGCCTTGATGCACATCATTACATCCGAGGATTTAATGCTGATAACCAGATTGTCATAGCCCATGTCCTCGATGAGCTGCACTTTGGAAAGGGCGCTTTCCACAATTCCTTCCGCCGTCACACCGTGGTATTTTTCCACCAGTTCTTTTTCCAGAGAACCGCTGTTTACCCCGATGCGGATGGGAATATTTCTGTCCTTTGCTTCTTTTACCACGCTGAATACCTTTTCCCTGCTGCCGATATTGCCCGGGTTAATGCGGATTTTATCTGCGCCGTTTTCCATGGCGGCGATTGCCATTCTGTAATCAAAATGAATATCTGCCACCAGCGGAATGGTTATCTGTTTTTTAATTTCCGCTACCGCTTTCGCCGCTTCCATGGTCGGTACCGTACAGCGGATAATCTCACAGCCTGCTTTTTCCAGACGTTTAATCTGGGCCACCGTTTTCTCCACATCCTCCGTGGGGGTGTTCGTCATGGACTGTATCAGAACAGGATTGCCCCCTCCGATTACCCTGTCGCCGATTTTTATCACCTTCGTATGGTCTCTGTACATAAGTTACCCCTTTCTTCGCCTTTTAAGGTTACTACCGTCATGTCATGATGCATGGCATGCAGCACCGGTCCGAAAGCATCCTTGGTTTTAAGCCGCAGGCTGGAAGTGTTGATGCAGGGATGACAGCCTAAATATTCTCCCTTTAACACATCCTCATCCACCAGCAGTCTGACTCTGTTTTCCTTGTCATTCATAAGTCCCATAATACTCACGGAACCCGGCGTAATATTTAAAAATTCTTCCATAAATGCTTCATCCGCAAAAGATAAGCGGGCGCTTCCGATTTGCGCTGATAGCTCCTTTGTCTTAAAAGGCTTATCTCCCGGCATCATCAGCAGGTAAAACATGGTTTTCTGCCGATTGCAAAGGAATAAATTTTTGCAGATAACCGCCTCCAGTGCCTTATCTATTTCCTCACAGACCTCCATGGTAAATGCCGCCTCATGGTCAATTCTTTCATATTCCACGCCTAAGCTGTCCAGCAAATCGTACACTCTGATTTCTTTCTCCAGTCTGCCGGTCACATCCGCCGGTCTGCCTTTTTCTCTTGTCATCATACTAACTGCCTTTCTGTTCTTATGTAACTTCAATCTGTCTTTCATTATACCGAAGCGCCGATTAACATTCAAGGAAAAAACCACCCGTTTTATGGTTTTAAAACGGATGGTTTCTGATATATTTCCTGTATCAAATTTTATTTTTTCTACCTTTATCAGCCATACTTTTCTGTTTTTATCACCCAAACAGGGAGAAGGAAAGCACCACAATTCCCAGAATGACAAGAATAATACCGGTAGCACGGTTCAATGTCTTAGGCGTTGCCTTATTGGCAAACAATGCAGCTATTCTTGCCCAAAGCAGGGTAAACACCACGCAAAGTCCAAATATCAGCCAGTCCGGCTGTCCGCCGATGGCAAAATGGGAAATCGCGCCGGTAAGTGCTGTAAATGTCATGATAAATACACTGGTTCCTACCGCCGTTTTCAGTTCATAACCTAAAACACTGGTCAGGATAAGCAGCATCATCATACCGCCGCCTGCACCGACAAAACCGCAGATAAGTCCAATCATAATACCGCAGATAAGGGACTGGACGGCTCTCTTTTTTGCCGATACTCCCTGCATGCTTTCCTTGGTCGTCATAACCGGCTTCACAATAAATTTAATGCCCAATAAAAAGGTCATGAACACGGAAAAATTGCCCATGGTCTTTGAGGGAACCAGACTTGCCAGGTAACTTCCCACAACGGTAAATGCCAGAACGCTTCCCATCATGATAAGTCCGTTTTTAATATCCAGATTTTTATTTTTTCCGTAAGTATACGCCGAAACGGCGCTTGCCAGTACATCCGATGACAGGGCAATTCCCACTGCCATATACGGGTCCACATGCAAAAAAGTCATCAGCATGGGGCTGATGACTGCTGCTGCGCTCATACCCGCAAAGCCTGTTCCCAGACCTGCCCCCATACCCGCGAAAAATGTTACCAAAATGGTTATCAATAATTTCATACTCTATCCGTCCTTTCCTCTTTTATAACCAAATCCATGTTATGACTGATGATGTTAAGAGTTTTTACGAAGTTTTCTTTTCCTGCCTCATCGGTATTTTCAAACAAAGACTCCATAAATTTTTTCTGTACCTTTTTCCCTTTTTCTATGACCGGCCTGGCTTTTTCCGTGCACATGAGCAATGTTTTCCGCCTGTCATCCTTTGCCTCTTCTCTCACCAGAAAGCCGTCTTTCACCAGCCTGTCCACATGCATGGACACCAAATTTGCCTTGATATGTCTGATTTCCACAATGTCGGATGCCGTCCTGTATTCGGGATTGTTTCCCAAAAACATCAAAATGTCAAATGACGTCTGAGGAAGCCCGAACTCCTTGCAGACCGGCTTGCAGGCTACCCCGTAAGCCTGCCCGAACTTGCGGATAAGCTCCAATCCTATGTTCATTCCTGTACCTCTTCCCGTTTTCCTGTATGTTTTCCGCTTCGTTTCCTATGCGTTTTTGTATGTATGGGCTGTATACATTTGTGTTTTGTATGTATGAACCGTACACATATGTGTTTTTCACGTATATGTTTTGTATGTATTGGGTTTACATATCTGTTTTAATATGTATTTGGTACATACATATATGTTTTATATGTATTTTCTACACACGTATGTGTTTTGTTCATATTTGTTACACACATGCCTTTTATTTCATATGTGAATATTTCATTTTTGAACTATTTATTATGATAGGACGCCAAGGGAGAAATGTCAATAAAAAATACAGCAACAATTATTAAAATACTATTACTCTTACAGCAGCATTTCTTCTATTATTTTATCCGTACTTATCGTATTCAGCGGACACTCTGCTGCCTCAAACGTATATATAATATTTTTCCCGGCATAATATCCATTTCTCCCATATAGTTCTATTTTCTTCATGGCATTCTTCGCATATGCGCTGTCCGTCATCATTCCAAAATGTTCCCAGATAATTTCTTTTCTGTCCCATCTTCTGAGGCAGGTAAAGTCCGAATACACCATTCCCATTCCTGTCAGTCTATGTGGGAATTCATAACGGTAAGGAACACCCTTTTTATACAGCTTGTCCGCTATTATCTTTTCTGACTTTGACCTCACCCGCTCTCCCTTCTCCGTATAAATTTCTACCTGCCCGTCCGGAAAAACTTTGCCCTCATAGGTAACAGCCTCCCATTGTTTCACATATTCTTCTATTGGCAGAACCAATGGGCGCAGTAGTTTTTGTCTTGCTTTTCCCTCCCTTGTAAAAATTTCTTCCAACTTTCTATCCTGTAATTGCATCATGGCTCTTTCTACCAGTTTTAATTGCTTATCTATCTCCTTCAACATTTTTCGGTTATAATCTCTCTGTGCAATTTTTCTTGCTATCTCCATATCTGCTTTATGTAAGTACTTACCCTTGGGAAAATCAGTTTTATTCTCTTCCGTTCTCAAATAGTACTGACAACTACCATTACTGTAACCAATATTTAAGCTCCCATTATTTATTATATAATTATTTACAGTATCAGCAGAAATGATTACCTGCTTTATCTTTAATAACTTATCCCTCTTATCCAATAACATCTTAACTAATTGTTCCATATTTTTTCTCCTTCTTGTAAACATTTATTCTCTATACGCAGATATCAATATTCTCCTCCATATCCGTGTAAGATTTTCTACCCCCTTACACGGATTTAACTATTTTCTTTCAAATCCGCGTAACTTATTTCTTACCTTTACGCGGATTTCAACTTTTTCTTTTATATCCACGTAAATTCCTTTTTCCATTTACACGGATTTTTAATTTTTCTCCTATATCCGCGTAAATTCCTTTTTCCATTTACACGGATTTTTAATTTTTCTCCTATATCCGCGTAAATTCCTTTTTCCATTTACACGGATTTTTAGTTTTTTCTTCATATCCGCGTAAATTCCTTTTTCTTCTTACACGGATTTTCAGTTTTTCTCCATATCCATGTAAGTTCCATTTTCTTTCTACACGGATATGAATATTTTTTCTCATATACACGTAATCCCCATATCAGCACCTCAATTACCTTGTTATCTTTCTTCTCTATACAAGCAATTTAATAAGTAACACTTACCTTTTATCTCCAATACCGCTCATCATTTTTGCATAATAGCCTCCTTCCGCCCGCAGTTGTCCCATAATCACAAATTTCATCAGCATTTCCATGGTCTGCGGAAGGGTAATGTTTTTTAGAAAAGAGTTTGCAACCATTTTTCTCCTGATTTGCTCTATGGAAAGCAGTTCCAAATCAAATAACTGTAAAAAAGCCTGTTCCGCAAGAGTAAACTGGGAAAATGTTCCTCTGTCATCAGATTGACCTATGCAGTCATCCGCATTATCAGCTAATCGTTGAGTGAAATTTCCGTTATCCTGTTTTCCACCATATACATTAAAGCCAATTTTTCCATTATCTGGGTTTCCACCGTATATATCAAATCCAGCTTTTCCACTATCCGCCCTGCAGCCGCACATAGTCAGTCCAGCTTTTCCGCTTTCATTTGCCATCTCATAAGAACCCCCTTCTTCCTCATACCCCAAAGCAGACATTTTCCCGTATCCTACATGCAATTCTTCTAAAAGCTGCTCCGGCGACTGAATAAGGGACGCTCCCTGGCGGATTAGACTATTGCAGCCATCACTCAGCCGGTCAGTCACACGCCCCGGTATCACAAACACATCCCTGCCCTGTTCCAACGCCAGGTCTGCCGTAATAATGGTACCGCTTTTTTCTCTTGCTTCAATAATTAAAATGCCGTCCGACAGTCCGCTGATAATGCGGTTTCTCGGTGGGAACAGGTTCGGTGTGGGCGGTGTCCCCGGCAAATAGGTAGACAGAATTCCGCCATGTTCCATACACATGCGATACAATTTTTCATTGGATTTTGGATAACAGATATCCGCACCGCAGCCCAGTACCCCAAAGCTTTCGCCTCCTGCTTCCATTGCCGCCCTCTGCGCTATACCGTCTATTCCCCTTGCCAGACCACTGATAACCGCCACTCCATTCTGTGCCATTTTTTCCGCAAAATGCTTCGCCACATACTGCCCATATTCCGAACAGTCCCTTGCTCCCACAATGGCAAGACTTCGCTGCCGTATGTCAGGCAGCTTTCCTTTTACAAAGATACCAAACGGTCGCGCCGGAATGGAAAGCAACTTCGCCGGGAAAAGTGGGTGATATTCCGGGTAAAATAAAATGCCCTTTGTCTGTAATCCTTCGTATTCTCTTTTGATGTTTTTCTCGTTTCTTTCCTTTATATAAGCAATCCATTTCTCTTTTTTTCCGATGGATAAAGTGCTATCCAGCAATACTTTTTCCGAAGCCTCAAAAACGGCACCGGGACGTCCAAACTGCAAAAGCAGCCTGCTCTTTACGGCGTCTCCAATCGGCGCACACATAAGCCAGTAAGCATAAGGCTGCTCCCTTTCTATTTCCCAATCTGCTACATGAATTCTGTTTCTGTTTTTCATTTACTTCTCCTTTCCGTTGTCTCTTGCCTTCCTCTTCCATTATCATTTGCATTCCGCTTCCGTTGTCATTTGCTTCTCCCATCCGTTTATTTTTTCCTCACCTGTCTATTATGGATGTGTCTGTCTTATTCGGTCCGTCTTTCAAACAGCCGCTTGCCGTTGTGATAACAGATTGCTTCCGCCAGATGGGCAACGCTGATTTCGTCTGCATGATCCAAATCCGCAATCGTTCTGGCAAGTTTAATAATTTTATGGTACGAGCGAACGCTCATCTGTCCCGCCTCGTAAGCCTGCTCCAAAAAACGCTGTTCTTTCTCTCCCAGCCGGCAGAATTTCCTCACATCATTGCCGGACACTTCCCCGTTAAAGGCGTAGGAAGACCCACAATAACGCTTTTTTTGCATTTCCCTTGCCTCTTCTACCATTGCCCGCAAAGTCTTCGTATCATACCCGGAAGCCGGTCCTTCCAAATCCTTAATGGTAACCGGCGCTGCCTCCACGCAAATATCTATCCTGTCTAAAATAGGTCCGGAAATTTTTCCAAGATAATGCCTGATTTCCGGTTCCGTGCATCGGCAGCGGTTACGGTCCGGAAAATACCCGCAAGGACAGGGATTAAGCGCACAGACAAGCATAAAATCCGCAGGGTACCGGTAAACGCCCTGTGTTCTTGCAATCTGCACTTTTTTCTCCTCCAAAGGCTGCCTCAATACCTCCAGCACGTTCACGGAAAACTCAGGCATTTCATCCAAAAACAAAATTCCGCGATGAGCCAGTGATAAAACACCCGGCTTAGGAATTCTGCCGCCTCCCGCCAATGCCTGCGGAGATATCGTGTGATGCGGTGCCTGAAAAGGACGCATTCTGGTCAGGGGCTTGCCCGCTATACTGTAAATGCTCATAACCTCCAACTGTTCCTCCTTGGTAAGCGGCGGCAGTATGCCCGGTATCCGTTGGGCAATCATGGACTTTCCGGCTCCGGGCGGTCCCGAAAAAAGGAGATGGTGAAAACCGGCTGCCGCTACGCAAGCTGCCCGCTTCATGCTTTCCTGCCCACTCACCTGTGAAAAGTCCAGCAGGTTCTGTTCCGGATTTGCCTGTATGAAGTCTAACCCGTCCTGTTTTGCGTTTGTTTGTATGAAGACCTGCTTGTCCTTCCCGCCATTTGCTTGTGCAAAATCCGGCTTGTCCGGCTCGCCATTTACTTGTGCAAAGTCCGGCTCGCCATTTACTTGTGCAAAATCCTGCTTGTCCTGTTCGCCATTTTCTCCATCTCCCCTTTCTTCCCACTCTTTTCTTTCCTCTTCCGTCGTCCGTAAGAATACTGATAAATCCTGCATATCCCGCATAGGTACCACCGTAAGCCCAGGCACCATCCGGCATTCCTCCACATTTGCCCAAGGTACCACCAGCCGCTGTATACCATCCTTTTTCAGTTGCAGCGCAATGGGCAGCGCTCCATCCGTTTTATGTACCTCCCCACTCAAAGCCAGTTCGCCCAAAAAAGCGGTATTTTCCAGCCCTTCTTTTTTCACCATTCCCATACATGCCAGTATGGCTGTTGCAATCGCCAGGTCGTACCCGGTACCTTCCTTTTTAATCAGTGCCGGTGATAAATTAACCGTTATACGTGCCACCGGCAGCGGAAATCCCGCATTTTTCATGGCAACACGCACCCTTTCTTTTGCTTCTCTGACCTCGCATGCCAGACTGCCTACCATTTCAAATCCGGGCAGACCATTGGAAACATCCGCTTCCACGCGAACCTTGTAGGCATTCATCCCCTGAATGCCGCCTGCATAAAATACCTGAAACATAATAACCTCCTTTGATTTTGAATAATTTGAATATGTGGAAATAACTTAATGAATATTGGGAAAATGAAAATTTGGAAATGAAAAATGAGAAAATAAAAGTATAAGAACACGAAAGCATCATAACGTAAAAACATAAGAACATGAAAACAGGAACTTTTTCCGGCAGCCGCAGAGCCGGCTGCCATGAATAGAATTAAGAGTATGCATGAATTTTGACAAATTCGTTTTTCAATTTAAGAAGCGCTTTTTTTTCGATGCGGGAAACATAGCTGCGGGAAATCCCCATTTTACGCCCTATCTCATTCTGGGTCATTTCCCTGCCGGAAAGAATTCCGTAACGGAGAACCAGAATTTCTTTTTCCCGTTTTGTCAGAATTTTATCCATAAAAAAATACATCTGCCGGATGTTGCTAAGAAGAGTCATCTGTTCCACCACATCCGTCTGCTGCCCTTCCATGACATCCAGAAGGTTAATTTCATTCCCCTCTTTGTCCGTTCCGATGGACTCAAACAAAGAAACTTCCCGGGATGTTTTTTTCCGGCTCCGAAACATCATCAGAAGTTCATTTTCTATACACCGGCAGGCGTAAGTGGCCAGCCTGCCCTTGCCGGCATCAAACGTATCCACTGCTTTAATCAGCCCAATGGTTCCGATGGAAATCAAATCTTCCATATCCTCTTCGGCATTCTGATATTTCTTGGCAATATGGGCAACCAGCCGCATATTCCGGATAACCAGAATATCCTTTGCTTCCTTGGCTTCCTGTGGACTGCCGTCTTTCAGGACATGGATGTAGGCAGCTTCCTCCTCTGCGGATAAAGGTTTTTGAAAAGTCTTCAAGAGAACCTCCAAAAGCAGATTTATAATATTCTATGAAGTTTCTGCCTCTGAAGTGCCTTTCCACCTTCCGGAAAGTAAAATCTCCGGAGCTCTCTGCCAGTCTTTTGCCGATGCCAGTCTGCTCTGTCGTCCCTTCTGCCCTGCCGCCCTTCTGCACTACCGTTTCCTCCGGTCAGTCCTCATCCAGTAAAAACTGCGCCATAACGTAGTTGGATAAATCCATGCCTTCCCGGGTAAGGCGGACATACCCGGCTTCATCAACGAGAAGACCTTTTGCTGTATTTTCCCGTATAACTTCCCCGTAAATCTCCTCCATGAAAACGCCGAACTGCCGCTGAAACTCTGCCTTGGATACACCCTCGGTAAGCCGCAGCCCTAAGAACATGGTTTCTTCCATCTGTTCTTCTTGCGAAAGCGGATGAACATTCTCTCTTATCGCAAGCTCCTGCTCGTTTTCAGAGTGAGCATCCTCACGCAAGGAAAGCACCTGCTCTTTTGAAAGCTCCTGTTCATCCCCCTGCGCCACCTCCGCAAACACCTCTTCTGCCTCCGGTGCGTCCGCATATTCTGCCAGATATTCCTGCATTTCCCGGGTGTTTTCAAACCGCACGTTTTCCACCATGGATGCGGCACCCAGTCCGAATCCCACATAGTTGTCCCGCTTCCAGTATACCAGATTGTGGCGGCATTCCCTGCCGGGAAGTGCATAATTGGAAATTTCATAACGGTGGTATCCGGCTTCGGCAAGTATTCTTTCCGTCAGGGCATACATTTCCCGTTCCTCTTCCTCAGAAGGAAGATCGGGCTGTTTTTCCCCGGTTGCCTGCAGTTGTTCACTCTCCTGTCCGTATTTTTCGTAAAAAGGAGTTCCCTCCTCCACAATCAGACTGTATGCAGAAATATGCTGTGGCTTTAAGGAAAGAACTGTTTCCAGTGTCTTTTTGTAATTTTCCACACTCTGTCCGGGAAGCGCCGACATGACATCCAGATTGATATTGGTATAGCCGGCTTCCTGCGCCCACCGGTAGGTCTGCAGAAAATCCCCGTAGGTGTGAATTCTGCCGAGTAGCTTCAGTTCCCCGTCGTCAGCAGACTGCAGTCCGATACTGAGCCTGTTTATTCCGGCTTTCCGGTATGCCAAAAGAGCTTCCTTCGTCACGGTTCCGGGGTTTGCCTCCATGCTGATTTCTGCCTGCGGGCTCACCTTATAACAGGAAAAAACTGTTTCTAACACCCTGCAAAGTTCCTCAAAGGGTACAGCGGTAGGTGTCCCGCCACCGATAAAAACCGTCTGCACTTCATACTCCCGGTAACGGGCGGCCTGCTCTCTTATCTCCTGTTTCAGGGCACACAAATACACTTTCTGCGCCCGGCTGTCCGCCGGTGCAGAAAGGAAATCACAATATTGACATTTTTTTACACAAAATGGGATATGGATATAGATACTGATAGATTTCATGATTTGCTCAATTTCTGTCAGGGAATTACCGATACGGATTCCCGACATATTTATTAATTTCTGTCATCCAGCTTCAGAACGCTCATAAATGCCTTCTGGGGCACTTCCACATTACCAATCTGGCGCATACCCTTTTTGCTTTTTTTTTGCTCCCCAAGATTTTTTTTCTTAGGGGTAATGTCACCGCCGTAACACTTAGCAAGCACATCTTTACGCATAGCTTTGATGGTTTCTCTGGCAATAATTTTGCCGCCGACCGCTGCCTGGATGGGAATTTCAAACAAATGTCTGGGAATTTCTTCCTTCAGCTTTTCGCACATTTTTCTGCCTCGCTCATACGCACTGTCCGCATGCACGATGAAGGAAAGCGCATCCACTTCCTCCCTGTTTACCAGAATATCCAGCTTTACCAGACGGCTCTGTTCGTAACCCTTTAAGTCATAGTCAAAGGAAGCATAGCCTCTGGAGCGGGACTTCAGAGCATCAAAGAAATCGTAAATGATTTCGTTCAACGGAAGCTCGTACTTTAAGAGCGCACGGGTTTCTTCTATATATTCCATGCCGAGATATCTGCCTCGTCTTTCCTGGCAAAGCTCCATAATGGAACCGATAAATTCGGTGGTAACCATGATTTCGGCACTGACAATGGGCTCTTCCATGTATTCGATTTCGGAAGGGTCGGGCAGGTTGGACGGATTCGTCAGCTCTATCACTTCCCCGTTTGTCTTGTGCACTTTGTAAATAACACCGGGAGCCGTGGTAACCAGGTCTAAATTGTACTCGCGCTCCAGTCTTTCCTGAATGATTTCCAGATGCAGAAGTCCCAGGAAACCGCAACGGAAACCAAAGCCCAGAGCTACGGATGTCTCCGGCTCATAGTTTAAGGAGGCATCGTTTAACTGCAGTTTTTCCAAAGCATCCCTAAGGTCGGGGTATTTGGCTCCGTCCGCCGGATACATACCGCAGTAAACCATGGAATTAACTTTTTTATAACCCGGCAAAGGCTCTTTGCAGGGATTGTTGTTGTCGGTAACCGTATCACCGACCGCCGTGTCCCTGACATTTTTAATAGAGGCGGTAATATAACCAACCATACCTGCCGTCAGTTCTTCACAGGGAATAAACTGTCCGGCGCCAAAGTAGCCGACTTCCACCACTTCTTCCACCGCACCGGTTGCCATCATACGGATGACGGTACCTTTCTTTACCCGTCCTTCTTTAATTCGTACAAATACAATAACACCCTTGTAAGAGTCGTATAAAGAGTCAAAAATAAGCGCCTGCAGCGGGGCATCCGGATCACCAACCGGCGCCGGAATTTTTTTTACAATGGCTTCCAGTACCTCGTCAATGCCGATGCCGTTTTTTGCGGAAATCAGCGGGGCATCCTGCGCCTCAATACCGATAACATCTTCTATTTCTTCGATGACCTTTTCCGGCTGTGCGCTCGGCAGGTCAATTTTGTTTATAACCGGAAATACGTCCAGATTGTGTTCCAACGCCAGATAAACATTGGCAAGCGTCTGCGCTTCTATTCCCTGTGCGGCATCTACCACCAGAATAGCACCGTCGCAGGCCGCCAGGGAACGGCTCACTTCGTAGTTAAAATCCACATGCCCCGGGGTATCAATCAGATTAAAAATATATTCCTCACCGTCCTGCGCTTTGTAAACCGTGCGCACGGTCTGCGCTTTGATGGTAATACCTCTTTCCCTTTCCAGATCCATGTTGTCCAGAACCTGCGCCTGCATTTCCCTGCTGGTCAGAAGCCCTGTTTTTTCAATAATTCTATCCGCTAAAGTTGATTTACCATGGTCAATATGGGCAACGATACAAAAGTTGCGGATTTTGCTCTGGTCAATAACTGACATTTCTATTCCTCCGGTTTTTCCTCTGCAGTCTGTCTGTCAGTATCTGCAAAAATTGTATCCCTGTACCAACGGAGTGCATTCAGATAAGCATCGTAGACCGGCTGCATCTCAATATTATGCACAATCATCAGTCTTGAAACCTCCTGCCAGTTTGCATTTTCATACTGCAGGATAAATTCAAGAGGGAATGCAAAAATACCCTTGTGGTAAACAAGCGCATCACTGATATTTCGGGAAACTTTTACCGTTTCCAGTGCTTCCTTCATAGGCATATCCAGAATAACATCCAATACGGAAAACAGTCCCATCAGGAAAAGCTCCGATGACTGGATTGCCATGGAAAATACGGGCGCCAGGTTTTCCGCAAACTTTGCCCGCAGTAAGGACATTCTGGTCAGCTCGTTGGGCTTGTCCGTGTAAAGCTGTCCCGCCACTGCCGTAATCAGCCACTTGCGGAGTTCTTTTTCACCCAGCATGGCCGCTGCGTGCCGGATGGACGTAATGGTGGAATTTCTCGTCATGCGGTTTACCATCTTTAATAAGGAAATAACCAGTGCGGTATCCCTTCCGATAATGTCCGCAGCCTCCGTTAGCTCAAATTCCGGGCTGTTTACCATGTTCAATAATTGAATGTAGTTGACCTTAAGCGGGGAAACTTCATGTTCGCTCCGGTTGCCGGGAATGCGGAAAAACTCTCCTTCATACAGGGAATAGCCGCCGGCTTCCTTCAGCTTTTCAAATGTTTCCATGCTGTCCACGCCGACCGCACACAGTTTAATGTTTGGAAACAGACTCTGGAAATATATTTTTGCCTTACTGATGTCTATTTTTCTCTGGTTTAACAGTATGTAATCCATGAGCTGCAGAACTTCCCTGTAATCTTCAAACTGGGAAACCTCCAGCTTGCGGATGGCAAGCTTATAGCCGGATTTTCGGAGAGCTTTCAGTCTGTCTAAATACATGTCGTTTGGTAATACCGTATTGTCCAAAAGGAGCACTACCCTTCCGTGAGGAGCATCACACTGATTTTCGATATCGGAAAATACGGAAACATTGCTCACCTGCACAAAAACATCCGCATCATTGGAAAGGGTTTCCATGCCCATATTGTCAATCACTTCCAATCCGTCCACCTGGCCGGCGCCGTCAAACTGAGCTCCTCCCAACAGATTGGGATTCAAAAAATAATTCTTCTTCTGAACAAAAAGAGAATAAGCTCTTACCGTTATATCTTTATCAAACAAAGGAATAATCGATACCAGCATACTGTTCCTCCTTCTTAGATGTACTCAAATTATGTCCGTAAAACGGGATTATCTGTTTTTGAATATTATAGCATACTTCTTAAATCTTGCCTATCTGATTTTTTATCAGAAAAATTATTAAAAAAAAATGAATTTTGTGCGCACATATGCATTTTTGTACAATGGTATGTTGACATTTTCAGAAATGCAAAGTATACTAAATGTTGATATTATTTAGTGTAACTGTTTGAAATAAATTAATAACCCAAAGGAGAATGTTAATATGTTAAACACACGCGAACTGGATATCTTAAATATTTTATGGAACAGTGGTGTACCCATGACATCTTCTGATATTGTAAATGCCGGCAGAGGATTAAGCCAGAGTACTGTTCAGGCTGTTCTTCGTAAACTCTTGAATGCTAACCTTGTAAAAGTAAGCGGCATTACTCACAGCGGTAATGTTTTAAGTCGTCAGTATGAGCCGGAAGCTTCTTCCAAGAACATTATTTTACATCAGTTCTTAGAAGACTACCGTAACTTCAGCAATATCATTTCCAAAGAAGAACTGTTGACTTCTATCGTAAAATTAAGTGAAGACAGTGAAAAGCGCAAGAATGAAATCAAAGAATTAAAGAAAGTTCTTGCTAATCTTGAAAAAGGTGAATAAGATGGATGTGCTTTCAAAGCTCATCTCCTTACATTAAAAAGCTGATGCTATAGCATTGGCTTTTTAATTTGCAAAAAAATAAGCAAGAAAGAGCACTCCGCCTAAGCGGAATGCTCTGCTTTTGCTTCATTATAAAATTACGGATTAAATACCTGCCTGAGCTGCAACTTCTGCTGCGAAGTCTTCGTTCTTCTTCTCAAGACCTTCCCCAACTTCAAAACGAACCATTTTGGTAATAGTAAGATCTTTGGAAACAGATTCCAGATACTTAGCTACGGACTGCTTGCCATCTTCTGCCTTAACATAAGTCTGGTCAAGAAGGCAGATTTCCTTTAACTGCTTGGATACACGGCCTTCTACTACGCCGATAAACATCTTCTCAGCAGTGATAGCTTCCTTGTCTGCCATAGCCAGCTCTGCAAGCTTAGCCTTTGCAGCGTCGGAAAGGAAGTTCCATACATAATTCATGTTGCTCTTATGCTCTTCGAACTGCTTGATATCTTCTTCACTCCATAACTTTTCGCCGATTGCCTTGTCTAATAGCTTGTTTAAGATAGGCTTGGGAAGGGTTGTTGCATCATTTAATGCGCTATCTGTGGTAATTTCTCTGATCTTGGCAAGTTCATCAGCAGAAATATCCTTATCACTGATATACTGAGGGTTCATTGCTGCAATCTGCATAGCAATGTTGGTAAGAGCTTCTTTCGTTGCTTCATTATCTGTACCCTTTGCAGCAATAATAACACCGATTCTGCCGCCGCCGTGAATATAAGAAGTAACAACATCACCGGATACCTTTGCAAATCTGCGGATGGATAACTTTTCTCCGATGGTTGCGGTTTTCTCAACCAGCAGTTCCTTCAGTCCGTTGATCTCAAGAAGTGCATCAATATCTTCTCCGTTTGCTCCACCGTTTAAGTCGGAAGCAAGTGCGGTATCAGCAACAGTCTGAACAAATTCCTGAAAGGTTTCGTTTTTAGCAACGAAGTCTGTTTCGGAGTTAACTTCCGCTACAACTGCAACATTGCCCTTTACAGCAACGCGGGTGATACCTTCTGCAGCGATTCTGCTCTGCTTCTTTTCCATCTTAGCAGCGCCGCTTTTTCTTAATACTTCAACAGCAGCATCCATATTGCCGTCTGTTTCTGTTAAAGCCTTTTTACAATCCATCATACCTGCGCCGGTCATTTCACGCAGTTCTTTTACCATAGCTGCGGTAATATTTGCCATAATAAGTTTACCCTGTCCTTTCGTTATTCTTATTCTTCGTTAGCTGCGATTTCTTCTACATCTGCATTTTCGGAAGCAGCTTCTACGTCAGCGTCTGTATAAACAGCTTCGCCCTGCTTTGCTTCGATAACTGCATCTGCCATCTTGGAAACGATAAGCTTTACGGCTCTGATAGCGTCATCGTTACCGGGAATGATGTAATCTAATTCTTCGGGATCGCAGTTGGTATCACCGATACCTAACAGAGTAATTCCTAAGGAATGAGCTTCCTGTACGCAAATTCTTTCCTTCTTGGGATCTACTACGAAAATAGCATCAGGAATTCTGGTCATATTCTTGATACCGCCTAAGTTCTTCTCTAACTTTTCCCATTCTTTCTTCAGTGCAATAACTTCCTTCTTGGGAAGAACATCGAAAGTACCGTCTACGGACATGGTTTCGATTGCATGAAGTCTTGCAATACGGGACTGGATGGTCTTGAAGTTGGTAAGCATACCGCCAAGCCATCTTTCATTTACATAGTACATACCGCATCTCTCAGCTTCTGTCTTTACAGCATCCTGAGCCTGCTTCTTGGTACCTACGAAAAGAATGGTGCCGCCCTGTGCAGCGATTTCGGAAATGGCTTTGTAAGCTTCATCTACCTTGCCTACAGACTTCTGTAAGTCGATGATGTGGATACCATTTCTCTCGGTGAAGATGTAAGGAGCCATCTTAGGGTTCCATCTTCTGGTCTGATGTCCAAAATGAACACCTGCTTCAAGTAACTGTTTCATAGAAATAACGCTCATGTTTTTACCTCCGTATGGTTAAAAGTCTTCCGTAAATTTTCCCTCCGCATCTGCGTTAAAATGCGGACGCCTCTGCAGCTAATCTGTTCCTTTTTGAAGAAACCGGACACCGGCTGCAAATAAATTTACGTGTTTTTTGTCACAACATTCGAATTATAACATAAGAAAACCCCTATTGCAAGGGGTTTCTACTTTCTTGTAATGATTTTTGCGATTTCCTCTTCGGATGTACCGTACGGGATTTCATAGGTGCCTGTTATGATTTTTTTATCATAGCCGTTATTGCACAAAAATTTATCAAAAGCTGTGGCATCTGCCACAATTCCCGCCTTCTGCAGGTTTTTACTCACGGTTGTGGAACTCTCTCCTCTTCCGATTATCAGGGTAAACGTTTCACCGGCGGGGGTATCGGAATTACCGTCCTCCGGGCTGACCGGTGTTTCCGGTGTCGTCTCCGGTTCAGAAGTTTTGTCCCACTGCGTATTGTTATCCTGTCCGGGCATTGTCTCCTGCTCCGTATCATTTTCCTGTCCGGGAGTTGTCTCCTGCTCCGTATCGTTTTCCTGTCCGGGAGCCGTCTCCGATGCCGGTGTAATTTCCTGTTCCGGTGTGGTTTCCGGCGGAAGCGTTTCTTCCGGCTGCTGACTGGTTTCCGGCTCCGTGGGTTTGACCTCATCCGCCTTTGCCTGGTCCGCCAGGTCGGAAAGCAGGGTGCTTTCCACCATTCCCAGTTCTTTTGCCCTCTTTATGACCTCTTCATCCGTCATATTTTTCCTGCCGATGCCGGCTAAGCTTAAAATTACGGTGGTTACCAAAATACCGATACCCAGTCCCCGTAAGTAGTACTTCAATTTCATGCTTCTGTTCCTTCTGTCCTTATTTCATGCCTTCAAACAGGTCAATGACCAGCTTGACTTCCCCCACACCGAGTCCCAGCTCCCTGGCTATGGCTACATTGGATTTTCCCTGCTTGTGCAGTTGTAAAATCTGTTCATTATTGTTGCCGCCGTCCTGCATAAAGCTGATATCCATCTGTGAGGAGATGTTATCTTTCGTTTTCTCTTTAGAAACCGTATCGGCAACCGATTCGTCAGCCACTGCCTTCTTCGTTTCAAAAGTCCCCTCTGCAATATCGTCCGGTTCCTTGTAATCTGTTGCAACGTCAATGTTCTTGCCGACAGTCTTCTCTTCCTCAGGAGTCTGTACCGTATCCCCGGTATCTCCTACGGTTTTATCAAAGGAAGCTTCCGTCTTTTCGGAAAGCGCCACAATGTTTCTGTGCTTATCATTGAGCATGTCATATAAAAACATGGCTTCTTTGTGGTTTTTATCAATTTCCGCAAGCACCGTGTCGGAATACTCGTTGACCGCCATAATCTTTTCGTTGGACACCTTGGACAGTTCACGTTCCGTATTGTTCACGGCATCCTCCGCTTTTTCACGCAGAGTGTCTTCCCACTGTCTGCCGGCCTCCGCCATCTGCACGTTTACCGCCTGCTTGACCTCTTCCTTCACTTCTTCCCTGATTTCCGTCAAATCCTGTTTGCTGTTTCCGCCAAACACAAAAAAACTAAGTGCAAAAATGGCAATTCCCAAAATCAGCAAAACGATTTCCAATGTTGTCATATGCTCTCCACCTTAGGCTTCTCAAATCTTGATATCAAAGCCGGAGCTGTGATACAAAGCATTTTTCGCCTTTTCCTCTTCCTGTTTCTTCTTTCTCTGTCCGGGATTGCCGGCATAGTGGCCGTTGCCCTTTTCCTTGGCATCAAATTTTTTCTGCTGCCACTCGGCATCCTCTCCCTGATTGACCTGTCTTGCCTTCTGTTCCTCCTGCTGATGCATGTTGGTTATCAGGTTGCTCTGCTGCATGACGCCTTTGCTGTCTTCGTTAAATTTAATGGCCGTATAATCCTGCGACCTGACTATGGATGTCATTTCAATTCCACCGATTGCCATACAACTACCTCCCTTTAAATTCCTACCATTTTCACATCTCCGCGCAGTTTGATAAAGCGGCAGTACTGCATATTGCTGGGCACTGACATGGAAACATCTCCGATTACAATGCGGACACCGGGATATACATCTCCGTGGACAATAACCTGGGCATCTGCCTGTCTGGCTATCATGCTTTCGATTTCTTCCGCTTCTGCGGTAAAATCCTTCAGTTCCTTTACGCACTGTTCCCGTGCCTGAATTAAGTTTTTCAGATACTTCATCTGGTCCATGCTGATAGCGGCGCCCTGCTTGTATTTCTGCGAATACGTTACAATTACCGGGTCTATATCATGAATTTTCTTTGTCAGCTCGCCGATGCTTTTCCTGACCTTGTTCAGTCTGTCCTTTCTGTCGGGGATTACCCCTACTTCAATGACGGTGCTCGTTCCCAAATGGGAACCCAGGGTCTTAGCCTCCACCAGATTGGTGGCTGCGATTTTACCGCCGGAAATAAAGCCTTTTCTTCCGTCCACGGTAATTTCCTCTTTTGCCGTTACGGTACTGTGCAGAATGGACTCGGAACGCACATAACCGCCTGCCGAAGCCGTGGTGTTTTCCAGAAACTTGGCAACAATATTGCCTCCTGCCGTCAGACTGCCCTTTCCGGCACCCGCCATGCCGCGGATGAGAATAATATCCCCGCCGGATTTTAAGGTGGCTCCTTCCACCAGCCCGCGCACGAGAATGTTTCCTCCCGCATTCACGGAAAAGTTGGACTGCACATTGCCTTCAATCGTAACACTGCCTTCAAAATCTATATTGCCTGTGGAAGTATCCACATTCTTTAATTCCAATACATCGGATACAAAAACCCGTCCGTCCAAAAACGAGACATGACCGTCCACTTCGGAAATGAGTTCCGTACCGTCTTCGGAAACCGTCAGGTTTTTTCCGCTTCGGAGAACGGCTCTCTTGACGGGCTTCGGCTTTACGCTGGCTCCGTAAACGGTCATACCCACCTCGCCGGGATCCGCTTTCGTAAGCCTTGCCAGAACATCCCCTTTTTTACAGGGATTTAAGGTATTCAGATGGAAGAAATCCACACTGCCGTCTTCGTTTAACGTAGGACGCACCTTGGGGTCCGTATTGAACAGATAGGTAATATATGCATCCTTTCCCTCTCTTATGGGACTGCCCTGCGCTGCCAGAATATCGGTACAGTACATTTCTTTTTCTATGGCTTCTTTTAAAGCGTCCTCCCGGATGCCTACCTTTATCTGTTTCTGCGCCAGTCCGCGGATAATTTCGCCGGCGGTCAAAGCCGCACCGGTGTCGGACGGACTGTAAAGCCGTACATACGCCTGCATGGCGTCTTCGGTAACCTTAACCTCATATTCCATGTTGATGCTGGGGCAGGTTCCGGTTCCGAGGGGTAATATCTTACTTTCACCGGACTCTATGGCATCACTTATCATTTCAAAAGAGAATACCATTCCCTGTTCCTTTAAGTAATCCATGACCTCGGCTATGTTTAAGGGTTCTCCGCCGTTTTTTGGCGGTTCCAGCAATAATCCGAATTTGCTGCCGTCAGATGTAATTTTAAAATACGCATTCTGCATAAGCCATATCCCCCATCATCCAGCAAAAATTCCCATGTAATCTCCCATTTTCGTTTTCATCTTCTGTAACGCTCTTGTATGAAGCTGGGAAATACGGGATTCGGAAACTTCCAGTACGTTGCTGATTTCTTTCAGTGTTAGGTCTTCATAATAATAAAGAAGAATGACCTTTTTTTCTTTTTCGGTAAGGTGTTTCAGGGACTCTTCCAATACCTTTTTCAGCTCTTCTTTTTCAATGTTTTCCTCCGGGCTGTCAAACCGTGCGGTGGTAAACTGATTGCCCTCCGCCGGCACCTCTGCACCCTGTTCCATGTATTCGTTTAAGGAAACCACGTTGGTTATTTTCATCTGACTCTGCCATTCCAGATATTCATCATCCGAAATGCCCAATGCCGATGCGATTTCTTCATCCGTGGCACTCCTGCCCAGTCTTGTTTCTATGTCCTTGCAGACCGCATCAATGCGTTTCTGCTTCTGTCTTATGGTACGGGGAATCCAATCCATTTTTCTTATCTGGTCCAAAATGGCGCCCCGGATACGCAGACTGGCATAAGTTTCAAATTTGACTTCCTTTGCGTAGTCGTATTTGTCAATGGCATCAATCAGACCAAAAATTCCATAGCTGACTAAATCGTCATACTCTGCATTGTAACCCAGATACATGCTGAGTCTGCCCGCCACCAGTTTAACAAGCGGAGCATATTCCAATATGATTTTTTCTCTTAGCTCCGGGGTTCTGCTTTTATCATACTCTGTCCAAAGCTTTTTTCTGCCTGCTTCATCCATGGTCTGAACCCTGCCTTTCCCTTCTTACTTTATTCGCTGTCAATGCCGACTATTCTTTTTCCTTCTGCTTCTGCTCCTGCTCTGCTTCTTCCTCCGCCTTCTGTCTTTCGGCATTCTGTCTGTCAAAGACATCCAGAAGCGTTTTGAAGCACACCCCTATCAGGTAAAACACAATTAAGGAAATCAATAACGCTGTCAGCTTTTCCACAATGGAATAGCCCTTCACACAAGTAATAATGCCGGTAACAGCCCCCGCCACCAGCATTAAAATCAGCGGTATATTTCTTCTTTTCATAAACTACCATGCCTTTCCGAAAACCGAACCTTAAATGGTTTTTTCCGGCTTTCCCACCGCTCTGATCACGTAGCCGCCCGTTTCCGGGTAAAAAATAACGGTTCGCCCGTAAGTTTCTCCGGTATCCTCCGCAATGACCGGTATCTGCAGACCCTGCAGTACTTTTTTGGATGCTTCTACATTTCGCTCTCCTACGCGAACCAGATCCGACTTATTCTGAAATGCAAACATCATGGCACCGCCGGCAAGTTTGGCAGTCATTCTGCTTCTTCTTGCTCCCATTTCTTCCATCTGGCGCACCATTTCCTTGATTGCGGTGTCCGCAAACTTTGGAATGTTGTCACTGCCTCCGCGGATAGCGGTGCTGTCCGGCAGCATAACATGCGCCAGTCCCCCTATATGTGTCAGGGAATCCCGGATGGCAATGCCAACACAGGAACCCAGCCCCAGGGTGGTCAGACCGTCCGAGCCGGAACATATTTTAAAATCGGCCATACCCACTTTTATCAATTCACCCATGTCTACTCCCATCTACATCATTCCAAGTGAACGCAGTATCTTAGCATAGGATTCCAAATCCGGAATCAGAATAAAATAGCCATCAATCATTGTGTCGTCGTAGAACTGTGACTGAATCAAAAGGATTTTGTCCCCTATGGCTCCGAATTCAATAGCCGGTACGCTTAAAATAGCTCCTGCCATGTCCACCGCAAGTTCCGGCGGTGAAGGATGAATTTTTAAATTGGTAAGTGCGGACAAGGAGTTTAGGTATGCCCCCGTAATAATGTTGCTTATCTCCTTCATGGCGGAAAGCTCCATTTCATTCAGACCCGGGCCCTCGCTGCCGCCCATGCCCATCATAATCTTGTCTACCAGATGTTTTGCGCTGTCCTGCTTTACAAGGAACATAATGCTGCCGGTAATATCCCCCTCTACGGCAAGATATATGCCCACCATAATCTGTTCTTCGCCGCCCATAAGAGCGCCGACATCCTTAAATTCCAGCAGTTTGACCTGCGGAACCTGCATATCTACTTTACACTGCAGCATCTGGGAAAGTGCGGTCATAGCATTACCTGCTCCGATATTGCCGATTTCTCTTAATACGTCAAAATAATTTTCCGTCACTTTTTCCAGGCTCATATCCTGTTCTGCCATGCACTGTTCTCCTTTATCGTTTGTTTCCTGCTTTTGCGGCATGTTTCCGTCCTGCCTTTGCCGGACTACTTTTCTGCGGTTACCGCATTTAAGTCAAGCAGGGAAATAAGACCGCCGGCATACTTTCCGACGCCCTGTACAAAATTGTTTTTGTCTTCTTTATTGAATGCCAGCTTTTCCACCTGCTCCGTCATATCGAGGGTAACCACTTCCTTTACCTCATCCACAATAAGACCGATAGTGCCGCACTGCTCCATCTTGATGATGATGATACGGCTTGCCTTGGTTTCCTCTTCCACGGGCAGTCCCATTTTCATGGAAAGGCACATAATGGGAATGACCTCGCCGCGTAGGTTGATAACCCCTTTCAGGTAGGGCGCCAGCTTGGGCACTCTGGTGATATGCTGCATTCTCACAATATTTTCTATGTAACTGATGTCAATACCGTACTGTTCCTGACCGAGACGGATCACAATAAACTGGGCGGTTTCGCCTGCTACTTTAATCTCTTCCATTTTACTCTCCTCCTGTTTATAACAATACGTTTGCATCTAAAATCAGGGCTACTTCGCCATCGCCTAAGATGGTTGCGCCGCTGATAAGCTTGCACTTGTTGTCAATGTACTTGCCCATGGACTTGATAACGATTTCCTGCTGGCCGAGCAGTTCATCCACTACAAGACCTGCCAGTTTATCGCCCTTCTTCACAATCAGGATGGTCATGTTTTCATCCGGTCCCTTGGTGCTTACGGTATCCAGTTCCTTATCCATGCGGATAAGTGGAATGACATTGCCGCGCAGATGAATAACTTCCTTGTTCTGGATTAACCGGATTTCATCGGTGGGAATATCCTCTATAGTCTGAATGGAGCCTAAGGAAATCGCATACTTTTCGCCGCCGATTACTACCATCAGCGCCTGGATAATAGCCAGGGTCAGAGGCAGACGAATAATCCAGGTACTGCCGACTCCGAGCACGCTCTTTACTTCCACTTCGCCGCTTAGGGCTTCAATCTTGCTCTTTACAACGTCCAGACCTACCCCTCGTCCTGATACATCCGTAACCTTTTCGGATGTGGAGAAGCTGGGTAAGAACAGTAAATCAATGATTTCCTTTTCGGACATGCCTGCTGCCTGCTCCGGTGTGATGGTGCCGCGGCTGATAGCCTTATTCTTAACGGCTTCCGTATCAATACCGTTGCCGTCGTCCCTTACTTCGATGACAACGTTGTTGCCGTCCTGGTAAGCGTCCAGCCAGATGGAACCGACTTCGGGCTTGCCTCTTTCCGCACGGACTTCGGCGCTTTCAATGCCGTGGTCTGCGGAGTTACGCAGAAGGTGCATCAGCGGGTCGCCGATTTCATCCACTACGGTGCGGTCCAGTTCGGTTTCTTCACCGGACATGTAGAGCTCCATCTTTTTGTCCAGCTTCTTTGTCAGGTCACGAATCATTCTCGGGAACTTGCTGACAACGCTTTCGATGGGAACCATTCGCACCTTCATAACGGATTCGTGAAGGCTGGTGGTCACGCTCTCCAGGTATTCAATCTGCTCGTTTACATTGTTCTGTTCCTTGTCGCTGGCGCTCTTATGGGCATTGGATGCCGCTACCAGAGAGTTCTTGGCGATAATAAGCTCGCTGACAAGGTTCATCAGTACGTCTAACTTTTCAATATCCACACGGACGGTACGGTTTACAACAGGTTTGCCGCCTGCCTGCTTTGCCACGCCGGTCTTTTTATCCGCTGCGGGAGCTGCGGCTGTTGCGGCTACCTTTGCCGGTGCTGCCTTCTGTTCTTCTTTTTTGGGCTCGGGTGCGGCGCTCTTTCCTTCTTCGCTGCCCGGCATCTTCGTTAAATCAATGGGCTCTGCTAAAACCTCTGCGATTTCGGAAACATCGCTGATGGCTGCAATCAGCTTATCCACCGGCTTGTCCGAAATCACAATCAGGGAGAAATCCAGTTCAAATCTTTCATCCTCAATATCCTGTGCGGAAGGGCTGGAAACGATGATTTCGCCCACTTCTTCCACAGCCTTGAATACTAAGAATGCTCTTGCTGCTTTAAGTAAACAGCTCTCCTGCACATAAACGGTTGCGCCGTATACGAAATTGCCCTGCTTCCGGGCTTCCGTAATAACCATGACATCTGTGCTGTCCAGTTTGATGTTCAGCCACTTTCTCTTGTCCCCGCCTTCGGACGCCTTTTCTTCTTTTTTCGGCTCCTCGGCAGGCTTTTCATCCTTTTTGCCGAGCTCCTCGTTCAAAAGCTTGATTAACGGCTCGTTGTCGTTCGTGCCCTCATCCCCGGTCTCCCGGATATTGTTGGTGTACTCCTCTAGTGCATCCAGACACCGGAACAGAAGGTCAATCATGTTGGCCTTTACTTTGATATTGCCGTTTCTTACTTCGGAGAACACGTTTTCCATATCATGGGTCAGCGTCTGCATACGCTTATAGCCCATGGTGCCCGCCATACCTTTTAAGGAATGCGCCGCGCGGAAAATTTCATTGATGGTATCCATGTTTTCCGGTTCCTGCTCCAAAGTTAAAATCTGGGTATTCAGATTTTGCAAATGCTCCGTGGTTTCATCAAGGAAGATTTCAAGATACTGGCTTACATCCATTTTACATTACCCCCATACTAATCATAATTTCCCCTGCGATTTCTTCGAGAGGAATGGTTTTATCTGCAAGATTTGCTTCCACAATGCTTCTTGGCATGCCGTAAACTGCACAGGTACTCTTTTCCTGCGCAATTACCGTGACTTTCTTCTTTTGTTTAAGGTACCTGATACCGTCCCTGCCGTCAGCGCCCATGCCTGTCATGACGACACAGACGATAGTTTCAAAGCCGGTCTCCGCCAGGGATTCATACAGATAATTGGCACAGGGCTTCACTCCTTCCCTTGCCGGTTCATCCGTATAATGAATCTCATACTGGGCTCCGGGTTTCTTTTTCACCTGCATGTGCATGCCGGTTTTCGCAAGGTACACATACCCTTTTTTCAGTGATTCTCCCTCTTCCGCTTCTTTCACCGTAAGAGCGCTTAATGTATTGAGCCTCTCGGCGAGAGACTTTGTAAAGCCTGCCTGCATATGCTGGACAATCAGCACCGGAACCGGAAAATCTGCCGGCAGCCTTGGGATTACCGATTGCAAAGCCTTGGGACCGCCTGTTGAGCTTGCGATTGCTACTACTCCGTTCATAGGTATCTTTTCCGTATCGTTCACCTCACTTACGTTTATTATACCATACTCATGCCTTCTCATGAGTGCAAAGTAATCATTCAAAAGTCTTTTGTCACGTAAAATCAGTGGTCTTCGGATTCTTTTTTCCGGTTTTTCCGCTCTTCCTCAAAAATATACCGGATAATCTCTTCTCTTTCTCCCTCACCCATGTCTACATAACGTACTCTGTGTTCAAAAGTCCCCTTTTTATGCTCCAGCTCCCTGGCACTTAAAATTTTTCCCACGGTTTCACACTGCCTGGTTCTGCCTCCCACATTCAGGTAGTAGCTGCAGTATATCAGACTGTCCGTTTCGTATCTGTGGTCGCTCAAAAAACGGAGTCCACCGCCGCTGATATCCACAATCAGGCTCCTTTTTAAAGGAAGTCCCGGCGTCAGATAGTAGTTCCGATGCTCCTCCACCGCTTTTATTTCTTCCTCCACTAAAAGCCGGGAGCACATCTCCAGTGCGCAGCTGAAGCGGTAATATTCTCTCCGCTGCACCTTACGCAGATTGCTGGTTGCCTCCATGAGGAGAATATACATATTGTCCCTCTTATAGCGGTCCACCACCCTGGTAAAGCACTGATACAAATGCTCGCCCGCATAAAAGGTAACGTCGATTTCGCCGTCCACGGGGAGTAATATCAGCTTGGTCTTTTCCATGGGCATGAGGATTTCCAGTCTGTCCTCGGAAAGCACGTCAAAAACCTTGCTTACATATACCTTCTTTTCTTCTTCCGCCGCCGTCAGTTTTCTGCTTATAAGCTGCATTTCCGCCTTGCAGCCGGGTTCAATCAGTTTTGTCAACATATTCGTTTACCCCATCCTCATACTGTTTATAATATGTGAAAAGAAATCCACCATTCCCCTTTGCTTTGCTGCCGTTTCCGGTACGTTCATCAGCTTGCCGGCGATTGCCTCATACTGCCTGCTGCTCCGTGCCTCCGGATTTTGCAGGGAAACCGGTACCTGCTGCATGACCGCTTTCTCTAAGTTTTTGTCTTTTTCCACCGCCCCAAGGTAAAAAAAAGGAAATTTTAAGTACTTTTCCACAACCGCATGCAGCTTATCATATAGAAGCTGCCCTTCTCTCTCGTTTGCCACTTTGTTCGCCACCATTTTTATCCGGGTGTTTTCTGTGGAAAAACGCGGATGGGAACACAATGACTTAAGCAGGGAATACGAATCTGTGATGGATGTAGGCTCCGGTGTCGTCACAAGCAGCACCTCTCCGCATGCCACTAAAAATTCCAGAACCGCGTCGGAGATACCGGCTCCTGTATCAATGATAATGATATCCGTAATGGTATCCAGCTCCGCTAAATTCCGAATAATATAGGCAAGCGACTCCCTGCTTAAATTAGACATGCCGGTAATGCCCGAACCGCCGGAAATAAACCCGATTTCCATGGGTCCCCAGGTAATAATGTCCTTTATGTTTTTTCCCTGATAAACCAAATCAAACAGATTCCACTTGGGAACCGCCCCAAACATGATTTCTATATTTGCCAGTCCGAAGTCTGCATCCAGAATGATAACCCGCTTTCCCATTTTTCGGAACTGGATTGCAAGATTGATGGCAGTATTGGATTTTCCCACGCCGCCCTTTCCGCTTGTTACGGTTAAAACTCTGGCTGTCGGTCTCGGTTTGTTTTCGGCTTTTATGATATTCCTTAACTGTTCCGCCTGATCCATAATGGTTACGTTCCCTTTCTATTTGCCCCCCAACAGTTGCTTCACCATTTTCTGCGGATTGAATTTCTCGATATCGTCCGGTACATTCTGTCCACAAGTCACGTACGATAAATCCGCACCCGTATAAAGCTTCAGGTTCAGCAGATTACCGATAGCCGTGGTTTCATCCAATTTGGTGAAAATAAGCTTGTAATTCGCCATATCCTTATAACTGTCCGCAATGCTCTCCAAATCCCTCTTTTTGGTGGTTGCCGACAGTACTAAGTACACATCTTTTTCGCAGAGATTGTCAGCGGAATGAATGAGACGTTTCATGGCTTCCTTCTGTTCCTCATTCTGGTGGGAATGTCCCGCTGTATCCACAAAGATATAATCAAAGGAAGAAAATTCACTGATGGCTCCCTGCATATCCTCTTCCGTATAAATAATGCGGAACGGCACCTCTAAAATATTGGCATAGGTGCGGAGCTGCTCCGCCGCTGCAATACGGTAAGTGTCCGCCGTAAGCAGCGCTACCTTTTTTTTCTCCTCCACACTGAACAGGGACGCTATCTTTGCAATGGTCGTCGTTTTGCCAACACCTGTCGGTCCGATAAAGAAAACTGCCTTGCAGCCGGATTTTGCCGGCTCTATTTCGGAAGGCTTGCCGAATTTCAAAATCATCTTCTGGTAAGCATTGGAAAGGGCATAATCAAACGGCATTCCCGGCTTATGCACCTTTTCAATCTCGTCCATTATCTGGCTGATGTATTTTTCATCCACTTCGTTGTCCGTCATGACCTTGTAAAGAAGCTTCATGAAACGCACCATTTCCGCATCTTTTTCCGTTTCCGGCTCGGCGGCAGATTTTTCTTTTCCGTTTTCTTCGTCTTCCGCTTCTTTTTCCGGCTCCGGATTTTTAAGCTGCCTCTCCAAAAGGGACTGTAAGCTGTCCAACTTTTCTTCTATATTGCCGATGCCTGCGGCGCTTTTCCGGTAAATGCCAGCCGCCTGGCTTCCGCCCGAAGCTGTGGATGTCTGTGCCGGTATAAAGGAAGGTGTCTGCGATCTTCCCACCGTCTGGAAATACCGGTCCTTTTCCTCAATGGCTGCCGTAACCTCCACAAGCTGCGGCTTAAAGATGGCAAAAAGACCTTTCCGCTTCACATTCTTTACATTCATGGCCACGACACCGTCGCCCAGCTCTTTTTTTGCCAGTGCCAGTGCTTCTTCTTCTGTTTTTCCCTGATACTTCTTAATAATCATTATGCTGTCACCATCCCAACGGACTGCAGTTCCACATTGGATTCGATTTCATTGTAGGAAACCACAATCAAGTCTTTGTAATAGTCCTCCGTCAGTCTCTTAAAGTACATTCTGACGATAGGTGAAGTAATAATAATAGGGGTTTTGCCCAGATTTTCCAGTTTCTGCACTTCTTTTCCCAGAGAATCCATAATTTTTCTTGTTCTCTCGGGGTCTAAATTCAGGTAAGCTCCCTGCTCCGTCTGCTTGACGCTTCCCATGATTTCCTGTTCAATTTTGGGGTCCAGCGTGATAACCTGAGTGGTTTCGTGAGCCGGGAAATATTTCACGGAAATAGCCCGTTTCAAGCTCTGTCTGACGTATTCCGTCAGAATATCCGTATCCCTTGTGGTGGGTGCATAGTCCGCCAGTGTTTCAAAAATGGTAAGCAGGTCGCGGATGGAAATGCCTTCCTGCAAAAGATTCTGCAATACTTTCTGTACCTCGCCAAGTCCAAGCAGTTTGGGAACCAGCTCTTCCACCAGCGCCGGATTGTTTTCCTTTAAGTTGTTGATAAGTCCCTGTACGTCCTGTCTGGTGAGCAGCTCTGCAATGTGCTGTCTGATGACCTCCGTCAGATGGGTTGCAATAATGGAAGGCGGGTCTACAACCGTGTAGCCCAGGCTTTCCGCTCTCTCCCTCTGTCCTTCCGTAATCCAGATAGCCGGCAGATGGAAGGAAGGTTCAAAGGTGGGAATACCGGTAATCTCCTCTTCCACGTAACCGGGGTTCATTGCCATATAGTGGTCAAACAGGATTTCACCCTCGCTGACCTGTATGCCCTTGATTTTAATAATATACTGGTTGGGATTTAACTGGATGTTGTCGCGCAGACGGATAATGGGCACCACGGTACCGAGTTCCAGCGCTATCTGTCTTCTTATCATAACCACACGGTCCAGCAGATCGCCGCCCTGCGCCGCATCCGCCAGGGGGATAATGCCGTAGCCGAATTCCAGTTCAATGGGGTCCACCTGCAAGAGGCTGTTGACATTTTCCGGCTGCCTGATTTCTTCTGCCGCCGTTTCTTCCGCATCCACCATATTTTCAATGTTGGCGGTTTCCAGATTGCCTGCCACCATCCTGCCTGCTACGATAAACACAAGACCCAGTCCCAAAAACAAAATGGTGTTAAGACCCGTGGTAATACCTAAGAACATTAGGGTCGCGCCAACCATATACATGGCTTTGGGAATACCGAAAAGCTGCTTTACAATGGTGGTTCCGAATTCCGCTTCCTTGCCGCCCTTGGTAACCAGAATACCGGTGGAAAGAGAGATCAGAAGGGAAGGTATCTGGCTTACCAGACCGTCACCGATGGTAAGCACGCCATAGGTTTTTAGCGCCGTGCTGATGTCCATGCCGCTTCTCGTCATACCCATGATAATACCGCCCACCAGGTTGATGACGGTAAGGATAAGACCCGCTACGGCATCTCCTTTTACATACTTCACAGCACCGTCCATGGAACCGAAGAAGCTGGACTCCTGCTGGATTTTATCACGTCTGATTTTGGCTTCCTTGTCGTCGATAGCGCCGGTATTTAAGTCCGCGTCAATTGCCATCTGTTTGCCGGGCATGGCATCCAGGGTAAATCTTGCCGTTACTTCTGCCACACGTTCGGTACCTTTGTTGATAACTAAAAACTGCACCAGAATAAGGATAATAAAGATAACCGCACCGACAATCAAATCACCGCCGCCTACGAACTGTCCGAAGGTCATAACCACGTTTCCGGCGGAACCGGTGGTTAGGATAAGTCTGGTGGACGATACGTTCATAGCAATACGGAAAATGGTCGTGAACAGCAGGATGGACGGGAAATAAGACATGTCCAGTACTTCCTTGGTAAACATGGCGGCAAACAGAACCGTAAACGCCACTGCCATGTTGAATGCCATAAACACGTCCAGGAGCCATGCCGGCATAGGAACAATGAGCATAATAAACGCCGTCAGGATATAGATTGCCACAACCGCATCCCATTTTTGTAACTTCACGTTCATCTGCTCACCTCTTTTCTTTTCTCTTCTCTATTCTATCAATTCAAAATTTCTGTCTGTTTTATGCCCTGCCCTTTAGGTGGTACACATAAGCAAGAACATCTGCCACAGCCTGGTAAAGCTCCGGCGGAATCACGTCTCCCACTTCCACGTTTGCGTAAAGCATACGGGCAAGAGGTTTGTTTTCTACAATTTCTATCTCGTTTTCCCTGGCGACTTCCTTTATTCTTTTTGCCATATAATCGGTGCCCTTTGCCAGGACAATGGGGGCGTCCGCAATCTCCATGTCATACCGGATTGCCACCGCATAGTGGGTCGGGTTCGTGATGACCACGTCCGCTTTGGGCAGGTTCTGCATCATACGCCTGCGGGAAACCTCCTGCATTTTCTGCCGGATTTTACCCTTAATCTGCGGGTCTCCTTCCTGCTCCTTGTACTCGTCCTTGATTTCCTGCTTTGTCATCCGCATATCCATGGTGAACTTCACCTTCTGGTACGCAAAATCCGCCGCCGCAATGACACAGTACACAGCTGAAATCCGGATACCCATTTCCGTAATGAGATTGCTGATTGCGGAAAGCGCCTTGGTAAGAGGCATGTCGTAAAAAAGATAGAACTGGTTGACTTTATTTTTCAGGTACTGATATACCACATAACCAATCAGTCCGATCCTTAAAATAGCTTTTAAAAGCTCCACAAGGGAGTTGACGGAAAAAATCCGCTTAAAGCCGCTGGCCGGGCTCATCCGGTTAAACTTCGGTTTCAGGGGCTTGCCCGAAACCTTCCATTTCACCTGCACAAGGTCTGCAATAAACGCTATCAGGAAAAAAATAACAAATATGGGACCTGCCACATAAATGGTCTTTATAAAAATCTGAAAAAAAGCTTCCCTCATGCCTTTTTCCGGCAGATAGCCATTCCAGTTTTTCACCGTTTCCGGCATATTTCCGTAAGCGGAAGAAAACAGCTCCAAGAGCTGTGTGCCAATCGTGCCGATGAAAACCTTCAGGACCACGAACATGGCAAGGATACCCAAGGCGTTGCCCACCTCCCGGCTCTTGGCAACCTGTCCTTCTTTTCTGGCATCTGACAGCTTTTTCTCGGTAGCCGGTTCTGTTTTCTCACCGCCGGGGCCTTCTGCTGCAAAGAACTGCAGATTATACTTCAGTATCACATCATACCCCCTACAAACGATACGGTGATTTTTTTCACCTCATTAAAAATGAAGCTTGCCGCATCCGACATCATATAGGACGACAGAAACAGAACCGCCAGTCCCACCATTATCTTAAGCTGAATTCCCACGGCAAACATGTTCATCTGCGGGGAAACCTTGGCAAGTATGCCCAAAATCACATTTAACAGCAATGCCGCACAGAAAATCGGCAGGCAGATGCGAAAGCCTATCACAATATAATCCGTCAGAAACTGGATTAACGTGGTAAGCAGGTTTTCGCTCCGGATAACGGCGCCGTTTACGGGAATAAGCAAAAAAGAGTCTGCCAGGGCACCTAAAAGATACCGGTACATACCGCTGGCAATCAGCATCATCATAATGACGTACTGATACAGAGTGCCGGAAATGGTAGTCTGCTCCCTTGTCGCCGGGTCTAACAGGGTAACCATGGAAAGTCCCGTTTCCATATCCGCCACGGAACCTGCAAAGTTGACGATTGCCGTACAGATATTGGCTGCAAAGCCGATAAGCAGACCCGTCAGTGCTTCTTTCGCCACGATTACCGCATAGGAAACCACGGAGTCGTACGCCATGCCGGCACTCGGTGTCAGCACCGTATACAGAAGCATTGCCGTGAAAAAAGAAATGGCTATGCGTACCGTCCGCGGCGTGTTCTGCATGCTGAAAAAGGGAGCAATGAACACAAAGCAGGAAACCCTGACAAAAATCAGCAGAAAATATTCCAGATCCATAAGGGAAAAAGACAAATCAACCATTTTTCACGCTTCCCTATCCGCTTACATAGTTGGAAAAATTCAGCCACAAATCCGTTGTATATTCAATAATCAGATTGAGCATCCAGTGCCCCATAATCATAATTGTCAGAAAAACCCCGATAATCTTGGGAATAAAAGTAAGTGTCTGTTCCTGAATGGAAGTCACTGTCTGGAAGATACTCACCACAAGACCGATGATTAAGGAAACCAGTAAAATCGGCATGGATACTTTTATAGTCAGATACAAAGCTTTGTTGGTAATTTCACTTACTGCTTCTACACTCATACGTTTCCTTCCTTTCCTGTCAGATGTGGAATGTCCTTACCAGACTTCCGATAATCAGGCTCCAGCCGTCCGCCATGACAAACAATAAAATCTTAAACGGCATGGAAATGGTGGTAGGCGGCAGCATCATCATACCCATACTCATCAGGGCGGAGGCTACCACCATGTCAATAATAATAAACGGAATGTATATCACAAATCCCATGAAAAATGCGGTACGAAGCTCGCTTACCATAAAGCTTGGGATGAGCACCGTCAGCGGAATGTCATCCAGTTCCCCGTTCCAGTCCAATCTTGCAATTCCCATAAAAAGCTCTACGTCCTTCGTCTGGGTTTCGCCGTACATAAACTGCCTGATGGGACCGATGGCTGTCGTTAAGGCTTCCTCTTCCTTGATTTCTCCTGCCTCATAGGGCACATACGCATCCTGGTATATCTGGGTAATGGTCGGTGTCATAATGAAAAACGTGAGAAACAGCGCCAGCCCGATAAGAACCTGATTGGGCGGTGCCGTCTGCGTATTCAGTGCCGACCTGGTAAAATGCAGTACAATAATAATCCGGGTAAACGAAGTCAGACAGATAAGCAGTGTCGGGGCAATGGCAATCAGCGTCAGTATCAGTAAGATACGGAGTGCTCCGTTAATGGAGCCGTTGCCGTTGTTGTACTCAATCTTTACCGTATTGGCAATATTCAGTTGGTTCAGATCATCGGAGGTCTGTGCACTGCCCGGTTCATTTATGACGGTGGAGTTGCCGCTTTGCGGGTCCGTTACGGTACTGCCCGTAGCATGTACTTCACCTGCCGGTATAATACACAATATGCCTACCGTTACCAGCAGGCATATTATTTTCCCTATTATATTACCTGATAAAATACCTTTACTTGTTTTCACTCTCGTCCTTTGCCTTTTGGAATAAGTCCTTAAAGCGTAGCGACATACTGCCGGCATCCTCCGGAAAACAGATATCCTCCTTCGGAATTTCCGCCAGCTTGGTTACCGTATCCTTGCATACGGCAATCGCCACGTAGGTCTCTGCCAGTCTTACTATCTGTATGTATTTGCCGTTTCCGATAGGGTATGTTTCCACAACTTCGATATTTTTACCCTTGTTCTGTCCCTTCTGGTAACCGGCTATCCACCTTGTGGTAAAAAGGGTTGCCGCCAGAACCAGAATGAAGATGACCAGAACGGTAATAAGCTGTGCAAAGCTATCCGCCTTATCTATCGCTGTTGCCGCAATAAGCATTAACCCACAACCTTCTTCACAGCTTCCAGTACACGGTCTGCCTGAAACGGTTTTACAATAAAGTCCTTGGCACCTGCCTGAATGGACTCGATAACCATTGCCTGCTGGCCCATTGCGGAACACATGATAACATGTGCGTTGGGGTCAATCTTCTTGATGCCCTTAAGTGCCGCAATGCCGTCCATTTCCGGCATGGTAATATCCATCAGAACAAGGTCGGGATGCAGTTCGTTGTATTTTTCAATACCCTTTGCTCCGTTTTCTGCTTCTCCAACAACATTGTATCCGTTCTTGGTTAATATGTCCTTAATCATCATGCGCATGAATGCCGCATCATCACAGATTAAAATATTCTTTGCCATAGTTTCTGCCACTCCTTATATACTATTTTATAATCTCCGTTACACGAACGCCAAAGCTTTCTTCGATAACTACTACTTCGCCTCTTGCCACAAACTTGCCGTTTACCAGAACGTCAATGGGTTCGCCGGCAATGCGGTCAAGTTCAATAATGGTACCCGGGGCAAAATCCAGAATCTCGGAAATGGATTTAGTCGTCCGGCCAAGCTCTACGGTTACTTCCAGAGGCACATCCATAATCAAGCCGATGTTCTGGTTGCCAGCTACTCCCGTGTAGTCGTTTGAAAGTGTCTGGAACTGTGCCGGCTGAATGTTTACATTCTGCTGGGGAGCCGCCTGCTGCATCATAGGCTGGGGAGCCGCCTGCTGCATCATAGGCTGGGGAGCCGCCTGCTGCATCATAGGCTGTGCTGCCGCCTGAGGAGCGGATGCCGGTGCCGGTGCCGGTGCTGCTGCAGGTTCGTCTCCATTCTTATGTAAGAAGTTCTTTACAATACTTTTTGCAAATTCAATGGGATATAACTGCATGATAGTGCTGTCTACCAGATCCCCAATCTGCATACGGAATGCAATTTTAACAAAGGTGCCGCCAAGGAACGGGGCAATATCTGCGCCACTGTGGTATTCCGTCAGGTCAATGAGACTGGACTCAGGCGGACTGATGTCAATGGTCTTATTCAGCATGGTTGAAAGGGATGTGGACGCAGAACCCATCATCTGGTTCATAGCTTCGGAAATGGCACTTAAGTGCAGCTCTCCCAGTTCTCCGTCCGTATTGGTACCGTCACCACCCATCATAAGGTCTGTGATGATTTTCACATCATGGTCTCTCAACACTAAAATATTGGTGCCGTCCAGTCCTCTGGTGTACTTAATCTGAATAAATACACAGGGTTTCTCATACTCATCCAATACATTTTTCCATCGTGCCAGTGTGACAACCGGCGTGGTAATATTCACTTTTCTGTTTACCAAGGAATACAATGTTGTTGCAGAAGAACCCATACTGATATTGGCAATCTCACCAATAGCATCTCTCTCTATATTGGAAAGCAGACTTTCATCAATTGGTTCTGCGTCCGGCTTTTCTTCCGTTTTGTTTTCGGAAATATCCATACCGCTTAACAATGCATTTATTTCATCCTGGGACAACATGTTGTCCATGTTCTATTCCCCCTCTCGTATTACCGAAGTCACTTTAACCGCATAATTTTCCTTGCTGGCTCCCGGTAACGCAGTAAATTTTCTAATATTACCCACGTATACGGACAGTTCGTCCTCCACATGAGTATCCAGCCGGATAACATCTCCGACCTGCAGGTTGATGAAATCGTTGACCGTAATGGTACTCTTTCCCAGCATGGCTTTCATGGGGATATCCACCCTTCGTATCAGGGTTTCCACCTGTTCCTCATAATCTTCGTCATGCCGTTCCTGCATATTGGCATACCAGTATCTGGTATTCAGTTTATCCATAATATCTTCCAAAGTAAAGTAAGGAAGACACATGTTCATAAATCCCTGCACATCTCCGATTTTTACATTCAGTGTCACAATGGCAACCATGTCATTGGGAGATATGATTTGTGCAAACTGCGGATTAGTTTCGAGCCGGTCCAGCACCGGGTCAATTTCCAGTACGTTTTTCCACGGCTCCCGCATAAGCTGTACACAGACAATAATAATCTTTTCGATAATGGTAAGCTCTATTTCCGAGAACTCCCTGCTCTTTTCAAGTGGTCTTCCGGCTCCGCCGAGCATTCTGTCTATAATGGTATAACCGAGGTTTGTTGACATATCAATGATGATATTGCCGGATAGCGGATGGAAATTCACAATTCCTAAAATAACCGGGTTGGAAAGGGAGTTGGTAAACTCTGAAAAGGTAACCGTTTCGGAACTTGCCACACTTACCTGTACGTTTTTTCTAAGGTAAACCGGCAGGTTGGTGGAAATCAGTCTGCCGTAATGCTCAAATATAATTTCCAGGGTACGCAGATGCTCCTTGGAGAACTTCGCCGGGCGACGGAAATCATAGTTCTTCACCGGTTTGTCACGGCTGTCGTTGATATCGCTGACATCTAATTCGCCGGTCGAGAGTGCCGCCAGCAGATTGTCTATTTCGTTTTGGGAAAGCACGTCTCCCATGAAAGTCACCTCCTTACAGTCATTTTCTTTTCGAGGGACTTAATATACCTGAAAATCACTGATTACAATGTTGTAAATCACATCGGAATTATCAAATCTTTCCTGGATTTTGGAAAGAATTTCCTTACAGATGTCATCCTTGGTTGCCATGAATTCTTCCTTGGTGTAGTTCATAACCACATCAATAATGATGGATTTGATTTCCGGTACATAAGCGGACAAATCGGAATATTTCTTAAAATCCTTGCTGTTCTTGTCCATCAGAATGGAAACGGAAATCTTGGCGTAATGCTGTTCCGCATCGTTTTCGCTGTTCTTTAAGGGAATGGTCATGGCTTCCGAAATATCATAGGAAACGCTGTCTGCGATGGAAACCTGCTGTTCATCTTTTTCATCCATTGCAAGCTCTAAGTTCAACACGGCGGCAATTTTGCCCACCAGTGCGGAAGTGCTCTTTACGGAACTCATCATGCCGAACATCATAATGGATGTCAGTGCAATGTTGATAACAAGCAGTGTCAGTATCAATACGGAAAGTAAATTCTTTTTCAAAACAATATCCTTGCCTTTCTTGTCGGACTGCCGGCAACTATTTATTCATATGTGCTCAAATCGTGATAAATACGGATTTCCACACGTCTGTTTTTCGCTCTTCCCTCTTCCGTGGAGTTGTCAGCAACGGGAACATATTCGCCTCTGCCGGCATACTTGATTTTGGAAGGGTCAAGATTGGTGGTGCTTATCAGGTAATCATAAACCGCCAGCGCTCTGCCGCAGCTCAGTTCACTGTTATTGGCATACTTGGCGCTGTGCATGGGTACGTTGTCCGTATGGCCTTCAATCTCAATCATGTTGTCGGCATAGCTTTCCAGTATTCTGCCCACCTTGTCCACAACCGGAATGGCTTCCGTGCGGATTTCCGTCTTGCCGGAATCAAACAGAAGCGCTCCCTTTAAGGTAAGCTGCACATACTGGGATGTAAAAGTGATGTCTATTTTGTCAGCCATATTGCTTTCCGCCACAGACTCGTCTATCTTTTCCGCAAGCTGTTCGGACTCGTTTAACTGCGCCTCTTCCAGTTTGTCTTTCATCTCTGTGTAGTTATCAATCTGGTCAGGGTCAGTCTTGCCTTCTTCCGTTTTACCGGTATCGTTTACATACTGATCCAGATCGTTTAACTGGCTGACACCGTTGCTGATAAGTAAGCCGTCTCCTATGGAGGTGGCACCTCCGTCAAAAATGGAGAAGGTTTTGGAAAAGGACTCTGCAATCGCCCTGAACTTCTCCGAATCAACTGTTGACATGGCAAAAAGCATGACAAAAAAGCAAAGAAGCAGGTTCATCAGGTCACCGAATGTGGCAGTCCACGCCGGAGCTCCGGGAGCCGGCATTTCTTCCTTCCTCTTAGCCATTCTCTTCACCTCCGTCATCACCGCCGGCAACAGTTCTGTCAACGGGTGCCATGAAGGATTTCAGTTTTTCTTCAATAACGCGGGGGTTCTCACCGGCCTGAATGGATAAGAGACCTTCAATCATAATCTCCCGCTGCATAATTTCGTTTTCATTGTAGCCCTTTAACTTGCTGGTGATAGGTGCACAAATCCAGTTTGCAAGCAAGGAACCGTAAAGAGTGGTAATCAGCGCCGTTGCCATGTTAGGACCGATGGCAGACGCATCTTCCATGTTGTTAAGAAGGTTTACCAGACCTACCAGAGTACCGATCATACCCCAGGCAGGACCCATACCCGCAACGCTTTCCCAGAAGCCGATGGTTGCCTTGTGGCGGGAATCCATGCTGACAAGCTCGGTCTCCATAATGGCACGCACCAGTTCGGGGTCGGTACCGTCTACTATAAGAAGAATTCCTTTTTTCAAAAACTCATCATCCAGATCGCCTGCCGCTTCTTCCAGAGAAAGAAGACCTTCTTTTCTGGCTACGTTGGATAAATTGATAATATTCTGTATCATTTCAGTGGTATTGTCCTGAGGGACACGTAAAATCATACCAAAACTTTTCAGACCGTTTATAAAGCTCTTAAAAGACATACCCGCCAAAACGGATGCAAACGAGCCGCCGATGGTAATTGCTATGGAGGGTAAATCCCAGTAGCCCGGTAATGATGCGATACCGCCGGAAGTTACAACACCCAGCAAAAACATGGCCATACAGAAAAGTAATCCCACTAATGAAGCTATGTCCACTTTATTTCACCTTCCAATTTCTGCCCTTTTACTGCAAAAAAATATCCTTTCTATATGATTTTACTAAATTTTTTATATCTTGTCTACTTTCTTTTACAATTATTTTTCTTCCCGTGGTAAGGCTGATGACCGTATCCGGGGTTTCTTCCACCATTTCAATCAAACTGGGGTTGATTAGTACTTTTTGCCCATTTAATTTTGTAATCTCTATCATACTTTTTTCCATTGTAAACACTAAGGAATGCAGGAAGTCCGTCCATCTCCTCCCTGCATCCCTGCCATTATGTATCTGCTTTTTCTTTATCCTGTGTCTGTTATGTAGCTGCTTTCCGCCGTTATCTCTTCAGATTGGTAAGTTCCTCAAGAAGAGTATCGGAAACGGTAATGATACGGCTGTTTGCCTGGAAACCTCTCTGTGTGGTAATCATTTCCGTAAATTCCTGGGAAAGGTCTACATTGCTCATTTCCAGCTGTCCGGTCGACATGGAGTCTCCGTTTGCGGTAATATCCACACCCACACCATCGAATTCACCGGAGTTTAATGTTGCGGAATACAGGTTATCGCCTGCTTTTTCCAGGCCGGAAACATTTGCGAACTGTGCTACGGCAATCTGGCCTAAAAGCTTGGTCATACCGTTGTCATAAGTTGCATAAATCATACCGTTTGTCTGGATGGAAACACCTGTCATTTCTCCGATTTTACGTCCTGATCCAAGGCTGTTTGCATCACCGGAGGTTGCTTCCAGGGTGCTGGTACCCTTCTTGTCATACATGGTTGTCTTGGAGAAATCAATGGAGATATCTTCAAAGTTGCCGCTGGCATTCTTCAGTGCCAGAGTAATGCTGGTCTGATTCGGCAGACCGTTTACACCTGAGAAGGTACCGTTATCGGGATTGTAAACGATGGTCGCACCTTCAAACACACGCCCGGTGGTATCAAAGGACGTAAGGTCAAAGTTTTCAATATCCTCCGTATAAGCACTGTCCGGTGTGGAGAAGCTGGGTTGCAGTCCCTTCAGCTGATTGTAAAACAACTGCTGTACGCTGTAAGTACCGCTCTGGAAGTTCGTTCCGCTACTCGGATCATTGGTCAGTGTCACGGTCAGATTCAGGAATTCCTGTTCGGAGCCTTCATAACCGTAAGCTTTTGCCAATTCCTTTAATGCTGCCTTTCCTTCGTCGGTATCCGCCAGCTTCGGGTCATCCACGGTTGCCGCAGGATCAAATAAATCCGCAAGGTCAAATATTTTACTGCCGCCTACGGCATTCTGCAGTTCCGTGCCGTTCCACTTATATGCGGTAGTATCCAGTTTAACGGTATTGTTTACCTTCTGGGATGTTGTGGAACCGAATTTCACGCTGCTGATATCAATCTCCTTGCCATAAGCATCGGTAATCTTCGCCAGTTCCACGCTGTATTCGTTTTCATTGGAAGACTGCTTGATGGCAAGTTTTGCAGTATAGCTGTAACCCAGTGCATCAAAGAAACTTAAAGATACATACTTACCTGTACTGCTTGTCAGAGAAGTATCGTTTTTATCAATGACACCTGTTACCCGCGCCTTGGTGGTTGCTTCGGGCGGGTAAGTCAGGTTTGCCGCATCCATAATACGGAGTGCGGATACGGTGTCAGGTTTAATCTTCATGGTATCCGGATCTACCTGCCAGCCCATAACATTATAGCCGTTGCTGGTCATGGCTAAGTTGCCGGCTGCATCCACGTAGAAAGAACCATCTCTGGTAAAGAAGTTCTCACTGCCGTTGTTTACGATAAAGAAAGAACTGCCGTTAATCATAATATCAAACGGGTTGTTGGTGCTCTGGGAAGCGCCCTGTCCGCTGATATTGGTATTGATAGCACCTGTCTTTACACCCAGACCGATCTGTCTGGCGTTGATACCGCCGGTACCGGTTGCCGCATTGGGACCGGATGCCTTCTGTGTTGTCTGGCTGATCATGTCGCTGAATACCATGCTGCTGGACTTGTATGCCGTTGTGTTTACGTTTGCGATGTTGTTACCGATTACGTCCATTCTGGTCTGATGGGTCTTTAAGCCCGATACGCCAGAAAAAAGTGATCTCATCATAATGAATGACCTCCTTCATGTTTACGAAGCTTTTTCCTTCTGTCAGTCAGGAAAACTGTGCCCCCTTAAAAGGTCCGGCTACATAAATACTGCTCCGTCTATGTTTGTAAATACATTATCTGCGGTGTCCGACCTGTCCATTGCCGTAATCACCGTTTTGTTGGGAATGTTGACGATAAATGCCAGTTCATCCACAACGACCAAAGATTCCTGAATGCCTTTCTCTCCCGCTTTGACAGCTCCGCTTTCCAGACGTTCCCGCTGGCTGTTTGTCAGGGTAATGTTCCGATCCGTCAGCCGGTTTGATGCATGCTTTGAAAATTTAAGTTCTCCGCGATTCCCTGCCGTTTCCTGCTTTGCTTTCAGAATATCCTGAAAGGATACTGCCGCATCCTCTTTCTTTTCGACTTTTTTTGCCGGTGTCAGGTATCTGTCCTGCAACTGTTCAATGGAGGAAAAGCTGCCTTTCTGAATATTCATTCTTATTCCTCCGTCTTGTCTGCGGGTGCCTCCGTTTTCTCTTCGGACTTTTCGTCCGTCTTATCTTCAGTTGTATTGTTCTTTTCTTCCGCCGCTTTCTTAAGCTCTGCAATCTTGTCCGCATATTTCTGCAGCAGGTTCACTTTTTCGGAAGCGATAAAGGTCTTCTGGTAAGAAGTCATCTTGTTGTAAACTTCGGAAAGTGCCGTAACGTTTTCTTCGCTGGAAAGGTCTAAATCCTCTAAGCTCGGAAGCTTGTTTAATGCGGCGATGAAATTGTAAGCCAGAGAACATGCTTCTGTGTAATCGGAGTCAAGAACCGTCTTCACATCGTCCAGTGAATATTCTTTTTCATTGACATATACATAAGCCTTGCCGCTCTTGTAGGTTACATAGTCCACTCTGCCCTGTATGGTCTGGGTTTCGCCGTCCGTGCCGGTGGTTTCGATGTAAACTTCCTTGCCTACCAGATTGCTTGCTCTCTGTAAATCCATGTTGCTGCTCATGCTCTGTAAGGATTCTACCTGGGAGAACTGTGCATACTGGGAAATGTACTCAGTGTTGGATGTCGGTTCCAGAGGGTCCTGGTATTTCATCTGTGCTACCAAAAGCTGCAAGAATGACTCCTTGTCCATGCCGTTTGACTTGGTCGTTTTTTGGGTGGTGTTTGTCTGATTGACGATTTTACCGTCTTTTACTTCTGCTACCGGTGATGCCATTTGTTTCACATCCTTTCTGATTCAAACTGTCTGTAATGCTTATGCCGTAAATTCTACGGTGCTGCCCTGTCCTTTTAAGACTTCCTTCGCCAGAATTTCTTCATCGGACAATTCCTCGTCCTCCATGGAAACATGTAAGTTTACTCTTCTGGTGCGCTGTCTGCCGGAACGGCTGCCCGTATCGTTTGCATGGCTTTCCGCCTCTTCATAGCTCTGGTCGAACTTCCGGCTGGAAACCATGACTTCAATGGACTCTACGGTAAGTCCCTGCTTCTCAAAGCTATCCTTAAGCTGAATCATCTGGCTTTCCAAAGCGGCTTTTACCGACTCATTCTGTGCGGTAAACTGTGCGGTCAGAACGCCTTCCTTTGCCTCTAAGTGAATATGTACACTGCCGAGGTTGGCGGGATGAAGCTGCATATCCATTTCGGATACGCCGTCCGTCACATTGCCTCTCATGTAGTCCGTAATCTGCCGGATGATATTTTCCGTTTCCACATCAAAATGCGATGTGATTTCGGCTGCCGCCTGTGTGTTTTCCGTTTGTCCTGCCCCTGCCTTAAGGCTCTGGGCAAAATTGTCAAACGCCTTGTCTCCGGTAAAGCTTTTCTCTTCTCCGGATGTTTCTTTTCTGGTCTGCTTTTCCGCTTCCTTACCCGGAACGGTAGCTTCGAAAACTGCCCTGCCGTCCGCGGCGTTTTCGGTATCAAAACTGTTTTTCACATCCGTTACGGTACCTTCCGTTCCTTCATCGGGGACCTCTTCTGTGGGAAGTACCTCTGTCTGCAATGCGGATGCATCACCTGCTTTGTCTGCAAACGCCGTCAGGAAATCCTGTACCTCATCCTTGCCGATGCCAAGATCGTCCGCCAAATCGGAAAGTGTCGTCTGCAGCTCTCCGTTTAAGTTCTGCAATGTGGTAAACATTGTTTCGTCCGTCAGGAAATTTGCGAAATCCGTTTCTCCCGATACGGCAAGCACTACCTGCTGCAAGCCTTCTTTTGTCAGCAAATCGGCTGGTGTCAGGGATAAACTCTGCAACACGGAAAGCAGTTCTTCTTCCGTTACGGAAAGCTCATCCGCGGTATCGGAAAGCATTTTGTCCGCTACCTCGTCCACCTTTTTTCCGGTGTCCTTTCCTGTCACATCCTTTGTTTCCTTTGCGGCATCCTGTACCTTCTGCTGTCTTGCGGAAATTCCTGTGTTCCGGTTTTCCGTCCGGTTCTGCGCTGTGGAAGCAGCCTTTGCATCAACGGTGCCGTTATCGTTCTTCTGATTTTTGAAAATATCGGAAAAACTGCCTGCGGCATCCTGCGTGTTCGGCTTTTTCTGGGTTTGCGCTCCCGGAACGATACCCTTCACACTGTTGTTTACGGGAATACTTGTCACGTTTTCTCCTCCTTTCTTAAATTTTCAAAGTACATACTGTATATCGGTCAAAAGCACTCGGTGCTTAAGACTCCGGGTCCATGATTTTGGTGAGCTTTGCGGCAATCGTGGGATCCATTTCCGCCAAAATATTGCCTCTGTTCTCCGCACTCATGGTCTTAAGGATGCGGGCAGCCAGATTTAAGTTGTCCGTCATCTGTTCAAAAATAGCTGCTGCCTTTTTCGGCTTCATGGAAGAATATGCCGCCGCATAATCCTGTACGGACTTATCCTCCTGCAACTGTGCAATTACCTGTTTATACAAATATTCCGCCGTGGTCGGGTCCATGGACTCGTAATATTTCTGGTAAGCTTCCGCTCCCGGTCCGTTTTCCGTATAAACCACTTCTTCGTAAAATTCGTTTTTAATCCGCTGGAACTCCACCTGTTTATCTTCAAATTCCTGAAGTCTGGCATTTTCCGCTTTTAAGTTTGCAACATCCTCCTGCAGCTTTAAGTTATCCGTCTGTGCCTGCTGAAGCTGCAGCTCCAAATTTTTAATCTGTTCCGTTGCATCGTTTAAGTTGGTATAACCGCCGTTATCCGTGGAAATGTTGCCGCTGTTCTGGCTATTCGGTAAAATCTGGTTCACCACCGGCACATCCTTTAAAAGCGGAGTCAGTACCTTGGAACCGAAGCCGCCCACATCCAGCTTAATAACCACGCAGAGAATAGCCACCCATACTAAAATAATGCCAATGGTTGCTATCACCGTAAAGAAACCGCCGCTTTCGTCATCCGCCGAAAGCTCTGCCTCCTGGGCTTCGATTTCCTTTGCCCGTTTTCTGGCTTCCTTCTTCTGCTTTTTCTGTTCTTCCTTCAGTTTTTTCTTTTCATCCGCAAGCCGTTTCTTTTCCGCTGCGGAAGCATCCGGTGTCTTAGCCATTCTATTCACCCTTCTTGCGATTGGTTCTTACGGTTGGCATTCTGTATTCGCTGGCCGTAGGTATAACTGGTCAGTTCGTCCACTTCCTTGCCTTCCTGTTTCTTTTCTTGCATCAGGAACTCTTCAAAAGCATGTTCCTTCAATTTTTCATGCATCTTTCTTTCCTGCATGACAATCGTCAGCTTTTCCCTTGCCGCCTCCACCGCTTTCTCCGCTTTTTTCACCTGTGCCGTCTGGGTTTCCATGTAGTCCTCCATGGTATGTATGGCGGTGCGGTTGTCCGCGATGTCCCGAAAATTAAGCTTTCCCTTTAAAAGTTCTTCCGCTTCCTCTTCATAGGCTTTCTTCCGGGCTGCAAGTTGATTTAGCTTTTCTTCTTCCCGGTTGAGTGCTGCCTGTGCCGATGCAAATTCCTGCTTTGCCTGCACTTCCAGCTTCATTTTGACATTGAGAATGCTCTGCATCCTATATTTGAACTTTGCCATCAGCTATCCTCAAACAATTTTCTTAAAAGAGACAGCGTTTCTTCGTAATCAAATTTTTCTTCTGTATCCTGGCAGAGAAAGGCGTTGACCGCATCAATTTTGGAGATAGCGTAGTCAATAGAGGGATTGGTGCCGGCTTTGTATGCGCCGATATTGATTAAATCCTCCGCCTCCGCATAGGTCGCCAGAACCGCCTTGAGCCGGCTTGCCAGCTTTTTATGCTCCTTGCTCACAATCTGGCTCATGCATCTGGAAATGCTCTGCAATACATCAATGGCAGGATAATGGTTTTTGTGTCCCAGTTTTCTGTCCAGCACGATATGTCCGTCCAGAATACTTCTTGCCGTATCGGTAATGGGTTCGTTGAAATCGTCGCCGTCCACCAGTACCGTGTAAAGTCCGGTAATGGAGCCCACCCGAGCCCTGCCGGCACGCTCCAGAAGCTTCGGCATCTCTGAATACACACTGGGGGGATAACCCCTTGATACCGGCGGCTCGCCACTGGCAAGACCGATTTCTCTCTGTGCCATGGAAAAACGGGTCAGGGAGTCCATCATGAGAAGAACATCCTTGCCCTGGTCACGGAAATATTCGGCAATGGCGGTAGCCGTCTTGGCTGCTTTGTTTCGTTCCAGCGCCGGCTTATCCGAAGTAGCTACCACTACCACGGAACGCTTCATGCCTTCCTCGCCCAGATCTCTTTCTATAAATTCACGCACCTCTCTGCCGCGCTCTCCTATCAGGGCAATGACATTGATGTCCGCTTTGGTGTTTCTTGCAAACATACCCATCAGGGTGGATTTTCCCACACCGGAACCGGCAAAAATGCCGATACGCTGTCCTTTTCCCACCGTCAGCAGACCGTCCACGGCTTTTACGCCGAGGGAAAGCACTTCACTGATAATTTCCCTGCTCATGGGGTCGGGAGGCGCCGCCTCCACGGGATAGCTGACCGCTCCGGCAATCTCTTCCCTGCCGTCGTCCGCATCCGCACCTGTCGGTCTGCCGAGACCGTCCAGCGTCTTTCCCAAGAGGTCACCGCTTACCTTTACGGTAAAAGGCACACCCACATTTTTTACAATGCTGCCGAGACCGATGCCTTCCACCACTTCATAAGGCATCAGAATGGTTTTCTTGTCGTGAAAACCCACCACCTCGGAAAGGACGGCTTTTCCTTCCCTGTTTTCCGGGTAGATTTCACACAAATCGCCCAATCTGGCATCCGGTCCCGCCGATTCTACGGTAAGCCCTACGGCATTGACCACCTTGCCAAGTTTCTGGCAGAAATCCTCTTCTTTCAGTTTTTCGTATTTGGAAATATCCGTCATACGCCTCTATCCTTCGGTTTTCTCATAAGCTAACAGCCTGATTTTCCGTCCAAGTTCCGTAAGCTGTGTTCCCAGACCGCAATCAATGATACCGCCGTCCGTTTCAATCAGCGCTTCATTTTTGCCAAGGGTAATATCCTCAATAATATCCACCTGCAGACCGGAGGGAAGACCCTTTGTCATTTCCTCTTTCCTGCTGCTGACATAGCGATAATCCTCTTTGGAAACATGTACGATACAGCTTTTGCTCTCTCCCGATTTTTTCAGGGCAGACGTCACCAGATAGGTCACAATGTCCTGATAAGGGGAAAGGTCTACCCGGAAAATATACTCATAAATTCCAGCAAGGGTATCCGCAAGCTGCGGTTCCAGTGTCGAAACCTTTTCCTCAAATTCCTGTTCCATGCGGCTCTGCTTCTCGGAAAGTTCCTTTTCCTTTTCCCGAAGCTCTCTTTCCGCCTTTTCACTGCCTTCCCGGTAGCCCTGCTGCCTGGCAGCCTCTTTTATCTGCTCCGCTTCCTGTCTGGCAGCTTCTTCCGCTTCCGCCTTCATCTGCGCAATCTGTGCATTTGCTTCTTCTATCAGTTCTTCCGGGGAAGGTCCCTCACAAACTTCCTCTGCGGGTGTTACTTCCATGGCTTTCAGACCGGCCTCTTCGATTTCTTCAGACGGCTCCACATTAACCACGTCCGTAGCAATTCCTCTCGAAAATCCATCCGCATCCGGTTCGGCTGTAAGAATCATACCCTTCTGCTTTTTCTCCGGCTCTGTTTTGATTTTGGATAGCAAAAGACCATTCGAGTCAATCACCCTGACATTGTCCGTGTTCAGGCGGGTAAAACTTCCTTTTAACAAATTATTAGACAATGATTTCGTCGCCTCCGCCTCTGGAAATTACAATTTCTCCTGCGTCTTCCAGCTTTCTGATAATATTTACAATCTTCTGCTGCGCTTCCTCCACATCCTTCATACGGACAGGACCCATGAATTCCATATCTTCCTTTATCATAACGGCAAGACGTTTGGACATATTGTTGAATATAGCGGTCTGTACCTGCTCATTGGCACTCTTAAGGGCAATGGCAAGGTCATTGTTGTCCACATCACGCAGCACACGCTGGATGGCACGGTCGTCCAGAAGTAAGATATCCTCGAATACAAACATCTTCTTGCGGATTTCGTCTGCCAGTTCCGGCTCTTCGATTTCGAGAGATTCCATGATGTGTTTCTCGGTACCTCTGTCCACGGTGTTTAAGATATCTACTACCGCATCCACACCGCCGATAATGGTGTAATCCTGTGTTACCAAAGAAGCCAGCTTGGTTTCCAGTACTTTTTCCACGTCCTTGATAACATCCGGGCTCGTTCTGTCCATAACGGCAATACGTTTGGTAACGTCCGCCTGTCTGTCGGGAGGAAGGGCGGAAATAATGGATGCCGCCTGCGCTGCCGGCAGATAGGACAAAATAAGGGCAATCGTCTGAGGATGCTCGTCCTGGATAAAGTTAAGCAGTTGGGCCGCATCGGTTTTCCGGATAAATTCAAAGGGCTTAACCTGCAAGGAGGATGTCAGCTTGCCGATAATCTCCACTGCCTTTTCGTTTCCGAGCGCATGCTCCAAAAGCTCCTTGGCATAGGAAATACCACCTTCGGCAATATACTGCTGCGCCAGACAGAGCTCGTAAAATTCATTGATTACATCTTCCTTTGCCCGGGGCGTTACACTTCTGGTGTTGGCAATCTCCAGGGTCAGGTCTTCGATTTCTTCTTCTTTCAGGTGTTTAAAAATGCCGGCGGAACGCTCCGGTCCCAAAGTAATCAGGAGTACGGCCGCTTTCTGAAGTCCGCTCATTTTATCATCGCCGTTCTTTGGCATAGTTTACCCCCAATCTTCGTTCAGCCAGTTGCGCAGTAAGTTCGCAGCGGCCTCCGGATTTTCATCCACAAATTTTTCTATCATCTTTCTGGTTTCCGACTTGGATTCCAGTTCAATATCTTCTACGGTTTCATCCGGTGTGGACTGCAGTAAGGACTCTACGGAAAGCTCTTCTTCCTTCTGTACTTCCTTACCCGCCATCATGCTGTGGATGATAACAAATGCTAAAATTGCCAGAATAAGCAATACCAGAATAACGGATACTGCAATGCTTATCTGCTCCTCGGACGCTCCCTCTTTGTCAATAAACTGGGGAACCTCATAAGCCATAATGGTAATGGCATCCGCCGGAATGCCGGTAGCCGTGGAAACCAGACTGTAAAAATCCTGGTCAACATCTATTTTGGTATATGCATCATTGGCTGCTTTGTACTGATCCCAGGTGATGCCGTCCAGAAGCCCCTGGTTCTTGGCATCCTCTTCCTTGATGACGCGATAGGAAATCGCCGTCAGGGAAAGGCTGGAATTGCTGTAATTGATAACGCCTGCCGGAAGGTTCTGCACACTCAGGCTTTCATTCGGCAGGAAATCCTCCAATTTGGAAGTAGAGGAGCTTTCCGTATCCGTGCCGGTCTGGTACTGGTATGTAACTTCATTGTTAGAATCGGTGCCGGGAATGCCGCCGCTGCCGGAGGTATTGGTGTCTTCCGTGGTTTCCCTGTGGGAAAGCATACCCTCGTCCCTGCCGCTGTTGGCATAGTATTCATGCACCGTTTTCTCGTATTCCGAAAAATCAATATCCAGTCTGCATGCAACTTCCACCATATCAAACTGTCTGGAGCCTACCATGACCTTCTTAACTTCGGAACCCACCAGGCTCTCTGCCTGGGAACGGAGCTCCAGCATATTGCCTGCCACTCCCGCGGTGGAGTAATCCTCTTCACCGGAGAACAAAAGGTTGGCATTGGTATCCGTGATGGTAATGTTTGCCGTGGACGTATTGCCCAGCGCCGTAGCAACTGCCTTGGCAACCGTAAGCGCCTGATCCTGCGTGAATTTGTCCTTTAAAGAAAGCTGAATCCACGCGGAAGACTCCTGGTCGGTTGCAATCAGGGTACCGGTATTGTCCGGTATATTCAGTTTTACCGTAGCGCTGTTTACGGACTCTATGTTGCAGATATCCTTTACGAGCTGCTTCTCCAGATAGTTGGCATACCGCTTCTGGGTATCGGACTGTGTGGAAGAAAAGCCGCCGGAAAGCGCCTCGTCCAGCGTATAGTCATCCGGAATATAGCCTGCAGCGCCAAGTGCCAAGTTGGCTGCGGACAACTGGCTGTTCTTTACCTGTATCCGAAGACCGTCCGTAGAGGTCTTGTATTCAATACTGTTGCTGTCAAGTATTTCTATGACCTTGGAAGCTTCCGCGGTCGAACTGCACTGCTGGAACTGGGTATACTGCGGTTTTGTGAACGCCCAGATTAAAATGGCAAACGTAAAAATCACGGCGGCGGAAGCACCCACGATAATGGTCTTCTGCTTGGTCGTAAATTTATTCCACCAGGCCAGTACTTTATCTAATATCTTTTTAATCCTGTCAGGCATGATTGTTTCTCCTTAGCCGAAATTTACATCTGGATGTTCATAATTTCCCTGTAAGCCTCCAGGAGCTTGTCTCTCACTGCCACCGTATACTGTCTTGCCGTAGATGCTTTATACATGGAAATCATAAGGTCATGTGTATTTTCCGTCTCACCCAGAGCGAATTTGATTTTTTCGTTCTCGGCATCGGAAAGATAACCGTTTGTTGTTTTCAGATTGTCGATTGCGGAATTAAGGAGCGTATCAAACATAGTACCCTCCGCAGACAGGCTTTCCCCTGCCCGTACTTTTCCAATCATTCCGTTTGATGAATTTAAGCCAATAGCTGCGGCATTCTGTGCAATGTCAGTGGAACGCACGCCAGCCAGAGTAGTTGAAATATCCATTTCCTTTTAACCCTTTCCCACTGTTTATTTGCCCATATTGAGCGCCTGCTGTGCGATTGACTTGCTGGCGTTAAAGGCGGTGGAGTTTGCTTCGTAAGCGCGGCTCGCATCAATTAAATTGGTCATTTCCGTAATGATATTCACATTCGGATATGTAACGTAGCCGTTTTCGTCCGCATCGGGATGGGACGGGTCGTACACCTTATTCATCTCCGTCCAGGTATCCTCCGTCACGGCATCCACCTTTACGCCGTTGCCGCAGTAATTGTTTTTCGCCTTATTGAATACAGCGCCGAACTTTTCCACGCCGCCCGCTTTTTCCTCAAAGGTCACTACCTTTCTGCGGTAGGGTGTGCCGTCCGCCGTTCTTGTCGTATTGGCATTTGCCACGTTCTCGGAAATAATGTCCATACGGTATCTCTGTGCCGTAAGTCCGGAAGCATTGATGTTAAATGCTGTAAACATGCTCATATAAGTATCCGTTCCTTTCTCTCCCCTGTAAACTCTGCAGCCCTTACGGCGTCACTATTTCATTACGCCCTGCAGATTCTGGAATTCCTGATTGATGGTTTCCATCAGGTACATATACTTTATCTGGTTTTCCGCCAGCGCTACGTTTTCCGTTTCAATATCCACGTTGTTGCCGTCCAGTCTGTAGGAATAGCCCGTCAGATCCGTATAAGCCTTAGGTGTAATTCCTTTTTTGCCGGCAGCCGCCACTCTCTGATCCAGATTGGCTGTACTGCTGCTTCTGCCTATCGCTTTTGCCAGCTCCGACTCAAAAGCCACATCCTGTCTTTTATATCCCGGTGTGGTAGCGTTGGAGATATTGTTGCTGATGGCATTGTTTCTCATCCATGCTGCATCCGCCGCTTTATCCAGTACATTGACATAATCAAAGACATTGGTATTAATCATATGGTAACCCCTTTCCGGTTTTAGGTAAATTTTCACGCATACTGATACTCTTACAATTATATATATTTCATCAAAAAATACAATGTTTTTTATCAAAAAATACAATGTTTTTTGATGTTAAGAAACAAAAACGGACTTTATGTATAGATACACAAGTCCGTTTGCCGTCCGTGCAAAATCCTTTTTGCCGGAATTTTATTGTTTTTCTTTTCTTTACTGCTTCTGGTTCATTTTCTTTAACTCTGCAATCTCGTCAAACACCACATCGTTTAATACCTTGATGTAAGTGCCCTTCATACCGGAGGAACGGGATTCGATAACGCCCGCGCTTTCAAACTTCCGCAGCGCATTCACGATAACGGAACGGGTAATTCCCACTCTGTCCGCAATCTTGCTGGCAACCAGGATACCTTCCATGCCATCCAGTTCATCAAAGATATGGATAATGGCTTCCATCTCCGAAAACGACAGTGTGGAAATGGCAGATTTCACAACTGCCTGCTTTCTGCTCTCCTCGGCGCTCTCTTCGTTAACTGCCCTAAGCATTTCCAGCCCCACCACCGTGGTACCGTATTCGCAGAGAATAATATCGTCTATTTCATACTGTTCATTGCATTTGTAGAAAAATAAAGTACCCAGTCTTTCGCCGGCAATCTCAATGGGAGTCACCATAGCCTGGTATTTTTTTGAGTCCGTTTTTTCAAACCCCAGCGTCTCCAGATTGACATTTTCCTTTGTGGAAAGAACGCCCAGCAGTCTTTCATTCAGCATGGGGTCGATAAAACCGCCCACATGCTCATCAATCAGCTCTGCAATGGGCTCGATATTGTCCAGTTTACCGACACCGAGCACTTTGCCCTTTTTACTGATGACAAGACAGTTGGATTTTAAGATTTCCCGCATGACTCTGCAGATATCATTAAATACCACTTTACTGGAATTGTTGTTGTGTAACAATTTTCCGATTTTTCTGGTTTTGTCCAATAACTGTACGCTGCTCATATGCTACCCTCCAGATTGTCAGGAGACAATTTCTCCTGTTAGCCAAAAACCGATTACTGTTACAGTTTAACATACATCAATTTATTTTTCAATGTAATATCTGTTTATTTTTTTAATTTTCTGTCTATTTAACAAATCCGCACTCTTCGTTCATACAAACCAGTTTATTGCCCTTCTGCAGCATCATGGAGCCGCACTTCGGACACTTTTCTGTGGAAGGCTTCTGCCATACCATGAAATCACAGTCGGGATTGCCGATACAGCCATAGTATTTTCTGCCTTTTTTCGTCTTTTTGATGACAATATCCTTGCCGCACTTCGGACAGGCAACTCCGATTTTCTCGAAATAAGGCTTGGTATTGCGGCATTCCGGAAATCCGGGACATGCTAAGAACTTGCCGTGAGGGCCGTATTTAATCACCATTTTTCTGCCGCAGTGCTCGCAGACTTCGTCGGACTCTTCGTCCGCAATCTGTACCTTTGCCAGATCCTGTTCCGCTTTCTTTACCGCTTCGTCCAAATCGGGATAGAAATTGGAAACCACGGTTTTCCAGTTGACCTTTCCTTCTCCCACGCCGTCTAAAAGAGTTTCCAGATTGGCTGTGAAATTCACATCCACAATCGCCGGGAAGGCTTCCTGCATCATATTATTGACCACTTCACCCAGTTCCGTCACAAAGAGGTTCTTGTTTTCCTTTACCACATAATGTCTTGCCATAATGGTGGTAATGGTCGGTGCGTAGGTACTGGGACGTCCGATGCCGAGTTCCTCCAGCTCTCTTACCAGGGATGCCTCGGTATAATGGGCAGGGGGCTGTGTAAAGTGCTGCTTTTCTTCAAATTCTTCAAAAGTTAATTTGGTATCTTTGCTCAGGGAACCGGCCAACAGATTGTTTTCTTCCTTCTCCTCATCCTCCTGGGTATATACGCTCATAAAGCCGTCAAATAAAAGCTTGGAAGATGCCACTGTGAAAATCTGCTCTCCCGCTCCTATTTTTACGGAAACGGTTTCGTATTTTGCCGCCTGCATCCGGCTTGCGGTAAAGCGTTTCCAGATAAGCTGATACAGACGGAACAAATCTCTCGGAAGCTGGTTCTTTAAGTTTAAGGGAATACGGCTGATGGAAGTCGGACGGATGGCTTCATGGGCATCCTGAATTTTCTGTCCCGGCTTTCTTTCCGTACCCTCGCCTGCATATTCCGCACCGTACTGGGCTTCAATGTATTCCTTCGCCATCTTCTCCGCTTCTTCGGATACTCGGGTTGAGTCTGTACGCAGGTAGGTGATAAGACCAATGGTGCCTTCCCCCTTTACTTCCACACCTTCGTAAAGCTGCTGTGCTAAGCGCATGGTTTTCTGAGGGGAAAAGTTCAATACTTTGCTGGCTTCCTGCTGCAGGGTGGATGTGGTAAACGGCAGGGGAGCTTTTTTCGTTCTTTCCCCCTTCTTTACCTCGGTAATCTGATAGTCCGCTCCTTTCAGGGACTCCTTGATTTTATCCAATTCTTCCTTATTAGAAATCGTCGTCTTTCCGTTCTTGGTGCCGTAATATTTTGCCACAAGGGGCTTCTTTTCTCCCGGTACGGCAAAGGAAGCATTCAGCGTCCAGTACTCCTCCGGAATAAACGCATCAATTTCCTTTTCTCTGTCGCAGATAATGCGAAGAGCCACCGACTGCACACGTCCGGCAGAAAGTCCCCTTTTAATCTTTGCCCAGAGAAGAGGGGATATCCGGTAACCAATCATACGGTCCAGGCATCTTCTTGCCTGCTGGGCATCTACCAGGTTCATATCTATCTCTCTGGCATGCTGCAGGGACTCTTTTACCGCCGTCTTGGTAATTTCGTTAAAGGTAATACGGTATGTCTTTTTGTTCTCCAGTTTCAAGGCATAATACAAATGCCAGGAAATAGCCTCCCCCTCGCGGTCAGGGTCGGTTGCGAGATATACTTTGTCTGCTTTTTTTACAAGCTTGCGCAAATTGGCAAGCACTTCCCCCTTGCCCCTGATGGTAATATACTTCGGCTCGTAATCATGCTCCACATCTATTCCGAGTGTACTCTTCGGGAAATCTCTTACGTGTCCGTTGCTGGCAGCCACTTCATAATTGGAGCCTAAAAACTTTTTTATCGTTTTCACTTTTGCGGGTGATTCCACAATAACCAGGTATTTTGCCATTTCTATTCCCCCGATTGTCCATTTTTGTAATCGCGTTTCACTATACACCAAAAGCAACGCCCGTGCAAGTTTTTTTTGAAACTTCATGAAAATAAGTAAAAATCAACATTTTTGCAAAAAAATTTCTCCTAAAAGTCATCCTTTTAGGAGAAATCGCTTATTTTTATAAATCACTCATAAGTTTGGTCTTGTAAGATACAAATTCATCTTCTGTCAGCATGCCTGCTTTATGTAAGGTAAGCAGATTGTTGACACGCTTCTTGAATTCATCCATACCGGAGTAAGGTGAGAAGATTTCATCGATGCATTTCTGCTTCTGTGCTTCGTACTCTTCTTCGGTAATGAAGCCCATGGTAGGCAGTGCCACGTAAATTTTGATGCGGGTCTCGTAATCGGGGATGGCATCAATCTTTGCGGAAAGTTCACGCTTTTTAGCTTCGAAATCGTTTTCGGACAACCAGTTGCCGTCTTTTAAGGTAACCAGTCTCTCGATAACTGCCTTGATATCCTCGGGGCTGTTCATCGGCATCTTCATGCAGCTTTCCAGAAGAGGCATCTGCTTCTCCTGCAAATCTGTTTCGGTAATGTATCTTGCCTGTACCAGAATCGGCCACTTATTCATCTTGTTGACCATGACTTCGTTGGAGTCTGCAGAGTCAATCTCAATCAGCTTGTAAAGAGCTTCTACCTTTTCATGATACTCTTTGTCGGTAATCATCTGGCAGTCCCTTAATACGGGTAATCTCTTTAACTTGCGCATAAACAGTTCCGGGTCATCTGTAAGCTTGAAGTTTACATCGTCCACCATAATCTGTTTATTCTTTTCATACTCCTCATCGGTAATAATACCGCCAATCTGTAAGTAAACAAGCTTCTGGATGTTCTTACGATAGGTCTTGGTATCATTGGCATCCGTATCGCAGCACTCTTTGATGATGTCGGTACGGTTTGCTTCAAATTCTTTTTCGGAAAGAAGTCCGCAGTCTTTCAGTACTACAAGCTTCTGAATTTTCTCATTGAAATCGGTCAGGTCGCAGAACTGGCTGACAAGTTCAAACTTCTTGGCATTGTATTCTTTTTCACCAAGAATACCGCAGTCTTTTAATACCTGCAGTTTTTCCATACGCTCATTGAACTCATCCTCGCTGCGTCTGCTTTCTTCATCCTCAGATTCCTCCGCAGGAGCGGGCTGTACCGGCTTCGGAGTAGGTGCTGAGGGAGCGGGTGCAGGTGCCGGAGCTGCTGCTGCAATCGTAGATGCTCCCATAGTAGCCGCGCCGATTGTAGAAGCGCCTGCTGTTGCAGATACGCCGGGAGTTACTCCCACTTTAGGCATAAGAGCAGAACCGGAAGCAACCTGCTGCTGGAATGCATTGGGTGCCTGCTGTCCGGGTGCATAGCTGCTGGTCGGTGTATATCCCTGTCCTGCGCCTCCCATCAGGGCAGAACCGGGTGCCGGAGCTGCTGCCGCAGGTGCGGGTGCTGCCTTCGGTGTCTCGTCCACCGCACCGTTCTCATCACGCAGCTTTCTGAGCAGCTTCAGTGCCAAATCAATATTCTTCATCTGGGGAAATACCAACTGTACCTTTTTGGAGCCGTACAGGTTATCCAGTCTTGTGTTGACTGCCAGTGCGGGTTCTCCCAGATATGTAGTCTCATTCACTCCGCTAATCTTATCGATTGCGACCTCAAATTCATCTATGTAACCGTTTTTCCCCTCCGTATTACATACATATCCCTTACCGGAAATCTTATTGTTTTCCACTTTAAGGAACATAGCATCGTTATTCTTCACAAATAAATTTTTCATGTTGTTGCCAGATTTGCATGAAAAAATTTGCGTCCCTTCCATAGAAAGTGACCTCCTTTCATTCATTCATCTGCCGCCAAGAGAAGCTCTATCTATTCCCAGTGACAAAAATATCCGTAATCCATTGGCGTGGAAAACGGCTATCTGAACTCTTTCTTAGTCGTACTCTTATAATATAATAGCAAGAAGCATGGGAGATTTCAAGGTTTTTTTTTCAATTTTCCATACATTTCTTATTATTTGCAATATGGTTGGATTTCCCGTAAATTTTCGGAATTTTTGCATGTTTTTTTATAGTTTCGGTATATGAAAATTTGTACATATGTATCAAAAATTTCATACTATGTAAATACCGGCTCCCCATCCGCCAGCATGGCTTCCACATCTTCCACAGCCTTGTCCGTGGCTGCCGCTATCTGCTCTGCCGTAAAGCCGTTTTTGTGCATGGTTTTGACAAGATTTCTCAGTAACCGTCAATTATCCGCAAAGGCATCCAACTATATCCATTATAACTTATCTGTTTTCTTATACAACTATTTTTTATTTCGTTCATTTCTTCTGTTGGTAAATCATTTTGATTGATAACTTTGAAATAACAGAAAAAAGCAGGCCGTATTTTCCGTCCTGCTTCCGTTTTCCTAACGAACTTTCTTAAAAACAACCGTTGCAATCGCACCATCTTCTTCTTTTTTCAATCTCTTGCGCAGCTTCTGTGACGTAAGTGCCGTCAGAGTACCCGATACAAATCCGGTTCCGGTATTCTTTTCCACCTCATTATTTTCTATGTTTTTTGCCATCTTGGGAATTGCCACATCTATCTCCGTCTGATAGGAAATCATCTCATATGAAAAAGGCTTCATCAATTCCTGCAGGCTTTTCTTCGTATGCAGATAAAAGTGCCGGGGAGGATCCAGTGTATACAGATTCTGCCCGTACTCTTTCCAATAATACTCAGAAAAAACAGGCAGCTGAAATACCATATAGCCCCCGCTTTCAACCAGCTTATCCAGGGCTGTAATTTCCATCTGCTGCTCATACACATGCTCCAGAGCATGTATCATGGTAACCATCTTAAACTTATGTTCAAACCGGTAATCTTTAGCATCCCCTTTGCAGACAAGCATTTTTCCCTTATAATATCTGTCCTCCGGTATATACGGGTCTATCCCCATAACTTTTTCATAGCCCAGTTCCTTCAGCCAGCACAACATCTCTCCCTCACCACAGCCCACGTCAAGCAGTGCATCCGATTTTGTAATCAGATTATAAAAATAATAATTTACCGGATAAATCATCTGTACCGCTTTTCCCAGCAAATCAAAATGTTTTACCTGGTTCTTCATCTGTAAAAAAAGCAGTTTGTTTTTCAGCTTACGTTTTTCCATATTAAAAGCATAATATTTACCGGTATCATAAAATGCTCCTATATCATCCGGCATATCTTCAATTTGCAGGCAACCGCATCTGCCGCATCTGAAATACCGATACTCTCCCGTTGTGCCATACATAGTTCCTTTCAGATTTATTTCTTTATTACCCTGATTATTCCCACATATTCTGCAATTCATTTTATTTTCCCTTTTTATCAAGACTTTGATAGTTGCAATACGCCAGCTTATAAAAATGCATAATGAAATTGGCTATGCAGCGCGGCCACATCTTATAAAACATAATGTAATCTTCTTTTTCCCTGGAGTCATCTTCTATGCACAACATCGTTGTGGAAAGCTGATGAATTCGGAAATACGTAAGCGGTGATTTATCAAAGAAAAATCTTCCTTTTACATCCGCAAGTTCCCAATAGGTATCCCAATCAAGTGAAAAGCGAAGTTCCGAATGGAAAAGGTTTACATTCCCCAGTAATTTCTTATTATATGTAACGCTGGAACAACAGATGGAATTGCCAAACCGCAGTGTTAATCTTTTCCACCACCCGGAAGTCTGCAGCGCAGGTATACTCATCGGAAAGCTCAGGAAGCTTCTGAGCCGGCAGTTAATATCCTTTTCCACTCTTTCTTCTTTTTCCGTAGTCGTCAGTGCCCTGTACTTCGTATAATAAATCACAATATCCTGATATTTATTAACCGCATCCATCAAATGCCTGGAATAAGCCTTGTTGTAAACATCATCCTGATGAACCAGTGTAATATACTGGGCATTGCTGAAATTATAGGCAAAATTCCAATCGCTCTGAATATCCCCTCTGTTCGGATTAGTGACAAGCTTTATCCCGTATTTTTCTGCCATACCCTTAATATAGTCATTCGGCGTGGATGTGCAGATTAAAATTTCCGACTCATCCAGGTATTCCTGATTGAGAATAGATTTTATGCATTTTCCCAGATAAGGAGATTCCTTATAGGCACATATTATAAAACTATGTCTTTTCATGTACGTCTTTATCCCCCGGTTATTTTTGCCCAATTGTCATAAAAAACATATAAAATATACTATCATACCGACAACATAATTTCAATCATTACCCACTTTCTATTTATGCAATAATTTTGCTTCTTTTTCCAATATTATTTTTGACATTTCCCATATAAAAGCATATAATTTAGTTTAAGTACAAAAACAAATTGGGAGGAGTTAACCGTGAAAGAACTAATGATTATGTATCACCCTGTCAAGAAGGAAATCCGCTTTCTTGCCAAGGTAAAGGGAGAGTTTTTAGACATTCCTTATAAGATGTGCCCGAACCTGATCAAATACTCTCCGGAGCAGGGCGAATTCTTACTGCAGAATCAGGGCAATCAGTTTTTTGATGACATCTGGGAACAATTCCTGTGTGATAAAATCAGTCTCGTCTTCAAGGGTACGCAGATTGACTATGAAGACTTTGAGAAGAAGGTAGAGGAATACAACAAGACCTGTGGGGAAGATCGTTTCCGTATCAGTAATTTCATTGAGACTGCTTCTGTTTCCAAGATTTTTACCAATGTCAGTGATTTCTGTGACGAAACCATTGCCCTCTTCGACGAAGAGCTGAAGAATTCCGACATCCAGAAGTCTTTCTTAATCAGGAAACATGAATTTGAAGCCAAAAGAGAAAAATTAAGCCAAAACGATATCAATATCTGCCTGGTGGGTACTTACAGTTCCGGTAAATCCACTTTCATCAACGCCATGATCGGTAAAAGAATTTTGCCGGAAAGCATCAATTCCGAAACTGCTAAAATGTTCCGTATCCAGAACAGCCAGAATCCCGCTGTTGCTTTCAATTTAAAGACATCCGAGTCGGACTCCACCGTGCGTGTGGTCATTAACTGGAATGCGGAAAAAGGCAAATTCATCTTCTCCGCCAACGGTGCATGCCCTCTCACGGAGAAAAAAATTGACGGAGAAATCAACAGTGCGCTGGTATTCCATTTACAGCAGCACGAGCAGCTCTCCAATATCTTAAAATGCTTAAACGATATCCCCAATGCTCTCACCGAGGAATATCCCGAATATATCGACGGCATCATTGAAGTAAGCTTCCCTATTCCCATTGACAAGAATATCAGCTTTACCTTCTACGATACCCCCGGTACGGACAGCAACTCCAACGAGCATTTGCTGGTATTGCAGAAAGCCCTGCAGCAGCAGACCAACTCCATCTTAATCATTCTTTATGAGCCCACCAAGATGGAAGGTACCGGCAACTCTGTTTTGTATAAGTTAATCAACTCTTCCAGAGAAAGCGCGGATACAAAGGACAAGGTACACATTGACCTGACCCGTTCCTTACATATTATCAATCAGGCGGACACCAGAAGCCTTGCCGACTTAAACAACTTAAAGAACAAAAAAGTAAAAGTATCCTTAAAGGAAACCGACAAGATTTACAACGAAGAAGCCGAAGAAATCGACCTTTCCAAGGAAAGACTCTTCTTCGTATCCTCCAAGGCTGCTTATATTGCCAAGGCAATCTCCAACAATGTGGATACCGAGGATGAAAGACTCTGGCTGGCAAACCACAGAAACGAAATCAACAACACACCGGTAACCGACCCGTTCTTAATGAAAGCCAACAACAACGAAATCGAAACCGGTATGTACTTCAAGCTGGATAAGCTTTCCCAGGCTGACAACGAAACCAAGCAGCTCATTTCCGAATGCATGGATGAATTAAAGAAATGTGACGAGGATACCGACAACAGCCTCTACCCTATCCTGCATCGTATTTATGTCAACTCCGGTATGTATGCCGTTGAAAAAGAAATTGTAAAATATGCGCAGAAATATGCTCTGGCAGTCAAGGCAAAAGGTCTTTACGACGGTATCTGCAGTGTCGTAAACTTCATCCGTGATGATTACGAAGTAATCGAAAAACAGGCCCGCCTGTCCAAGGAAGAAATCTCCAAAAACATCGAAACCATGAAGACCACCATGGTGGATGATATTGACGCTTCCTACGAGAAATACCTGCAGGAGCTCACCCCGGAAAGACTGGTTACCGCTTTTCCCGAAATTAAGGTTCTGAAAGCCATCGTGGAAACCAGACGTATCCAGGCGGAAAAAATTGCAGACAAAATGAAATGGATTGCTCTCCGTCCGGAAGTCTTTGAAGAAAAGAACAACATCATCCGTAATGAGCTGAACCGCTACTTACTGGAAATCGACGAATACTACAAAGAAAACCGTGAAAGCATCCTGAAGCACCAGATTGAAGAATTAAAGGGAATTATCGTAAACCGTATCACCGGTTACAAGGGCATTGATGAAGAGCTGGTAAGACGTATCGCCAACGTATCCGATACACTGGTTCCTCCTTCTACCTTAAAGGCTCTGAAGATGGACGAATACATCAACAAACAGAAAGCCATCTTCATCTTCTCTACCAACGACAAAAAGTCCTATAAAAATGACGTAGAAAACATGTTTACATCTACTACCCAGATGCAGTATGACTCCTATATCGCAGAAATCATGGATGTCGCAAGAGCCAAGACCGCAGAACTCATTCAGGAATTCAAGTCCAACATCGATATGATTTCCAGCAATCTGGAATTCCTCATCAATGACGAAAAGAAAGCGATTTCCATGCAGTCCAAGGCAAAGGCTGTTCTGGAGCTTGTTTCCGAAAAGGACGAAGAATTAAACAAGCGTATCTGGGGTGAGGAAGAAACCGACGAAGCTGCGGAAGAAACTCATGCAGAATAATCTTCTCCCCTTTCCGTCATTACCTTATTAAAACTAAAAAGCCCCTGCAGCCATGCAGGGACTTTTTTTGAAAAGGAGATATTCATGAAACAACTTAGTAAAAACAAATCTTACCTTATTTTATCCGTCATAATAGTATCCGCTCTACTGTTATATACGTATTTTTTCTTTGTGAAGAAGACAGGATATAATTGTGACGAAATTTATAACATGGGATTAGCCAACAGTTATTATAACCCGCACCTTTACGCCGGAAACGAAGCCGATTTTATCAAAGAAAAAAACATCAAAGCAGCTTTCAATGAATGGACAACGGGAGAAATTTATCATGACTATGTTACCGTCCAAAAGGGACAGCAATTTTCCTACGGCTCTGTATGGTATAATCTTTCCAAGGACTCCCATCCTCCGGTTTATTACGCACTGTTGCATACCATAAGCTCATTCTTTCCCGATACCTTTTCTCCGTGGTTTGCTTTGTCCATAAACTTCATTAGTTTTATATTAACCATGATTCTTTTATACAAGGCAGGCTGCGAATGGGGCTCCCCTGTTTTTTCTCTTATATTATGTGCCTTCTATGCCTATAGCGGCGGTGCAGCCGATACCTATACTTTTATCAGGGTATATGCATTCTCTGCCCTTTTGGCAACTGTACTTTTCTATCTGATGTCGAAGCTACTTAAAACAGGCAAAAAAAGATATTTATTGTTTCTTTTTGCAGTAACCCTGACAGCCTCCCTGACACATTATCATTTGATTTTATTTGCATTTTTCCTTACCTTAATAACGGAATTATATCTGCTGATTCGTAAAAAATGGAAAACCTTTTTTGCCTTAGGCTTTACCATGCTCGCCGGTGTACTTGTATCCTTTGCTGTTTTCCCGGATGCCATTTATGATTTATTTCATGACAGCTCCGTTTTTGCAGGTCAGAAAATGTCCTTATATTACCAAATCCGGTTCATTCGGAAATTAGTCATTGCACAATTTACCGGTTTGGAATTGCCTTATATGAAGACCTACTTTCCTATATATGCAAGATCCTTTTTACTGTTTGCCGTTATTATTCTTCTGGTATCCTTTTTCTTATTCCGAAAAGAAAAGCTGGCACCCCGCTTTTTTAAGAAAACAAAGGAAATCTTTTGGAAAGTAATTCATATTGTCAAAGCGCTTCTTAAGCGTTTACCGTATATGTATGATATTCTTTTCCTGACAGCGCTTTGCATTTATATATATTATATATTCAGCCTGCCTGCCGCAGCTATGCAATTAAACACAATACGGTATTTCTTCCCTTTTTATCCTCTTTTATGTCTATTGATTTTGACATCAGGAAAAGAACTCCTTTTCTCTGTTGTGCATAAAGCAATAAATAAGAAGGTATTAATCGGTTCCACTTGTACTGTGGTCCTTATATGCAGCTTGTTTTCCAATATTTTACATACCCATACTTTTCTATATGATTCGATGCCTGTAACCGGCATACAAATGACCGATTTGCCAAAAGATGCAACTTATATTGTTTTTGCTCCTCTTGCCTATCACAGAACAAATTATGCTATTGATTTAGACGGTGTTTCCAATTTATACCTAATCTGTCAAAGAGAAAGTTCTGATACAGCTTTTCCTGCTTCTCTCTCAACCCTGCCGGAATCATCTGCGGATGAACATATTTATGTGCTGTTCCCTGATATATCCAGCGACAATATTGAGATTATGGGTGCCCGCACAAATGATGAATGGCTGTCCATGATAAAAGCACTTCCATACACAGAGGATTTTACATGGCTTGGTACGGATTGTGAAAACGGATACATTGTAGAAATATATCAGCTTCGATAAAACAAATTTCCATCAAAAAAGGATGTCTGTGAAGACATCCTTTTTTATTACTTACTCTTACTGTTTACTGTGCTGTGAAGTAGAAAATTCCTTCTCCTCCTCCAACATTATAAATTTCATACTTTTCGCTTTTTCCGTTATGGGAAAACGAACCGTCATCATTTGCTGTAATGTGTATTTCATCCATCCATACACATACACGATATTCTCCGGCATTTCCTCTTATCTGTACATTACAGCTCGGACCGCTCTGCAGGTCTTCCACCTTCTGCCATGTACCACCAACTTTTTTCTCTAAAATGTAATGCAGGTCATTGTAGAAATTACCCTTATTGGTAGAACCGCCTAATGAATACAAATCCTTAATTGTGAAAAGTGTACCGCCAAAGTTCTTATCAACTTTGGCTCCTCTGGATGCATCCAGACCCCACTCTTCGGAAAAACCAAGCGTTGTACTGGTAAAGGATACTTTTACTCTCTCCAATGTACCGCTTAACAGGTACTGATCCTGCGGTGTATCTGCTAACGGCCACATAACCTGACCTGTTGCGGGATCTATTACCTTAATTTCACACTGTGCATCATATGACTTTCCGTAATACATCTGATATCCAAAATTAGGACGAACATTGATGGAATAGGAAGCCGGGTCATCAGCTCCAAGTTCCGAACCGTCAAACCATCTGCTCCATCCGCTGTCACCACTGCCGTTTACTCTGAAACGATATTTTCTTGTGAATGTAAAATCATCCCTGCCGTATAATTCTCTGAGCAGCGCCTTCAAATCATCCACATAAAAATGTGCCCATTCATCATCAGAACCACGTCCCATTCCATGAGTTACCTCAATAAAACGGCTATTGTCTATGGATGTCTCTCCGTAAATATTTCCATAAGAAATTCCTGTTTTATTGGTTGCTACACCATGATCTGTTCCCATCGGATGCTTAGCCGTTGCACGGATTGTAATTTTGGAGTTTCTTGGCATATCACCGGTAAGTGTAATTTTCACCCATGCTTTCGTGGGATTAAGCGGATCCGATGCGACAAGTGAAAATGACGCCAACGGAGCCCCGCCTGAGGAAACAGCATTCCATTCCACTCCATACGGGCTTACATAATCAAGGTCAAAATCCCATGGTTCCTGATCCAGATAGGTACCATTCAGAGTAGCTTCCGCAGTATATACTGCACCGGTCTTATATGCCTCGCCTTCCAGCGATATGATATTAACATTTACACTGTTAATTCTACGGATACGAACACGTACCGCTCTCATTGCCATGGGGTTACCGTCTGCATCCTTCGTTGCTGTTTTCACAAGAAGATGAATAATGCTTCCTGTTTCGGAACTGCCGATATATATGGTATTGCCTATCATATGCGTATTAGAATCTGTACTGCCGCCCACTATTTCCCAGGTCACAGCCGTATTGCTGATACCGACCACCTGCGGATGAAATTCATAACTCTGATTTGGCTCCAGTAACACATCATCTATAACATCTATGGATGCCGCCGGTGTAGTATCTACCACACCGTTTCGGGAAGTAATCTGGAAAGTGGCATTGAAATTTCTCTCTGTTCCGTTAGACATTCTCTCCAGACCGATATCCAGATACAAATTACCGCTATCCTTAAAAGTAGAAGTATCCGCATTAAAAGCCGTAATACCGGTTGCCATAAGCTGGTCACCGGCTATTTCCCCTCCATCACAGGAATAATACAGTTTTTTTGCTGCTGCATCATATTTTACATAATGCGTCTTTGTACCTTCCGGTATTGTAAGAGTTGTTCCGTCAAAAGTAACAGACTCTGTAGCAGTGGTATCAATCACCAAATCATTAATCTGGTTTACTACCATTTGCGCTTCCTGCTGAAGCTCTGCTTCATTAATGCCCGTATCATAACTTTTTGCACTGACAACCAGGATACCACCGACTATTGTCCCGATGATGCTTAAGATTGCCATAGCACAAATCAGTTCAACCAATGACAGTCCACGATTATTAAGTTCCCCTACTTTCTTTTTTAACCGTTTCATAATCTCCTCCTAATAGAATCCTAATAGAATTGATACTTCTTATGTAAATCATGATGTCATTTAACTATTTTTATTGTATTATAACTTACTTTCTATCGAAAATCTACATCATTTTTTAGACAGTAAGCAAATATCATTCTTTTTCAATTTTTCCTGTTAAAGGATAAAGCCGTAAAACCGCTGCCTTGTCACCTTTCTCTGCCTTCAAGTGTGTGCAATAGTATCCGGCTGTATTTGCGAAAGCCCCGCTGCTTCTATTATAATAGATATACAGAACATCGCCATTTGTTAACTCCGTATAAGAACCGGAGTTGTCTTTTTCATAGTACAGCTTTACGCCTTTTGCACTCACAATACTTTCTTTTGTAGTGGTTGTACCGCTGCTGTCTTCTACCCGTATTTCTTTTACATATACCTGATCATTTTTTTTATAAATCTCCAAATGTGCGTCAAACTTGCCCATAGTTGTAATTCTCATGGATTGCAACGAAGCTTTCAGCTTTTCGGCACATTCATCCGCCGGTTTGCTGACGGCCATACTGACGCCCATGGATATCAGTCCTGTAAGTACAACCATAATTGTAATCACTACAATAAGTTCTACCAAGGAAAATCCTTTATTATCCTTCTTCATAAGCCCTCCTTATTGTTTTGACCAATTATAGTATTTTACAAAATCCGTCATCTTCAAATCCAAATCCAGAATATCTTCTGCATGTGCGGGTGCGGAATTCTTTTCCGAATACTCTGCCGCCCAGTTCTGCTCCGGTAAATTAATCAGAAAATCCGTTGTTATTTTGGTAGTATATCCATTCTCCGTATAAACAATCTGCACACCTTTGAACAATACGTACCCTTCACCAATCGTTGATGTATCGTATGTCCCGGTTCCGTCCGGTGAAAAAGAAATCATTCCCGCATACTTGGGATCTACCTTCGTATTTAAGAAATCCGTCATATCCGCACACCCGGAATCTGCCAGTTCCTGTGTTAAGTTTGCCTGTAAGGTGGCAAAAAAAGTGGCTTTATAATGGCTTTCTCTTCCAACACCGTTTCCCCAGTTGCCATAATTGGTGAGTGTTTCTGTATATGCCGTTTCAAATGCTTTGGATGCTTCCCCGGTAAAATAAGCCTTTAGCTGCTCCATAGCGGTTTCCGTATCGTAAAAGTTCACTTTCGTCTTGATATCCGTTGTTTTCATCGCGAAATTTATACCTGACGTATAAAGGACGACCGTTGCCAAAACACTGATAAAGGAAATAATAACAATGACTGTAACAAGAGCAACACCCTGGTTATTCAATTTTCTATATTTTTTTGAATTTTTCATTTTACCGTCCCCTGCTATTATCTGTCATTTATGGAACCATCCAGAACGACTTCCACAGTACCCTTTTGTTTATCTGTAACAGTCACCTGTACATTATAGACCAATATTTTATTTTCTCTGTCAAACCAGTCCTCGTATAAATTGTCCTTTGCAGAACCTGTTGCCCGATACGTAATGCTGTTCAATGCCACGCCTGCGCCACTGAGTTTTTTTCTCAAATTGTGATAAAGATTAATACCGTTTGAACCCTGCAGGTATACTTTAGGTTTGTACGTCGCCTCGCTGTTAAAAAGTCCAACATCGGAAAGTCCGGGTCTTACCTGTTTTACCAGATAAACATTTCTCTGCACCCCGGAATTGTTAAGGATAACAATGCTGTCTTCCTCACATTTAGCACCTAAAAGCTCATTGTCATATGCCGGATAGTAATACAGAAAGATATTGTCTAACTTTGCACCGGTTGTTCTCGTAACAGAATTGTTATACACCCCATATGCGTTTGCATCATCCGACTGATCCACTATAACCGTATGATCGGAATTTAAGGAGTCGCGTGAATCATCACTCTTAATAAACTCGTAATCATGGAAACTATACTTATAAGTAACCTGAACCAAAACCTGATCCACGCCGGAAACATTCATAATAAATACCGATATCTGCCTGCTGTCAATCGTTATCTTGGTTTTATCCAGTGTATCCACTGTCGGCAACAGTTCTGTTTTCATATCTGCCAGTTTCAACTGGTCGATTGCGTCCTGATATACATATTTATATTCATCTGCCGGCTGTGCAAAAATAGCATCATTGTAAGCATTGAATTTAGGTACCTTGGCTACTTCTTCCGTAGATGTTGCAACCGTATTGGGCTGCATGGTAATATCCACATCAAACAGCTTTCCGTCATACTGCACATCTTCCATTCGGAATGCATATTCATTTGTTACAGACGGTGTGAAGACTCCGTATGCATCCACGCTTCCCCCGGCTTCCGAGTAATTTCCGTGTGTACCTTTATAAATAACAAACGGATCTACATTATTGAACTGCCGGCATATATCTTCCAACGTATATGCTTTGTAGCTTTCCATAATCGTCTGTGCCAGGTTGATGCCTCTCTGTTTATCCTTTGCCTGCTTATTGTAGCTCACGGCAGAGACAAAAGCCTGCAAAAGCCCCATGGAAACCACAGTTAAAATTGCAATTGCAACCAGTATTTCTACCAGTGACATACCTTTGTTATTCACTTTTTGCTTCTGCTTTTTTTTCATCTCTGCCATAAGTCGTCATTCCTTACTCATTTTCTGTTGCTGTTCCGGCATCATCCGTCACTGCATTTTCCGTAGTTCCTGCCCCCATATCAATTACCTGACCGTTATTAATGAACGTAACACCGTTACTGTCCTTGGCAGGTGCAGATATTGCAAACAAATTGGTAAGACCTGCAGGGAAATCCGTAAATTCCGGTCTTGTATAAGGAGCATTAATTCCCGTTACATAGTAAAAGGTAGCTTCGATATTGCCGTTCAGGACGCCGCTGTCTTCATCCCTCTGATAAGAAACGGTACTGATAACCAAACGTTCGCCCTTATCATTAAATAACTTTACAATATCCTTTAAATTTTCATATGTGGTGTAATTTGTATATGTCGCTACTCTTTTATTAAAGGTAATTGCATTCTGATATTCTTCGATGGCGGCAGCCTGCACGGTTGCGGCATCTATAGTATCTACTTCTTCCGCATCTCCAATCGCAATCTGCTGGTAATCTACCAGTACACCGTTTTTCCAGGGTGTAATTGCCAGGTCCAGAGCATCTTCTTCTCTGGCATCTCCGGGGAACACGCCTAATTTGTCTGCAATGTCCGTCTTAAACAGTTCAATGCCTTTTTCATAGGTTTCTTTGTCATCGTAATACACCTTCAGTTCATTTACCCTTGCCTGTAAAGTGCCATTGGATGCCTGTAATTTGCTTGTTTTATCCGCATATGATTTGTAAACAAACATATACACGACAATGATAAGTAAAACGCTCAGCAGCAGAACTGCCATCATAGTGGATTTTTCTTTATTCTTCATTGCTTGTTTCCTCCTGTGCTGCAGGCTGAGCAGCCTCTGCTGGCTGTTCTGCATTGTCAAGTGTATAGTAATAACATACTATCTCAACCTCTACATAATACTGTGCTTCCTTATCATCCGTAGGTTCCGTATAATTTTCCGTAAACGAAGCCGCCACAACCGTCTGTACCGATTCGAAATCACGGAAAATACTCACAATCTTCGCAGCCTCTTCATAGCTGGAAGCTCTCACCTTCATGGTTGCTGCCTTATCATCGGAAAGGAATTCCTGCAAGTAAGAATCAGAAGGCAGTTTGCTTTCCATTTCACTTAAAAAGGCTATCAGTCCGTTATTGGGATGCTCTGTGATGCGATACTGCATCGCAACCTGTTCATCCAAAGCCTTTAAGCCATTATAGGAATTATACAGCTTCTCCGCTTCCTCATAAGTTGCAATAAGCTGGTTTAATTCCGTTTCGTTCTGCTGTTCTTCCAGATAAGGCGGAATTGCCAGCGCACACATGCCTCCGATTGCCGCTACCGCCAAGACACCTATCAGTACAGCAAGCTTTCCGTAATCAACGGTTGTCTTTATCTTAGCCTTGGTTCCGTCTCCCAAAAGATTTACCGGTTCCAGGGTTGCCCCGATACTTGCCACATACTTGGCAATGCTTTCCTGATCTACGGAATGGAAATAAGAAACACTTCCCAGATTTTTAATAACCTGTGTCTGAATACCGAGCTCATTGGTAAACAGCTTATTAAGACCGATAATGTCCGCACCGAGGCCTACCATGGTAATCTTGGTAATGGGATTGTTTCTGTTCTTTGTATTATGTAATTCAATCACACGGGCAACATTGCTGATAAGCTGTGCAAAGGTATCCGTGATACGTTTTCTGGCTTCCGTAACCGCTTCGCTTTCACCGGCGTTGCTTTCCGGCTCAATCATACGGGTGCGCTCATTTAAAACCACCTTGACGCATGCTCTCCGGCACATGGTCTGGAACGCTGCTTCGTAGGTGTTTTCCGGATATTCCGGCGACTGTACCATCATATTAACCGCTCTGTCGATACCACTCGCCAGGTTACGCTGCAATGTCAGCTCTCCGTTGCAGATAACGGATGCAATCGTAGAGTCCTCTTCTACCTTTACAACCAGTTCCGTATCCGACTCTGTTTCATTTTTCATCAACTGATATACACTGTTGCCGGCATAATCCACATGCTGTACCTTTAGTCCGCAGGAAGCTGCCAGTGCCGTATATCCCGCAATCAGTTCCTTGCTGGCTGCAATAACCATAACACGGAGTTTATCTGCCTCTCCTTCTGTTTTTACGGTACCCAGTACAATGTGTGCCAATTCATATAATGCCAAATCAATAGGGAAATAGTCCGTTGCATTTGCACGGATATAGGTGCCTACCTGATTTGTCTTAACAGCAGGAATCATAACCTCTCTTGTAACAATTTTGTTAGAAGAAACGGTAAAAATTACCTGCTTGGTTGTTATCTTATTATCACTGAGAGCCTTCTTGATTGCCAAAGAAAACTCTACATTCTCCTGCAAAAATCCATCATTGATTACTCCATTGGGAGTAGGAATTGTAATATACTTATAAAGTTTCGGGTTTTTGGTCTTATAATCCAGTTCACAGATTCTTGTGAAGGAATTGCCAACTTCAATACCAAGTATTTTAGCCATAAAATATCCTTTCTGTCGCTCTCCCAATGACCCCTCACCGGACAAGCACTTTCTTTATTCTTATAATGTTATGCCTAATATTCCCAAGTACCATGTCAGGATCTGATTCCCCCATAACGCCGCTACAAAAACACCGATTGACAAATACGGTCCCATGGCAAGAACATGGCTTTCTCCGGAAAGCTTCATGCGTATAATATGGACAACGGAGCCCACAATACACCCCAGTAAAAAAGCAAAAATAATTAATTTCCAACCGACAAACAGTCCGCAGACTGCCATCAGTTTTACATCGCCGCCTCCGATAGCGGCTCCTTTACTGATTATATAAATCAGATACAGAACTACACTGACCGCAAAGAAGCCGATTACATGCTCCGGCCAGTCAGCTCTGTCAAGTATCGTCCGGCATACTGCCAACGCCAAAATCACATATTGAAATCCCACCGGAATTTCATAGGTTTTAAAATCAATCAAACTCAGCGCCAATAACGCACTGAAGAGCAGGCAAAGCAAAACTGTCTTTAAGGAAAAGCCTGCCATAAAAAAGGTGAATACATAAAGGATACCGTTCAGCACCTCTAAAACGAGGTGCTGAGCGGATATCTTGGTCTTACATTTCCGGCACTTGCCTCCTAATACCAGATAACTGAAAATAGGGATTAGGTCAAACCATTTCAGTTGATATCCACAATTCTCACAGTGGGAGCGTACCTTCACGATACTTTCCTTTCTGGGAACCCGTATGATAACCACATTTAAGAAGCTACCGATTACGATTCCATACAGGAATATGAGGATATACATGCTTATCTGCAACATTGTAGGGATGTCATTCATAGGATTGTGCCTTTCCGATTAGTAAGATTTACTTATGATGATTGGTGTAGTATCCACCGGAAATCTTGGGATCCGGATAAATAGCTTCGCTGTTCAGTGTAATTGTGGTAACACCGTTCAGACCACATTCTACATGCCAAGGATAAGCACTGTTAAGCTTGGAATCAGGGAAATCAGTTCCGTCCGGCATGCTTGTTACGTCAAAAGTATTAGAGCCGGTTAAGGATGCTGCCTGTGCAGAATACTGGTCATCTGCAAATGCCACATTGACTGCAGTTGCGATTTCCTGGGCGTTGCTGATATCGGTGGATACCTTGGAGTTGTTAACGTACTTTAAGTACTGAGGTGCTAATACGCCGACTAATACAGCCATGATAGCAATAACGATAATCAATTCAACGAGTGAAAAACCTTTATTGTCCTTTTTCATATTTGTTCTCCTTCTTTCTTATAAGAAATAATTTATCTTAAAAATGGTCCCTACTCCATTTTTAATTCTGTTTTACCCCTGTAAATTTTACATCTGTAAAAATTACATATTGTTCAATGTCTCGTACATGGTCATCATAGGCATCAGACATGCACCAACCAGTACCAATACGATAGCTGCCAGTACGATAATGATAACCGGCTCCATGGCTGCCATGAGGGATGCTACCGCTGCTTCTACTTCTTCTTCGTAATAGTCAGCCTGTTTTGCCAGCATTTCCTCGGTAGCACCGGTTTCTTCACCGATACGGGTCATATGGTATACCATGGGAGGGAACAATCCGCTCTGTTCCAAAGGTCTTGACAGGGGCTGACCGATAATGATTTCATTCTTGCAATCCTGCAACGCTTCTTTGAAGTACACATTGGACATAACATTGCTGACAATTTCCACTGCATCTACCAGCGGTACACCCGCTGCTAACAGGGTACTTAAGGTACGTGCCATCTGTGCGGATGCTGTCTTGATTTCCAGATTCTTAAACGCCGGTATGGAAAGTTTAATCTTGTCGAAGAAATGAATACCGGTGTCAGTCTCTGCAAACATCTTTACCAACACTACAATAGCTATGATAGCCGGAACCAGAATAAACCACTTTTGTATAATAAAGTTGCTGGCTGCCTGAACCGCTTTGGTCAGTGCCGGCAAATCCGTTCCCAGGCTGTCAAACATGGTGGAGTAGTTAGGAATAACTACTACCAGCATAACGATAACTACCGCTAATGCCACGATACATACCGCAACAGGATAAATCATAGCTTTTTTTACCATTGCAGTTGTTTTTGCCGATTTTTCAAACTGGGTAGCCATACGTTCCAGTGCTACATCCAAGCTGCCGGATGCCTCACCGGCTTCTACCATATGTACCATTAAAGGCGGGAATATTTTAGGGTACATAGCCAGAGAACTTGCTAACGTTTCACCCTTTTCCACGCTGACTCTGACGCCTTCGGCTGCTTCCCGCAGTCTGTCATTTTCCGTCTGTTCGCAAAGCATCTTCAGGGCTTCGGAAATGGTAACACCTGCCTTTGTCATGCTGACGAACTGTCTGCAGAAAACACTCATGTCTCGGGGCTTCGGATAACCGCCCACTTTAATATTGATATCCTTTGTAAGAGCTGACTGTGGTTTAATGCTGATAACCTGTATGCCCTGTTTTTTCAAGGCCTGTCTTGCAGCTTCTATATTATCTGCTTCCACACTGCCCTTAATTTCTTTTCCTGCGCTGTTCAGCGCTTCGTAACCATAAGCTGCCATGTATCCTCCTTGTATGCCCCTCTCTATTAGGAATCGAATGAAACCTTCATCATTTCACTGACGGAAGTAATACCGTCCAGTACCAGTTTGGTAGCACTCATACGCAGGGTATTCATACCTTCCTTAATTGCGATGTCCTTAATTTCCTCTGCATCACCGTTTTTACTGATGACGTGCCGGAGAGCCGGGGACATTTCCATGATTTCATATACACCGATACGGCCTTTATATCCCATGTTGTCACACTGGAAACAGCCGCAGGGCTCATAGATTTCATAATCCTGATCCTCTTTCAGACCCATGATTTCTTTTTCCTCTTCATTGGCAAGTTTTGCTTTCTTGCAGGCAGGGCACAAACGGCGTACCAAACGCTGTGCAATAACGCCAACCGTGGAGTCTGCAATCAGATAAGGCTCGATACCCATATCTGCCAGACGGGTAATGGTACTTGCTGATGAGTTGGTATGCAGAGTGCTTACAACCAAGTGACCGGTGATAGATGCCTGTACGGCAATGGATGCAGTCTCCTGGTCACGGATTTCACCGATCATGATGATATCCGGGTCCTGACGTAAGATAGAACGTAAGGCACTTGCAAAGGTAAGGTCTGCTTTCGGGTTAACATGTACCTGGTTGATACCGTCGATATTGGCTTCGACAGGGTCTTCTACGGTGATAATGTTAACATATTCTGTATTTAATTCGCTCAATGCGGTATACAGTGTCGTTGATTTACCACTACCGGTAGGACCGGTAACAAGAATAATGCCGTGCGGGTTCTTCAAAATATGGTCGAAACGTTTCATTTCTTCCGGTCTGAAGCCCAGTTTGCTCTTTTCTCTGTTAAGTGCAGTCTTGGAAGCAAGACGCATAACGATTTTTTCGCCGTATACGGTAGGAAGTACAGATACACGGATGTCGTACTCCAACCGGTCTACCATCTGGGTAATACGACCGTCCTGCGGTTTTCTCTTTTCGGAGATATCCATACCGCCGATAATCTTGATACGTGCGGACAATGCCGGCATAATCTTGATATCGTATTTGCCTTTTTCATACAGGGCACCGTCGATACGGTAACGGATACGAACCGATTTTTCCAACGGTTCGATATGTATATCGGAAGCTCTCTGACGGGCTGCCTTCTCAATCATTTCCTTAACCAGGACAACGATGGGAGAATTGTTGATGTCGTCATTGATTTCTTCATTAATGTCGTCATCACCGAATTTTTCCTTCGCGTACTCTTCCAGTGCGGATGCCACTTCATCGGATCCGTAGAATTTATCGATTGCCACCATTACGCTTCTCGGCGTTGCAATCAAAGGCTCTATCTGGCAGCCGGTGATAATGGAGATGTCGTCCATTGCATTGACATCCAGCGGGTCTGCCATGGCTACACGTAAAATATTGATATTATCCTCTGCATATTCTATCGGCAGAACCTGTGATTTTTTTAATACCGATGACGGAACCAAGTTCTGTACATCCGGTGAAATAGTAATATTGGAAAGATCAATAATGGGATACCCCAGCTGTGCACCTAAAATCTGTGCAATCAGGTCTTCTGTAATAAGTCCCTTATCAATCAGAATTTCACCTAACTTTTTACCGGAAGCTTTCTGTTCTTCCAGTGCCTGTTGTAACTGTTCTTCCGTAATGGCGTTACTCAGTACCAGAGCTTCACCTAAACGGATTTTTTTACCTGTATATTTTGCCATTTTATGTACCGTCCCCAAGTAATGTATTACTGCTTATATTGTATCTTTTTACGTATTATTTTGCAACTCTTTTTATGCATTTTATACGAAAAAAATTGTTTTTAGAACAACTTTTCATACATATTTTCAGGAGCCTGTGCATATTGGATTGCCATGTCCCTGGTAATAACGCCGTCAAAGTAGAGCTGTACAATCGCATCGTCCATGGTAATCATACCCATTTTACGGTTGGTCTGCATGATGTTGGGCAGCTGATAGGTCTTGCTTTCACGAATCAGGTTGCGTGCCGCATGGATGGCATGCAGTACTTCAAATGCCGCTACCCGTCCATGTCCGTCAGATGTCGGAATCAGCTGCTGGGAAATGATTGCTTCCAATACACTGGCGAGCTGAATGCGAATCTGCTGCTGCTCATGAGGCGGGAATACGTCGATAATACGGTCTACGGTACTTGCTGCACCGATGGTATGTAAGGTGGATAATACGAGGTGACCTGTTTCAGCCGCTGTAATGGCAATACTGATAGTTTCCAGGTCACGCATTTCTCCTACAAGGATAACATCCGGGTCTTCACGAAGAGCGGCACGAAGGGCATTTGCATAGTTGCCGGTATCGCTTCCTACTTCTCTCTGGTTTACCATGGACATCTTGTGGTGATGCATGTACTCGATAGGGTCTTCCAGTGTGATGATATGGGCATCACGGTTGGTGTTGATTTTATCGATAAGGGCTGCCAGCGTGGTGGACTTACCGCTGCCGGTAGGACCCGTTACCAGAATCAGACCTCTTTTTCTTGTATACAAATCTACAACCGACTCAGGAATGCCTAACTGTTCCGGAGTAGGAATGTCGGTACCTACCAGACGGAGGGCCAGTGCTGCAGAGCCTCTCTGTTTAAATACATTGACACGGAATCTGGCGTAGTTCGGCATGGAATAGGACAAGTCGTTTTCGCCTTTCTCATCAAATACCGCTTTCTGGTGCGGTGTCATAACAGAAGCGGCTATTGCCATTGTTTCCTCCGGCGTAAGTACCGGATAATTGGTAGCCATAAGTCTACCGTTTACACGTAAAATAGGCGGTACGCCTACTGTAAAATGAACGTCGCTGGCGCCAAGTTCTATGGCTAACTGTAATACTTCGTCAAGTGATACCATGTCCGTCTCTCTCCTGTGTCTTTTATTTTACGGTAAATTCACGTTAAATACATTTTTCTTTGTATTTTTAATGTAATCTATCGTTTTTCTTTCATTAAATGCTTTCTTTTCAGACATTACCATTAGTATAGTTTCCGGTAAAATATCTGTCAACCGCATTTCATCGACAATTCTAAAATTGTACTTATAATTATACAATAACCCTTTATTATTTACAAGAAAGAACTTTTGAAAGTATAAAAAATATATAAAATTGTACGAAAATCAGTGTTTAATTTTGGTGATTTTTCCATAACAAAAAAGCCCTCCCTGCAAGGGAGAGCCTTTTCTTATAACCCGTCATTTTCATACAGGCAATTTTACTTGTAGTTTACAATCTTTCCGAAATCTTCCTTTAAGGAAGCGCCGCCTACAAGGCCGCCATCGATGTCTGCCTGTGCAAACAGTTCGGGAGCGCTTGCTGCAGATACGGAGCCGCCGTACTGGATACGGATAGCTGCTGCTGTCTGTTCGTCGTAGATTTCGCCGATGCATGCACGGATAGCTGCACAAACTTCCTGTGCCTGTTCTGTGGTTGCAACCTTACCGGTTCCGATTGCCCAAATGGGTTCGTAAGCGATAACTGCGGTCATTGCCTGGTCTGCGGTTACGTTTAAGAACGCAATCTTAATCTGCTGACGAATCCAGTCGATGGTGATGCCCTGTTCTCTCTGAGTCAGAGATTCACCGCAGCAGATGATGGGGGTAAGACCATGTTCAAATGCTTTCAGAACCTTCTTGTTTACGGTTTCATCGGTTTCTGCGAAGTATTCTCTTCTTTCGGAATGTCCGATGATAACGTATTTTACACCAGCATCTGTCAGCATGTTGGGAGAAATTTCACCGGTGAATGCACCTTTTTCTTCAAAGTACATATTCTCGGCACCGATTTCAATGTTGGTTCCCTTTGCTGCTTCGATAGCGGGAATGATATCGATAGCGGGTACGCAGAATACTACATCTGCATCCTCTGTCACTACCAGGGGTTTTAATTTTTCAATTAATGCAACGGCTTCGCTGGGAGTCATGTTCATTTTCCAGTTGCCGGCAATGATTTTCTTTCTTGCCATATCAGTTGTCCTCTCTTATTTGTCGTCTGCTGCTGCTACGCCGGGAAGTACTTTGCCTTCCAGGAACTCTAAGGAAGCGCCGCCGCCGGTGGAAATGTGAGTCATCTTGTCCGCAAATCCAAGCTGGTTTACAGCTGCTGCAGAGTCACCGCCGCCGATAATGGTGGTTGCATCGGTATCAGCCAGTGCCTTTGCTACTGCAATGGTACCTGCTGCAAGGGTAGGATTTTCAAACACGCCCATAGGTCCGTTCCATACAACGGTCTTTGCATTCTTAACAGCATCCGCAAAAAGCTTCTGGGTCTTGGGTCCGATATCACAGCCTTCTCTGTCTGCAGGCATATTGGTTACATCGTAGGTTTCTACTTCCACGGGAGCATCAATCGGGTTCGGGAAATCAGCGATGGTTACCGCATCTACGGGAAGAAGCAGGTTCTTGCCAAGTTTCTTAGCCTTGTCCATCATTTCCTTGCAGTAATCAAGTTTGGTATCGTCAACTAAGGACTTACCGATTTCATAACCTTGTGCTTTTAAGAAGGTGTAAGCCATACCACCGCCGATAATCAGGGTATCGCACTTCTCAAGCAGGTTGGAGATTACATTTAACTTATCTGCTACCTTTGCACCGCCGAGGATTGCAACGAAAGGTCTTACTGGATTTTCTACTGCATTGCCGAGGAAGTTGATTTCCTTCTGCATTAAGTAGCCGACAACATTCTCGCCGCCCTTTGCCTTGATGAATTTGGTAACGCCCTCTACGGAAGCATGTGCTCTGTGGGAGGAACCGAATGCATCACATACATACAGGTCTGCAAGGTCTGCAAGTTCTTTGCTGAACTGTTCGCCGTTCTTGGTTTCTTCTGCGCCGCGGAAACGGGTATTCTGAAGAAGGATGACATCTCCGTCCTTCATCTCTGCTACTGCTTCGGTTGCAGCAGGACCGGTTACATGGTAATCGGAAATAAATTTAACGGGCTTGCCAAGCTTTTCGGAAAGTCTCACTGCAACAGGTGCAAGAGATTCGCCTTCGTTGGGGCCGTTCTTTACTTTTCCTAAATGGGAGCAAAGGATAACCTTGCCGCCGTCATTGATTAACTTCTGAATGGTGGGAAGTGCCGCAACGATACGGGTATCGTCTGTGATCTTGCCTTCCTTTAAGGGTACGTTGAAGTCACATCTTACAAGTACTCTCTTTCCTTTTGCGTTGATGTCATCAACGGATTTCTTATTAAGTCCCATAATGTTACCTCCATTTTTTATTTCCACTTTTTTCCTGTGGACATGGACTTACCCATAAAAAAGAGGCCCGGTCCTAAAAGACCGGACCTCTGATAGGTCTTTATTTCGGGCTGCTGCCCGGTCGAACACTGTGTAATCAGGCTGCCTGATTATGCAAGTTCGCTGAAGTACTTAATAGTACGAACCATCTGGCTGGTGTAGCTGTTTTCATTGTCATACCAGGAAACAACCTGCACTAAGGAGTTGCCGTCTTCCATGTTGGAAACCATGGTCTGGGTTGCATCGAAGATAGAACCATAGGTGCTTCCTACGATATCGGAAGATACGATTTCGTCTTCGTTGTAATCGAAGGATTCGGTCTTAGCTGCCTTCATAGCTGCATTGATTTCTTCCTTGGTTACTTTGCCCTTAACTACTGCTACTAAGATAGTGGTAGAACCGGTAGGGGTCGGTACACGCTGAGCAGAACCGATCAGCTTGCCGTTCAGTTCGGGAATTACAAGACCGATTGCCTTAGCAGCACCGGTAGAGTTGGGAACGATGTTGCAAGCGCCTGCACGGCTTCTTCTTAAATCACCCTTTCTCTGAGGTCCGTCAAGAATCATCTGGTCACCGGTATAAGCATGTACGGTGGTCATGATACCGCTCTGGATAGGAGCGAAATCGTTCAGAGCCTTAGCCATGGGAGCTAAGCAGTTTGTTGTACAGGAAGCTGCGGAGATAACGGTATCTTCGGGCTTCAGTGTGTTGTGGTTTACATTGTATACGATGGTAGGAAGATCATTTCCTGCGGGAGCAGAGATAACAACCTTACGAGCGCCTGCTGCGATATGAGCGCTTGCTTTTTCTTTGGAGGTGTAGAAACCGGTACATTCCAGAACTACGTCTACCTTTAATTCTCCCCAGGGAAGTTTGGAAGCGTCTGCTTCTTTGTAAATGGTAATGGTCTTGCCGTTTACAGTGATGTTGTCTTCACCTGCTACAACGGAATCAGCATATTTGTACTTACCCTGTGAAGAGTCATACTTCAACAGATGTGCAAGCATCTTAGGGCTTGTTAAATCGTTGATTGCTACTACTTCGTATCCTTCTGCATCAAACATCTGTCTGAATGCAAGACGACCAATACGGCCGAAACCATTAATTGCTACTCTTACTGACATTTTAGTTTCCTCCTAAATATCTTTCTTTATTGCAATCAATTTATGATTGTCAAAACTTTATCAACAAGGCTATTTTACCTAATTCCTGTCCATAATTCAAGATAAAAATGGAATTTTTTTATTTTTTCTGGTACAATACCTGTAAAAGTACAGGAGGGAATGAAATTTATGTCAATTTTAGCTGATCAGCATCTGCACTCTTCCTTTTCCGGAGACAGTACAGAGCCCATGGAAAACATAGCGGAAGCCGCTATCAAAAACGGCTTGTTCCATATTTCCTTTACGGAGCATATGGATATGGGCTATCCGGTTACGGAGGACACTCCCGAAGGAACCTTTCTTCTGAATGCGGATTCTTATATTTACGATTTTCTCAGAACACGTTTTAAATATGATGGCAGACTTAACGTCCGGCTCGGCGTGGAAATCGGGCTGGACCCCCGTTTTATCAAAGAGCTGAATACCTTTGCCGGCACGCACGAATACGATTTTATCATCGGTTCCACCCATCTTGCAAACGGCAGGGACCCCTACTATCCAGACTTTTTTGAAGGCCGCAGCGACGAAGAGGCGTTCCGCGAATATTTTCTGGCGGAGCTTGAAAATTTAAGGACATTTGATTTTTACGATGTTGCCGGACACCTGGACTACTGCGTCCGCTACGGCAAAGAAAAGGACCGCCATTATTCCTATGATAAATATAAGGATATTTTAGACGAAATGCTCTCCGTCCTTTTGGAAAAGGAAAAGGGGCTGGAACTTAACACCGGCAGCCTGCGGAACGGCACAAAGGATGTCAGCCCCTGCCGGGAACTGCTTGCCCGTTATCACGAACTGGGCGGCAGCCTTATCACTGTCGGCTCCGATGCCCACAAGGCCCATGATGTGGCGTCCGATTTTTCCCTTGCTTCGGAAATTTTAACGGACTGCGGTTTCAAATACTACTGCATCTATGAAAAGCACCAGCCGGTTTACATGAAATTGTAACTATCATTTTCTTTGTGCATCCGGAATATAATATGGAAAAAAGTAAGGGGTGTTCCCATGCTTTTTTGCAAAAACCGGACTTTTATCAAAGGCACTCTTATTCTCACGTTAACGGGACTTTTAAGCCGTGTCATCGGCTTCTTTTACCGTATTTATCTTTCTCGTCTGTTCGGCGAGGAAGGCATGGGCATTTACCAGCTTTTAAGCCCGGTACTTGCCCTTTCTTTTTCTCTGTGCGCCGCAGGCATCCAGACCGCCATTTCCAAATATGTGGCGGCAAGTGTGGCAAAAGGAAACCGCAAGGACAGCTACCGATATCTTTTTACCGGTTTGTTTCTGTCCCTGCTTCTCTCCGTTCCCTGTACGCTTCTTCTCCTTATGTTTTCGGATTTTGTCGCCGTACATTTCCTTTTAGAAGCAAGAACGGCTTCCATGCTGCGTATTATCGCCCTGTCCATCCCCGCCGGAGCCGTCCATTCCTGCATTAACGGTTATTATTACGGCATCAAGAAAACCATGCTTCCTTCTTCCACACAGTTAATGGAACAGTTTATGCGCTTTTTTTGTGTTCTGGCAGCGGATTTTCTTGCCCGCCGGTCTCATACGGTTCCTCATATCAACGCTGCTGTTGTGGGTCTTGTGGTGGGAGAATGCGCCGCCGTGCTGATTTCCCTGCTCGCCATCTATTTCCGTTTTTACCGGGAGGAAGCCGGCGGTAAATCCATTTACAAAGATACCGGGAAGCATGCTCTGCCGATGCCAAACGCAGGTGCTTTTGGTATCTCCCGTTTTCATGCCGTCAAAGACCTGCTGGTGCTGGCGTTTCCGCTTACCGTCAGCCGCATTGTAGTAAACCTTTTGCAGAGTGTGGAAGCGGTTGCCATTCCTTCCCGCCTCTGCCGGTACGGCTATGACTCCGTGACGGCGTTAAGTGTCTACGGAGTGCTTACCGGTATGGCTCTTCCGCTTTTGTTTTTCCCAAATGCACTGACGGGCTCCATGTCTCTTCTGCTTCTTCCCATGGTTTCGGAAGCCGATGCCAAAGGAAATACGGATTCGGTCAAAAATACCACCTTAAAAACCATTTACTCCTGCCTTCTTTTGGGCGCTGCCTGTACTTTGTTTTTCTTTTTGTTCGGGCCGTATTTGGGGCGCTTTCTTTTCCGCAGCGAGCTTGCCGGCCGCTACATACGTTCCTTAAGCCTGCTTTGTCCTTTTTTATACCTGTGCACCACATTATCCGGCATCCTGCACGGACTGGGAAAAGCCGTCAGTGTCTTTTTTGTCAATGTATTTTCTCTCTCCCTGCGGCTTTTGTTTGTATTCTTCCTGATACCCGCATTCGGCATCGACAGTTATATTTTGTCCATGGTTTTAAGCCAGCTTCTCAGCGCCGTTTTTTATCTGTTTCTTCTATATAAAAAATGGAAGTAAACGGAACTATTGATTTTTCTTAATATTCTCCCGCGTTTTCCTTGCATGATAACGACATTTAGTATATAATGCATTCGAAAAAAACACAAAGGAAGAGGTATTCGACATGTATGAATTTATCCGTAAATTACCAACCCCTGAGGAAATTAAAGAACAGTTTCCGGTATCTCCCGAGCTCATTGCCTTAAAGAAACAGCGCGATGCGGAAATCCGCGATGTCTTTACCGGAAAAAGCAATAAATTTCTCCTGATTATCGGTCCCTGCTCCGCAGACAACGAAACTGCAGTCTGTGACTATGTGACAAGGCTGGCAAAGGTAAACGAAAAAGTAAAAGACAAGCTGATTCTTATTCCCAGAATCTACACCAATAAACCCCGAACCACCGGTGAAGGCTACAAGGGCATCGTTTCCCAGCCCGACCCCGAAAAGAAGCCGGACTTCCTATCCGGTCTGATTGCCATGAGAAAAATGCAGATTCATGCCATGGAAGAAAGCGGTCTGACCGCAGCGGATGAAATGCTTTATCCGGAAAACTGGCCTTACGTTTCCGACCTGCTCTCCTATGTAGCTATCGGTGCACGTTCCGTAGAGGATCAGCAGCACAGACTTGCCTGCAGCGGTTTTGATGTTCCCGCCGGTATGAAAAACCCCACCAGCGGCGACCTTTCCGTTATGTTAAACTCCGTATATGCCGCACAGCATGCGCATTCTTTCATCTTCCGCGGCTACGAAGTAAAAACTTCCGGCAACGACCTGGCGCACACCGTTTTACGCGGTGCCACCAACAAGCACGGTCAGAACCTTCCCAACTATCACTACGAAGATTTAAATACGCTTCTTAGTCTGTATGGGGAAAGAGAACTGAAAAATCCTGCCTGCGTCATCGATACGAATCACTCCAACTCCAACAAGAAATTCGAGCAGCAGATTCGTATTGCAAAAGAGGTTATGCACTCCCGCAAGTTAAATGCGGACATTCACAGTCTGGTTAAGGGTCTGATGATTGAAAGCTACATTGAAGACGGCTGCCAGAAGGTGGGTGAAGGCGTTTACGGCAAATCCATTACCGACCCCTGCCTCGGCTGGACATCCACGGAAAAGCTGATTTATGAAATTGCTGATTATGAATAATTTTCGCATCCAAAAAGGGCTGCCGCAATATATGCGACAGCCCCTTTTCTATTATTTCCTTACCGGAATTTTCTTTCTGATATCCGCCAGTCTGTTTAATGCTTCATACAGCGTTTCGTCTTTCTTGGCAAAATGCAGGCGGATTAAATTGTTGACGGGTTCCTTAAAGAAGCTGGACCCGGGTACCGCGCCCACTCCCACATCTCTTGCCAGAACTTCACAGAATTCCAAATCCGATGCAAAACCGAATTCTCCGATATCGAGGAGAATATAATATGCGCCCTCCGGTACCGTGTGGGCAATGCCGATGTCATCCAGACCCTTTAAGAACAAATTGCGCTTACCCGTATATTTCTCCTGTAAATCCTTGTAATACTGCCCGCCGAATTTAAGTCCCGTAACCGCTGCTTCCTGCAAGGGCGCCGCTGCTCCCACAGTTAAGAAATCGTGAACCTTCTTTGCCACCTCGATAATTTCGGGCGGAGCAATGATATAGCCCAGACGCCAGCCGGTGATGGAATAGGTCTTAGACAGGGAGCTGCAGGAAATGGTTCTTTCCCACATCCCGGGCAGGGATGCAAAATAGATATGCCTGTTGGGCTCGTAAACAATGTGCTCGTAAACTTCATCCGTGATGACATAAGTATCGTATTTTTTTGCCAGCTCCGCAATGAAGTTAAGCTCTTCGAGCGTAAATACCTTGCCGCAGGGATTGGACGGATTGCAGAGAATAAGTGCCTTGGGATGCTGCTTAAAAGCAGCTTCCAGTTCATCCGGATTAAAACGGAAAGCAGGCGGATACAAGGGCACGTAAACAGGCTGTGCGCCGGAAAGAATGGTGTCTGCTCCGTAGTTTTCATAAAAAGGAGAGAAAATAACCACCTTGTCGCCGGGGTCCGTGACGGTCATCATGGCTGCCATCATGGCTTCCGTACTGCCGCAGGTCACCACAATTTCGCCGTTGGGGTCAATGGTTCTGCCCATGAGACGGGACTGTTTTGCCGCCAGCGCTTCCCGGAAATTCTGAGCTCCCCAGGTAATGGAATACTGGTGGTAGTCTTCGTGGGACACTTCCGCCAGTCTGTCGAGAATTTCCTTCGGCGGGTCAAAATCGGGAAATCCCTGTGATAAATTGACGGCTCCGTATTGCAGGGATACTCTCGTCATCCGCCGGATAACAGAGTCCGTAAAATCCTTGGTACGTTCTGATAATTTCTGCATGATAAACACTCCTATTTCTTTTCCAGTATGTAAGACTTTTTATCGTTCAAAATATGCTTCGGGTCGAGGGCATCCTTAATCCGGTTCATAACCTCCAGATTTTCTCCGGGTGTTTCCCGTAAAAAGTACCGGCGTTTGCTGATGCCGATGCCGTGTTCCCCGGAAGTAATGCCGCCTAATTCATATGCTTTATGGTATGCCTTATCCATATTGGCTTTCAGCTCTTTATGCCAGGTTTTCAAATCCCTGTCGCCGCGGACCACGCACAGATGCACGTTGCCGTCTCCCGCATGTCCGAAGCTTACCATCTGCATACCGCTTTCTTTATCCAGCTTGTTGATAAAGGAAATAAATTCCGCCGTTTTGTCTATGGGTACCACGATGTCCACCGGCTCCTGTTCGGAGAATGCCTCCACAGCCTTTACCAATGCGCCTCTGACCTTCCAGATGTCTGCCGCAGGCGGAATAACATTTGACGGGTTCTGTTCCACATCCGTCAGGGGCAAATACGCCAGTGCGCCGCCGTCCAGTGCGAGCTTGCGGATGCGTTCCGCATTCTCCCGTACCTCGGAAGCATGTCCGTCAAAGGTAAGTAAAATATAGGAACCTGCTTCCGGGTAAGGATATTTCACACCCAGGAAATCCTCTCCCAATTTTACCACTTTCCGCTCCATAAATTCAACCGCCGTCGGATTGGCGTTGGCTCTTAGTACCGAAAGAACACTCTGGATACCGGTTTTCAAATCCGGATAGGGTACAAGCACGCTCAGAGAAGTCTCCGGTTTGGGGATAAGCTTCAGAATGCATTTTGTAATCACTGCCAGTGTGCCTTCCGAACCGATATAGAGATTTTTTAAGGAAAGCCCGCTGGCATCCTTCACGTTTTTGCCGCCCGCGGTAAGAACACTGCCGTCCGCCGTCACTACTTCCAGACCTCTCACATAATCCCTTGTAACGCCGTATTTTACGGCACGCATGCCACCTGCGTTGGTGCTGATGTTGCCTCCGATGGAAGATGCCTTCTCCCCCGGGTCGGGAGGATAAAACAATCCCTTTTCTTCCACATATTTCTGCAAATCCTGTAAAAGCAGTCCCGGCTGTACGGTAATGGTCATGGTGCTTTCGTCCAGCTCCAGTATCTTGTCCATATGGGAAAAATCCAGAATAATGCCGCCGTCCACCGGTACCGTGGAGCCAACCAGATTGGTGCCCGCCCCTCTCGGTGTCACCGGTATGTCATGCTTATGCGCATATTTTAAGATTTTGCTGACTTCTTCCGTACTCTGCGGAAAAACAAGCGCCGCCGCTTCTCCCTTCAGCCTTCCCAGCGTATCGCTTAAATACTTCTCCGGGATGTCATGCGCTACGATTCGTTTTTTATCCGGAATAATCTCTTTTAATTTTTTCAGAAGCTTTTCCTTATCCATTCTTACACCTTCTTATCTTACGCAGGCTACTCTTTTACAGGCTGCTTTCGCCGACCGTCCTTTTGTAAGCTGACCTTTTACAGGGTCAGCGCCAGACGGTAATTTTCATCCATAGTCCTGCAGGATGCCGCAAACTGTTCCTGTTCTTTTTCGTTTAAGTCAAGTTCTATGATTTCCGCCACACCGTCTTTGTTTAAGCGGGCGGGAACGCTGGCATACACACCTTTTTGTCCGTATTTTCCGTTTAAGAGCACGGATACGGGAAGAATGCGGTTTTCGTCACCGAAAACAGCTCTTACCACTTCCGCAATGGAAGCGCCGATGCCAAACTCTGTGGAACCTTTTCCGCCCAAAATAATCCAGCCGCCGGCCTTACCTGCCGCAGCAAGTTCCTCTAAATTAAGTTTTCCGTAGGTATCCGGGTATTCTTCCATCAGTTTGAGCAGCGGTTTGCCGGCAATGGTAACGGTGGACCAGGGAACCATCTGGCTTTCACCGTGCTCGCCGAGTGCATAACCGTAAACGGATTTCTGGTCGATGCCGGTTTCCTGTGCCACTGCCCTGCGCAGTCTGGCTGAGTCAAGCGTGGTGCTGGTGGATAAAATTCTCTCCGGCGCCCAGTTCAGCACATGCTGCAGATAATGAGTTACCACATCCGCCGGATTGGAAATATTTAAGATAATGCCGGAGAAGCCGGAATTCCGGATGTTCTCGGCTACTTCCTTAATAATGGCAATGGTCTGGCGCAGGGTGTCCATACGGGTCTGTCCCTTGCTCATGTCGGGAAGCGGTCCTGCCGCTACAATCATCAGATCCGCATCCTTGGCATCGCTGTAATCTCCCGCCCTCACAATGGCTCTTTTCTGCAGATATACGGTTGAGTCGAAAATGTCCAGCGCCTGCGCTTCCGCCTTCTTTACATCTACATCAATATATACGATTTCTTCCGCAAGTCCCTGGGAAACCAGTGCGTAGCCTGCGTGGGAGCCCACATGTCCCGCTCCTATGATAATGATTTTTCTGTTCTGTAATGCCATGTTTATCCCTTCCTCTCTTTAGTGACGGTTCTTCTTTACGACGATGTTACCGATAACCTGAATGATGCTGACCAAAATAAACACCACGATAACGGTTACCCAGGTAACATCCGTCATGTTTCTGTCGTGACCATAACGGATAGCAAAATCACCCAAACCGCCGGAGCCGACCGCACCTGCCATGGCGGTAAGACCTACCAGGCTGATAGCGGTAATGGTGGTGCCCCTGGAAATGGCTGCCACGCTTTCCCTTAAGTACACACGGAAAATAATTTCCAAAGGACCGGAGCCCATGGACAGGGCTGCTTCAATGAGTCCCGGGTCCGTTTCCGCCAGTGCGCTTTCCACCTGTCTGGAGAAGAAAGGCACCGTACCCATAATCAGGGGAACAATGGCGCCGGGCACGTTAATGGCGGTGCCCATGATGGCTCTTGACAGAGGAATGACCCACGTCAGCAAAATGATAAACGGAATGGAACGGAAAAAGTTAATCAGCTTATCTAAAATCTGGTACAGCACCTTGTTCTGCAGGATGCCGCCCGGTTTTGTCACCACGATGATAATTCCTAATATGAGGCCCAGTACAAAGGCAATGCTGCCTGACCAGACCACCATTACGAGGGTGTCCTTGATTGCCGCCAGAAAATCCGGGAGCTTATTCATAACATTGGGAATGATTTTATTCAGCAGCTCTGCCATCTTTGATTACCTCCACTCCTACATTTTTTTCTTTCAGGTAGGTGAGCGCCTGCTCCACCTTGTCCTTATCGCCGCTGACTATGGCAACCGTACCGCCAATCGGCGCATTCTGCACGATTTCCACGTCCGCGAATATAATGTTCAGAATAATTCCGAACTTTTCCGTTACCACGGAGATAAGCGGTTCGGAAGCATTCTTTTCTATGTAAGAAAGTCTCACAATGAGTTCGCCAGGTTTCAGTGCCACAACGGGTGAGTCCGCCTCCACCAGTTCTTCAATCTTCTGCAGATTGGAAGTGGTCTTGATGAAATCTCTGGTGACTTTATTCTGTGGAGTAGCGAAAATGGAGAATACCTCGCCTTCCTCCACAACATTGCCGTGGTCCATAACCGCAACCCGGTTGCAGATTTCCTTTACCACGTCCATCTCATGGGTAATCACCACAATGGTGATGCCGAGGGTTTCGTTGACCTTCTGCAACAGCTTCAGGATGGATTTTGTGGTCTGGGGGTCCAGCGCGGAAGTTGCTTCGTCACAAAGTAAAATCTTCGGGTCGTTTGCCAGGGCTCTTGCAATCGCCACTCTCTGCTTCTGTCCGCCGGACAACTGGCTGGGATAAGCATTTTCCTTTTCCGAAATACCCACCAACTCCAACAGTTTGTGAACCTTATCGGCTATCTCCTGCTTGGAAAGTCCGCTTCCCTTTAAGGGATATGCCACATTGCCGAATATGGTCCGGGACGGCATCAGATTGAAGTGCTGGAAAATCATGCCGATTTTCTTTCTTGCCTTTCGTAATTCCTTTGCAGACAAAGCGGTTATTTCTTTATCATCCACGGTAACCGTTCCCGAGGTAGGTCTTTCCAGCAGATTGATGCATCTTACCAGAGTCGATTTGCCGGCGCCGGAAAATCCGATAATTCCGAAAATGTCGCCGTCATAAATGGTAAGGTTTACATCCTTTACCGCTTGAACTTCCTTCCCTCCGTCTATAAAAGTTTTGCTGATATTCTGTAATGTAATCACCTGCGTTCTCTCCTTTCGATGCCTTATCCTACCACACCCTTTTTCTTTGCGCTAATATCCGCTAAATATGGCGTGTAATAGTTTGAACCTATAGCTGCCTTGTCAAAAACGCTATAACCGCTTGCTGCAAATTGCCTTGACTACAGAATTTTGGTTTCTTATAATACACTTAACCTATTAACTTTGTAGGAAAATCAAGGTTTTTTAACCTCACCCAAATATAAAAGGAGATTTTTTATGATTCAGGAAAAGCGAGTGTGGGAACTTTTTTCAGAGCTGGTTTCCATTGACAATCCTTCTCTCAGAGAAGAAAAAATGTGTGAAAGAATAAAAAAATTTTTAGAAAATTTACAAATTCCCTATGAAGAAGATGATACCGGAAGCAAAATCGGCGGCACCACCGGCAATCTTTATGCGTATGTGGAAGGCGACAATTCCCTTCCTCCCCTTCTTTTTTCCGCCCATATGGACTCCGTCAGTCCCGCCGTGGGGAAAAAAGCCGTTTTACACGAAGACGGCACGATTACCTCCGACGGCAGCACCGTGCTCGGTGCCGATGACCTTTCCGGCGTCTGCGCCATTCTCGAAGCACTGACTTCCTTAAAAGAAGACGGAAAACCGCACCGCCCGCTGGAGCTGTTGTTTGATGTGGCGGAGGAAACCTACTGCGCCGGTATCCAGCAGTTTGATTTTTCCCGTTTGAAATCCAAAGAAGCCTATGTTTTTGATTTGACCGGTGATATCGGCGGGGCTGCCTATCAGGCGCCTGCCATTATTTCCTTTACAGCCGGTTTTACCGGCAAGGCAACCCATGCCGCTTTTTCTCCGGAAGATGGCATTCATGCCATCAAGGCCACCGCTCTCGCAGTAACTGCCATCCCCTGCGGACATGTGGGCGAAACCACCGTCAATGTCGGTACCATAAAGGGCGGCGAGGCCGATAATGTTGTGCCCGCTTTCTGTGAAATCACCGGAGAGGTCCGCGGCTTTGACAACGAGGTGGTATTTGCACAGCTTGACGCCATTCGCGGCATTGTGGAAAAAATCGCTTCTGACACCGGTACTGCTATAAACTTTTCCACCAATCCGCTCTGTCTTGCCTACCGTGTGGACCCGGAAAGTCCCGTAGCCGACCGTTTCAAGAAGGCTTGTACCTCTGTAGGGCTCAAGGACGGACTGCACATTACCTACGGTGGCAGTGACAACAACCACTTCTATCCCCACGGACTGAACGGTCTGGTGGTTGCTTCCGGTATGAACAACTGCCACGGCTGCGGAGAATACAGCAATCTTTCCGACCTGACCGCCGCCGCGAAACTGGCGCAGGCGCTGATGCTGAGCCGGGAGTAAGCTGTGCTGGATTTTAAAATACCTTCAGCAATCCCCCTACAATGCCGGGGCTTATGTAGCCTTCCAGCAGGCACCCTGCCGTAAGAGCGGCAAGCCCCGCCAGGTACTGCACCGCTTTTTTCCGGATTTCCCGGTTTCTGTCACCGGGGTATTCTTCCGTATAGTATAACGTCCTGCACAGTTCCCTACTCCACTCCAGGAACAGGATGGACACCGGCAGATAGATAAGTCCCTGGGGAAAAACGCCCGCCATAATCAGGAAAATTCCTTTGAGACCGTACTGCAGGACGGAAGCGGCGCACAGCATACCGAAAGAAATACCCATCCAGATACAGCAGGTGTAAGTTGCCACCATGCCGAGCCAGGTGGTGGACAGCACAATCAGTATCAGGAAAATGAGCAACCTCTCCCGCAGGACATAAAAAAAGAATGCCCTTTTGTCAATGGCAGCATATTTCAGTTCATATAACAGTTCCAGATTCAGAATTCCTCCCGATTTCACCAGCGTGTCTTTCAGGGAATTGCCTATCAGAATGCCGGCAATAAAGCTTGTCACAAGCAGGCACAGAATAAGCCGCAGCCTGTATTTTTCCAATAAAAAAGGCTTTTTCATAAACAATAGAATCTCGTTTTCTACTATTCTATGAAAAAGCCGTCCGGCTCATGCCGGTTTTATTTTGTTCCGTTATCTGCCCTTGCAAACCGGCACGGCATTCTGCCCAGCCGGAATGTTATTTCTGCAGATATTTGTGTGCGTAGGTCATAATGGCGCAGATGGTCTTGGAGTCCTGAATGGTGGTATCGTAAATCATATCCATCAGTTCATCCACCGTGTACGCCTCCACATTGATAAACTCATCCTCATCCAGGTGCTGGTGGGTCTTTATCAGGTTGTGCGCCACATAAATGTCTATTTTCTCATTACAGAACGCAACTGTGGTGCGGATGGAAATCAGAAAATCCACATCTTCGCTGCGATAACCGGTTTCCTCTTCCAGTTCCCTTGCCGCAGCCGTTTTCGTCGGTTCGTCCGCTCCGTTTAAGCCGCCTGCCGGAATTTCCAGCGTATAGCGGTCAAGTGCGTTGCGGTACTGGCGCACCATTAAAATTTTACCGTCCTCTCTCACGGGAACGATTGCTGCCGCTCCCTTATGTCCGATAAAATCCCATTTTACCACATTGCCGTTGGGAACCTGCACGGTATCCTTATAATAATCGATGATGCTGCCCTTATATACCAGGTCCCTGCTTAATCTCTTAAATTCCTCTGCCATACCTTCATCCCTTAATCCATCTGCTCTTCATGATGCCTTCCGCTGTCCGTCAGGCTGTCTGCTGTTCACTCATTACTCTTCCAGACGTCCGTTTTTCACGCATTATGCTTCCAGAAGCTTATTTACACTGACTAATTTCACACAGAGTACGAAAAGTTCGGTTGCCTGCTGCATTTCTTCGGGGGTGGGGAAGGAAGGGGCAATACGGATATTGCTGTCCTTGGGATCCTTTCCGTACGGGTAGGTTGCGCCGGCGCCGGTCAGTACCACGCCTGCTTCTTTGCATTTTGCCACAACTTCCTTGGCACAGCCTTCCATGGTGTTGAAGGAAATGAAGTAGCCGCCCTTCGGCTTAATCCATTCGCCGATGCCGAGACCGCTTAATTCCTCTTCCAGAGTGGAAATAACGGCTTCAAACTTAGGACGGAGAATGTCGGCTTCCTTCTTCATCTGGGCACGCAGGCCGTCGATGTCCTTAAAATATCTGACATGTCTTAACTGGTTAATCTTGTCGTATCCGATGGTCTGGATGGTCATGGTCTTTCTGATATCTGCCAGGTTCTTTTCGGAAGCAGCTATAGCTGCAATACCGGAACCGGAGAAGCTTACCTTGGAGGTGGAAGCAAATATATATACCATGTCAGGATTGCCTGCTTTTTCACATTCTGTCATGATATCCAGCAGTTCGTCCTTGTCATCCTCATACAAATCATGAATACCGTAAGCATTGTCCCAGAAAATACGGAAATCTTCCGCTGCGGGCTTTAAGGCTGCAAAACGCTTTACGGTTTCATCGGAATAGGTAATGCCCTGCGGGTTGGAATACTTCGGTACACACCAGATACCCTTTACGGCCGGGTCTTCGTTTACATATTTTTCTACCAAATCCATATCCGGGCCGGTCGGCGTCATGGGAATGTTAATCATTTCAATGCCGAAATGCTCGGTAACGGCAAAGTGTCTGTCGTAGCCGGGTACCGGACATAAGAATTTTACTTTATCAAGCTTGCACCAGGGGGTGCTTCCGCATACACCGTGGGTTACGGAACGGGAAACGGTGTTATACATAATGGTAAGGCTTGCATTGCCGCATACGATTACTTTTTCGGGAGCCACACCCATCATGGCGCCCATGAGAGCCTTGGCTTCGGGAATACCGTCCATTACACCGTAGTTTCTGCAATCTACGCCGGCTTCCGTTCTTAAATCGCTTTCTGCGTTCAATACATCCATAATCGGCATTGTCATATCAAGCTGTGCTGCGGAGGGTTTTCCTCTGGACATATCCAGTTTCAGACCCTTGCCCTTGGCATCCTCATATGCCTTTTCCAGTTCTGTTTTTAATGCCGCCAGTTCTTCCTTACTCATTTCCTTATAGGATTTCATGTTTCTCATTCCTCCTGTCAAAATTTCCCGTTTGTGCGAAATATGTCTGGATAATTGTATACAATACAATACGCTTTGTCTATTTTACAATACTCCACCCGTGTTGACAAGAATAAATTGCATTTCTGCGTAAAAAAAGTGCAGGTTACTCACCTGCACTTTTCAACTATTCAATTATTCATTATTTTGCGTAATCAATTACGCGGCTTTCACGGATTACATTGACTTTAATCTGTCCGGGATATTCCATTTCAGCTTCAATCTGCTTTGAAATGTCCCTTGCCAGCAATACCATGTCAGCGTCTGAAATCTGCTCAGGAACTACCATAACACGAACTTCCCTACCAGCCTGAATAGCAAAAGATTTGTCAACACCTTTGAAATTGTTTGTGATTTCTTCTAACTGTCTTAATCTGCTAGTGTAGGTTTCTAATGTTTCCCTTCTAGCGCCCGGTCTTGCAGCGGATATTGTATCAGCAGCTTGTACAATACATGCAATCAGGGATGTGGGTTCCACGTCTCCGTGGTGAGATTCTACTGCATTGATAACAACAGAATTCTCTTTGTACTTTCTACATAATTCAGCGCCAAGCTGAATATGGGAACCTTCCATTTCATGGTCCACTGCTTTACCGATATCATGCAGCAGGCCGGCACGTTTTGCAAGACGTACATCCAGTCCCATTTCAGCCGCCAGTAAACCGGAAAGCTGTGCTACTTCGATGGAATGCTTTAAGGCATTCTGACCGTAGCTGGTTCTGAACTTCATCTTACCAAGCAGTCTTACGAGTTCGGGATGGATGCCGTGTACACCTACTTCCAGTGTAGCGGCTTCGCCTTCTTCCTTAATCATAAGCTCTACTTCTTTCTGCGCCTTTTCTACCGTTTCTTCAATTCTGGCAGGATGGATACGTCCATCAACGATTAATTTCTCAAGGGCAATTCTGGCAACCTCACGACGAATCGGATCAAAACTTGACAGAATAACTGCCTCAGGGGTATCATCTATGATTAAATCTACTCCTGTCATCGTTTCAAGGGTACGGATGTTGCGTCCCTCTCTACCGATAATACGTCCCTTCATCTCATCATTGGGAAGCTGTACTACGGAAATTGTAGTTTCAGAAACATGGTCTGCTGCACATCTCTGAATGGCGTTTACTACATATTCCTTTGCTTTCTTGTCTGCTTCTTCTTTGGCCCGACTCTCCATATCCTTGATCATCACGGCCGTTTCATGTTTCACTTCATCTTCAACAATTTTCAATAAATACTCTTTTGCTTGTTCAGAGGTTAAACCGGAAATTCTTTCAAGTTCCTGTACGCGTTGTTCGTTTAATTTGGACACTTCCTCTTTCATCCTGTTCAAGGACTCTTCGCGCTGTGCCAAACTACTTTCCTTGCGCTCGATAGCATCTGCTTTCTTGTCGATGTTTTCTTCCTTCTGCTGAACCCTTCTCTCATAACGCTGTGCTTCCGCTCTGCGTTCCTTGATTTCCTTGTCCAGTTCATTCTTGGTACGAATGGACTCTTCCTTAATCTCAAGCAACGACTCACGTTTCTTGGTTTCCGCAGTTTTCAGTGCCTCATCGATAATCTCCCTTGCCTTGGCATCTGCATCGCCTAACTTTGCTTCCACATACTTTTTACGTCTGTCTACAGCAACCTTTGCAGTAACCGGAATGGAGATAAGAAGCGAAACCGCTACCGCTCCCAAAACATACAACCATGTCATGTACAGGAGCACCTCCTTATTAAGTTTTTATGTATGGCGGATAACTTAAAAATATCTGCCAAACATATCTTTTAAAAAGCATTTTACAACAGTTAAATTGTAAAGTAAAAAAGTATCTGTGTCAAGTGCAGTTGTATAATTTTTCGTACAAATTGAATAAATTATAGCGTTCAGCGAAACAATGCTCTGTAAATTTTTTCGCTTTCAAACCCTTTTCTGGCAAGAAAACCGTACATTCTCTGTAATTCTTTTCTATCCGCTTCTTCTTTGCAAAAATGCTTTTTCTGAAGCAGGGCTTCTATCTGGGCATCCTCATCCTGGGTGTTTCCTTCTTCCGTCCAAAGCTCGTAAGCCTTTTCAAAATCGTCCGGGCTTATCCCCCTCTGCTGCATGGTGCGGGCAATGCTTTTTTTGCTTTTGGAGTCACCGTGGTACACCAGGTAGTCCCTCACATACCGCACATCATCCACATAGTGGAAGGACTCCACATAGGAAAGCGCCTCCTCTATCAGCTCCTCCGGATAAAAGTTCTTTTTCAGCTTATCCGCAAGCTGTCTGCGGGTGTAATCCTTTTTCTGCAGCAAATTCATGCAGCGCATTTTTGCCCTCTTTGGCAGTAGCTCACCGGTAATCTCCCGGTAGGCTGCCTCCGTAAGCTCTTTTTCTTCTTTAATGCCGTATTTACGAAGTTCGCCTTTGTACAGGGCAAAGGCGAACTCTTCATCTACATATACTTTTACTTTAGAAGAGGACACCTCTTCTATCCGGGTCACTGTCATTTCTCTTTCTTGCTTTCTGCTTTCTCGTCAGGATTTGCCGCGCCTGCCTCTGCATGCAGACCGAAATGCTCCCTGACTTTGTTTTCGATTTCATCGCAGACTGCCGGGTTGTCGCGCAGATACTGCTTGGCATTCTCGCGTCCCTGTCCGATTTTGTTGCCTTCGTAGGCAAACCAGGCGCCGGATTTGTTGATAATGCCCACGTTGGATGCCAGGTCCACAATATCTCCCTCTTTGGAGATACCTTTGCCAAACATAATGTCAAACTCCGCTTCCTTAAACGGCGGTGCAATCTTGTTCTTTACGACTTTTACCCTGGTACGGTTGCCGATGACTTCGCCGCCCTGCTTCAGGGCTTCGATACGGCGCACATCCAGACGTACGGAGGAATAGAACTTCAGGGCACGTCCGCCGGTGGTCGTTTCCGGACTGCCGAACATGACACCGACTTTTTCACGCAACTGGTTGATAAATACCACCGTACAGTTGGATTTGCTGATAACGGCAGTCAGCTTACGGAGTGCCTGGGACATCAGTCTTGCCTGCAGGCCTACGTGGCTGTCGCCCATGTCGCCGTCGATTTCCGCTTTGGGAACCAGTGCCGCAACAGAGTCCACTACCACAATATCAATCGCACCGGAACGCACCATGGTCTCGGTAATCTCCAGTGCCTGCTCGCCGTTATCCGGCTGGGAAATGTATAAGTTGTCAATGTCCACGCCGATATTTTTCGCATACACCGGGTCAAGGGCATGCTCCGCATCGATAAAGCCCGCAATGCCGCCCCTTCTCTGGACTTCGGCAATCATATGCAGGGTAACGGTGGTCTTACCACTGGACTCCGGTCCGTAAATCTCTATAATACGTCCTTTAGGAATACCGCCCAGTCCCAGTGCAATGTCAAGGCTTAAGGAGCCTGTGGGAATGGTCTCTACATTCATCTGTGCGGAGGGGTCGCCGAGCTTCATCACGGCTCCCTTTCCGTACTGTTTTTCAATCTGCACAAGGGCAGCATCCAAAGCTTTTAATTTTTCATCTCTTTCCATAATCTGTCTCCTTCATGAAGAACAAATGTTCTGATGCAATCAGAATAAAACATCTGTTCGGTTTTGTCAATTCTTTTCTGCTTTTTTTTCGGATTTTATCCGTTTTTCAAAGCTCACTGCCCTTGAATGAAAAACTAAAACTCAACTGAAATATCGTCTGATTACACAAAATCGATTTTTGACCCTAAATTCGACTTATTTTGTGGTGCCT
>ERZ808240.27-NODE-27-length-183731-cov-10.247109_pt1 | contig 183731 bp, 206 predicted proteins | sample MGYA00521084_ERZ808240 | MGnify/ENA primary metagenome ERZ808240 (study PRJEB31516, sample SAMN03275571) | gut metagenome | biome: mammalia-associated habitat; material: feces | host: Papio cynocephalus | place: Kenya | collected 2012-08-06 ...
CAGTCCAGTGACTGAAAGTGTAACCATCCTTAGTAGGATTTGTAGGTGCAACAGTGACATTCGGATAAGTGTATGTTCTACTCGTAGCATAACCACTAGGAACGTTCTCATAGGTTATTTTATACTCATTTCCTTTCCACCAAGCATAAAGTATCTTGTTAGCTTTTAACTTTGTGCTGAAGTCATAAGCAGCGTAACTCGTGTTGCTTGTACTCCACCCAACGAAACTGTAGTAGTTTCTTGTAGGATCTTTGCTGTATTTCTCAACAGGATAATCGTTCAATACATTCAAATAAGCTTTGGTAGTACCGTCAGGGAACTTACCGCCATTTGCATCAAACGTTACTTCGATGTTAGACTTTACCCATACAGCATAGAGAGTTGTATTACCACGTATGTCACTGGCGAAATCGTATTCACTACCACCAACTGTCTTAGACCAATGGGAGAATACATAACCTCTCTTTGTCGGATTGATAGCCGGTTTTGTAGCCTGACTCCACCAATTAACGGTCTGACTCTCAACGCTAGTTCCTCCTTGAGAATCAAAAGTTACGGTACAAGGAACCGGATTCCAATCAGCATAAATCGTTTTGTCAGCATAAACTTGCTCTCCGTGATTATACGGAGTATTGCACGCAGAATCAGCGTACCATCCTTTGAACGTAAAACCTTCTCTTGTTTTATCAGTTATCTTGTCAGTAGCTGTATCTCCATAACCGAAATAAGAATGTCTTGTCTCTTTGTTCCATCTTCCTTTTGTATCTTTAGGCCACATCTCATAAGTATAGTCATAACTCCATACATAAGTACCAGGTAAAATAGAAGAACCTTCGGAATAATCAAAAAGGAAAGTTCTATCATTACTCAGGTCATCAACATGCGCCCAGCGATGGTTTTCATAATCAGCCATTGCTCTTTTCGGACCTTTAACACCAGCAGTTGTTATTTTACGCAAATTAGTACAGCCATAAAACCATTCAGCAGTATTATCACCTATGTAATTTAACCATTTACTAGTATCTATTTCAGTGAAAGCAACACAACCCTTAAATATCTGATGAGGTGAGGAAGTGTTGATTTTTATACTATCCAAATCGCTAATATCGGTTAAATTTTTACAATCCTGAAAACAACTAGTCATATCAATTTCATTTTGGTTGATACTATTAGGGGCAACAACAGAAGTAATGCCCGAACCAGACATAAAATAGGATAAATATTTGGCATTGGTCATGTTCCAATTTGAAATATCTATTTTTGCTATACTAGAACAATTTTGGAAACAATTAATAAAATGTGTCACCTTAGAAACATTTAGTCTGTTAACATTCAAAGAAGTTAAACTTTCACAATTCATAAACGTCTTTTGCATTTCCGTAACGTTTGAAGAATTAAATGAAGCTAAATCAAGTGTTTTAACAGATTTACAATAAGCAAAAACACCATTTAGTTTAGAAACTTTTGTAGTAAACTTAGAAACATCCAAAGTACCTAAGCTGTTACAATTATAGAACATGTAGTCAATTGTATTACAACTAGCTAAAGTCCAACTTGAAGTGTCTAATGTTTCCAAAGAATAACAGTCTCTAAACATATTAAAGGCTCTGGTAACTTTAGATAAATTACCCCAATTGGCAGTTGATATTTCTCTTATTTTATAGGCACCGTTAAACATATTATCAGCGTCAGTACAACCAGACAAATTAAAACCACTAGTATCGACTGACTTTAAAGAATTACAATTGTAAAACATAACTATGGTACGTTGAACTTTATCAGTAAAGGTCCAATGACCAATTATTTCTTCGAGAGAATTACAATTATAAAATATACCATACACAGAGTTGCAATTCGTAAGAGTCCAACCATCAAGATTAATCTTTTTAATTGCATTACACTCTTCGAAGAGATAATGAACACCAACTGTTTTTGATACATTCCAACTACTCAAGTCCACTTCTTCCAAAGATTTACAATTCTTGAATAAGCCAAACATATTAGTAGCTTGACTTAAATCAAATAACGAAGCATCAAAATAAGTCATATTTGTTAAATCGGCAAAATATTCAACCATTGTGTTTCTGAGTTGAATTTTGGAAGAATCGTTGGTAAAACAAATTTCTTTAACCAACGATAGGTTAATTACTTGAGAGAGATTACCAGTTTCACTTGATTTAGAGACGTATGCTCCTGTCTTTCCGTGAAACCATAACGTTCCAGTGCTGTCATCAAAATAATAGTACGCATTGGAACCACCTGGTAAAAGTTTGAACTTAGAAGAATTACTACCATAATCCAAACTAACCAGAGCATAATGACTGAAATGGTCCGTAGTGAAACTGATATTACCGACGTCTCGTTTTACTGGAAGAAAATTATCTCCATGTTTAACATAACTATCACAATCAGTAATGGTCATCTCGACTTCTTTACCATAATCACATGGCTGCCATTCATCACCATCACTATTCTCGATTCTGATGTCATAAGTACTATCATCAATCTTGTCAACTTTCAAATCATAGCCTCTGGGAATGTCACCTTTAGCTATAAAAATATGATTATCAACACTTGTATAGATAATTCTTCTATTTGACAAAATCAAGAATACAATTAATGAAATCGTCACTAGTAATATTGCGATTAATACTTTTCTAAATTTTTTCATTCTCATCCCTTCTCTTTTTATAAAATGGGGTTGAGTGAAACCCAACCACTGTGAATATTTACTCAGACTTTTCAATATTCTTTTTAATATTGTGTCTTTTTACTTTCTTATAAGTTACATATGAAACTATGATTATTAATAACAAAATTATGAATATCAGGAAGCTAGGGTGGTTTTTAAAGATATTAAGCATGGTTCTTAAAAGTTCTTTAATCTTCAAGATTGCTTTTTGTGCAAAATTCTTTTCACTCATTACTTCATCAGTTGTTTCATTATATTCATCATAAACACTAGTATCCTTGTCATTTGTTCCTGAGCCGTCTCCATTGTTCCCATTGTTGTTTAAATTACTGCCATTGAAAGTTCCAAACCAATCATCAGAATTCCCATTGTTTCTAGAATTCTTGTCGTTAGTCTTACCACTTTCTTTTCCTCCATCCTTAGTTTTGCTTGTAGGTGTAGGAGTAGGTGTAATTGTAGGTTTAGGCGTCGGTGTAACTTTAGGAAGTGTATCAACTGTCTCTTCAGTCTTATCATCTTTATCGCCGTTAGAGCCATCGCCATCTTCACCGTTATTTCTGTTCGGTTCAGGAGGATATCCAACTACACAACCTCTGGTAGAATAACTAAATCCAGTTTCGTTGTCGACAACTTTTATGAAATTGTTTCCGAGACTAATCGAAATTGCTTCATCATCAGCTACAAGAACATCATTAAAATCATAACTTCTTAACTGACTAAGTGACTTTGTAACATCACTTTCATCATATAACACGGAGTCATAAAGACTGAATTCTGTGATCTTATCATCAGAATTCAAGGTTACTCCGTTTTGAATATTTCCATCAACCTTAGCAGAATAGGTGTATTTTACAACAACGTCAGTGGATTTAAGCCTTGAATTAACTGGCATTCTGCTAGGATTAACAATTACAATACCATCAGCTTTCGCACCATAGACATTTAATTCTGCTGTAAAAGTCGTCAATAAATCATTGACGGTTACTTCAAATTTGTTATCTCCTTCCATAATCACGTTTAGAATCGAAATACTTCCGCCGACTCTGTCAACGGTGAATTTGTCAGTTTTCTTAGCAGGAACTTTTGTATCTTTTGTTCCATTGTCATACTCTATAGTCTCACTGTAATAAACTTCTATCTTATCAGTTTCAAGAGTACTGCCAACATGCTGACTTTCATATGGATAGACAACAGTTATACCGTCAGGATAACGATTTTTTTCAACTTTCTCAACGCCCATAATTACAGTGTCGGAGTTTGTGAGAGTCTTCCCATCTTCAGAATAAGTAACTGTGATTACATTTTCGCCGACTTTAATAACATCAGGGGTAATTGTGAATTCGTCAGAACTCAAAACATACTCCTTGATCTCAGTCGTATTGTTATCATAAACTAATCTACATTTGACAGTTACTTTAAAATCATCCTTATTAAGAGAAAGTTCTTCCTTTATCTCACTAGGTCCATTGTAAACGACATCCATACTCTGGATTATTCCAAAATGACCAGGTAAATCATTAGAAGGGTCTCCGTCAATAGGCCAATTACCAGGATCTGTATCATTAGGGTCTTTTACCAGTTCCTTGGCTTTACCAGGAACAACGACGTTCTTCTCGATAGTCTTCCCATCTTCACTGTACACAACCGTTATGATATTGTTGCCAGCTTTTAATGGATAGTTTAACTTTATATTCCAATTATCATTATCAAGCTTAATATAATCAGTGTCAGTCATTTCATTAGAATAAGTATTTCTATCCAAACCACTAATATCATATTTTGTGATATAAACACCTTCGACAGTAATATCTTCTTTGTTAACCAATAAACCTTCAGGTATAGGATCTCCTTTGTAAGTTGCTCTTAAGTCATTCAGTGAACCTAAATATCCATCATTACCATTGTCGCCATCTTCAGTATTTACAACACCTTTCTTTACTCCATCAATTGTAACTCCTTCGGTTTTCCCACACTGTACTGTCCATGTATTTATAGGACTATCACCACAAGTCCAGTAATCATATTCTTTGTAATGGTCTCCCATTCCCCAACCAGGACCAGAAATTTCAACATGTTGTTCAGCGGTAGCACCACAACCAGTGCACTTAAAACGTTGAGTATTACCAACGTTCATTACACAATCCCAATGTCCACAAAGCTTTTTTCCTTTCTCGTGAGCACAACTACTAGAAGCTTGATTATGTGTATGACGAGCTCCAGCATAACACCCACTAGGATTGCTTGTATCATAGATTGTATTACTAGAAGCTGTACCATTACTAATATGATGAACATGATATACCGCTTTGTTTTGTACCAATACCTCAAAATTATCCGTTACTGTTTTATTGTCTTCAGAGTATTTAATTGTTATAGTGTTCTTACCAAGTACGAGCTTGTTATAAGTAACAACGCAATCTGAAATAGGGATATTATACTCTTTTACTTTATAGACCCCATTACTATTCAAAACTCTGAATTTACCAGTTACTTTAATATTGGCTTTGTTCAAATTATAACCGGCGGCTAAATCAGTGGCAGTTTGGTCACCAATATATTCTGCTGTGATACTAATTAAAACACCTTTATGACCGGATACGGTACCGTCATCAACGTCATCGGGGTCAGCGACTTCACTAGAAGGAGAATCAACAAATTTCACACCATCATTTCCAACGGGAATTTCTACCTCATATTTAACATTGTCGTCGTATTTAAACAACGTATGAGGAACGGTTATAGACTCAGTGTATCCATGAGGCATGATTAACGTCTTAATTGTCATTCCACACAACAAATCACTCGAAGAACAACCATCAGGAATAGTTATACCATCAAAGTCAATGGATGTTAAAGAAGTGTCACCTTTAAACATCTTGCCACAATCAGACACTTTACTCAAGTCAAAAGCGTTACTGTTGAAATTTACCAAATTAATGAGGTTATTATAACCACCAAATAAACCTTCGACACTATTAGCAGTGGGTTTAAATCCATTGTTAGAGATTATTAAAGTGGTGACTCCATCTTTCAAAGCTTGATCGATTTCTCCAACTTTAGTAGAATCAACCTCTCCTTTGCCGTCATAAATCACAACTCCATCATCAAAGAAGAATACATTTCCCCCAATATTAATCACATCGGTAGCGTCTTCTTTAAGATAAGCCTTGCCATTGTAGGTATAAAGGCTACCTGTTACTTGGTTGGTTAAATAAACACTTCTTTCATTAACATGAATCGCATCATAAGAAGTACCATTATCATCGTATAAAGTCGTAGGTAAAACTATCTCAACAGCAGAATTCTTAATTGTGTCGAGTTCTTCAATGGCATCACAACCAGTTAAGAAACCTTCAACATTGATTAACTTAATTCCAATCCAACTTGACAAATCAAGTGTTCTGACATCACATCCATTAAACATGTTACTGATATTCTCAGTATAGTGAATTTTAGAACCTGTTGTGTTAACATTCTTTAAACTAGAGCAGCCTTCAAATACAGAAGAAGCATCAGTCACAGTCTTCATGTTCCAACCGGAAATATCTACGGTACGAAGATTCTTACATCCTTTGAAAATACCAGAAATTGTTGTAGTAGAGACAAAATCCCAATTCCTACCAACAAAATTACTTAAATTACTACCAACAGCAAAGTTTGTGAAATCAGAAACATTCTTAACATCCCAACTACTTAAATCACCAATTGCGTTTATAGTTGAATTCTGAACAAAACCGCTAAGATTAGTACAATTACTCAAGTCCCAAGAACTCAAATTAATGTTAGAGATATTTGTGTTCTTAAACATGTTAGCCATGTTCTTGATATTTCTTGTATTCAGGGAATTGATTATGGTCAAGTCAGTAGTTCCGTTTCCACTGTCTTCAAACATTGATACGCTAGAGGTAATTCCATCAAAGTTAATGTTTCCACTAATTGTCTGAAGATTGGTTAAACCTTTAAATAAATAATCAGCTCTGCCACTAATAGTACATCCTTCGTCAGAACCAACAATTCTCGTAATTTTACATTTTGAATTGTCGAAATAAGAGAATGGTTGAAGTCTCTTTGTTTGGGAAGCACGGTATTCAGCCTCACTTGTAGCTACACCATTAAATCCGATGTCTCCAGTGCCATCTAAGATCATAGTACCATCTTTAAAGATGTAAGCCATGATGGACCTGTTAAAATTTTCGCTTAAATCCAAACTAGCGAAAGCACCAGAAGTATTGTATACATTTTCGCCATCAGTGTATAAAACTTTGTCGTATTTCTCATAGTGTAAAGTTTCACCAACGAGTCCAGAATCTACAGCAATTGCGTTATAAGGAATGTTGTAAATCCAAGTGTACATTTCACAAGGCAAGGTAATCTCAACATTGTTTTCTCCAACTACCAGTTCCTTTAAATTAACCATAGAAGAGATAATTGTGTCACCGCCAGCTGTAAGGCTGCTGATACCAATGTCTCTTAGATCAAAAGTTTCAAAAGGAACGTTATCAAAGCAATGAGCTGCACTTGCAGGAGCAAAGTTAAGGTTAGCGAAATCTACATATTTGAGGTTATTCATCCCAGCGAATAAGTAATCAGCACCATTAACTTTAATTGGTATGCCATCAGCAACAACTCTTACGTTCTTGACGTCAGATAAGTTTATTTCTAAAGCTAATGGATTCTCTGTGCTTGTGAGATTTACGTTAATCTCAGACGCACCATCCTCATCAACACCAGCAAACCACAAATCTCCATTTTCGTCAAGATAATATTTTAAACCATCAACCCCAGGATAATCACTGAATTTGTCCTTAGAATCTTCATAGTTCATCGACACAATCGCATAAACCGAAAAATGGTTGGTCTCAAATGTTAAAGTATTCTTTTCATGGGTAACTTCAACATTTTGTTCTCCCTCATCACTAATATGCTTTATGTACGAAGGACCAGAAATATTGTCGATTGACACAGTTAAAGTCTTCCCATAATCAACAGGTTGCCATTCAGTACCATTAGAGTCTTTTAGCGTAATATCATAATTGTTATTACCTAAATCAGATACGTACAAATCAACGTCTTTTGGTATTTCTCCCTCCACTCTAAAATTGTGGTCATTGACTTCAGTTTGCAACGCCACATTTTTTGGTATTAAAATTACCCCTCCTATTAAACATATAATCGAAATTAAAACTGCAATTAGTATGTTTCTTGTTTTAGATTTTTGCATAACAAATCGCCTCACTTCAAATATGAATGTTTTTTATATATATTTCACTAAAATAAATAAGGGGACCAGAAGGCCCCCTTGTGGTTAATTACTCTTCTTTGTCATCTCTTCAAGTTCCTTACGATATTCAACTTCTTCTTCCGTCATACCGATCTGAATCTTGTTCTTACCATTGTCAGTCAAAGCATCAATCTTATCTCTGACGAGTTTTCTAAGTTTTTCAAATGCTTCCGGATTGTCAGTTAAGTAATCAACGACTTTTGTTTCGCCGTTGATGGGCTTCAAATCTTCAAACAAGGGGGTACCTGCGTCGGGGTCCTCGAGAAGCGTGTAATAGGCGCCGCCCTGCTTGATAAAACCGTAAGTAATTGAAAGACCAATCAGCTCCCGAACCAAATCCAAACCTTTTCCGAACGTAATAACAATCTCACCCTTACGGTACGGAGGTGCCACCTTGTTCTTCAGGCTCTTGATTTCATAGACATTCGAGACAATCTCTCCGTCCTTCTTTTTAATCTGGCGAACTCTCTTTGTTTCGAGAATCTGCTGGAAATAGAAATCCTTAGACGGACCTCCAGGGGCGTACTTGTTCGTGTTACCCATTACGGTACCGGAACCGCCGGCGAAACCGCTTGGAGAAACTGCATCCTTATACTGGTTGATGAAGATTACGTGTGTATCATACTGGTTACTCAATCTGTTAATTCTTACGACAGCCTGAGTAGTCAATCTTGCAAAACTTGCAATCTGTACAGCATCGCCAATTTCTTTCTCAGTGTATTCAGGGGGTACTAAAGCTGCAATACTGTCAACAATTACAAGGTCTAAGACACCGGTCTTAATCATTGTTTCGATGATATCATAAGCAGTAGTACTGCTTTCAGGTTGGAGAAGATAAACCTTTTCCATGTTCACGCCGAGAGCAGCAGCATAACTAGGGTCAACAGCGTATTCAGCATCTACATATAAAATATTCGCGTCAGGTTCTCTTTCCTGCAACTGAGCAATTGTTGTAAATGCAAGAGTTGTCTTACCCGTCGAAGGATAACCAACAATCTCAGAAATCCTGGCAAAACCCTTACCAAGTACATAATCGGCAGAAATTGAACCAGTAGTTATTGTCTTAATGTCGACATCCTTACCAATGTCAGAATACTTGCCGATAACGCTAGCAGGATATTTTGTCTTGATCATTTTTAAACAATTGTCCATAATCTCTTTTCTGTTTACAGTAGCCATTTGAAAATCTCCTTTACTTAAAAAGTTTCAATCATCCCTATTATTAATCTAATTATTAGAGATGTACAAATCGGTAATTATCTTGTTTTGAATGGGGTTGGGACTCCACCATGTTGCTTTAAGAATCGCAGCTGTTTCCATCTCAACTCTTAATCTTGTTTCTTTGTCATTGCTATAACATATCACACCAAATTTAATTTTCTTGTTTCTAGGTAAAGATTTGTAAATTTGTTGAGTTTTGTATCGAGTGTAAACTTTTCTTTTGAAACTCTTGTAGATGTTCTTCCTCACATCGCGTTTGGCAACAGTGAGATATTGGTAGTAATCGACCATCTCTTGGCATACACTAGAAGTCTCACAAACATCATAACAGACGATTTTTCCGTCGACTTCGTTAAAAAGACACCAAACGGCACCAGAAGATTTGAGGTATTTCACGCCTCTTCTTCCAATGCCATCATAATGTTCGATTTTATCAAGGATTACATTTTTGTTATATGATTTCTTGAGGTCAATTTCTACGACGTCTAAGAAATCTATTTTCTTTGGTTTGATTTTGTTGTAGAAACTGATTCTCGCCTGATTGTTCATTGCGGCACCTCTTTAAAGTTGTAGAATTGTAGAAGTGTAATAACTGTAATCACCGTTGGTAATGCTAGACCAATCAGATTCCCCGTGATACTTTGATATTGCATAAGCCCAAGCTTTTGTCTCATCAAATCCTTCCGAAGCGTATTTGTCATAAAGTTCTCTTAGATAATTACATCCAGTGTCGATGTTCGCCTCCGGCTCAGATATATCACTCCATCCGAGATTACTAGCTCTTGATGAATGAATATTTTTGTTTATCTGCATCAGTCCAACATACTGGTCTCTTGTTACATTTTTGTATCTAGTTTCATTGTATATGAGATTAGATAATATGTAATAAGGAATGTCGTATTTGTCAGAATATTCCTTCATCAAATCATAAAGCTCGGAGTACTTGTCAATTATCAAGTATCTATCCGAAGCATCAGCTATGATTTCTTTATCAGTGGGTTCAATTGTGGTTACAGCATAAGATTGTGCATTAGCTTTTATTGTCGGAGTAAAAACTAATGCAACAGCCAATGCTCCAACAATAAAAAAGTTATTTTTATTCATTAAATTCACTCCTTAATTTTTTAATATACTCTTGAGTTTTGGTGTCAAGATTCTTTTTGAAGTATTCATCTAATGAGATAAAAATATCTTCTTCATTCTCGTCGCTGGAAATTCTGTTTGTAACGTCGCGATCGAAAATTATTTTAAAATCTAAACAGTTGTTGAAACACCAATTAAATCTCTCTGGGTTAATATCTTCGGGATTACCTTTGAAGTATATCGAAGCGATACTCATCTCATTGAGACTCTCAAGAATGTTACTTATGTTACCTTTATATACCCCTGTCACATAATTTATGTTATACTGGTCGTCAAAAGTCTTGATTTCAGCTACACCATTACCGGTATCATATTCAGTGTATCCAGTCTTGGTGTTTGACTTAACGTTAATGACAGAACCGTTACTGAATATTTTACCGTTGTTGTATCTCTGGTGAATATGTCCTTTGAATACTACATCGAATTTCCTAATCACAGAATCAGGGATAGTGGAATTGGGATATTTTTCATCAACTTCATCTTCTGTAGTACCATGACAAACAAGAATATTTTTGTATCCTTTGCAGCTCTTAACAAATGTGTCTTCATCGTAAGAATTGAAAGACATGAGACAAAATCTTAAACCTTCATCTTCAATTTCCACATCAGCGATTCCATCGGTTATAATAACTGGTGGGAGTTCTTCTTTTGTCTTAACAATCCAATTCCTATCAGTGTTGTAAACATTCTTGATTATTTTGAAGAGCCCAAGCTTTCTCTTATTCTCAACGTCGTAAAAATAATCATGATTACCCGCAATAATCATAAAATTGATATTTTTGGTAACGTGGAAGTGATTTAGCATCTCTATGAGTACATTAACTGTTTCATAGTTTCTGAAGGAATTCACGATTGCCAAATCAAATAAATCACCGGCAATTGTAACAATGGAATTATCTTCAACTTGTTCAAGGAACAACCTAAGGCGGCTGATGTTAATATCGTCCAACTTGCTTAAACTTCTCCTTGTAGCCAAATGTACATCACTTAAATTATAAATTTTCATTTACTCGGCTCCTTTACTCATTATTAATAATAGAAAAACCCCCAAACAAAGTTGAAGGCTTTATATTCACTTAGTTTGATGTATTAGCAGCTGTACTGGAATAACCTGTTCTCTTTCTCGAAGAGCTCCATCAACTTCTTGTATGTTTCCTCCTCGAAAGAATAGTAAGTAATGTAGCAGCCGTCTTCTGTTACACCGGCATTAGGTAATCCTTCAGATAAGAATCTCTCAGTTGCCATTACGCAATTATCATGGTCACAGATATTTCGATAAATCTTTTCAATTCCTTCTTTGTCAAAGAATGGCACAAGAAACTTGTCTTCAAAGTATTCTTTTACTACTTTCAACTTAGCCGGAAGCTTATCAATCTTGGAAACTTCTAAAATCAAAGAACCTAAAATTTCCTCATTGACGCCCTCAGGCTTCTCACACTCAAGATACTTTTCTTTGACTCTAACTAAAATCTTTCCCCATAACACCTCTCCTTTTCAACTAACAATTTTCTTGTTCCCTATTATCAAACAAATCATTGACCTGCTTCGGAGCGATTTTTGCATTAATAAAAGTTATTACAAATTGAAGTAATATCAAAGGAAGGAAAATCATGAAAACTATAAAATTAACTTCAATGATTTTGTTGATGGCTAAGAAAAAGAAAACAAACAAAATAATGAATTCGGTAAACACCAATCTAACTAGAATCCTACTCACGAGATTTGCTTTTACTTCATAATGTTTATTAACAACTTTTCCTTTGAAATAATAATTTTCACTCCCAGGGCTCAATTTATAACCAGTAACAGAATTATAATCTCCACTTGCAGTGACACCTTTCAGTTCAACATCGACAAACTTCCCATTAGTGTCTCTGACTTCATTAGGATCAGTAATTCTACTCATATTATCCCTTTCCAAGGTATTTACCTTTTAATATGGATTGACACATACGTCATAAAATAAAAATAGACGATTAAGAATAGAGGTGTTGATGTCTGTTCTTAATACATCTACTTTTATTTTATTTACTCATCGTGTTTAACCAGCGCTAGAGTTTGGTGCAACGATAATCTTAATCTTATCAACAATTTTCTCACCGTTGTTACGAGATACTTCATTGAGGATTCCATCAAGACTACCTAAATTAATCTTCCGGCCAGAAAATTTAGTCCTCTTAGGTGATATCCTGGTCTTAAGGAAAGTTAACATTGAATTGTAAGCTACCTTCTCCTCGAAAATAGAATCCAAAAGTTCATCCCTTCTTCTAAAAGGAATGTCAATAACATTTGAATTCATATTAACAGTCATAATTTTTTCATTGTTGTTGTAAATGTCAAAAATTCTTCTGTCGTTTGTTTTCATATTTCCACTCCTTTTTTGATATTTTTATAAATTTGGATTGTTAATCCATAGAATATCTTCATATTCGTTCAAACGTTCGAGCATGATGGATTTAGCTCTGTCAACCCATCTCTTATCATAGAACGCGTTGTTGTAATTGTTTATTGTCTCCTCAAATTTCTTTTTGTTAATTTGGAGAATGTCTCTTTTTGTCTTAATCCTGCTTGTGATTAACTCGAAATAATCGTCCATTGGAGACAGGCCAAATGTAGTAGGAGATTCCTCTTCCTCCCTATCCCAAAAGTTAATCTCGTCACAATCATCGAATATCGAATCAGACATCAAAGCCTCTCCATTGTCAAAAACAGGACTGAATCTCCAACCATCGCTACCGTGTATTAAGTTTACATTACCAAGATGTCTATCACCATTGAGAACTAATATGTCAAAAGATATAGTCTTAAGTAAATCACTGCTACAGTCATAACCTGTTTTATCCTTGACTTCATTAACGAGTGAATCAAAATAAGGATCAATGTTATTCGTTTCTCTAGTTTCTATCTTCTCATATAAACCTTGAGATAGAATATGCTCAACAGGAACCATTGATTCACCATCTTTTAGAATGTTTCTAGAGTAACAACCAACATACTCAGAACCGTTCAGATTGATTTTACATGATTTATAGGGAATAAAAGAAAGGTTGCTGCATTCAAGTAACTTGGTACACATCTCCTCCGACAAACCATTCCTTTGAGTCTTGTTTAAATCACTTGAATTCTTGAGGTCAAGTTTTATGAATTTTCCATCTTGGTAAAATTTTGTCTGAATTCCATCGAGCATGTTAACAGTTGATTTCGTACTAGTATTATTGTGTATGATAACATAATCATTACTCTTGATTTCGTTACTTTTAATTCTTGTAAGGAAGTCTTCGGCTGATTCGACAAGGTTTTGATGTGAGACATGGTTACATTTGCCTTTTCCTACATTCTCGGGAGTAGCAGTACAATATGTTAATTTCCCATCAACAGTTAAAGCCAAACGTCTCATATTCTATCCTTTCTTGGTATCCTTATCATCAAGAATACCTCTTAATAAACATTTTTTAGTAAAAACTGCTATACGTACATAAGAGTTCTCGTCATTGATAAGTTTATCAAGACCGTAAGATTGATCAGGAACAGCCACTCGAACTCGACAGTTATTATCATCAATAAGTTTATTTAAATCATATCCTTGATTGTCGACGGCTACACGAACAAGAGGGTTTTCATCATTGATGAGTTTACCCAATTCATAACCCTGTTCGGCAACGGCAGCACGAACATATAAATTTTCATCATCTACTAGCCTATTGAGACCATAACCCTGCTTAGCAACAGTCATTCTAATACTAGCATCGCTATCTTCAACGAATATGTTTAAATTTTCGTGATTGTTAATCATCCTTAATTTATCTGATTCATCCAGATTCAAGATGTCCTCTTTACGATTTTCAGCAGTATAAGCTATTAAGCTCTTAGCAATCCTTTTTACGAAATCTTCACCAGATTCTCATTCTATTTGGTGATCTACATGATCACAATCATCAGAAGCATTACAGTAAGTTATTCTTCCATCAGTCGTCAACGCCAATATCATCATATTTTCTAATTCCTTTTCTACATTTATCATCAAGAACACTAATTCCAACTTAGCCATAAGTTATATAACCTTTTATTCGCAATTAATATTTTTGGGAAAAATCAAAACAATTTCTCCCAAAATATTTAATTTACTCGAATCTGCAGTAATTCTCGACTAAAGAATGCAAACATCTTTAATATTTTCTACGAGAATAAAGTGTAAATCTTATACCTCTTTAAAGTTAAGAGTTTAATACTTACTAATAGACAACTTTAATCTTTTCTTCAAAGATATTAAAATCATCAGGAACCTTTTCAAAATCGATAACGAGATCATCGTCAACGACTTTAAAACTTGTAGGACTTGGAAGCCAACAATTTCCCTCCCAATATAATAAGACTACATCACACCAGTTTATTCTGTAATCTATTTCATTACTACGAAAGCCTTCATCATCATTTTTGTAGTAATCCACAGAACTTCTAGAATATTTGCACAAATACCACCCATTCTCATTAGGTGTTTTAATGTCTTTCTTTAAAATAGTTTTCATCAAATACTCCTCCATAAAAATATAATAGAGAGATTGTAGTTCTTCTCCCCCTATTATTAATTTTGTTATTCCTATGAATTTTTTGATTTCTATTCGCGCAATTATATTCAAAATACAAGTTTACGTTTTTATCAGTTATGAATTTAAGACCAACTAATTTATAACTTATTTTACTCTTAAAATTTTATCTTAGCACCGCGCTCATAGACTCTTTTATGATTCTCATCAAATCCAACCAAATTTCCAATGTAAAAAACTTTCCCCTCAGTGTATTTAGGATTTGTTACCATGAATCTATCCAGAATTTCTTTGGTTAATTCTCTCCGAAGATTGCTTTCAAACTCAATAATTACAGTTTTATCATCTAGATATTTGTAATCAATACTTCTATTACAGTCACTGTAATAGTGGTCTTTTACGAGAAGCTTAAGACTACTCAATAACGCGCACATTTCTTCATATTCTTTTAGTTGAGCTTTATCTAAATCATTTTTGTCAATCTTCTTAAAGTAATAGTAATAATAATTATCCAAGTCAGAAATAGTTTTATTCAGCTTCTTAATGATTTTCTTAAAACTTAAATCTTTCATACAACTCGTACCTCATTAATTAGTGACTTCGACAGTAATTTTATATCTGGTATTTGTGTCTTCATCAGTGTAATAAATTCCGTTATCACAATACTCAGCATTACCATAAATTCTGTTTATGAAGTCAAATATTTCTTTTTCCTGTTTGTTTATCATTACAACACCTTAGTCCTTGATGATAATGTCTAAAGCGGGTTGATAAGGGTTGTAAAAACCGTTCCTCCTAATGTGGTCAATGATATCAGGAAGATTTTTATCAGTCTCCATGTATCCTTTCAAAACTTCCTCAATAACAGAAGCGTTGATACGTTTGTGACCTTTTAAAACTTCTTCTTCCAATAATTTATCATGAACCCGAATATTACTGAGTTTCTTGAACTCCTCATCAATCTCGAATTCTAAAATCTTATGATTCTTAATTTTAAAAATCATTCTCATTCTTCTATCCTCCATAATCTTTTTATTTCTGGATTATTCATCATACTCTTTAGTAAGCTTACTTTGAACTTTGTATAAAATTCAAATTTAGTTCCTTTTGTCTTTTCAATTAACTGACTGGTTTTGTTGTCAAATTCTTTCATGTTTATTTTAAAAGGCTCAAAACCATTGTCGAGAATAAAATCGACACTCTCTTTTAAATTCGTTTTGAGGAAAGGAGAAAATATACTACTTCCTTTAATTGAATCAAAAGCCATGTCGTCAGCTAATTCATTTATTTCGTCATCAGAGAGTTTACAACTTTCAGTCTTCTCACTCCATATTGACTGTACACACCTACCGTAATCAAAATTAATTATCTTAATTTTTTCTCCATTGTTAATCATAGAAAAGTTGGTGGAGTTTTCTTTTCTGTCTTTATTGCCGGTTAATAAATCAAACGCAGCTTGTCTTAAGATATAACTCTTAAAATCCTTGGTTTCGTCCTGAGATCTCCTTTTGAAAAAATCGTTCAGAGAGTTCAAAATCTCTTCGTTGTCCTTTGAGTCAATCACTTTCTCAACAAACTCATTGTGTTTAACATCATAATTATCAACGTTGGGTTCGGTTAAGATAAACTCAACTGAATTGGTAGTTGACAAAAAGTTATCAGAGATACTACCAGTATATTCCTTTCCATTCAGGTTTACATTGTTGAACTCATAGAGAACAGAATTCAAACCAATGTCGGAAGAAGAGATTAATCTGGAACAAATATCTTCACTAAGAGATGGGTAAAGAACGTCATAAGTGCTAGATACATAGTGTAACCCTTTAGCAGGATTGAGTTCGTCTATTTTAAGAAATTTATTCTCGACTTTGTTGTTTTCTACCAATAACACGTTCCCTTTCAACTGAACTCCAGTAGAATTCTTAAGTCCAAAATTATCTTCAATCACAATCTCACCGGAATCATCACGGTTACATACAGGTGTGTTAGTGGTTTGAGATATCTGTACTCTAGATTCCCTCAAACTTAGACGCTGTACAAAACACTCATCGCTCTCAAAGTCTTTTTGATGAAAGATGTGGTTGCATCTTCCTTTACCTCTATCTTCAGGAGCAGCAGTACAATAAGTCACGACCCCATCTTTTCTTAGTGCTAAAACTCTCATCCAATCTTTCTCCCCTTTCTCCCTATTATAAATCAGCCTTACAGATAAAAAATATATATCATTTTTATATTTCTTACCAGTTCTGCTAGATAAACCAAAACAATTTCAAGGGTAATATCTAAAAGTAAACTAACCACAACCTATGGTTCTAATCACTTCTCATTAATCACACACTTTAATGTACTTAACAAACTTTTCAGGAATGCAGACACCATATCTTCCATCTTAAAACCCCGTTTATTTTGTTGTATATTTTCTCTTCAAATTGTTGACTTCAAAAGTGACAACTTCACCAGCATAAGTCATGTGGATGTCATTCTTTAATACACAAGCGACAAATATTTTCCAATTAGCTGTACTGTGAACATTTTCTCTTAGGGAACCCCTTTTCATCTTGCCGACGTCGAATTTTCCATCGACAAAAGATTTACTGTAGACGTCTTTTATGTCTTTACTTCTTACAAGATAATCATCGAGCATGTTATTTTTGAATAAATACTCGATACAATCAGAGGCTTCTTTCTCAAGACTTTCATTGGGAAGTTTCGACAAACTCAACATCGGCTTCTTGTGAACCTGGATGTAAAAATCATCATAATCCCATTCTTCATTGACAACCTCTTGAGTAATCTCATTGTCGATGTCACAGAGTATTCTTAATGCTTTTAAAGTTGCTTCAGGAACGATGTATTCAGTGTATTTCCAAGCAAGCATTATAGAAGTAATCTTGTTTTGGTAATTGTTTCTGATGTCGTCGTTTTTGATGGTAGAGAGAATGTAAAGACAATAATCTCTCCACGAACAAGGAACTTTATTCAACTCCGTAGCACGTTTTCTTTCATCATCTTTTAAAGAAACATTTTTTAAGACATAGTCAAGAGGATAAGCAATTCTTTTGCCATTGTCATAGAAATCGAATCTACTCCATCCTTCTCCATTAACTCTATTAAAAGAAATGTTACTAGGAAGACTTAGTGATTTGATGAAGCTTTCATGAGATTCAGTATATTCACCTGTCCATTTCTTTGTATCAGGTTTATTAATGTTGTAATAATATTTCTTTCCATGGTCTTTGAGGAAGTTGATGTTGTTGAAACGGACATTTATCTTGTCGTACAATTTAGGTTCGAGAGCACGAAGAGTACTGATTCCACTGACTGCACAATTGTTTAGAAGAGAAGCAGTTCTTTGTCTCTTTAATGGTATACCAGCTTCTTGATATTTATCATACAGTTTGCTATACGATGATTCTTCTAGCATCGAGAATGTTTTCCACACTGTCTTCGTATCCATGTCCATTATCGGACTCGCCAATCTAATCCTTTTTGCCATCGACAATCTCCTTCCATTCTTCAATGTTGTCAGTGTGAGTGAGAATTTCAGCTTTGTTCTTTTTAACGTAATCTCTTAAATACTGCAGAGCCTGTCTATCAAGATAAACGTCTTTGCGTTCTTTGTATAATGGGTCTTCTTCAGGTATCCAAGCTTCAGTCTCGTCATAGTCTTTGTAAATCTCAGAGATACCCTGTAATTGGATAATCTTCTCAACGGAATCAACATCGAGAAAAAGATTCTGAGAAATCCATTCTTTTGTACAACCATTGTTGATGAGTTTGAGTACAATCTTCTTGACTGTTTCAAAGTCATGATTTCCTTTTGCAACATTGCTGAGGATAGTCATACTCATTTCTTCGATTTCGGTTTTACCTTGGTTGATTGACATAGGAACGCAGAAATCTTCTCTCCAAGCAAGAAACATCAGTAAGAATTTACCAGGATTCTCGGGAACATTTCCTTTCTCCCATTCATTGACAAGATTATCAACGTTGGGATAAGTATAGAAGTAATAAGTCCCTAACCTTATCAATGCTGTTCTTTGAGCACCGTCAATCAATTTGTATTTGAACATCTTTCTAACGTCGTCAGAATCAATGTTTGTAGCATAGTTGATGTGTTGGCCACCACTTCTAGTATCATTTTCACTGCCTTCAATGTGGATTTTAATCTTCTCCAATGGGTCGATTTCACTAGACGGGTCATAATCACTGTTCACACAACCAGTAGCGCACATAGTAAAACCACTGTTTCTGATTGAAATTTGAAGAGCGTTGAATTCTTTTGTGTTCAATGTGTTAGGATTAATCTTCTGTGCTACGATATCACTCACGGGAATCTTTTGAATTCCATAAACAGGAGATATAAAATTACTCTTTTTCATCTATCTCTTAGTCCTCCTATCAATGTAACCATATTGAGAATTAAAATAGTTACTTTGTTTTAATATCATGTTGCGGTCCATGCTTTCTTCACTACGAAGGCTGACGATCGAATAAAAGTCAAAATCATGTCTACGAGCCTCGTTAACATAAACTGTATCAACTTCATCTGGAGTTTGTTGACATAACCATCTACTAAATGTGTTAGTTTCAGCTAATCTACTTTCTTCATCAGACTGCCCAAAATAACTCCAACCACAAGTAGCTTTGTTCTCTTTGATTATTCTACTGTTAAGGTAATCAGAACCGAAACCCCAATTGACATAACATTCAATTCCATCAACCTTAACCACGTTGGTATTGACCCAACTAGGTAACAAGCTCTTTGGTGTGAGATTGCACTTATCCCAATTGTCTTCAGTTATGGGGTTACAACTTAATAAAGTTCTATCGGGTATTTCAGTAACCCACATATCTTTCTTCTCTTTGTTCCAAGCGACGAAACATTCCTCATTAGAAAATGAAGAGATATTTTGATAACTGATTGGAAGACATTTGTAGAACGGGTGTACGATTCCTTTTCCTTCGACGATACAAACTACGTTACCATATCTTCTAGGTTTTCCGTAAACACCATTGGAAATTCTGGTTTTAATCCCGTCGTCAATCTCTATTTCAATGTCATCTAATGAGACTGTACTGCTTTTGGCTTTAACGCTCTGCCACCAAGCGAAAAGATTGTCGTAATAACCATCAATCTTTATAGGGTCGTAACCACAAACAATCTTACCTTTGTATATGAATAAACCATAACAATAAGGAATTATCTTATCGTATATGATGTGTTCTCTAGTGTAAGTGTATATTATCTCAGCGTCCTGAAAATTAACCACAACAAAAGGGATGTTCCTGTTTGTTTCCTCGAGTTCAAAATAACCACAAAATTGCTCGTGGTCAGTAACGTCGAAATTTCCAGGAGGAGTTGTTCTTCTGAATATTATTTCGTTCATCAGTAAATCAAAGTCAAGAGAAGAATCTTTGCCACCACTTACATTAATCATTATGGCGTCGGCTCTATTACAAATCCTTCTCATTCTAAAAACCGCTTCTGAGATAGAACTCTTCGGATTCTCTAACGCGTACTTATATATCTCAAACATCGGTACCTCCTCTAAGAATTGAATTTAATTCATACACAGCATGGTTATAAAATTTATCATGGTTGATGTTGTTATAATCAGAATTCAATCTTCTGTTCTTCTTTATTCCATGAGAATTGAAACTGTTGTCGTATCTTTTGAGTTTCTCAGCTTTGTTTAAATCCCAACCGAGACTTATAGCTAATTCTTGAGTTCTAGTCATCCTCAACCTCCTTAACAAAACATTAGGAGTAACAGAAATAATTCCTGTTACTCCTATGTATTAAAACATGTTGTACATTGAACTCTTGAGAATCTGAACGTCGTTCTTTACCATGTCGATGTTCTCGGCGATGATACGTTCGGACAGGCGATAAGAATCAAGCTTAACTTTAAGCTCAATGTATTTTTCATCTTCTTCTAATAAAGATGTAAGTGACTTGGCACCAGGGTTCTCGAGCCGAATCTCAGACTTCCTCTGTATCAGTTCCTGATTGATTTTGATGATATCTCTGCCAATGAAAGACATCTGTTTGAGAGCTTCGTTCCAAGCACTACGATAGTAGTTGAACTGCTCCTGCAAAATTGTCTTGTCAGTAATGTCAATATCACTATATTCAGTTACAAAAGGGGCTTTATCACTCATTCCATTTTCTCCTTAATGAATTTTTATTTTCTCACAAACACTGTTAAGTTTTTCCTCATTTGTAGAACTTATTGATATATAATCACCGGGACTTATCGGCCGCAGATAAGTAAAATAGCTACCATCAAAATAACATTGGTAACTGTATCCACCAAGATACTTAGTGTACTCATTATAATCACCCTCTTCAATTTGTTTCATTATCGCGTCGTATAGAGATAAGGGTAGGAGATTGATTCCAACTTCATCATCTCCAATCACTACATTGAGACTGAATGGAGTGGATTTTACCTCTCCTTCATCAATCTCTACACTGTATACATTACCACTAATTGAAGTTAGTTTGTAGTACTTTTCGTACGATGTGAAAGCAGTGATTATCGCGAGAATCAAACCAGCGACTACTAAGGTTATTATTTTCACTTTTCCTTTTGTCATTTTATTTCCTTTATCAGCCTAATAAGGCAACGTTCACCGTCTTTCGTTTTCCGATATGAACCTGTTTCACTGAACCCACACGCGACATAAGACTTCGTAGAAATCTCATTACAGATTTCATAAATGTAATCAACGTGGAATTTGTCAACAATAGCTTCCTCGAGTGTTTTAATCATGATCTCGGAAAGTTTGTTACCACGATAAGCAGGTCTTACAGAAAGACAATGAGTTGTAGCAGCGATCTTGTCACCAATCTCGTGAATATCATAACACATGTAACCAGCAGGTTCGTCGCCGGTCATCATCACAATATATGGGAGACCGATAGAATTCTTCTTCGGCTCAAATTTGTAGTTGACCTTGTGCTTGTCCTTTCTGAACTCTGACATGTATTTGAATACATACTTTCTAAAAGCATCGGGGTCTTTGTTGTCAATGTAAACGACAGGTTTAAATTCCATTTATTTTATCCTCCTTTATTTATTCTCCCTATTAATAATCGATATAATCGATGTAATCGATGCAATCGGATCGAGAGATATGTATGATTAGACAATGTAGTCTGATATTTCTGTTCTTAAAGAATCAATTTCGTCCTTGGGATCTTCGTAAATAATGACCTCCAAGGGGACGGAACAATCTAGAATGAAAATGTTAAATAGTGATTTGGCGTTTAGGATAAAACCACCACTAACAATGTATGCTTCTAAGTCATATTTCTTCACTACATTGTTGAAATGTAGCATTTTGTTTATTCCATTTAATAAAACTTTTTCATTGAGTTTCATAATAAATTCTCCGAAAATTTAAGGATAGTTGATCTGATATGTCGAGCTACTAAATGAATAAGTAGAGATGATTATCAGACAATTGAATATATCAGAACGTTTATTTGTACTCTTCAATTATCGACCAATGTATTTAAATTGTGTGGTAGCAGGGTTCCAATAAAGAGCTTTATTATCATGAGCATATTGAAATTCGATTTTCTCTCTATCATAAGTCAAATCTATGTTCACAGTGATGATTTTAATGATAAATTGTTTGTCAATATCATCTAATATAGAAGAATATTTCTTTTGCCATGTTTTAGAATCAGTATTTATGTTAGGATTTTGAAGATTATCTATTCTACGAAGGAACAAACAAATTTCATTACCGATATCTTTTGTTTAATAAACGTCGAGATAAGAATCTTCTGACCAAACTGACCAAACGCCAGAGATTTCTAAATAAAAATCAACATCATCAATAGTTATATCCATCAAGTGAATCAAATGTTATTAAAGATAATGGCCGATAATAAATCTCTTCTCTTCTATTGGTCGGGATATTAAGTTCTTTAGTTTTATTGAGAATTTCAGTTTTCATTTACTCACGATAATTCTCTATGGTTTTAATTCTGTTGATAAAATCAACATCTTTTCGATCTTTGAAATTAGATTCTCTTATCAAAGTTAGAATCTTTTCCTCAGAATAATAACTTCTAATACCTCTGTTTTTATCGAATAGTTTTTTTTTGTTCTTGTTGCATTTTTAGTATTATAAAGTTCATCGTCCGGATCAAAATAACGTTTTATTGTGTTACTACCGTTTCTACCAGCATCATACCACTGTTCATGATGTTTTCTTTGAAATTCGAATCATTCTTCAGTATCACCTTTCATTAAATATTGAAGTTTTGCCTGTCCTTTTAGAATGTTTCTATTACAATAAACGTAAACATTTTCTTTTTTATTTAAGATCGTAATCCAAATATCTCTACCAGCATGTTTATAGCTAGTCAATCGGAATTTATTACAATTTTTACATCTAAAACCAGTTTGACGCGTGGAACGAATGTAGAAGAGATCCCCAGTGGTAGGGAACTCTTCCAGTAATTCATCGAAAATTTCATCAAACAGAGGTTCAAGATAGCTGAGTATGATACGCCGATGGAAACGTTTCCGGAGCTCAATATATTTCTCGCGACGTTCTTTAGGGTCAACCATTAAAAATCTCCTTATTCAAGTAAATTAAATAAACCGAAGAGAGAATCTTTAGTCGGCTTTAATAGAGACTCATCAATATTCTTCGGGTTATGACCAATCAGAATATTGTTAACAGTCATAGAATCTTTAAATACGTCATTATCGGCAATTACCTTAGCAATAGACATCATGTCCCCATCCATGTCCCCGTTCATACCATTACAATATGCTGGAGAAACGTTAAAAGTATTATGCGAATAATTTCTACTTTTATATCCAAATGTTGTCGTCTCCACAGCTCCGTTCACTCTCACATACACTCCCACCAGACTCGCGTTGTGCAGACTCGGCGCCCGGTTTAACAGACACTTGCTTCTCGTCTCCCTCATAATCTTATCCAACATGTCGATGTCACAATCCCTCTGCTCGTAATTAGGATCTTTCACTTTCTCGATCCAATCTCTGGCTTTAATCGCATCACTACCATGAGATTTCATGTAGTTATAAATGTCATCCTGGTATAACTCGGCAACAATGTGCGGAGGTACTCCGACTTCATCAGGTCTGATTTCTTTGCAAGGGGAGATGACTAAGTGAGCAGAATCCCTTACACTAAATCCTGACATCAAACCTCTCATCAAACCTTTTTTGCCACCGAATTTACCTCCAAGACTTTGATAAGGAATGCCTCTGACTCCGAGACTTTGGATGTTGTATTTGCTGTAAACTTTTTCGTTGTTGAGCAAACGGTCAAAAGCTTCCTGGTTCTTTTGGTTATTTTTTCTAGAAGTGAGAACACCGTTATATAAGGCGTTGATTGGATTCTTAGAATCCTCGAGGTCTTGCCGATAACGATAAGGGATTACATAGATGTCCTTGGTAGCTTCATAGTCATAAGATTCTGAAGCAAATTTGTTCAAGGCCTCGACTCCGGTGCCATAGTCTTTGAGATTGACCTTACCGTTTATAACACCTCTGATGCGGCTCTGAGGAAGACCACAAATTTTAGAAAATTCGTTGATGTTAGCAGGACTCCAAACAGGATTTTCTAATTCGATGTAGCCTCCTTCACAGTCCGGATCAGCGAGCTGTTTACGTCCGTTGATCAAGTCGTATTTAGCTTTCTCAGCAACAGTCATTCTGTAAGGACGGATTTCACCTTTCTTACTGTTCTCTTTAATGAAATCGCTTACCTCCTGACCTTCTTTGATGTGAGCAATGTGGTTACATTTACCCATCCCTCTTTTATCAGGGTCAGCTTTACAATATGTTAAACGACCATCGACTGTCATTGCAAGTATACCTTTTCCATTTGCCATACAAACACCCTCCTTGATATCTTTTTAATATAAAGCAAGAACATCATTTAGTAATCGTACAGAATTCTTAGTACAATCATACTGCTTCTCATAATAAGCAGTATTAAGAATTCTGGCGATTTCAATCTTGTATTTGTCCTCCAGATTTCTTACAATAATGAATTTTACAAAGTCTCTGTTCGACAATACGTTCAGAAGACTTTTAACCATCTGGAAATTGTAATCATCAACTTCTTTGATAGTTTTCCAACAAGCATCGCGATTAGTCTTTATTCCGAAGAAATCATGCATCAACGTCGGAGCCTGTAAACTCAAACATTTCCTAACAAAATCATCCTCAAATTTAATGTTCTCTATGTTATACAAGAACATACTCGGATCGTAGGTCTTGTTAAACAGCTCTTCTGTTTTGTTAATCATTTGGTTAAAGCTACGGAAATTGTATTTTTCAATGATACCAACAATCATCACGTTCTTCAAAAGAGAAAAGTCTTCGGTGTCAGGGTCGATTTCCTCGCAATCCTCATATTTTTGAGAGATAATCATACAAGCTTCGTCAAATGGAATGGAGGAAGAAGCGGAACCACATTCGTTTCTAAAACTCTTGTCCCCATAGTATTTCTTGTTCAAAGCCACGATACAATCATACACCTGACGGAAACCTCCTGTTTCCATGCATGCTTCCCACGGTGTATCGAAAGGTTCGAAGACACATTCTCCTTTAGGTTTAAAACAAAAACTCTCAATTTCACCCATTCTCTTTCTCCTCTTTTTCAACTTGTCCTTTTGGAATGAAAATGTTCTTACAATAGTTCTTCTTTGAAGAACATTCGTAGAAATTGTTCACGGTTGTATCATCTTCGATGTGATAAAGAATTCCTTTACAACCATCTTTACGAAGTTTACTAATAAAGTACCCGGCGGAATAGAAATCAAATTCTTTGTTAAGAGCTTCACAAACCAACCACTTGTTCTTTGTATTGGGGAAGTTATCGGCAATCATTTCCTTGATGTACTCATAACAAGTGTCTACAGTCCGGTAGTCACTAATTATGTAAACGTCAAAGATGTCTCCTCTGGTAAAATCGACATCGTTGTTTCTAATTATCCCAGTGTCGATTCCATAATCAAGGAATTTGTACAAATCTTCCTTGCTTTCGAAACAGACATTACACAATTCAGCCTGATTGTAGATATCATCGAGTTTCTTGTTTTCGGCAGGACCGTTGTATTTGATGTCAGGACGCCAAATACGGTTGTACCATCTTTTAAGTTCACTTGGACTCGCTTTCATTCTTCTACCTCTCATTCTAACATCTTTTTCATGTTTTTTACAAACGTTGTTTCTTCTTTTTTGTAATATCTTTGGAAGAGAAAATCCAGAATCTCATATCTTTTCTCACCAAGTTCGTCTCTCTTGTCGTTTTCGATGAACGCTTTCAATTCGTTTATGTTAAGTAAAGTGCTACTAGCATCGTAGTAATTGTCATTCTTGAGAATCAACAACGGATTTTGTGTGTAGGTAACATCAAGAACCTTGAAATCGTAATCATTCTCACCAATCTCTGATAATTCAAGTAAAGTAGCTCCTTCACTGTTGTAAAGTAAATCGTCCATCACATACACAGGAGACGCAGACTTAGCAGTATTAAAGTTGATAAGATAAGTAGCATAACGAGTTTGGATAACAAATTGGAATCTTCTCTCATCAATCTCAACGTCGCAAAAGACAATCGCATTCAAGAAAGGCTCTTCAGTAACTTTGTTGACGAGCTTGAGAATGTATTCCCCATACTTCTTGTTCAATGTTCTCTGATTCTTAAGCTCTTTGAATTTTTTGTCCAATTCTTCATCGGGAATAAAGAAATCACCTTTGCCGAAACCTTCCTTGTATTTGTTGATTTGCTTCTCAACCTCTTTTATCTCATCTGTTAATCGAAGTTCGGGATTGCCGAAGATTCTTTTACCTCTTTTTATTGCGTTAAGGAAATCAGTGTTCATAGCTTAATCCTCGCTGACAATGGAAACGGCTTCGTCAATTGTTTCTGCTTCACCAACTAAACCAACATCTCCGTTTTTATCCTTCGTAATTCTTACCCCATTTTCTTCTTTATATACGTAATACATTTCAACTACTCCTTTTTATTTTTAATATTCTTTGCTAAAAAGCTTAAGGGAGCTTTCGCCCCCTTATGCTAATTTAACACCAGTGAACACCTTGTAGTTACCTCTCCATATTGTGTTATTGATTGTAACGCTCATGTTAATCACCTGGCCTTTGTCTACATCCTGAATGATGTCCTTACTTCTCGTGTAGAATTTGTAGTTTGTGTAATCTTCAGAGAAGTTCATCACAAGTAAACAAGTACCATTCTTGAGAACCTTTTTGTCAACAACATAACCAGTAAAAACCTCAGATTCAATCTTGTCTTTCAACATGTCAAAACGACCTTTAATCTTCGGAACTTTGCTGAGAACCCTGTCGACATTGGAGTTTGCGATTTTAAGGTTCGGATTGTTTTCCTGAATCTTCGTAAGAATCCCGTCGATTTTTTCTCCAATCTCTCTTAGTTCAGGAACTCTGTCATAATAAGGAGTCAAACCATTCTTTTTGATGACATTGAACTGTTTCTTTAACTGAGTCATTCTGTAAATAGAAGTTTCTTTGCTCCAAACCCCGAGATTGTTGGTTTTGTAAATCACGAACGGTTCCGGGTCTTTTCTCATCCTTGGAGTCTTGAGAGGTTTGATTGTAAATGAATCAGTCGACTCAAAGTAATCAAACAGGCCTTTAATTTTCAGAACCTTTAATGTACCAGAGAGGTCTTTATTCTCAAAACAACCATCAGGTAAGTCGTCGATAGTGACTTTCTTGCCGATGAGTTTATTCAGAGCAATGAGACCCTTAATGTCAAGTGTAAAGACATCATAAATTCCTCTGAGAATCAGCTTAATCTTCAGACTACTTGGTAAATCAGCAAGAAACAAATCAGCGAAATTTAAATAAGATTTGTTAGCTTCCTCAGGAATTTCCTCGCCTTCAATCCCGTTCATGTTGATAATCTCATCATTAATCATCAATACTTGACTGCCAAAGGGATTGGCCATTGAAGGGAATTTAAAGTCACCTTCAGTTATGAGATGGTTAATGGCAGCAGGTTTCTTTTCTGTTTTCCCATAGTGGAAATTGTACAACATAAAATCAACTTTATAATCATCAGTACATAACTTCGCAGTCTTGTGCGTAATTAATGTATAAGCAACGGCATGAGATTTGTTGAAACAATACTTTGCATAATCAACCATTTTATCCCATATCTCATTGGCAAATATACCGATATGTGCTTGCCAACCATAGACAAATTCGTCACGGAATGATAACATTAGCTCCATTTTTTTCTTACCCATGGCACGACGAACATCATCAGAACGAGCAAGCGAAAAACCAGCTCCGTATTGACATAGTTTCATTATATCTTCTTGAAATATCAGCAATTTGTCGGTTTTCTGTTCACTCCATTTTGCTTTATCGTCCTCGAAACCCAGGTGTAATACAATGCTGATAATTCTATCAATAACCAACTCTTTAAATTCCCACTCCTCGGCGGTCATTTCTTCTTTCGTTAAACCCTCTAACTCTTCAATTTTTCTCATTACACTTTCCTCCATCCATATTATTAATCCAGTTTTAATAGATATATTTTATCAAATTATCTACATTATCAAAATTCTTAATATTCCTATATGTGCATCTTGCTCTTATTTTAAAACTGAGGATGTTTTACATTTAAGCATCAGTTTTTATACTTTAACTCCTTACTCAACGATTAAAATATTAAGAGGTTCTCCTCTTTTTACAAACATCATTTTCATTTCAATAAGCCTGTCGAATTCATTTGTACCAATCTGTATTTGTCTAATAGCTGACAGAGAGTAATATTGGAATTCTCCCTCTTCAATATCACCTCTATTTTTCAAAACAAAATTTTGACAATTCCTATCTCGAAAAATAACTGTATCAAACAAAGAACGAATTGGTCTAGAAATAATCTTTTCATACTGCCCTTTAGCCATACTTGAAATATTATTAATTTTAACTGTCATACTTACGTCCTCCTTATTCTGTTAAGTATTCATTTATCATACTAATCGCGATATTGTAATCTGACTGAATGATAGGTACACCAAATTGTGGGATTATACAATTTAACACAGCTTTAGTAAATATCTCACTTTCAAATTTGGGTTTAAAAATTCCAGCAAACAAACCTTTTAGAGTTTTCTACTCTTTTCCAGATAATCTACATAAAAATTGAAAGTCAGTGTCGAAAAAAGCATCTTGAACTTCATTAATATCTGAAGATTCTGAAATTACGAACATTTTAACGACATTTCTTCTCTCATTAAAAGTATACTCCTTATATTTACAATTTCTATCTGGATTATAAGGCAAACCGAAAAATAGATGATTAACCCAAGCTATTGAATCAACTTCTTCAAACTCATCAGTTTCGAATACAACACAAACTTGAGGCATAGCAGGACCAATGGTAAATAACCTAGCCTTAGTGTTTTCATCAACACTTAGAGCAAATATCCTGTCATAAGCATTGTATAAACCCCTTCTTCAGGGATATATGTTCCTTTATTCTCTCTACATTTAAGTGGCTGGGAATGTTATGAATTTCCTACCTCCAGATTAATAAAATAAGTTGTATTTATTGTGTACGTATTCTTCTGTTGTATTTGTACAATAAGCCCCGCTATCAAGATAATCATCTTCAGTTATGACTTTTACGTATATACAAGTTTTATCCCAATTGAGCTCGGGAGTGTTACGGATTAACTCTCTACAAGCACCATCTCGCTCGATGTTAAAATTTATGTCAGAATTTCTTGTGTTGGTCTTGCATACACACGCGATCTTACCATTGTTGAAAGCTTTGCAATAACAAAATGTACGTCCGAAATTGTCAACAAGAAACTAGTCGAAAGCGGATTTGTTCATAAAAGCGATTGAATCTTGAGTGAGGCCTGTCATCGCTTTCGTAAAACTTCCAGAAATCAAGAAAGAATCGTCGTTTGGGAGAACTTGGTAAGCTTCTTACAAAGGAATCTAATCCCTATCTGATTTTACACTTGTAATCAAGCCATCATCATTACATAAATAATTAGAATTAAAAGCAAAGGCTTTAAATTCATTTTTATTAATGACTTCAACATTAACTCAGTTAAGATAAGATTTAACAGCTAAATCTGATTTGCCTGTTACTTTATCTTCGATTCTAAAATAAGCGCCATTTAATATAAAATCTGGTACGACCCTAGATGAATCTTTAAAAATGCATATTATTTTACCGGAATTATCACGCTTACAAACAAAATTATTGATGTTTTTATCGAAAGAATATCAACAAAATCCATAAATATTTCTTAAGAAATTCTTTTCACGATTTTCATATTTATCACATTTTACACTACATGGTATATCTGTAGTTATAAAACTTGTGGTTTTCTTTATATTGATAGAAGAACATTTACAATTGTCAAGCCCAACACCAGCAATATTATGTCTGTTGGAATAAATACCACAAATACTACAATTACCGGGTTTAGTCTGTATTTTTATAGAAATGTTTAATTTCATTTTCTAAGAGGAATTATAGCATAAATTGCCTCTACCTTTACCAGTTTTAGCAAAAACAAGTCTTCTATCAATTCTAACCTTTTGAGGTTTGAAACATTCAGTACAATAACTAAGAATTCTGAAATGGGAACCACTCTCGATAATCATAGGTTCTTCAGTAAGAATTTCATTATTATTAAGATCTCTTTTAAGTATTCTGTTAGTACATTTTATTACAAGCGAATTTGATATCGGAAAATTCTCTGACAAGTCCTAAAGGATTTCCACTAGAATAAAATTTACGTGTAAATCCTTTAGAACAAAAAGAACATGTAAATGTTGTCATTATCATATTTTGAGTAAACCTTTCTCTCGGAGATGTTTTACACTGTCAGTTACCTCATCTTGCATTGGAAGTTCTCCATTTTGGGATTTTACCCAAAGACGATCAAGACCAATTTGGAGGGGACCTGGACGATTCGTTGATGTGATCTCTGATAGTGTAAGAATGTTAATATTATCTCGAGAAACTCCATGAATCATGTTATCCACGACTGGACTACCAAACTGGAAGACAAAATCTAAATCCTCGTTATATATATAATCCAAAGCCTTCTCGTCGATGTTATCCCATTCTACATCCATTCCCTCAATTTCTTCGATCGGGTCAAGGTTACCTAAGCTTAATAAATCGAATTTGATGTAACCAAGCTCTTCACAATAATGACCATTAGCATGACAACCACCCTCACTAATTGGAATGTTGATAGATTCCTCACTAAGAATTGTGCCACTGGCATGTATGGAAGCACCGTAAATCATACCAGCGTATTTGTATACGTAGTCAAGATCATCATATAAAAACCCAAAAATACTCCTAGCTTGAGGTTCTACATGACAGAAAATGTTTAGTAACTGCTCGACAGGAAGATGGTTTTCTAAAGCCGCAGCGCATTCATCGTTCGTAGTTATTTTATTTGCTAACGCTGATTGAACATTGTGGTATCTACAAAGGTCTTTGAATAACACTTTCTCCGATGCTTTTACGATGTTCAAAATCTTAGCATTGTAAGGAATTCCGTAGTTATTAGCGAGGCGTTTAAGAACCTCGTCTCTCCCGGCAGAATCGATTCTAGATTTACAGCTAGAACAATTCTTTCCATTCCTATTCTGACAATAATCACACTTGTTAATCATCTTTTCATCCCTCCGTTGATTTCTATATTTAAAGTAATTTCCGTTGCTGGTCGAGGCTCCCCTTATTTTCCTTATCTGTCTTTTACTACGATTATGTCTTCGGGCTGCTCCCAAATAGGACCATTGAAGTAGGTTGCATTAGGGGTCTGGTCAAAAACATTCTTGCGGCGTGTGTCTCCAACTTTCTCGCTTAATTCAACATACCTCTTCCAGTACTCTTTAATCTCATCGTCTGCAACCTGTTCCCTTGCAAACATCTTATCGATTGCTTCATAGTATTCTGCTGTTGGTGAGAAATTAGAGCAAGCATTAGATTGTAAATCCATGTCTACGTCTGGGAGAGAGTCTCGGCCTATATTGATAAAACGTTCAAACATTAAACCGTATTTAATTGGGTCAACTTTTGTGATGTCAGCCATGTAAGTAATTTCTGCTCCAACCGACGATCCACGACCTGGACCTGTTAGAACCCCTGCTTCAGCTGCGGCTTTTACAATATCCTTGCACACCAAGAAGTACTTGTCGAACCCCTTCGTCTGTATTACCGCCAGCTCATACGGAATCTGCAGCAACGACTTCTCCTCTTCCGGCGTCCCAATTCTCTTGTTCTTAAATCCAGTCCACACCATCCTCTCTAAGTCAGCTCTGTCCTGGTGCGTCGAACGATATTTTGACCGTGGAAGTTTAACCCTCTCGACTCTATCCACGATTTCCTTCTCTACTTCATCGAGCTCCTCTTCAGTGACATCATACATCTTAGAAAAAAGATAATTGTCTTTCAACATACTGTAATTACCGGGATCGATACCATATTTGTCGCCGAGGAAAGCTTTCCTAGTAATCTCCCAATATTTTCTATCCTGTTCATATGTGTAGTGAGAATCGTTGGTGGCACAAATTTTTACTCCGACCTCTCTGGCAATTTTGATACCAATGTCGTAAATGTCTTTCTCAGCCTTGGCTCTGGCCTCAAGCCACTTCTCGTCACTTATCCCATCCTTGGGAACGTCTTCGATACCATTGTGGTACATGAGTTCGAAGTAAACGCGGTCACCGAAAACGTCTTTTAAATCTTGCAGCCATTTCTTAGCATGTTCGTAGTTGCCGTTTCTGATGCTTCTGTACATCACACCAGCAGGGCATCCAGTGAGGACAACCAAACCTTCATTACATTCCTTAATCTTCTCCATGCTGACTCTGTGTTTGTAGTAAAAGTCAGAATCTTCGTTGTTGATTCTGTAAAGATTTTCCAAGCCAGTCTGGTTAAAAGCGAGAACTGTTATGTGGTAGTAACTCATGTTGTGCAGAGGATTAGAAGTAATCTTTTCCTTCTCAGCCTTAGCCGCAGCTTTCTGTCCAGGGAAATCTTCAGTTTTTCTTTTCAATATAGCTTCAAGTTCAGCTAATTTTCTTACGTTAATCCTACCGTCGTTTTCTTCTTCAGGACGAAGATAGAACTCACAACCTGGAATGAACTTAAAATCCGGATCTTCCTTTAAAACTTTTTCATATAACTCCATAGCCTCATTAAAACAACTCATTACTCCGTGATCTGAAAGAGCGAAAAAATTCTTTCCAATTGACCTCTGATAATCAATAATTGCCTGAACTGACTGAATACTATCCCTCGCACTGTAATCACTGTGAACATGAAAATTTGACATTTTTATTTCTCCTCCTGTAGTTAGTCTAATTTAATAAATAAGGGACAAAGCATTGCTCCTCCCTCTATTTCTATCCCTATTAATAATCAACCTTTAAAAATCGAAAAGGGAAATAGGTTAGAACCCCATTCCCCTTTATTTTTCTTAGTTATTAACAGTCATTCTCTCTTTTATCATCTTGAATGCTTCTTCATTAACGACAAAAGTGACATCTCCAAAATCAAACAAGTACTCTCCGTCTGTATCCATGATTTCGACGGCAAACAAAACTCCAGCGTCAGAACTGTATTCAATGACGCTCCCGATATCATCAGCATATTTTACCTGTGGCAAAACTTCTGTAATTCTGTTGTTAAAATCAATCATATTCTCCTTGAAATCAAGAATCTCGTTTGTAATAATCATAGTTTTTATACTCCTTAAGATTTTTATTTAAAAAATAATTAGTCATGGCATTTACTCCTTTTCATAGGTGGTTACAACAGAGTGATCTAAACCGCTTTTCTTAGCAGAAACGGCATTTTGATCAGCTAAGTTGTTAAACTCATTGTTCTCATGTCCCTTAACCCAACAATACTCTACTCTACAATTGAGAGAGCCTCTGAGTTTTCGGAACTCTTCCCATAAGGGAATGTTCTTAATTTCCTTTTTACTTCCAATGTTGTAATTATTTTTTATCCATGTGTTAAGCCATTTGGTTATAGAATTGACGCAATACTCTGAATCAGAATAAAGCGTCACATTCCCAGTTACGTTATTGTGTTTTAGCAATTTCAATGCTGTTATAATAGCACTGAGTTCCATTTGGTTGTTAGTTACATTGTGGAAACATTTACTTTGGTATTCAGTTATTGTCTTACCATTAACTATTACTATTCCAAAACCTCCATTGCCTGGGTTGCCGCTACATGCGCCGTCAGTAAATATTTCCATAACCTATTACTCCTCCAAATGTGTTTTCAAGAAATTTTCAAAATTGCTTATATCATAAAATACTTCAGAAACTGTTGTAAAATTAGTATTTTCAGGACATCTTAGTTCTTCAACATCGATTTGCTTGATGTTACCATAATCAAGATTCTTAAGATGCTTTTTCAAGAAATTTTTTACTAATGGACTCATCTCCCTAGCAAAAACAATGTTTGTAGGTTTATTAACGATGTCAAAAATCTGGTTCTTCTTTGTATTTAAGCTGTTGTTGCCGGAATACTGTTTCTTAAAGACTTTGTTGTCGATTCCATTTTTGATTTTGTTTTCTTTTCTCTGAAACAATTTCGGCTTATACAGCTCTTCAACAATTGCTGTACTTCTGTAAATCTTTTCGGTAATGTCATATCTTACCAATTTCAAACTGAAACCTGTCACTTGTTTCTTTGTCGTTCTGAAACTCAGTAAATAAAACATGTTATGATTTCTCAGTGCTATTTTCTTTGAGTCCATCGTCCTCAACCTCCTTTCTTATAATCTCAGTTGTTTTATCTTTATTATAAGCGTTGCAGCGCTCAGATTGGCTGCAATACTTACAATACTCATTGGTTATAGCAGGGAAGATGTTCTTTTCTCTGCAATCGTGGATGAAGTCATAGAAGTCATAAATCTTGTCGATGTAACGAGATTGTTTTTCTATGTCTTCGGTATCTACTTTGACAAAAGAATTGTTCTCAGGCAGATAGATGTAAGAATTAACATCAAAACCAGGGAAGTTGATAGAAGTCAACCAATAGTATGTTATAAACTGATCGGTGTAACTTTCAACGATGTGACCGATGTCACTGATTCTACCGGTTTTGTAGTCAACGATGTTAATTTCTCTTTTAGACTCTTTTATGTCGAGCCTGTCGAGAAGTGTGTAACAAGCCCCTAAATCACAATTGAGAATGTTAAGATTCTTCTCATTCATGTGATACTCAGGAAAATACTTAATATCATCCCGACTGAATAACTTAATTCCATCATAATTGTCAAACTTGATGAAATTATTAATGTACTTGACATAAGTAGATTTCTGGCTAGGAGTTAAGTTGAAGTTCTTAAACTCTTCATTGGCGATAGCTTCCTGAGCAGATTTTGTTAAAGCTTTCTCGCCAACAATCCTTTCATAGACTTTGTGAGTAGCACTACCCAGATTGAGAATAGGTGTAGTTTCCTTTTTGTCGAAATAGTTCAGAAAACATTTCATCGGACATTGTATAAAGCTTTTTAAGAAAGTCGGAGAGAAATATTCTCCAGAGAACTTATTGTATAGTCTACTTAACAAAGGCTTCTCGTCAAACTGATTCTCTTTGAAATCTTCTCTTAACTTTTTGAGAACTTCGAAACTATCACCGAGTTCGATGTAGTCTTTTCCTTGTTTAAATTCAAATTCCATCTTATCACCTCTTTAAAGTTTTTCGTTGTTCATCCAGAGGCGAATACAAACCTCGGCTTTAAGTCTGTTGAGAAGTTCTACAGGACAACATCTGTTGCTCAAATACCCGAATTCATTGAGATAGTCGTTGAACTTGGCTGCTTTAATATTCAAGCATTTAGGTATGATGATTGGATTATAAACCTCATTCGATTTGCCACTGTAAGCAAATGAAATCTTCTTGTTCTTAACCCAAACATCAGAGTTAAATCTATAAGGGAAGCCTTTGATTTTGAGGTTAAAGACATTTCCTTTCTCATCCTTAAACAAAGCTTCTTTCTTGTCAGACTGCATATCAGCAAGATAACCAGTTACAATAGAATAGTTTCTGGGTGATACACTATCAGTTAAGAATTTACAACTGGCGATTTTGATACCTTTCTCTCCATCGAAACCGAGAGTTTTCTGAGAGTTTTCTCTGAAATTCCAATTGGGTTTTCTAAATTTCACTTTCATGTCCCAAGTTTTCATCTCGTTGATGTTGTTTTTGGTCTTGCTGATAGCACCAAATCTTTCTTTAAAAGCGTCATCAGGTTTAACAACGTCATATTTGAGAAGCAGGAAAACTTTCCACCACTGGGCAACTCCAATTTTAATATAACCATCTTTGCACCAGGAATCGAAGTAAGTAGCTAACTCTTTGTCTTCACTGATGATGTAGACGCCATTGTTGTATGTGACAGTGAAAGGGTCGTTCTTCTCCTTCGTCTCAACATTTCCTATGTATTTTGCAATCACAGGATATAAATCACAAGATGAATCAACATCAAAAGTCATAACCTTTGTTCTTTCACTACAATAAGAAGCAATAGGTTTTAATTTATCGAAATCTTTCTGATCTGTAACAATTACTTTAATCATTCTAGTACTCCTTTACTTTGATAAAACTTCGTTAATTACTTCCATGTCCTCGGGAGCAATTATGATATTGTATTTGTCAGCGATTGTTAACCACTGTTCACAATACCATTTCTGATTTATTTCAGGTAACCATTCACTAGGACCTTTGTCACTTTTAACTCTGTTGTCGTGTTTGTTGACATTTACACCAACTTCGAAATCGTAACAATAAGCAACTTTTTCTTCTCTTGTCCAATCAGCTCCACCATGCTCGAAAACATAATGTATGGGAATAATGTGGTCCCATTCAATAGCAGTGTAATCATAGATTGTCTCACCGTTATAAGGACATGTGTAACTGAAATCAGGTCCAGTGATATCAACGTTAGTGTCGAGATAGAGTTTGTAGTTTTTAAGTCCTACAGTAATACCTCTAATGGGATCATAGAACTGGTTAGCATTAGAACTTTCCCATTCATCTCTGATATATTCTTTAGTAGAAGCTTCAGTTGTTTCGTTGCTTTCTTCAGCTTCGACTTTAGCCGCTTCATTATTTAAAACAATGTTACCATTAGAGCTTATTCTAGCTTTGCCACTAATTACTAAAACTAATGCAATGCCTAAAATGATAATCTTTGATAAATATTTCTTTTTCATACTGTGTTCTCCCTTGGTCTCTTTCTCCCTATTATAAAACAAAATATAAAGAATAAGGGGTGAGAGAAAACTTCCCCCACCCCAATATTCTTACGCTGCAGCACACCAAATGCCGAGACCAGCAAATACTGCGACAATTAAAACGCCAACAGCAATTAATGCGATGTTTACCTTCTTATTGGCAAACATCTTCTTTTCGTTACCTTCCATTTTTGGATACCTCCTTAATTTTTATGAGCTAAATAAAGTACAAACTTTATTTCTGCCAGTTTCTTTAGCTTGATAGAGTAAACCATCAGCTGATTTCATTATCTCATCAAGAGACAATTTTGGTACATCACAATATACACCAATGCTTACAGTAACATGTAAGTCACCAAACTCTTCGGTATGTAAGACGGCATTTTCGATAGATTTACGAAGTTTTTCTCCGAAATCTTTTGCCTGCTTTTTATTCAAACCAGTGGTTATGACACTTAATTCTTCACCACCATAACGGAAAACTCCGTCAGTCTCTCTTTTGCATTCTCTTGACAACGTCCTAGCAACCAATTTTAAGACCTCATCACCTATATCATGACCATATTTGTCGTTGAAATTCTTGAACTTATCGATGTCAATCATCATAAAAGTCAAGTGGTTACGATTGCGGCTGCAATAGGCATAGAGTTTACGTATATTCTGGTCTAATGCCTTCCTATTAGCAATGTGCAATAGACCATCAGTTAAGCTGTTTTTCTTCACTTCCTTAAGATAGTAATACCTTTCAAGCTGAAGCTCGATTCTTTTCATCATCACTATCTGACGATTGAAAGGGTCGCTTATGAAATCATCACAAACGTCAAGGTAAACATTCTCAAGCTCATCTCTCACTTCTACATTGTTTGAGAAGCATATGAAAGGAACTTTGAGTTTGCTCAAATCATCTTTGTTCTTAAGAAAGAAATACAGTTTGGTTATCTCTTCAGTGGTATAACAATCAACATTTATTAATACTACGCTAATGTTATTTTTTGTCATCTCACTGACAATCTTTCGTATATCCAAAGTGTTTACACTGAACATGTTGACGCCATTGATTGTCACATTTAAATATAGACTGTAACTTTTCTCGTTATCCTTTTCAATTAGAAGAATATTACAATTTTGGGAAATTATAATAATCCCTCCCTTCTCTTAAATTTCGATGAGTTTAATTCCAGGCTTCATCTTGACAATCATGTTCTTAAGGTTAGAAAATTTGCCTTCAAGACGTGGATCAGTGAGTATGAATATTCCGTTGTCGAATATCTTGTTTTCATAATCATTTTGACGCCAAAGACGACCACAAGCCTGAAGAAGAGAGTTTTTAACTAAAGGCATTGTATAATCTAACCAAGGGTCACACTTCGTGTTCTTCTTCAAATAAAACTCGTAAGCCTTAAACTTATTGTCATAAGTAGCAAAAGGTAATTTATCAAGAACGACAAAATCAAGGTCAGGAACATTTATACCTTGGAAAAGTTTCTTAGAACCAACTAAGATTCTCTTCTCACTTTTACTCTTTTTATATTCCTCTACATCTTTAAAAATCTTGAAATCTTTGTTGTATTTAGGAAAGTTCTCTATCGTCCATTCCATGTTTACAATCGTAGTTGTAAGGAAGAGACCAGAGTTACAGTGTTTAGAGATGTATTTCACAATTCTTGGAAAAGCATCATAATATTCTTCAGCAATCGGAGAATAAATCGAACCAACATAACGATCTAATGGTTCTTTTTGCACGTAAATCTGGTTCTTGTTTCTGAGCCCAAACATCCTTAATGTATAATCGTCTAACGTAGCACTCATCAGTATTACATTAGAGCAATTTATGTCGTAAGAATGATAGAAGTCATACTTTATTGTCTCCTGACTTTGGGCGTCAGTTTCAACAAAAGAACTTTCATCTTCTGAATATAAATTAATCAACTCATTTTGATATTTATCGGCTCTGTCTTTGTCGATTATCCTGTTCTGAACCATCTCACTGATTGCATTAGAAATGATTCTAGAAGGAATCTTTCGGTCGTTTTTGACAACCTTAAAAGCAACGGACGTTGGACTCTCTACACTTTTGCAGTAACTATCAATTATCATCTTGATGTCCTTAGATAAACGATAGGTTCTGAAACCAGAGTAGAAGTCACTGAATGTGTGAGCCTCATCAACAATCAGTAAATTGCAACTGATTCTGTCCTTCATTGTAAGATAGTAGGAATGGTTGGTGATGATTAAAACCCCGTTTTTTGGCGAAGAAATATATTTAGCGACCATCATTCTGGAACAATTAGCAGGACGAAGGTCATCACAAACAATCTTCCCGTCTTTCTTCTTGTATTTTATGCTAGGACAATTCCTACACTTTGAGTTGTTAACTTTGTTGTAGTCAAAGCTTTCCTTCTCTTCCCCAAAATCACAATTTGGTTTAAGATAAGCCGCACCAATGAGAATCTGTGTATTGATCCCCATTGATTTGGCATCCTCTTCCATCTGGAATACGAGGTTGTTGAAACCGGTAGTCAAAATTACAGTATGGTTCTTGAATCTACTCATGTATTCTTTAATGTAGTTGAGAATCATTATTGATTTACCAGTTCCAGTAGGAGATTGAATTCCTCTTACAAGATTTTCATTCTGTCTCAAGAATTCTACTTGTCTTTTCTGATAATTTCTTAATTCGTATTCCATAGTTATCTCCTTTGATTAATAAATTCCAAATAAGCTCTTACTCTTCAAGCTCTTTACTCTGAACTCCCCTTTATTTATCATCTTCTTCAAATTCTGTTCGTTATGCTGAAAGATGTAAGCACCAAGTAAGTCTTCACCATAGTTTGAATTGGTCATGAATGAAGTAGCAACATAGCAATTCTTATTCTCGTTGAATACGTATCTACTTAACAAAGAGATGTAATACCAACGAGACTGAACGTCCTGATAACCGATGCTCTTAACTCTGTCTCTTACGATGTTAATGACATTCTCCCATTCAGTACTGTTGGGGAGTTTCTTTTCCAATACAACGTTGATGTTCTCTTTGGTACCTTCGTTCATTGAAGAAAGAGAAGCTTGCGTAGAAGTTTCTGTAACAGCAAGTGAAGTGATAAAACCAATGTTCTTACTGGTTAATTCTCTTCCTCCAGTGTTGATGCTACCACAACATTTCTTACAGAAGCAACGTTTCTTAGCCATCTTACATGTTAAAGGATTTCTGACGTGGACTTCACTTAAATCCTTAGCACCTACATCTCCAACAAATTCGAGATAATCATTGTAAGTTCCACCAAGTTCAGTGACAAAACAATCTCTTACATAGAAGTTAAAAGTATCTTCATCGATCTTCTTGGCATTAAAGAGTTCTCCTTCAGATTCACAATCATCTTTTTCAATGAAAATATCATCGAGACAGTTAGAAATCTTCTTGTAGAAGTACCCGGAATCAGAAATTTCAGTTACATTGGAAGCTTTAACCTCTTTGATGAATTCAGTGGATTCTTCATCAAGATATTTTACGTTCTTCTTCGTACCTGAGAACTTTCTTAATTTTTCATTACTGAAGAAGTTTCTTTCCTCATCATCCATGTCCTCAGTCTCTTTTTTGATTTCCTTTAGGTCTTCAATCGTTATTCCAGGCATTTCGAATAACATATCATTAAGGAACGTATAAAATTTTTGAAATTTGTCCCTTGGAAGATTATTTATTCTTTTTACATCCTCTTCTAAGCAATACATACACTATTCCTCCTAGTATTGTGATGGAAACTACCAATGGCTTAAACCATGACTGGTAAACGATTCCATTTGAGCCTACGTACATTTCTGATTCTAACTTCCGATTGTTCACCTTGTCAAAATGTTCTTCCTTTGGCAGTTGCCTTGAACTTTTCAGTTCTGATAATTCTGGAGTATGGGGTAACCAAGGTGGTTCATTCTCCAGTTTATTAATAATTTCACGTTTTGTAGCCATAATATCTCCTTGTTATAGAGCCATTAGATTAATTCTCTAATGACTCTATCATCTCATGTATCATCTTAGCTTTTTCAGGGTTATATTTGTAGAAGTAAGAAAGCATCTGTTCATGCATTTCTTCCATTCCATTCTTTATCTCTCCATTGGCGATTGTTTTGTAGTTGTTAGAAGGAAGCATGTTACAACAATCGGCATCAGAGAAGACAGTCTTAAAGAAAAGAACATCTGAGTCAAAATCAGCATTCATGCCTTTACAGAATATGGGGTTGATACCCATACAAGCGCTCATGGGGTTGGTTTCGTCAGAGACATTCAAAATCTTTTCAGGATCGTTATAGTATTTAGCATAATTTCCTCTACCAATGTTATCAAAGAAGATTGGCTTGAGAGAATAAAATGACAAATGGCTAATTGTAGGAGGTCTATTAATCACTCCAAAATACGGTCTGTTTGGGTCAGAAGCTCTCTTGATTACATCCTTAAATGTATCCAAAGTCATGTTTTTTGCACTGAGGAAATCCTCCATCACAAAATCATCACTCCAGAGATACTGATTATACCCCTGACTATCCTTGTAACAAAAATAGTCTAAAGGAAGTCTAAAGTGACCATACTGAATGAGCTCGTTTAATTCACTGGCATTCTTCCACAAACCTGTAAACTGCGGAAATAATGTATCAGCGAATATTGTTGACAAAGCAACACAGTCTTCAGGAATATAAGGAGCAGGGATTATAACAGCTCTTATTGCTCCACCAATTTTCTGAGAAATGACGTTCTTTTTAATGATACTGTTCTTACCGGTGTAGAGAATGTTAATGAACTTAGATAAGAACTCATTATATACCTTGAAGAACTTATTGCAAATTACCATTCTCATGTAAGGGTCGGTGTAATACTGGAAAAGTTTCCTATAACCATTCTCTGCCGTGATGAGATTGTTGTAGAGAATGTTAAGGTCACCATTGATTACTTTACCTGTTTTACCAAGTACCGGCTTACGATACTTGTAATCAACAAGGAAAAGATAATCATAGAAGTTCACTTTAATGAAAGTGTCGTACTTGTCACCAAAAAGAGCTTTTATAGCATCAGCACCATAGAGAAGATGTAGGTCTTCAATTAATGGACTACCCTTTGTATATTCATGAAATTCACCATCGAGAACATAACCTCTGTATTCAAGTATAGCCTGAACAATCTTCTTATCCGCCTTGTCAACATTGTTATAATCAATGTAGATGTTGGTGACGGGACAGAAGAATCTAATGTAACTAGATACCTTTTTAGCCTCTTGTCTACAAGTACAAACAAAAGGCTTAAATCCATCATTTCCACATTTAGGACATTTATATCTCTTTTCTATTCTACTGAGATTAGGATCATAAATTCCAGAACCAGCAATTTTACCATTTTTGTTGTAAATGATAGAATTCTTTTCCTGAATTTCATAATCGACATTCTCATCAAGAATGTGTCTTTTTATTGAAAGTTTCATAATTTTTACTCCTTTAGTCTACTTCATCTTCTTCGATGATACTGAGTTCATACCCAAGTGAATTGAGAACATTTAAGAACATACCTCTGTCTCTTGAATCTGTATCGTCGTCGATGTTTCCAACGATGATGTTAGAGGTCTTCTCAATGAAATTACGGTTAGAACTCATGTCAATTTCTTCCAATAACTTTGGAATGTTCTGAATCAGAAGACAGTTTCTTTCCATCTCTCCGAGGTTAATCATCTCGTTAAAGCCACTAGTCATCTTTGAAAAAGACGCATGATAAATGTTTGTGTGGAAGAGTCTGAGAATCTGGAGTAAGCCAAATGCTTTGTCATAAGTCTCACCTTTGAACTCCACCAAGTTCTTAGGACTCTTTTTAGTACCACATCTATCGTAAGCTTCTTTAATCTGCCCGATATTTTTTCTGTCGTTGATACCGTAAGCAGAAATAATGATTTCAAAAGGACCGGCTTTTATATTGCCAAAATCTTCCTTCAGGCAAGGCATTTCTCTATCGGGAAGAATCAGACCAACAACACCTTTCGCTCCATGAAGATTGGTGAGTTTGTCTCCAACCTGCAATGTAATGTCATAAAACAATGTAATCTGGTACTTGCCTTTGATAGGATTGACACTGGTGATTCTGATGTTCTCATAACGGAGGAACTTATTGATGTTCTTCTGTCTGAGTGTTTTGTAATCGTCAAGTTCCAGATAACCAAGAGACTTGTTTTCTTTCAAATCAAAGTACTTCTCGATGATATTAATATATCTCTTGGTGACATTGAGAACTTCTTTGTTCGTGTGAAGAAGCTTCTTGGCGAAAGACTCAGATATTACCAAACCATCGCCAATTGTATAACCATAGAAGTCACTGAATAAGACTCTAGCATTTATTGCATGAGTGTTGTGATCATCTTCACCATCGATAGAAATAGCCTGGCCATAAGCTTTTGCTGTCATCATAATTCTCTTGGGACCGTCGTTGTAGCAATAAGGGGATTTACTGATTTCACTTAATGTGTCAGTGATGATACTTTTCTTACCTTCGACATAATACATTTTGTAAATCTCAAACTGATTGTATTCGACACCATCGATTGTCTTGTACATCATTCCGTTCTTAATTTCAATGTCGTCGAGAATCAATCTGAGCTTACCAGCATTTTTATTGGTGCTTACCTTGAATGCATCAAAGTACGGTGAACAATGTTCAAATAAGAAATTGTTACTGAAACCATTGGTAAGAAGCATTACACTTCTGAGATTACTGATGGCAAAGTGGTCATTGTTTTCGTTGTTGAGTACTAGTAGTGACCCGATGTCGTTAGAATCCTTCTTAATCCTACCATTGGATATGATAATGTAGTTACAGTTAATCATCTGTTTACCATTGAAATTGTAAACATTAACCTTCTCAAGAATCTTCTCGAAGAAATACTTGTAATCAGTATAGATATAATTGATTACGTAATTGTACTTTGTATCAGGTAACTCCCTTAAGTGCTTCTTAAAAGTCTCAAGGTCTTCACCAATCTTGAAGTCAGTGAATGACTGAAGATAGGTCAAAGTCATGTCGTCAATGTCAATTGTGTTAAAAACATCATCAACTGTTTTGTCAGGCATGAAAACCTCAATCTCATCGGTGTCAATGATGTAACGATATTTGTTGGGATAGAAGACTTTGTTGTCAATCTTGTTCATGTACCTGTTGTTACGGATAGCGATCGCTCTAGGACAATATAAGGAATTCTTAATCTCCCAGTTCATGTTGTCATAGATTATTGGGATGACAACAATGTTTTTCTCGTGGATACAATCAGTAGATACCAACACATTAAAACAATTGAAATTATATACAATCTTAAAGTACTTGTTTTCGAATCCTTCAATCTTATCCTCGAAGGCAGAACGTAATCTACACCAATCAGCAGGATTCTTAGAATTCCAATACTTCTTTGCGTACTCATCACACTTTATCTGAATTTTTTCAAATTCATCGAAATAGTTGACGGCCGGTACACCGAAGAAGTTTTCATTATTTGATACCCACTCACTTACAGTTTTTTCATAAAAGTTCATTTTATTACCTCCTAAACCACACTAAATAGCATTGTCAAAGTAACTATCATTGGTAACACAAACAATGGCAAAGCTCTTATATGAACCGCTCTTTTCTTCTTCAAAATAAAATGCAAAATCATATAAACAACAAAATATGAGAAGAAATTAACAAAAATTGACCAAGTTAACAGCTCGAAGTACGAAACCATTACAAAAGACACTGCTCCGGTTTCAACAAAAGCCAAGAAAACACAAATATTCCAAATCACCAGCGCAGAAAGTATGTAAATATCCGCACCTCCAAATGATGTTTCTCTATTTAAGAACTCATTCATTAAAACCACTAAAACAAAAGCTATTAGTGAGAAAGCTACTTTACTTCCTATACATGGACATCCAATCGTATAATTGTAAATCAACAACAGAATATTTGTTACAAAAAGGAACGAGAGAATCTTAATCAGATAAATTTCTCCCGTCAGCAGGTCATCAAGACACATATCGAGAAAAATTAAAAGACATACAACTAATGCAACGTTATTGATATTCCCTCCTGTTGCTAGCACATAAATCAAATCAACAACTACCAGAGGAACTCCTACTAAGAAGATTTTCTGTCTGTTTTTTAACTTTGAAACTAGTGCTAGTGCAACAAAAATAATAAAATTAGAGATTAGGATGAACTCATCATAATCTTCCATCAAATCAACGAATAAACTCATAGTCTTCTCCTAACTGAATCTGATGATAGAATAATCCCCATTGGGACTATTCCATCATCTTAGTCTTTTCTTTTTCTAAACCGGCATAATTACGGGGATTAAATCTCCGCTAAATGTAACTTTAACCTTAGCTCCTACATAGAGCCAATCCTTCCTTTTTTCAACCCAATTCTGGTTAAAGAGATTGATGTTTTCAATTGTACTTCCAAGATAGGTAACAGGTTCAACCTTGGCATGCATTGTTATATTACCTTTCTTTGTTGTCTCACTCCAGATATCAAGAATTGTCGTCTCAACGGTTTCATACATAATCTTGAGAGCAATCATGTTACTGGGGTCGTGAGCAAGCCCACCATTACGTGTTTTAAACATATCTTTATCAGCAGTATTCTTGGGTTTAAATACAAGACCATCACACTGGTAAACACCGGAATTTCTTAATGGTTCGTCACTACAGAAGAATCTGTTACAGTAATCTTCAATCTTGTCAATTTCACTGATGTCAGTTACAAAGCGACAAGTACAAGGATCAAAGCTTTCATCTATAGTAGAGAAAGTGTAATCTTTAAATGTTTTGAGGCTACTAATCTCTCTCAAGAAATCGGCGTCTTTGTTTCCTTCTTTGGTACTACAAGAATATGTTACAACATCCAGAACTTCATCATAACATCTAATCTTTGAATTCAATACAGGTAATAAGTCAGCTATCTTTGTTTCCTCAGCATAAAAATCATCAGAAAAGGTAACTTTGTCATACCCAAGTTCTTTTAACGGTTTAATCAACCCAAGAGAAGCAAAGATTTTTTTGTTTTCATCTTTTGAATCATTAAGACTAAAACTTCTAAGGAAAAGTCTTTGTTTAACAGTAGTCCAAGAGCTACCAATCTGTCTACACATAATAGCAGCAACCATCTGTCTCCAAGTATCATACTTAAAACCAGGATTAATTTCACTCCAAGCTTTTCTGTCGATGATAACCTCACCACGGTTCTCGATGATCCCGTCAATGATGGCATCATTGCTACGATAAATGTCAACTTCTTCTTTCGTAAGAGTCTTAGGAACACCTCTCATAATTACGTTATCCAAGGCGTTCGGGAAAACAATCATACTAGCAAGACCATCTCCAGGAGAGCCTATGTATCTTAATGCAGCTGTTCCATCATCAAGTACATTATAAGAAATGTTGATTGTATTACCATCAAGCTTAGGCTCAGCAACAAACTTTTCTCCTTCTTTGAAATTGGTCGTCAACCAATCTTTGAGTTTGTCAAATCTGTAGTATTTCTTAAGAGAAGCGAGAGGTGTTTTCATCGGTACTCTAGTCCTACCATTGTCTGATTTGGATAAGAGCTGGTCGTGGATTGTTTCTTTGTAACCAGTCTCAAGAACCAATCTGTCCCACTCAGCATCGCTTATCTGAGGTTCTCCAATCCTGTACGCTAAATCATATTTAACCATTTCTTCAAATGTAATCATAGTATTTTTCCTCCTTTAGTTACAATAGTCTCCATCCCTATTAATAACCACCATTTTGTGGACAAGCTATAAAATAAATAAGGGTGGAAGACCACCCTTATCTTAAATTCTTTACAAAATCTCCTCTTGATTTGATCTCTAACTTAGAAATCTGAGAAATACAAATCCTTTCACTTGATATTGTGTTCAGGTCAACCAAAATAAAATGGTCATCATTGATTTTCCCAACTATACCGTCAAAATAGTGACCATCTTTTGTTGTGATACTAATTTTGTCACCACCAAAAACATAACTCCCGTCAAAATTGATTACTCTGAATTCGATCGAATTAGCGTCCATTATTATTCCCCCTTATATACCAAAAGTTTTTCTTGCCCCATAAATAACCTTAGGACATGTTTTCATGTTAAAAGTTAACACAATAATTATTGTATTGAATATTGCAAAAAGCATTGTATAGGTAATTGTTTCAGTTGAACTAGTTCCAGCAATAGTACTAAAATAACAGATAAAAGTTTGTGATAAACAAGCAAGGAAATAAACTCCGATGTTCTTCAATAAACACATGAATTCATCTGTTATTCCTTTAATACCTCTCTTAGCAATTGCAAATTCCTTTATCATGTAAATATAAAGATACATGAAATTGTATACGAAACAAATCCAAAGAATTACTTTAATCACAGTAGCTATTAGAATCATGATAGCGTAAATGAAACCACCGCCTTTGCGAGTGTGGAATTGACCGTTGTAATTCTCATTCGTCTCACTTTTAACTTGTGCAGTTGTGATATCTGTTATCTCGACACGAGGAGCCATGAAATGATCAACAACTCTATATACATCATTGTTAAGCTCATTTGTAGATTCTGTAAATCCTTTAATCAGAACAGTACACCAATATTCAGGCTGAGTAGAACCAATTGTAGGTAGCATGCTCGAATCAGCTTCAGCTAATTCAGGGTCTCCATTCCATTCGATTTTATTTTCATCTAATGTGTGATTAGTGTTGTACAATGTCCAACTGTTCATGTACGGCATCCAGAACATCATTTCATACTGGTCTTGTCTATCAGCACTAGAATCCATGAAGTCACTAGCAGTCGTTTGATTGGTGAACATACTAATTACAACTTCATCACTTATGTTCAAAGTCTTCTCAAGCAATGTTTTGATTTTGTCGTTGTTACTTAGTAGAACGACAAGAAAACTACCAATGAATAACGTTCCGATGCATATACCAACAGCAATAAATCCATTTTGTTTGTTCATTCCTACCTTGAGGGTAACTAATGCAATACGAAGAAGAACAATTATTGATAACAAACCGACGAAAAACTCGATGATTAAAGGATTGGTGTTAAATAAGTCGATGTTTATCCAATTAGATATTTCATCGAGAGAACATATTCTATCTAATTTTAAGGAAAGAGCTAACAACCACCCCATGATATTGAGAGACGCATCACTTTTAAATATTCTGGTTAAGTTAAAGTGAAATATCTCAACGATAGGTAATGAAGTGACTTCACTTCTGGGATCTTCTACCAAATTAACAGAATCTTCTTGTCTTAAGGTTACTGTCTCATAAGGCATTACTCTTAATGGATATCTAGTCAAATCTTCATAATTCTCACTTGACCTAAAGTCACTAGCAGCAATGATGTTAAACATTATCTCATAATAGAGAGGACCGAAACGAGATTTTAACTTTTCATTAAACTCTTTAGCATCACCAGTTACAGTCTCAAGGTCGTTGTCAATTATACAACTTTGGACAGTATAGAAAGCACCGCTGAATTCCCCCTTTTGATTACCACAGAATTTCTCAGAAAGTAGAGGAAATTCAGTACCCTCAGAACCTTTGCTGATAAAAGTATTAATTGCAGTGTCCCAGTTTTCCCTTATCCACTTTACATAAGAATAATCATCGATATAATCATTTGGCTTGGAGTAATAAAAAGTATTGAAATTGCTCTTATCAATCTCATTCAAAATATTACCGCCAGTTATTGCTCGGACGAAAGACTTAAAACCATCCCAAAAACCACTGGTAGGGAACAATGAAGAAGCATCAAATTTGATAACAGGCCACTCTCCGTAATATGTATTACTAGGTAGACTAAAACCCCATTTCTTCAAACCAGTGTTACCACTAGAATCAGTAGGATATATACTATCTTTGGTCTCTTCATCAAGATTTGTTATGTTGTCATCATAGCCACCAGGCATTAAAGTCTCGATTGAATTGTATAGAATAGCTTGAAATCCAGGAGCATTAATCCAAGCAGTTTGACCACAATCCCCTTCTGTTCTATCTTCAACAACTGTAAAAGTCTGACGATTACGAGCCCACGCTAAAGGATCGGTAATATCTAAAGCTGTGAATTTGAATAAATCATTCAATTCAGAATCATTGGTTGAATAGAACTTTGTTGAATTGTTCGCTTGAACCTCTTTCTTTTGTCCCAATGCTACTATAATTACTGCTATCATTAAAAGCATAACCATTAGAACTGATTTTATGCGTTTTGTTCTCATTTAAACACCTCGATGTTTTAGAATAAAAAATTAGGGAACCGGATTACGGTCCAGCTCCCCATATTTTTTCTCTTCTGTTTTTACTACTTTCAACCTACGTATAGGTAAAGTCTCTTGTACTATTAGTGATATATGTCGTTCTTATGGTTTGACCAATATATCTGTCAGTACTTGTGGGATAAATCTATCCTACATTATTTCAACCATAATCCACATGCCAAATAATATAAATACCCCCTTTTTATAGTCAGGGGGTATTTACATTTTTCCCAGGGCGTCCCCCGCCCAAATTATGAGAACTTGAAGGAATTATGGGGACCTTCCGTCTCTCCCTATTTTATCCCCACTTTCTTTTCGTGTAAAAGATATAATAATCTCATTTGTTATTCAAATACAGCTGATCTATACTATTATTCTAATATGTAGTTTTTAGTCTGGTCTCTAATTCTATTCATATTATTTTCCTTCTTTTTGAAACGGGAAAAACAGCGGCGCCACCGTTTTGTTACCCGCAATCTGTAATTTTTATAGTTATAATTTTATAATTTTCATCAAATGTTAAATCATCTTAAAAAAGACTTGTCTCTGATTCTAGCCATCGCATACCATCAATAGCGTTTATGCTATTTCTCCTTTTGTTAGTATTATTACAAAAAGAAAATACCAATACCATGATTGTTCTCTTCTCTTTAAAATCAAAATCGACCAAAGTTATTCTTTAACCAATCCCAATCTTTCTTAAGCAGTGTGAACTATCGACTACGACTGTCTTTGTGATATCGGTATTTAATTTTTAGGAGGCCGGGGAAGCCATGGCAATTGACTTCCCCTAAGTATGAAACATATGAAAAATAAGATAAATCCTTTATTAGGGAGGGCGGGAGGAAAGTCAGGAACTCTTTTCCTCCCTATTATTTAACAAAATTTTTGTTAATGTTCGAAATCAATTGGTCCCTATATTGTCCCTATTATTTAACAAAAGTTTTTACTTACAAATAAGGATGTCATGTTCCTCCAACATCTTGTTGATAGCACGAGCAGAACAATCCTTGAAGTCTTTGTCGGTAAGATTATTATTCTTATTGAGCTTACTAATTTCACTATTCAAACAATAAATAAAACCAGTATAAGCTCTTGTCAAATCTTCCTTATTATCACTGAAATATTTGTTATCGACAGTATCATAAGGAATAGTAATCTTTGCAACATCTTCGGTATCCTTGAGTAAGTCTTCGAGCATGTCGTTCTTGTTCCTGTCTATCATGCAAATTTCCTGACAATCGACACCATTGTAGTCATCGAATTGTAAAGGCTTAAGTGAAAGACCACCGAAATCCTTACTTCTATTACCCAATTTTCTGTCGATTCTCTTTAAGATATCTCTCTTGTTAGTGATGTAATGCGTTGTTTTTCCCATAGTAATCCTAATCTCCTTTTAATATATATTTTCTTATTTCTTCGCGTTGTTTTCGATTGCGTTCGTAGTGAGTGCAAGGTCAGAACGTACCTTTATTGTCCCAATTCTTTGATTTCTATCAATGAAAATCGCCTCACCAGTGTTGCAATTAACGCCGAAATTAATATAAGAAGCTTCAGATATTGTAGAGTCTTCATTAAATCTCCTTAGAAACTCTTTTATTTCTTTCTTAGAAGACCTAAATTGGAATCTATCAGAAACATAGTTTGAAAAATCATCAGGAAAGTGGTTAACGTTCTGGCTAGCCAATATCGTGGCAACATTCAATGAACGACCTAATATTAAAAACTCCTCAACAATCTTGTAAATTGCTTTGTTTTCAAGGATGATATGTGACTCATCAATAAACAAGACAACGGGGATTGCATTGTGACCGTTAAGTAATTGCCTGAGCATCTTGATTATAATCATAATGATCGCGGAACCGAAACGTTCTTCTCTGTTCCAATCAGCCATGTTATCAACTTTAGGCATGGGAAGGCCAAACAACTTTATGATTGACGGCTCTTTGTTTAATCGAAGACCACTTTTCTCTTCGTTAAAAAGAACCTTACCATACTCGTTGTTCTGGTTTGCTTTTAACATAGTACCAATCTGCTGAACGTGGATGTTACGAGAAGAATACATGTAATTAGCCAACTTAAGGAAAGTCGCCCCACCATTCCTAGACATTTTAATGTAGTCATCTACGATAGGCATGATGGCAACGTTTTGTTCCTGAGTCAAACCACCACAAATTGTTTCAATCAACTGAATTATGAAGTTAGTGTCAATGTTCTCGATGTTGATGAAAGGGTCAAGTGATTCTTTCTTGGAAATATCAACAAGTTTAAGGCCAGGACAAATTGGTAATAATTTCTCGAAGTCATTTTTAGGATCAAGAACAATAGGGATTATTTCTTGTTGGAAACAATTGACTGTTAAGTTCTGCATGAAATAAGATTTCCCGCTACCAGGGCTACCAGTTATGATAGTGCCAGGAGCTCTGTTTTCATACATCGGTGTTATGGGTGAATAAAATACTGTGTTTGTAATCATTTTAGTTTCTTCTCTCTTCCTTTTGCATTAACCTATAGCTTGATTTTACGTTTTTGATGTGTATCTTCTGCCATGGCTATTATTGAAGGGTCTAATGAAATCTTTTTGTGTCCCGTAGATTCGTCGAGAGATTTGCTTTTAAAATCAAATTCCTCCGGACTATCTTCTTTTTCTTCATCAGGTTCTTCAATCTCAGCAGTTATTTCTTCAGCTTTTTCGAGGTGTTCTTCCAAATCAGGTAATTCATCCTCAGGAATGTCAATTTTTTGACCTTTGTCATAAAATCCTTTCTTCTCAGTGAATACTGTTGTGTCTTTATCTACAAAAAATGATTGATATTCAATTACCTCTTGTCCAGTTTTTATGAAACCACGACCTTTTATGTTAGGTTTAGCAAGAGCAGAATAATCATCATCAAGAGTAAGAGTCGACTCAGAAGTTCCAAAATCACCAAGTATCGTAGCTAATCCTATGTTATTTTTAAGATCGGCAGATATTATGTTGCCTGACGGGCGTTGCGTATTATGCGAGACGAACAATGCCATTGTTTTCTTCTCCCCTCTTTAATTCCTTTTATATATGTGTTTGTGCTAAAATAGAAAAGGCTAGAGTTCTTACTCTAGCCTTTAGTTTCAATAGAATACTCACCAGTTGTAGTCTGAATACATCTAACTTTCTTTGTTCCAAGATAATCACAGCTCACAATAATGTTACTATCGGGCAAAAAAACTGTTTTGTTATCTTTTACACATTTAACAATGTCCTCGACGGAAATCCAATCGTCGGAAGTTTCTTTTACTTCTTCTCTGACTTTCTTAGACATCTCAAGAGTGTTGTTGATACGATCCCCATCCTTATTTATTACCATCACTTTGAAAAGATGGAATTTGCTAGCAACGATAGATGTTTTATCACTAGCATTGAGTCTATAACAGTCTTCATCAAACCAATCAGTAATGTATGTAACTACAGAATCTCCAATTATGTCACAGATGCGGATGTCTTTCCAATAAATTTTCTTGTTTACAAATTCATCCTCAAATACGGTTTCAGAAATAACCTTCTCGAGATATTCTATGTGTTCAGAAATCTCTTCTTTTGAATATTGTAGAAAATATTTGGGTATTTTGTAAGCATGGTCATTATCACGGAAGTCTTTTAGTCTTTTGATTGTTTCCTCAATACTCAACTTAGAGTCACAAGAACGAGTAACGACAATTTCAACATCCTCAGGTAATGCTGCTAAACAAAGATGACAAGCGGCAGCACGACCTAAACGAGCGATAGAAGATATTGAGTTCTTAATCGAATCGGTTAATTTGTAGCTCGGATTTTCCATGATTTCAGACATCTCATCAATTACACAAATTATGGGTTTAACGATAAAATCGTCTTCTGTTTTAACGACATTAGCCGTCTTTATTTTGTAGCAATTATCTTTGGTTAATTGCATGTAAGCACCCCCTATTGGAATAAACTATTCAATCTCAGGACAGTCTACTCCATATCTCTTAAAATAATTTTGTATTGTTTTACGTTCAGAACAAGGATTACTAGGAGTCTCATAAACGATAAAGACAAAAGTTAATTCATCAGTTATTCCAGTTTTCTTTCTCCAAGAATCACCAAGTTCCTCGAGAGTTTTCTTTAGTTCTTCAAAATCAGTTCGACTGATAAAACTTCCATAATCCTTTAGGAATTCACAATTATCAGGATTCCATTTGCAATTATCTTTCCCCTTACATTCAGTTTCTTTCCCGATATAATCCCTGAATATAAAGTTAGGATAACGGAGACCATTAATCACGCCATTCTTGTCGATGAACTTATAATGGTCTCCTTTATTTTTGTGAAACCACTGAGGGTCCCACACAGCTGTACTTATTGGAATCATATTTGGAGTAAAGAAACGAATTTTATAGAAATAACTCGTTGCTACTTTCAATGTTTATTCTCCCCATTCCTTTTTGTTGATAATGATAGTCTGCTCGTCCTCGTTGTATACTGTCTCTTCATGATAACTAGAGCTTTCATCAGCGTCATCTCTAACCATAAAGATTTTGTTGACAGTATTGGAAGAAATGATATCTTCTACGTAGCTCATCTTAAGTTCTGGATAATGACTTACTACCCAATAAAGGTCATCGACTTCATTGCTAGTTAAATCTTCCCCATCAATAAGTTTCTGTATGAAACTAGTATTAACAGTCAGAACCTGTCCATTAATAGGCATGAAATTGTCAGTTGTAAATCCAATTTCCTTAAGCTTTTCATTTACCATAGGAAGATACTTAATATCGTATTTGTCTTTAATAGAATAGATGAACATCTGCAATGTATCATCTTCCACACTGATATTCTTAGCGAAATCAGTAATCATGATGTTGATGTCTTCAAGAGTAATATTTTCGTTCTTTTGCATCAATGTGACAAAGCTATCTAAATCATTCTCAGTGATTGTATTATCAGTCATCTTCTGAGCAAAGTTCCAGATATCAGAAGTTGTTTTACCCTTCATCAATGTCTTATACATTGAATCATAAGCAAAATTGGTATCAGAGTATAAGTACACATTCTCACTAAGCGTACCAATATCTTTGATTTCGCAATAATCCATCATATTCAGAACCATAACTTCAAAGTCGTAAATACTGATGTATTGAGAATATTTAGGATAAACTTCATCTACTAATCTAGCGAGAATTACATCAGAATCTTCATTAGAAAATTCAGTTTTCCCGGCATAATCAGGACTAGAAATTATTTCAATAGTCTTGTCAATTATGGCAGTGGAAATGTCGTTGAGATGCTGGTCTCTTGCCCCGGCATTTCTCTCTTTTATATTGTCGACCATCCTACTAACAGGATTATCTTTAGGAACGAAACTAGAAACCAACCATACTAACAAAGCTACAAAGCCAAAGAAGAAAATCATAAAGAAGATGTTGTTTTTGGCTTTCTTCAGTCTTTTGATTCTGTTTTCTTTCTTAAAACGAATTTTTCTCTTACGTTCGGCTGCAGCTTTTGGAGTGTTTTCAGCTGTGTTCTTTTTATCCTTTGTCTTTTCCTTTTTATCCTTCTTCTCTTTTATAGGCTTTTCTTTCTTTTTCTTTTCCTTTTTCTTTTCAACTTTTACGTTTTTGTTGACTTCTACCTTTTCAGCTTTTATCTTGGTCTTAGGTGTAGGTTCCTCGTCAGGGTCTTTCATTGCATCGGCTAAATCAGGTGCATCAGATTGGTTAGAAAAATCAGTATCTTCAGTAGCCATGAAGCTTTCAAGGTCGTCTAACAATTTCTCGTCTTCTACATCACCTGAATCATTCTGCAATAACATCTTGTCAATATCTTCCTCGGTGGTAATTTGGTCTTGGTTTAAACTAATCTTCATTTAAAATCCTCCTGTTACTATTTCATTTATTTTTTCCCAGTTATCTACTTCGTATTTTTTATAATCGACGTTATCATTTTTACTAATCCCAGTAAACAATATTGGTCTTGTAACCTCACTATTTTCAATACAATCCTTGATATTCCTAATTTTGTCATCGATCATGAAATCAATTTTGTTGGTTCTACAAAACTCCCCTTTGTTGTAAACGCTTGTAATTATGTAGTTAACATTAATGTTGTTCTTTTTAAGCCAATCATACGTGACATTTTCTAAATCATTCCCGCAATCATCAGTGCATCTAGAAGTTATGATAAAGATCTCAAAACCAGAGTTCTTCCAATTGTTGATCATACGTTTAGCTTCTTTCGATACACCTACATTTAAGAGAATGTCTTTGCAATATTTTCTAATAAAGTCTCTGTAATCTTCTTCAGACCAATCGAGAATTGTTTCCCAATATTTTGAATCTCTTTCTTTGTACTTACTTCCATTCTCTCTATTCCATCTGATAACTCTACCAGACAAATCTTTTGTACTATCACAAAGTACACCATCAATGTCAATTCCAATACGCATAATTACTATCTCCTTTTACTAAGTTATTTCTCTTAATTCAACTTCTGTGTCCATAGATAAACAGTTATTCTGAATCGTACCGTTGATTATTTTAGTACCATTTCTCTGGGTACAGATAAAACAATGGATACCGGCAGAACGACCTAACTGAGTTATAGATTGGATTATCATTTCTATTTCAGTCTTAAGACCATCTTCTTCTTTACCCTCTTCACTCTTAACACCACTAGGCTGAAGAAGTTCGGCTGCCTCATCTATAATTATAACAATCGGGCCGCCTAAGTCATCGTCATATACTCTTTTAACACAGTTTTTATTCACTTTTATGTAATCAGTGCCACCAGGCATTTTTATTTCGTAACTTTTTAAAGTGTTGGGGTCTTTGGATTTCCCTTCACCTCCATCAGTTAACTTTTCTTGATGATCAAACCAACTCATTACACCATCTCCTAAAATTTCATTTTAATATGAGTCAATAAAATAGATTAGGCAGAAAAAATCTTTCCCACCTAAATATTAATGATTTTAAGCTGTCTCGTTATACTCAACATCAGAGTTTTCTCTTTAACAAAAGACAACTAAAGTAGATGTAGCTAAGATGCTAATTGCAATGATACCGACTATTATTCTTACTATTATTTTCTTTTTCTTCTTCATTTTATTTCTATCCTCTTTTCTATATATTTTTGCCTAAAGCTTTTTGTAGTATCTATCCATGCTAGTTGGAATATAAAACTCAGGTTCACCATCAGATATCTTTACTTTAACTGGATATATCCTTTTACCATCAAAAACACTGAGTTCTTGTTCCTCACCATATCGATAACGCCAATAATTAAAGTCCGAATTGTCGACTACAGTATTTTGAATTCTTTGTTCAGCAGTTATGCAAATTTCTTTTGTCTCATTTGCACAATACACAGTAAAGAACGTAAACAAAATCGCCGATGGGATTATTGCAAACATCAATTTAGGTAATATCTTAACAACCTTTGAGATTATCAACACTGCCGACAATACTAAAAACAATTTTATACCTATCATAATTTTCTCCTTAATATATCACTCGTTTCCAGATCCCGTTTGTACCAGTGTTTGAAAAGAACATGAGTTTTCCTTCAGATACGAGCATTTTCATCTCATAATTTCCACCGAAATCATCAATCAAATTGACACTAACAATAGAACCTTGAGAAAGGCTATATAAATCAGGATCTTTCTCTAATCGTAGATGAACTTTCTCTTCGATATAACTTGAAAAATCAGATTTAATGTTATTTCCTACTACCAACGAAATTCCTGAGACAATAAATGTTGAAAAAATCAGAATAAGAATTGTCTTCTTACTTCCTGATTTAATTATTGTTAAAACAATGATTATGCCCAAGATGATTCCAGCCATTATCACACAATTTGAAAAAGTTGAAAATTTTTGTACATATTCCACAGTTACTTCCTCCTTTAGTTTAATTTCTTCCCCTATTATTAAAGGTCTTTTAAAAGTATATAAAAAATATTCTGGAGGTATAGAAATGGCTAGTATAAAATTAGATAGTTTCCTAAATCAGATGGAAAAAGAACTTGAACATGAAGATAAACAAATTAAAGTCAGACCAATACAGGAAACTACAACAATGCAAGGTTATCTTGATCAGCTTATGGTCAGAGCCGAGACAATCTCCTTCTCTTACGATGAACGTAAAGAACGAGCTGAAGTTTATTCAAACATTGATGGTTTGAAGAAAACTGAATATTTTGACATAACTACTGACGAATATGTCGAAGTATGCAAAGAATATTGTGACGATGTTGACGACAAGTTTAACCACTCTAACTGGAAAGTTAACAGATATGGAGACCTTGTCAGAGTATTCACCAACACAAAACCTGTTGTTAATTTTCCAATTGTAACAATAAACGTATCTAGAGCTATTGACGATTATTCATTAAAAGAACTTCCTGAGAAAGTTCGTGCCATTATGCCTATTATCATGGCTAATCGTTTTGTGGTTGCTGGACAAACTGGTTCCGGTAAAACATATTTCTTAAATCGTGCTCTTAAAAACACATTTAGTGGTAAATATGACGCTGGTTTAGTTTGGGGTGGTGAAGGTCCTGAAAGTACAAAGAACAAGTTATATGTACCCAAGAATGTAAGTCAGGACAGGATTATACTCGTTGAGGAATTCCATGAAATTTTTCCTCCAAACAAGAACACAATTTGCTTAGGCGCTTGTCCCGTTAAACCTGGTGAATCTAACATATTCTCTTACATCGTCCAGCAGACAAACTTGATGAGAGCTGATCACATTTTCGTCGGTGAAATTAAAGGTGAAGAGAGTTTCTATTTCATGAACAACTTATCTAGCGGTGCTAAAGGTGGGTTTACCGCTCATGGTCAGTCTCCTGAACACATGCTTTCTAGATTACGTTCATTGATGACTCTTTCTGGTTTCTGTGACCTCGCACAAGCTGGTACAATAATCGCCGGTGCCCTTGACTTTGTAATCTATATTGACAAGCACCAGATCAAAGAGATTACACATCTTAGTGGTGTTTACAACAGACAACAGGAAAGATTCCAGATGGATACAATATATAAAGCATAAATCGTAGAAGTATATAATGACAGGTATAGAATTGCGACTATGCTTGTTTTGGACATAGGTGAACTCCTTTCAAAAGATTAGAGAGAAAAGCTTTTTAAGGCTTTTCTCTCGGTCTTTTATTTACACAAGTCTGTCATAACATTCAATAACGTCACCATCAAACGCTTTTGAGTTTCTCACATAAACACCTGTAACATGTCTAGCAATGATAAATACGATGATGTCAACGGCAGAAGTTAACAGATAGAATAAATCAGAGCTCTCCATTTCTTTACCAACCATCATCTTAATTCTCATAATCATCTTGTTCATATCAGTGGCGTGAATTGTTGTCCCTGATTTAGAGGTTAAGCAAGTCTCTAAGATATCAATGATTTCAATACCACGAGTTTCACCGATGATTACACGGCTGGGGTTTTGTCTCAATGTAGCAACGAAAATATCATGAATTTTGTATTTTGAATTCGTTACATATGAGATTGCAAACGGAATATTCAACTCAGGAGTGTCTTCAATCGTCAGAAGGTTCTGTTCAGGATTTGTATACTGCTTTTCTGATAAAATTTTGCTCAACAAGGTCGACTTACCTGAACCAGTAGGACCAACGATTAGAGGGTTCTTATCAGCCACATATTTTTTAATTATATCAGTTAAAGCATATTTAGCAACATCCATCATTGTAGTACCACGAGGATTGGTGATAGTAGTCTCAAACCATTTCCTACCGTACTCAACTTCTTCATAATTGGCGGATTTAAAACCATCGAACTTATACTCAAGCTTCTTTCTAGCACGATTACACTTCTCGATAATGTCGTTTGCAAATTCGTCATTATCAGGTAATTCGCTGAAAAGATTGTAGTAATAACTTTCAAAATCAAAATTTACTTTAGAATTACTAGTACTTTTACTTTTAGACACATTCTTACGAATGAAGATACTGGTTTCTTTACTGGTATCAAGAGTAGACTCAATCATGTTGAAACGGAAACCTTGGTCTTCGAAGTCAACAATTGCATTAGCCGGCCCAAATTTCAGATTGTGCCTGTAAGTAAATGTTGTTACCAAATGGCTAATGAACAAAGTGTTAATCTTCTTCAAGAAATCAGGGAAATTGACGATAATAAAATTCCCATTGTTATCGTACTGGATGTTAATAAAACTACCACGAAGGATAAAGTCCTGAGCCTGAATCTTCTCGATAAACTCATTGTACAAACTGAAACTGTTAATCTTCTCCTTCGTCAATAATTCTCTATAATAGGGCAGCTGCCAATCAGGAATCCATCTAACGATTTCACTTTCAAAAAGATTATTCTTCTCAGCTTTGGCCATTGTATAGAAATTATCATTTTCAGCAACAATTTTCTCAACACGAGCCAAAATCTTCTCATATACAATGTACGTTTCATTCATCGTAAAACAGCACAAGCTTGTAAATACGGTATCAAACAATAAGTCGATATCAGCTAAACAAGCTTCTCTGAAGAAATCGTTAATTCTTGTTTTAGCTTGGTCTTTACATGCTTTCTTTGCCTTGGCAACTTCTTGAAGTATCTGTGTTCTGTTAAGACCAGTGAATTTGATACATTCATCGTCGACATTCAATGCTGTTCTAGCATTGGAGAACATTTTTGATTCTATTTCTTTGTTCTCTTTCTTAATTTCTACTTGCTGTTTCTTTGCTTCTGTCAATACTTTAATTTTCTCACTCATTTTATATACTCCTTATTATTATGCTTATGATCTTCTAGCAATTTTAATCTTATTGGCCAGTTTTGCTGAGTTTACGTCTTTGTTCAGCAACAACAGCTCTTACTTTAGGCGATTTATCATCAGCAAGTTTATCGAGACCATAACCTTGTTTAGCAACAATGTATCTTACGCTAGTACTCTTATCATTAACAAGCTTATCAAGCCCAAAACCTTGTTCGGCGATAGTCATCCTTACATTAACACTCCTATCTCTAATGAGTTTGTCAAGGCCATAACCTTGTTTAGCTACAGTGGTCCGAACATTATAGTCTTTATCCTTAATGAGTTTATCAAGGCCGTAACCCTGTTCAGCAACAGCAGCTCTTACACGCCCATTCTTATCATCGAGAAGTTTATCAAGACCATAGTCTTGTTTGGCGACAGCAATTCTTACATCAGGATCTTTGTCTTTAATAAGTTTATCTAAACCATAACCCTGTTTGGCAACAGCTCTACGGACTTCCCATTTTTCATCGTTTACAAGTTTGTTAAGACCATAACCTTTATTTGCGACCGAAATTCTAACGTACTCGTCTTCATCGTTGACAAGTTTATCAAGGCCGTAACCTTGTTCGGCGACAGCAAGCCGTACACGACCATATTTGCTATCAACGAGTTTATCGAGACCATAACCTTGTCTGGCAACAGCTTCACATACTAAATAGTCTGAATCATTAACAAGCTTATCAAGCCCATAACCCTGCTTGGCGACAACTCTACGTACAAACCAACTTTCATCATCAACAAGTTTTTCTAGACCATAACCTTGTTTGGCAACAATAGTTCTCACATTATAATCCTTATCATTGATTAATTTGTCAAGGCCGTAACCCTGTTTAGCTACAATAATCCTTACATTAGGATTTTCATCATTAACAAGCTTGTTTAATCCATAACCACATTCACCAACAGTTCTACGAACACGCCAGTCTTCATCATCAACGAGTTTATCAAGTTTATAACCTTTCTCTGCGACAATTCTACGAACATACCAGTCTTTGTCATTAACCAATTTGTCGAGACCATAACCTTGTCTAGCAACAATAGCCCTTACATCAGCAGATTTATCATCGATAAGCTTATCAAGACCATAACCCTGTTTGGCTATAGCTATACGAACACTTTCATTTTCGTCGTTGATTAATATTTCTAGATTTTCATTGTTGCTAATCATATCCAACTTTTCTGAATATGTTAGATTTAAGATATCTTCATTTTGATTAGTAGCTGCTTGTTTTAACAAATCACTGGCGACTCTTTTTACAAAATCCTCTTGAGATTCTCCCGCATTTTGATGTCCAACATGATTACATCGTCCCTTTCCTCTGTTTTCTGGAGAAGCAGTACAGTATGTTAATTTACCGTCAGTTGTTAATGCTAAAACTTTCATAATTTTTATTCTCCTTGTTTATTACTTTTTTAATAATTTGTTAGCTATACTTCTTACCTCAGGGTCTTCATCCTTAGCAAGTCTATTAAGATCATATCTCTGTTCAGCAACTGCTATTCTTACACAAGGACTATTATCATTAACAAGTCTATCAAGACCAAAACCTTGCTCAGCAACTGTCATCCTTACATAAGGCTCTTCATCCTTAATGAACCTACTAAGACCATAACCATGCCTAGCGACAATTTTACGAACGAACCAATCTTCATCATTAACAAGTTTATCAAGCCTATAACCTTGTTCAGCAACTATGATTCTCACTTCACGATTTTTATCATTAATGAGTTTATCAAGACCATAGCCTTGTTTTGCAATAGCACTTCGAATATGCCAATCTTTATCATTAATTAATACATCCAAATTTTCATGATTGTTGATCATTTCAAGCTTTTCTGGAATAGATAGATTTACAATGTCTTCTTTAGCGACTCTCTTACAAAATTCTTGATTCTTCCCGTTTTGAGAAGCAATCTGATTGAATCTATTTTTATTTCTAGGTGTGATGGCGACTTCCATGTTTATTTTCCCTTTCTTTTCATTTGATAATCTTTCGGTTATTCCTTTAACCATTTTATTCCTATCATTGATCAATTTTTTTTAATCCGTAACCTTGATCTGAAACAGCTTTACGAACAAATCAATCTTTATCATTGATAAGCTTATCAAGACCATAACAGTATTAATTGTATCATACAATGACTACAAAATAATCAGTTGAAATATCATTTGAGTTTCCATTTTTAGTTAAATGTATGAATTCTCCTTCAAAACATACAACAGAATTTTGAGTATCAAGATTAATACGAACGTCTTATGTTTAAGGAAGATTATCAGAATTTGTTGTATTTTTATTTAAATATATTTTAACAGAATAGCCCATTAAAGTTTTAATTCAATTATCTGTAACATATCAACCTCTAACTGTCCTATTAATGTTCTCTATACCGAATAAAATGTTATAGTAACTTGTTTTGTTCATAATCAATCCTCCATTAATTCTATCTCAATATCAAATAAGTATTAACAATTTTATTTTCGTCTATACAAATCCTACATGTAAAAAGTAAATAAAACAGTAGTCATTCAAATAAACTAACTACTGTCTTATTTCTATCCATATTAATAATTGTTATTATTATAACCTGTAGACTGACCTATTCACTTTTCTTATTTTTAGATTCCGCAGTTAGGAATAAGAAACCTCTTATCTCTCCTATGTTGCTTTTGCCATCAAGAGAATAGATACAACGGGTTAATTTTTTATATTTACTAGTTGTTTATACAATCTTTTAAATTGCTTTCTTTTCTACATTAAAAAATGTAGTATTTGTACACATATAAATGCATACAAATACTACATCTTATTTAGTCAAGAATTCCGACACAAACAATTTTGTTGGTGATAGCAACGTCTCTTCCATCAATGATCATTGTAAAACCATCTGAAGATAACTTTTGAAGTGTTCCGCCAATAACTTCATTTTCAGATACAATCAAGATATCTGAATTAAATGGAATAGTGAGGCTTCCATTATCACCTTTTGCAATTAATTTTCCAGAAAAACTTCCATCGAGCCTAACTGGGTTTCCAATAACTGTCTGACATTTCCTATTCATCTTTTAATCCTCCTAATAATTTTATTTGTAATATGTAAAATTTATTCAAAAATTATTACATATTTACATCAAAATAAATACATATGTTAAAACATAAGCTTTTACATTACTGCTACCTATCTTCAACGAGATTATTAGATCTCAGTATTATTTAGTAACTGCTTTTCTAACACATCAACTTTTATCTACAACAAACTTATCGATATTATGTTTATTAGACTAACTACCACTATTATTAACAATCTTTTAAAATCATTAATTACATATGTTGACTAATAGAATGCTTTATCTCATAACAAATATAGTTTAAAAATCAATTACCTCACCAGCGTTGATTCGTTTGATAAGTTCGACCGCAGGAATCTTTTCTCTTTTTGTTTTTACCATGTCATCGGGACCGTAGATGTCACCAGCAATAAAGTAGTAATCGTCTTGAGGGTTGAAAATAACAGGAGGAGCTTTCTGGCCTTCGAAGTAAATGAACACTTCCTCTTCTTTCTTGATTCTATCATAGATGTTGTCAGCAGTGTCAATTACTACTTTGCCATCAATCTTACAATACAAGATTTCATCAAACTGCATTTTAATTTGTTTACCGCTGCAATCAAATACGAAATAAGAGCATTTGTAATTCTTGATTTTGTAGATGTTGTTACAATCTTCACATTCCATAAACTTGAAACGGTCGTACATGATGTTCTTTATGGATTCCAAAGAGAAACAAGCTTGCTCTACATCAGTAGCAACGACATTGATACCTTCGAGATTAGACAGGTTACCAAATTCAACACGTTTAACATCAACAAGAATACCTTGAGTTCTATCATGGAATTTGTTTATGTGTCTGATTATGTTTGTTTCAACAACTGATTTACCTGAACCTGTTGTTCCTGCAACTAGGAAACTAACTGAAGGAATTGTTTCTCTAGTAGGAACACCAACTTTTTCTTGGTCGTTTAACATCCAATTAATAGAACCAAGCTCAGATTTCTTCGTCAAGGTAATTCCAAGCGGAATGTAGTTCCATTTTTCATCTTGTTCATACTCTTTTGTGAATCCTGTTTTCTCCGGTATGTGTACTCTTTTTCTAGTTTTTATGTAAATTCTAGAATTTGTATAATCTGTCTTGACTAAGAAGTAGTTGTACAACTCGGACCTGTCTGTTAAATCCTGAACAAATTTGTTGATGTCTTTAGCAGTGTATCTAACATCAAAATTTAACACAATTTTTCTGGTTGTTATCTTAGTGAATGTAGAACCAAGATTGGCCCTCGCCATTGATATGATCCAAGTATCACATTTGACACTCCGATAGAAAATCAGCATTAATATGAATATCACAACAGGAACATTCATAAAAATCCAATCGGCATTCTTAAGTAAACCCCAGAATGGCTTAAACTGGATGTATTTTAAAACATCAGCAAGGATGCATAAACAACTGATAAAACACATTATTACCTTAGGGGCGAATGTTGTGTATATTGTCCTTTGCTCGTTATTTTTCTCAATCTCATATTGATCTACAATATGTAATTCTTCGTTACTCATTTTACCCATAATTTACTCCTTTATTAGTGAAGTATAATACATAAGGGGGCCAAAGCTCCCTCATGTTTAATTTCCAATCTTCAAATCCATGAAATCACCAGGAACATCAAGTTCGATATCTCTAGCCTGGACATACTTTACACTAGGAACAGTTGTTTTTACCTGAGCATTGATTGCAGAAGTACCAGGATAACCAGATACTTCATAGGCATGTTTCTGAAATGATTCATATTCTTCTTTCTTTTCTGCTTTCAAGACTCTCTTTGTAGTCATAAAAGATGGTTTGTCTTTCATGAAACTCTTATACTGAGTGACTTCGGATTTTGTCTTGAAATACCAGTAACATCTAGCATCAGGACTTGTAATTGAATTAACGAAATCCTGAGCTTCCTTTTTGTCATCCTCACTAGGTTTGTATGTTTTCTGGCAAGGAATTGTTTCATAATAATCCGGATGCTCTTCTTTGTATTTTGCCACGAGATTGTTGAAAGCTTCAAGGTTCTTTGAGTAATTGGCATTTAATACCTCTAACTCTTTCGGATCAGGAGCAGTTGTAGCATTCTGATAGAAATATTTCTTATCAACCTGAATAGCTTTCTTCAATCTGAGGTTAACTGCATTCAGAAGAATGTAATCTCTCTCAACCTGCTCAACGCTTTTGTTGTCAAAATAGTCTTCCGGCAGAGTGAAATCATATTTAGATATATTTTCAATTTTCATAATTTTATTTTCCTTATCGAATCTTTCTCTGAATTGTTCAGCTGTTTCTCCTTCTAGAGCCACAGCGACATGGTTACAACGACCTTTCCCAACTAAGTTATCGGGAGAACTACAATAAGTTATTCTACCATCTCTTGTCATTGCCATTCTTCTCATCACGCCCTCCTATTAATTAGTAGGGGAGATTTTACTCTCCCCTTATGTTTAATAATTGTCATCAATGCCAGCGAGAGAAATGTTGTCGGTCTCAGACACATCCTCATCAGTCTTCCTGTCCTCAATAATCTGGATTCTGTTAGGAATCAAATAAGGCTCATAACGTTCTTTGCCGTCAACTTCTCTCTTACTTGACTTCAACTCTCCATCGATCAGCACGATACACTTGTCAATCTTACCGTATAATTTTTCAATTCTCTTCTGGTCAAAGATTCTACAAGGGATCCAATTTGTTCTGTTCACCCATTCGTTTCTCTGCCGATCCTTATAAGAATCATCAATTCCCAAGGAGAAACTCAAAACTGTACCTGATTCATTTTTAAATGTCTGGGAAACATAACCAACTACGGTTACTTTGTTTAACTGGATTTTCATAGTCATTTTCTCCTTCATAAAAAATATTTTAGATTGTTTATCCAACCCTATTATTAACGAATTTATTGGAATACCTGTTTTAGTATAAATCTTTGAATTCCATAATATCAGTGAAAAGATTGTCGGAAGCTTTCTTTACCTTTTTGAGAGTCTTTTTATCAGGACCACCTCCACCAGGAATTGTCTCTTCCTCATCAACCACATTTTCACCAAGCACTTCACTTATTTTGAAAGTCCTACCTGGGAAGAATTTGTAAACTTCAGAACTCTTACTTCTCTCCAGCAGATGATTCTTCGTTATAAAAAGAGCAGTAGGTCTGTCGTTGTAGTCAGGATTAGGTCTTTTCAGCGACTGAATTAATTTGTCAATGTCTTTAATCTGAACACCAGATAAGAATTCAGAAGCTTTCTTTGTAGCACCAGGAAAAATAATATAGTTTGTTATTGTGCCAAGCAAAGAATTCAAATAAGCTTCATTGGTGTGTACAACAACTTGGAAAATATCCTGCATCGATACACAAGAACTTATACCTAAACTTCTTCCCTTCTCGATAATGTCTTTAATTGCAAAAGAATCGGTTAAGGTTCCAAACTCTTCAATGTACAACTTGATACTCTTGTCGAAACCACCACTTTGAACTGCAGCTGAAATCATGTTGTTGAGATAAAGATTTGTGATTGAATTACCCAATTCCTTGTTTTCACTAGGCAAAGTACAAATCAACAAATATTTGTTGTCGTTGAAATAAGCCTTTTCCTTAAAACTGAAATGAGATGCACTACGGTCTTTAAGAGTAGGACCAATCATCGTAGATTCAAGAAGAAGTTCGAGCTGGCCAACTAAAGTATCATAAGCACCCTTTACAGTTATGTTAGAATTGTAATTAGTTGGTATTGTAGCCTTTACGAATTTCAATAAGTTTGCAGTGTAAGGGAAATCAAATTCATCAAAGAAATCATTTTTCTTCTGACTAATATATTTCTCAAATTCAGTAATGTATTTCTGAATGATTAACTTAGCGTTTGTTTTGTAGTGGCTGTCAGCACCAGAAATGTCCCACTTACGAGTAGACATTATAGCTTCGATTTTACCTTCGGCGTTAAGACTAGCTAAGGGGTCAAAGAAATATAAGTTTTGAGTATCATTAAAACTGTAAATGTTGTACTGGTTCTTTTCAGCCTCTTCAACCAATTCTTTTCTCAACACTTCATCACCTTTGAAATCAAAAAATACAACAGGTGAACCATTAACAAAGTCCTGTTTAACCATATCTTTAATCAAATAGGTTTTGCCAGAACCGGAACTACCAGTTACAAACAAACCACTTGATAAAAGGTTAGAGCTTAAACTCAATGTCATCCCGCTCTTCGGTATGTCAACGGGACCAATCGGAACAATCTGCCCAACGTCAATTATGTTGTTAGCAGGCTTCTTGTTTTTGCCATCGATTATGTTCCTTAGGAAACTGAAGGAGATTATAAAATGGTTTCCAAATTTGATTTTTGAACTCCAAGTAAATTTCAAGATTATTAGAAGGACTAAAGTGAAAACTCCCAGAATCAGATAAGTGAACACACTCTTTAATCCAATAGCTTCTTTCCAAACAGGTAAGGTCTTTATGAGTAAAGCATATCCTCCTACTTCAAGTGCTACTCCAAACAGTCTCACTGTTTTTGTCGCTTTATTTGCTAAAAATATAGTTACTATCATGCCTATTATAATAATAGTCATCGAAATTATCAACCCAATCATTTATTTACTTCCTTTCTTCATCATTATTTTTATATCTCTTGATATATATTAAAACAAACTCACAAGGAGAAACATTATGAACAGTATAGAATATGATTTATTTCGTGAAGATTATAAAAATACATACCTATCTCCGAATCCTTATCTAACAATTACAGACAATGGGCGTTCATTGATTGTAAAAGCCATTCCTCCGCACAAGGGAGCTATGACAATCGATTGTACTTCTGACCAACCCATTATTGATGGAGAAGTAGGAATCACATTTGACAACAACCACAGTTTTATCGACTATACACAGACGTTTAAAGACTTTGGTTTTCCTGGATTCTTAGATGGTTTGACCAAATTCTTTAACATCAAAGCCAAGATTGAAATCATGCCGGATAACATGTATTTACTTACAATCGGCGGGGATAAACTTGAAGACAGTTACAGTCTACTTTGTACTTCTTCTCTTGACAATTACTTTAAAGACATCGACCTTTATATGACTGATATCAATCTTAGAAGGTCTAATGTCGTGAGCAATCTTGAGAAGCTTAGTTGGTACGCAGCAAGCGTTAATTACATGCAAACTGCTGGCAAGAGCAAACTCAATAAAATCAAACCTTATAATTTAACAATTATCGGTATCCAATTTGATAATGCTAGAGTTAATCAAATCGCAGCAAATCTCAGTGACGCAATATTCCTCGTTGACACAGTAACATTAAACGATTGTTCTTTTGCTACTGATGAAGTCAGAGAGATATTCATGAACCTATTTAGAGGCACCAAGTTCTATTAAAGAAAAACAGGATGATACTTTCGTATCATCCTAAATCTTTTAAATTATTTCTTCTCCGATTTTCATCAATCCAATTCCGTGTTTTGAATCGAAATCTCCGATTGTAGCAAAATTGTCGATCTTTAAACTTAAAGCATATTTCAAATCAGACATCAAATCATATTCTACAACGTTCCTATCAATGAAATAAGTCTTTAATGCTTTGTACTGGTTCAAGAATGGCCTTGCTATTACTTCATTCTTCATCATGTTGATGACGATGTCAGTACGTTTCTTTTTAAGATCTTCTTCAGAATCAGCTTCGACCAACTGAACAATCGTACATTCACAACCGAGTACACCATCCTTTAATCTGTTGATTACGCTGTTGTACAATCTAGCAGTGTCTATTTCATTACTGATGTCAGTGCTTGTTCCTTCTACAGAATAAGCTAAGTCTTCACGTTGTCTCTTCATACTCAGAACAACTTTCTTTTGGTCAGGAATACGAACGTAAACTCTCAGATTATCAGGAATGAAAGATAACATTGTATTCTCTTTGACTATCGGTAAATCTGTATATTGTAATATACTACAATACTTTGTCTTAGGCTTCAACCCAAATATCGAGATAAAATTATTATGAGAACAAAATTGCTCCATCTTGAATGAATACTCCTGATATATTGAGTTAAGCACTGTGTTGTATTTTATTGTCGAGAAATCAGTTGTGTGGAAATAAATCCCCGGGAAATAGTTATTGAGTAAATATCTGAATGTCATGTATTGCGTACATCTACCACATCCAAAGTTGTGCAAGATATTCTCATAATCCTTTTCCTTACCAAATATGATATCAAGGTTGATGGTCTTGTTTATACCATTCTCAATTGAACTAATAAAGCTCTTCACGGTTTCACCAATTGTTAAATCACTGTCACTTGAAACATCAGCAAATATCTCAAGTATAAAGAGAGTGTAACAACCAGTGTTGATTCTCTCGATGAACTTTATTTCCTTTTCACTGTATTCTTTCTTCCACTTACGGATGTTGTCAACCAAATCACGTTTGATTTCTCCAATAGTAATTGGAATCTGAACGTTACTTAGACAAAATTGTAATCCAGGAGTTTTGCTGTTGAGAATCTGAATAATAGAATAAAGCTTATCTATGTGTCTTTCTACATCATCAATTTTCTTGTTAGAATATTTGAATGAAGGTATTGTGTACAAGAAAGATGCCCTGTTCCCATTCACGATAATATTCTCTCCAACAATTCTATTATGAGTTTTTGTTTGTTTTATCATAATCAATATCTTCCTTTACTCTAAATCGTCTACATAGAGGCAATTCCTAATTTTTAAATCGTCACATAAATTACCATCAAGGTCTTTATATTTGGGAGAAAACTTAAGCATAAGAGCTTGACTTATGTAAGAAAGTAAATCATGACCCTTGATTTTTGTCTTGTTGATAACAAAACCAATGACAGCAGGGAAAATGATAAAAATTATTCCAAATGCTGAATTGCCATTACTAAAATTTACATATGGAATTCCTGTTTTCTTACTGAGCCAAATTCCAAAAATGTTAAAAATGATTTCACAAGCTAGTACAGAACCGATAAGTTTAACAGAAACACCACCGCCAGGAATTTCCATACCAAGAAAATTGTACATCATCTTTTCTCTCTTCTTCAACCCAGTATAATTTACAACTTTCATTTTCTCACCACCTTATTTCATACAATCTTCAAAAATCATTTTCAATATAGCTTTATCAGTTATTTTTCTCATGTTTTTGTCATTAATCTGACCATTAACATTGTCGACGAGATATTCATCTTTACTTAACTGGATAAAACTAAAGAATGATTTAGTCTTAATTCCATTATATGGGAAATAGTATATACTACAACCATTGTTTTGAAGATACTCAAAGCTCCTGATATTCTTAAGTGTTAAGTTTATTAAACCTATTGGAGTATATTGAACAAAATCGGCATTTATTCCATAAAAATTTATCACGTGGAATTTGTTCTTAGTTACATTAGAACCAATGCAAAATAACTGACAAATTTTGTTACAAACGAGAACGAAACTAGGTTTGTTAAAGTATCCATTCTTTATCTGTACGTGTTGGATTTGGTTAACGTCAAAAGCCTGCCTTTTATCATAAACACTAAACTTGTCATCGTCAAATACTCCTGAACAAATAAAAATATTCTCGAGCCAATCTTTATCTACAAAAGTGGCTAAGTCTTCATAAACTGCAAAAGTATTACTCATTCTTTACACCCTTTTCATAATATATTCTCTAGGAGTAACATAATTTATTATATATGTTTTGGTATAACCAGTGCCTCCGATAGCTTTATAAGCTTGGTAGATTCTTGTCTTTGTTCTGATGTCGTTGACAAACCAGATTACAACACCATATTTGAGGTTATTTTTGTATTTAGCCAAATTCTGCAGATAATGGTCATAACCTTTACAAGTAATCTCTACTTCTATTGCTATTGAATTGGGACTGAGGTCTTTGTTCCTCTTGATTGGAATTATTAAATCGGGAAATTGGAGAACTATTTCTTTGTTACAATCTACATTAGAAGCGAACAAAGCGGAATAATCAGTTAATTCATAAGTTTCAATCTTCCCCTTTCTCATGTCATTTATTATCAATGATTCGACTTCTTTTATTCTATCAGTGTTTGATTTGTGAATTTTAATGTTACTTTCATCAAGTATTTTAATAGAATTGTAAGTAGCTAAATCAGTGTAATTTTCGTCTAAAAGACCCATCACAGAACAATCGATGTTGTCGTGACATAAGAGTTCATTCTCATAGATGAGATTTTTAATACCACGAGCCTCTATTATGTTTATTATGTCTTTTTGGACACCATTTAAACATTGAAAGAAGATATCGAACTTGCTCATGTCGTGAGTGAGCATATTGTACGGTATCGTCTTGTATGGTTTAGGAGGCTCTCGGAAGAGACGATAAAGATTCTTAGTCGGTCTGAGAAACACTCCATTTGTCAAATTCTCAGCAAATACGATATTTAAGCTGATTAAATCATAAATCCAGTTCTCATTGTCAAAATCCTTCGTGTCAATCTGGTTTTGAAAGTACCAAATTGGACAATAAGAGAAAACACACAATGCTCTTAACAAACACTCTAATGTCTTACCAATTTCTATTTGTTTATCTATCGTCTTAATGACAAGAGTACCATCTTCAACAACAAATACTGGAGTAATGTTCGAGCTCAAATACCAGGTATTGTAGATTTCGTTCTCATTAAGGTTCTTGATTTGATTTGCAATATCCCTAGTAAGTTTCACTAAAACATCACTCCTTTGACTTTAAATTATTTGTGAATCAATAATATTGTCTTTACCATCGACAAAATAACAATGATTGAGATAACTGTTCATCACCATCTGATTTTCGTTAAAGAAACAATTGTAGAATTTACAATTAAAGAACTCCTGAATGAAGTTGTTTATTGTAAAATCAACATTTACAAAAATCTTAAACTTGTAATTTTTCTTTTTATATTTATTTACGACATTACAATTCGTTCTGTTAATCAAACCACTGTACTTAACTTTCCTGAATTCACTAGGATTTTTGAGGAAAATGTTAAAACGGTCTTCACAGTAAATGTTCAATTCGTCGAAATCTTCGCTGTATATAGTAGCGTCATTACATACATCGAGGAAAGGTGTTTTTTCACCATTGACATTTATCAAACCCTTCACACCGTCGAGATTTCCACTGCAATTCTGAAGTACCAATTTACTTGAATTCAACGTGTATTTCCTAGGGAAGTTGAGATTAAAACAGTAAATGATGTCACAGAATTTTTGTAAAATACCAAATAACTTGGTTACATTGTATCTGGCAACTTTGTCACCGATGATGGCCATCTTATTAGACGTGCCAATCTTCATGATGATTCTCAATCTTTCCTCGGTTAAGTTGTTCAAATTCTTACACCAGATTTTGAGATTGTTACATTTGATGTTGTTAGCTGATAACATTCTCAATAAACTGTCGATTATATCGTCATCAAGGTGTATGCTTATGTTGTTGAAATAAACATTACACCCTTCGAAGATATAATTCATCGGGCTCTCAGAAGAGTTGAAATTATCGAGAACCTCAATATCCCCTCCAGTGAATTTGATATAACACCTGGGGTTAATGAGATTATAATTCGTCAACTTACATTTTTGATTTGTTAACTCAAACATTCCTTCTTTTGTATAAGAACAATCCATTACATCCATATATTCGCCCCCTTTACTAATCTTATTCACTTGGTTCATCGTCAGTTGTTTCAGAATCCTCAGATTCTTCAGTTTCTTCAGAATCGCCTTCGGTTTCTGTATCGGTGTTTTCTTCAGAACCAGCTACAGGAATGCTGTCAACAACTTCCCCAACTTTATCAACGTATTCTTCTTTAAAAGTGTCAAAGAAATTTGTATCTTCTTTAATGTCATCAGAACCTTCAGGTTCATACCCGTTAATATAAACACCGTCACTGGTTACTTTTACAGGGCCGCCTCCATCACCAACATCTTCAATTATGTTAGCAGTGGCTTCACCACCTTTAAGCATACCATTAAAGATCCAACCGACGAAATCTTTCTGGTTTATAACACCAAAGAGAAATAATAAAACAATAACACAAACTATAACAAATGATGTTAGACCAAAAATCATTCTCATTAGTCTTCCTGTAAACATGTATTTTAATCTTCTAAGAAACATAATCACTCCTCCTTTCTTAATCCTTTAGGGTGATAATGTGACAACGACCTGTCATCTCATCAACTTTTGTCAATGTTCTGGCATTTTTATCATTGACACCCCATTGATAACCCTTTTCAATCAACTCGACGGCATTAATCTCAGTAGAACTGCATTTGTCTTCACGATATGTAAAAACAGCATTTTCCCAAGCATTTTGAATCTCTTCGTTTATTAATGGATCATCAACTTCTTCAGCTTCGGCAAAATAAACTCCTTCATCGTTGACACGATTTTCGATTCCGTCTTCTTCGACAATCTGAGCAACGATCACATCTCCATTGGAGTCATACGCAGTAAAATCAAAACTATATAAGGAATCAATGTTGTTCATGTGTACTCTGTCATTTATACTGATTACTTCGCCAGTAGAGAGATTCTGCAAAAGTGTTTTACTACTGCCGTCTGAACTGGTGTAGAATAAAGCGTATCCGTTGTTTTTCTTAATTTCACTGTCTTCAGGAACGAATTGCTTTAGTGATTCAAGATGACAATAAAATCTATCCTTATAGTCGTATGTAATCCAGTCTTTTTTATCAAGTTTGAAACTCAATAAGTAATTCTCACACTCAGCTTTCAGATATTTGTTGTTTTCAAATGAATTGAGATTACTGAAATACTGCTTAACATAATTTTCAAAGTACTCATCTGAACTTCCAGTAACTTTGTCAGGATACCTTTCTTTGAGATAGTTAAAACAATAATCTGTTAATTCACTTTCACCGATACCCATGGCAGTGTAGAAGTCCTTTAATGGACTATCTACACCAGTTTTAACATACTCATCAAAAGTAATATCATTCCGGTCAAAGGAATAATTTTGTAAATAAGCATCTTCCCATAAAAGTTTTTCGACCTTTGAAATCAAACACTGTTTTATAGCGTAGTATTGGATACTGTAATCGGTCATGTCATTGAGGCTTTTATGTATCTGCCAATTCTTGGTTATATCATAATTGACAAAACCAGATTCTTCAGTTGTTTCTTCGTTAACTTCTTGAGTAGTTGTTTTATCAGCGCATCCAACGATGGATAACAACATCATACTTACAACTAATATAAAAACTATTCTTTTATTCATTCTGAGAACTCCTTCTATTCAGATCTGCTTGCTCTACAAAACTAATATCTTCATCATCCTCCGGACTATAATCGACTACATTAGTTTCACTAGTATCATCCTCTTCAAGGTCATTAGTACTAGAAACGTTATCTTCTCCGTCAAAATCCGCCGGGTTGTAATTATTTATATTAATTGTAAAATCATCAGTAGATTCTTCGTTTTCATTTTCTTCAACATTGTCTTCGCTGTTGAAAGTATTCTCATCATCGTTTTCATCAACATAAACCACGATGTCATTGTTAGAATTGTAGTTATTGTATAATGAAGTAACGTTGAAGTCCATAGAATAATCATAAGCAGGAAGACGAAGCTTATCGTCAAGTTCACTTTTTACACTGCTAGGATTCTCGCCATCGATAGTAAACATGTTGTCGACGATTGTGATATTTGCGAAATAATTAGAGATAGCTTCAAAATCAGCGTTGTAATCAATTGAAGCAACAATTTCGTCGTAATTCTCAGCACCAATCTTGAATTTTAACCAATCGGCAAAATCTCTCCCATTTTCATAATAAGCATAGAAGAGCATACTATCAAGATTGTCGAGAAGTTCTTGGTCGTAAGCAGTGATTATGTTAAAAGAGTAAATTCCCTTAATATAATCATAATTCAGAACAAGATTCTCACCATTCTTCAATACTTCATCAATGTATTTGACGTAATAATAGTGGAAAAAACGAATCTTTACAAAGTCTTCAGCAGTATCACATTTAGCGATCCAATTAATCTTGTAGTTGTCGAACATACTTTCATCAACTACTTCAGCTTCATTTTCAAAAACAACACCTTCACCAACACCGTAATATACAAAATACCATTTTGATTGAGGTACGATAGTATATTTGTAAGCACTGTCGTAACTGGTTATCGTTGGCATTGTGTCGATTAAATTCCAGTATGTACAATTGTCATAGTATACAAAATCATAATTCTCCGACACCCTGATGATATTATTATTACTGTAAACGTAATAGAAATAATGCTCGTTATCAAGAGTAGTGTTCTCGGTAATCATGACAATTTCTTTTTCTTTGACATCAAATCTATCGTCGTTGTAAATTGTGCTCATTATTCTATTTAAATATTCCTCGGAACCAGGAACAATTGTAGTCTCAGTTGATTTTTGGTTGTTGACATAATATTTAGTACAACCAGTTAAACTTAAAAAAACAAATAAAAGAAATGCTATTACTACTTTTTTCTTTTTCATATACGCGACCCCTTTAAAGTAGATTAGGGAGTGACAATAGCCACCCCCTATCTTATTTAATTTTTAAACCTAAAACTTCATTAACGATCTTGTCGTGATCTTCACGAGCCTCGAATTCAATCTGATTGCTGTCAGCTACCATAATTTCTTCGTTTGTCATTTCTTTAGTCTCCTTTTCGTTGTTAGTTAAATTAATTCTCATTTTATTTCCTTTCCTTCTCTAAATAGCAGAGAGATACTTATTGTTATTATAGTTCAAAATGAAATAGTCTCTACTAGGTAAGAGAACTCCATTTTTAAACCAGTTAGGATTAAGCTCATCAATTTCACCTTTTCTTAAAGAAAGAACAATAAGCTTGTTATCCTGAATTTCACAAATTCCCATGTCGAAAATATTCTGTATGTCTAAGTCTCTTATTCTACAGAAACCGACAAAGTTCATAATCTCAACCATAGTCTTGTAGTTAAAGTTAAAGAACTGACCGATTTTTTCTCCTTCGACAGCGGCTAGTCTACCAGCAGGATATTTGTTGCCATCAAAGAAACCTCTGAATACTTTCCAATCAAGCTGAATTTCATTTTCATTGTTAACGCAAAACAGTGGAGGTTTCTTCATGTCCATCATCCTCAGGGTGCCTTGTTTAGGACTGTGGAAGAATCTAACGGGAATTTTGAACTTGAAAGTGAATCCTTTCAGGAAGAAAGAAGCTTCACCTACATAAGACTCATATCGAACAGTTCCTTCAATCTTCTCAGCTCTTAAATCCTTGTAATCATTGTCAGTTTCTTTGAACAATGTAGCAGCCTGAGCCATGTTGGTAATGATTATGTTACCTTTATCACCGGAACAGTTGTTGCAAAGAGCGAAGAATAAGATATCAGCATAGTTCTTCTGGATAGGACGAACCCATTCGTCTGATAATAACAGATAAGCACAGAGTTTGTAGTAAAGCTCTACGTCATCACATCTCTTGAGACAGTTCTCCTGAACAACTTCGCATATATGTGTGTTACTGAGTCTTGGTCTGAATTCATCGATGTATTTCTTAATCCCAGTTGCTACAGGTGAAGCAGTTGTCGAACCACTTTCTAATTTCATTAACATCCTTCTATTCCTCCTTTAGTTTCTTGAGGGCTTCCCAATCCTCCCTCTACTATATTTTAAATATAGGTCACTTGGATAATTAACAGAAACGATGTCACCTGTCAAACAAGATTAGAGAGGGGTTTTATCCCCTCTCATCTACATTGATTTTCTATCGTTAATCTCAGCAAGTTTTGCTTTGTTAACATTGCCGGTATACTGCCCTTCTTTAATCTGATCTTCACTGGTGATAGAAGCAACTTTACTCAAATAACCAATGTTACGCTCGATCAAAGTTAAGCAACGAGAACCACATTTAGGACATTTTGTTACCCCAGCTTTTGCATCAGCTTCGATGCCCTGAGAATGTAGTTGGAAACCGCAATTGTTACAGTAAGCCTGAGTGAAGTTAACACCACAGTATTCACCGAGGTTAAGGGCTCTCTTAATCATCGCCTCGATGCCTTTGCGGTTGTAATTCAGAGGATATTTACCATAAGAAATTCTACCACCAGGGAAATAAGGATATAGAATTTTCTCAAAATCCTGCTTCTGAGCAACAGTAATCTCTTCACTTACATGACAATGGAAGCTGTTACTGAAATACTTAATGTTATTAGGAAGACCGGTATCATAATTACTAAACTTCTCAATGAATTTCCGAGCTTGTAACCCAGAAAGTGTTTCAGCAGGAGTACCATATACTGTATAAGCAATGCCGTCTTCAGCTTTCCATTCATTGAGTTTTGAAGTGATGAACCTCATTACCTCGAGACAGAAGAAGATGTTAGGGTCATCTTTGTTGATGTCAAACTCATCATATTTCTTAATCTCAGGTGTTTTATCTAAGAAGTTTTTCCCAGTCTTGAGATATCTTTCATACTCTTCCCTGATTGTATGTCTGTTGTAGACAATCTGCAGTTCGTTTAATGCTGTTACACCAAAACTAGCAGAGAAACTCTTGGTTGTAATCAGGTTGTTCTTAGAAACATCTTTGATACCACCATATATGAAGGCAAACTCGTTGATTGTTTTGTTCTTCTTCTCGATGAAAATTTTTGTTCTCTTGTGGAGGTTTCTGATTAACTCAAGATAGTAGATAAGGTGGTCGAAAAAGTTCAAACTGTCAACCTTTGCCTCTTCGAAAATCAGAGGAAGATTCAAACTGATTGCTCCGATGTTACCTCTACCCTCAAAGAATGGAATGTCTCTTAAAGGGTTGTTGGGGTCATACATTGGATAAAATCCGTTTGTTTTGTCATATGTATATTTTGCATCACCAATGAAGAAAGTCTTATCCTTCTGGTTAATATTTTTGCAATTCTCGTCATTCTTGACTTCTAGAAAATCGGTATAGTACATTCTAATCCCTCCTTAATACGGACGATACGCAGCTACAATCTTACTTCTCCTATCAATCTGTTTCTCAGTCATCTTTGTCTTATCAACTTCAGGAAGAATTCTAAAGAGAACCATAGCGTTTTCTTTTACTCTCATATCCTTGTCGATTAAAAGATTTCTCAATGGACCTTTGTATTTCTTGACATCTGTGCCTAAGAGTTCTTTGGGGACCTGAGTAGCAATAAGTCTATTTTCAGGATCTTCATTAATTGATAACTGTTCATACTGCTTGATAATATCGTCTTTGTTTTTTGTATAATCAATAGTAATCATTTTTGTATCTCCTTTTGAATTGAAATCAGCAAAATGAAGGAAACAAGTATTGTAAGTGGGTTTTCGTGTTATTTCCAAAACCTTTCCAAATACCTCTTAGTCTCTTCTTATTTTACTATCTCTTTAAATGTGATTGTTCACCATTTTAGAAGCAATTCGAGTATTTCCTAAACTTCCATTTTGATTGATGACATCATTAACAGTTTCTTAATTTTAAGTTTTGCCAACTCCTTAATTTGTTAATCTTCCTATTTAACCAAATAAATTAGTATTTAGAAGAAGCTGTTTCTCAAATCTTAAAGCATCTTTTTCAGTTTCACCTTTTATAGAAATCCTGCTTTTTATCCCAACTTGAATTATTTTCTAATAAAAATTGTATTGAAGCAGAATTAGTGTTGTAACTAAAATTTATATAACTACCTGATTTGTTTACAGCTAATGTTCCAGTTTTAGCTACAACTAATGGTCTAGATAAATTATTTTCATCTAGATAATACTTAATGTAAACTAACCAAGGAGTTTCTGAAAATAGGTCAGCTATCATTTGCTCCCAAAATAAGCTTGGTCGACTAGGTCTTAATTTAGAAAGGTCGAATTTAACAGTTTTAAAGTCATTGCCAAAAATAATTTCATTGCCACTTATAAAATTTAAACAATAATCTTCGAAGTTTATGTATTCTCCATTAAGAGATATGGTTGTAATTTTACCATTTTCATCTCTTAAATACATTGAAGGAATGTTTAAATTTTTAGGTCCTATTTTTCTAGCAAACTCTTTCCCTTCCTCAAACTCTATCAAAGGTTTGCAATTTCGCTCCCAACTTTTTCTAGAAAACTCCTTACCTTGCTCGCTTCTAGTCCATTCTACAAGTCTGTTTTGAAGTTCTCTACCTTTTTCGCTTTTGTTGAAAATATTAAAGAGTCTCCTGTGATTTTCTTGCCAACTTTCTGTCTGGTTCATTCTATAACAATGTTTAGAAGAATTTTCCCTACCTAATTCAGATTTGTTGTACTGAATTAAATTGTATTTAGCATTACAGAGTGACAAATAGTCCTTGACGACCATTTCTCTTGTGATAGTAGGAACCACAAATTTTACACTTGAGATTGTTATAATCAGAAGGAGAGGGTATAAAATTATTATTTGTAACTTTTATCCAGTTGTTTATATATAAAATCATACGCCTCTCCTTAATTTTTAACAATGGTTGTAGTAAACCCCCAATTGTGCGCGGCATCCCATTGAGGATACCACAGGTATTGGCCATATTTCCTTCTTAGCAGCTAAAAAGATATTTTCAAACTTTCCGGAATCATTCCTGATGTTGTTGAAGATATAAGTGATTTGGTCTTTTTCGTTCTTCAACATGAAGCTTTCCTTCTTGCTGATTAAGCCAAAATTCTTCTTAGCAGATTCTCTGATAGCCTTATCGAGAGCTTGTATAATCTCAGGAGATTCGATTGCTGCAAGTTCTTTATATGTGCAATAAATCTTGAACTTGTAGGGTTTAACAATCTTACCGTCTTCTAATCTACCATTAGGCGGGATAATTCTAACCTGGTCAATGTAGGTCTTGTATACGCCGCAGCATTCCGGGTTAATCTTTTCATCACCAGTTAAGGATAAATAGTCAGGATATTGACATTTACAACTGCAATCAATAGCGGCTTCAAAGACATCGTGGCAAATACATCCTTCCTCATGAAGGTCTTTGTCATAGAGGAAAATCAGCTTAGGGAACAAAGAAGACTGCTCAAAACCAGAAGGCCCGATACCGTTTTCTCTTACTTTGAGGATAATCTTACTGATTTCCTTCTCGAAGAAAGTAGAACCAAGTCCAAAGGTAACGGAAATAAAAGGAAAGTCACCACGAGAAGAGAATACACTGTTAAGAGTCCATTCGATACCTTCGAATCCCTTCATTCCAAGCTTGATTGTCTCCTCAAGTGCACTCCTTATACAATCAAGGATTATATCAGTAAGTTTTTCTTCTGTAATGTTAGGAATCTCGCTGCCTTTGATAATCTTGTACAGAATCTTTCTATTGATAAAATCATAATCTTTCTCAATAGTGTCGAAGATTTTCTTGATGTTCATCTTCTCTTCGTCAAAGATTATTGAGCTAGAGATTATGATAAGGGTCTTGAATGCTCTGTTAAGCTGAATTTCCAACTCTCTGTAGAAAGTATTCTCAAGATACTTTGCCATGAAATTGTCGGCTCTACAAATTGTAAAACCACCATATTGATTGGCACTAGCGGCTAAGGTAATATCAGCAAGCATCTTACAAGCGGAGGTGATACATTTAGGCTCGTTGTAAATGACACCGGAAACATTAAGAGAGTTCTTGAATTCTATTTCCATATCGAAGTTACAACAGTTCATACCATAGAGTAAACGGTCACCTTGGTCATGAATGTAAATCTCACCATTTTCCTTCGCTTCTTTCTCTGAAACACTCAGGAAGAAGTTGTTGTAACGAGACTTTTCCAAAGTCGTAGCACTGAGCATCTTCTGAGCAACACTAGACAGATTGTTACTATTAGCATTATCATAGTTTCTCTCAGTAGCATTAACGTTGCAAATCTCATTCAGTTTGTAATACTCCTTCTTCAAATCATTTTTGTAGTTACGATAATTCGAATAGGATTCATACACGTCAGGAGCCCGGTGAAGCAGCGAATTCTCCACGATCTTATGTAAGTCGTTTACGTTAATTGTTTTACGTTTAGCTTCTTGTAATTCCTGAATCTTCGTTAAGATGTCATTTCTAATGAGCTCTTCTTCAGTTTCAGTTAAATCATTTGTGTCATTCATTGAAAAGAAACGACAACGGCTGGCGGAAAGCTTAACAGCGTTGATTGTTTTCTCTAAATTGAATGGTTCCTTTGTTTTGTCTTTTTTAATTACTATCATAAGCCGAGTCCTTTCATTTTTCTCTTCATAAGGTCTACTTTCTTCTTCTGTTCTTCTCTCATTTCCTCTAGCAAACCATCGATTGCTTTGAAATCTTCGGTAATTCTAGTGTCAAAATCATAAGTCATTTTGGTTGAAGAACAGATGGGGTAGATTAATCTCTTCTTAATCTCGGTTTCAGTGTCTGAAATCAATGTGTCAATCTCATCATTGACTTTACTGACAGAAGTACCGAAACTTTTCTTGATGTCCGAATAAGCAATGGCATAAGAGAATGTGTCGAATTGAATTACCAACCCACCTTGTCTAGCATAGTCAAAGAAATTAGTTAATTCTTTTGTCTCACTCCTTGTAAGCTTGCTTACTTTGTCAGAATACAATGAAATCACGAGATATTTGTAGTTAACAACTTTCTTCTTCAGAAAATACTTCTTGAATTCAAGAGCTGTTTTTGTATTTTCATTCGAAACAGGAGACGCATCTACAGCTAACAAAGGCAAGATCGACACAATAATCAGATTGATATTCTCATTTTTAGACACCAAAAGTGCCACCGAAGCTAGGATAAATGCTACTACTCCAAACAAAAAATTTTTTGGTAAATTATTCTTGATTACAATAAACGCTGAGAATAATCCCAGAACAATAAATGAAATAGCGATATCAATTGCAAAGAAATTTGCTATCACCGCCAACGCTGTTATAAACACACAATTTGAAATTGCTGACTTCACATTCGGCATAAACTGTGAGACGAAATAAATAAACATCACCACAACAGCGAAGAACAGCGTATTATCCCCCAGCGCAAATGCACAGAAAGAAATAACTACCATCACAATCGACACAAGAATATTTTTGTTTTTAATCGTCTGATATACCAAGATACCTATCGACAAAGCGATTGCTAGATAAAACCCAAATTCTGAAACTAACTCCATTACTCTACCCCCTATCTACTACACCAAGGAATTTACCTTTCTCAGTTCCGTCACTTGTGCAGAAGATAGTGTCATTTTGATAGTAAATGTCATTCATCAAAGTGTCCGGTTTGACAAAGATAAAGTTTCTCTTGATTTTTATTGTACTGATTTTGCTTGTTTTACTTTTAAGATAAGCATCATTGACGCTGAAAATATCAACAACGCCATATACAGGCTTTGTCGTAGCAGTTCCAGAATTGTACACAGGGATTTCGGTAATCTTTCTCTTAATCATCCTCTGGATAACATCAAGACATTTATCAGTTGGTTTACAACAAAAACTAGAAGCTGTTCTTAAATGTTTCTTGCAGACGTCGTCTTTTAATCTGTATTCCTTAATTATCTCAGTGAGAAACTTAATCTGTTCATCAGAGATAGATAGGAAAGTGTTGTTGCAATGAGTGAGATAGTTCCTCATCTGCCTACAAATCGTAAGCTTATCTCTTATATCAGACTCAGAGTTAGATTCGATGTCTTTGTAATCAACATTCTGGTTACGAAGAACTCCTTCAAATTCTCTGTATAAGTCCAAAAACTTTGAATTATAATTCATTTAATTTTCTCCTTAATCAAAACTTTGCTTTTCTGTCCTGTTGACTTCTTTCCTCAAATTTTCATCATATTCAAAGATAGAAACTTCAGGTTTAAAATCAAATATTCCATCTAGTTCTTCTTTACTTACATCAACGTCCTCTTGAGGTTCTTCTTCAGTTTCCTTGACTTCAGGATAACTACCGTGGATTACATAACCCATGTTACTGAAACCACATTTCTTGTACCAATTCTTAATCCAATCTGGACTTTCAAAGAAATACTGTATGTTGTATAACACCGAGTTAGCAGAAAATATACCGGCACCTTTTGCATTACCATCAATAGATGTACCAATCGTGTTACCAAATAACATCATGGAGGACATAGATTGTAATCGACCACAACCAATACGACCTTGGCAATTGTGAACAAAAACACCAGGCTTCTTTACACCAAAGACTTCAAGGTCATCTTTGTAAATCTTTCTACAAATCATTTCCTGTATGAAATTCCTCTTAGGGTAAACGAAAAACTGATGCTGTTCAGTTGGAAGTTCATAACAGAAAAACTTTTTCTTATCTTTCCCCTTTTTCTTTTCGATTTTTCTTATGTAATACTTCTTACTGCTTTCCCTATTATTAATCTTTATTTTTCCATCCACAGCAAAGAAGTTAAAGTTGTTATATATAAACTCACTGGTTTCAATAACTTCGTTACCTTCTTTGTCAAAGATATTCCATAGGTGGTCAGCAGTAGCTGTTAAATAACCAATGCAATTAGCAAATACAAACTTAAAGTAAGTATCTGTTTCGCTGTATATTTTTTTAGAAGGTTTGACGTACCCCTCATCGGTTAAAACTTTTACATCCATTATTACTACCTCTTTCGCTAATCAAAGGGGAGAAACTCAGTTCTCCCCTTTTAATTATTGTTCAATAGGTACTTCGACTCCACCAACTTCAACAGTTGTTTCCGTGTCAACTCCGTCCTGAGGCGGCACAATCCCTTCATTAATGTCAGTATCAACAATGTAGCATACGTTCTCGATACTAATTGAAATGTTATCACCAGTAGCATTGTCAAAACATTTGATTGCCCTAGGAGTGTTCATCTTTGTATCGATAATCGTAGCATAACGATAATCTTTAATAAAATCGTCGCTGTTTTTGAGATACATAATGGTCTGACCGTAATAAAGATCTTTGAAATTGACTATGTAATCTTTAGAGATTACAGAATAATTGCCGTTGGTCCAATTACAATTCTTGATTTTTTCAGGAACCAAGGTAAAGCTGTTGAAGAAAGCAACACATACGATGACGATAAAAGCAGCGATGGCTATTAAGACAGCTATCACAATGCCCTTAATCGCACTGCCGACATTCTTCTTGCCATTGTCAAGAACGACATCTTCCTGAATGTTGTAATCTTCAAGAGTGACTTCTTTGAGGTCTTCATCTTCGATTGAGAAGTTTCTCAAATAATCATCAGCACTCTGTTCCTGATTTTCGTCATAGCTATCATCTACACCAGCAGTCTGACCGTCAAAATCAAAACCAAAGTCCTCATCAGCAGCAGAAGTGTCGATTTCATCGGCGACAGGAAGATCATCAACACCTCCAAAATCTTCCTCACCAGCAACAGGAATTTCACTGTTAGCATCACCGTAATCTTCATCATCAGCAACACTGTTCAAGACTTCATTGTCACAAGCAGAATAATCTTCCATATCTTCAAGAAAGCTATCTACGTCAAATTGTCCCTTTTCATCATTACTTGTTTTCATTACTTATTTTCCTTTCTTTGAATAAATTATTTAAACTTCATCAAATAAGGAAGGTGAAGCCCTCCTCATAAGACATTACTTTTCTACGTATTCAACTCCAATTCCTTTCGTTTGTCCTTGGGCTGGAGCCTTGTATTAGCAAGCATAACACATTTCGACATAATCTCTTTTTCCTCTGTTCCCAATGTCTCTTCTAACTAACCTCATAACAATATCTTTACCCATGTAAATTTCGTACTTTTTATTCCACTTCGTGTTTTCCACGTCTCTATAAAACTCAAATTTACTTCTCAGCCTTCTTTTAAACACATGAATTTCCTGACCAATGTTTTTAGTTTGGAAAACATCTATACAAATGTTTCCAGACCAAGTTGACCAAACTCCAGGAATTCCATAAAGGCTTTCGTAATCAACTATCTTATCCCCTATTTCGAATTCTTTCTCAGAGCTATATAAATCATATAGAATATCTATATCACAAGTATTATTAAAGTTAGTTTCGGTGTAACAATGGATTGCATCAGAAGAATAATTTTCATTGGAATTTACAAATTCACAATGATCATGTTTAATACAGTCTTTACAAAGAATTTTGGTGGTTTTATTATGCGAACTTAGATGTTTTAATAAATTTTCTCTTGTACTACAATTACTATTTCATATTTTATCCAATCCTAACTTAGGATTTTCCAAATTATACAAAGTATAACAGAATTGAGCTTTAGAATATTTATTAAATTTTTATCTATCGTAATATTTACAGTCTTTCTTGGTACATTCGTCACAAGTCTTAACATAAGTTTTGTTCATTTCTTTATATGTACAAGACTTACACTTTGTTTTACCAATATTCTTTATGCAATCACCTATACGAGAATTTAATGTTTTGACACAAACAGAACAACGATATAAAATTCTGTTCGGTTCCAAAAAGTATATACTACCTTTTGGAACTTCACAAAATTCTGTTACTGTTTTATCAAACAAACTTCTGAAAGCTTCCTTATCCTCTTTGGTGGATAATCTCCTTCTGCCACCAAGGATTCTTTTATAATTAGAATAGAAGTTTTTAGTATCCATAGTTATTCTTTAGGTACGTATTCTACTCCTATTCCTCTCATAAAGTCTTTCAGCACGTCCTTGTTTGGATTGTTATTTCTGTACTGGGCCAAGATTTCTCTTCTGGCCTCTGTTGTAGACAGGAGAATGTTTTCCATCTCACCCTGTCTATTACCGATTAACTCACCCTTGGAGTCGAGTTCGAAGCCATGGTAACTAGCTTTTTCAGAAGCAATCTGGTTCAATCTCATAGTAAACTGGTAACCGTAATCGGCGTCCTTAACTGTTTTACCATCAGACAGAATGATAGGTTTTGTCCTGTCCATGGTTTGACTGGTCTCTTTTACGATACCAATGTTACTTCTTTTACCGAAGGACAGAGGGCTCATTACCACCTCAGCGGGTTTGTAAGTTTTACTCAGAGTATCCCATACTTTAGGCATTTTGTCATCGGGAATGATTTTACCAGCAGTACCTTTGTTACCAATTCTACCGGCAATTTTTTCTCCAATGTTAAAAGGAACGGTTGAGTCGACGTACATGTGGTTCTTGTCGCCATCCTTGAATTTGAGTACACCAGGGTTCTTTACTTCCATGCCACCGATTCTCTCACCAATCTTAACAGTCTTTCCTTCCTTATTAGCGTAATGGTGGTCATAAGGGAATTTGTATTCTTTCCTATGAGCTAATTTCTTAGCAGCACTTTCAGATATAATTACACTGTCTTCCCAATCGCCGTCAGAAGATAAGAAAGCAGTTCTGAGGTTTACGCCAATCTTAGAGCCACTGATTTGTCTCCATGCTTCATCACTCTTGTCGTTGAGTATGAATGGATCTTCACCACCTTCAATCGGAACAGCTTGACGTAACTGAGAACAAGCCATCGATACTCTGTTAGGATTGTTGTTATAGATGAATGGAACGAAATCACTTGTTTTAGTAGTCTGGTGGCTACCAGGCTCGATGAATCCCCTAGAAGTTTTGACATCGTTCATAAAAAGAGTCAAACCGATACCTTTACCAGAACTTTGGTCAAGCGGATCACTAATTCCTCTAAAACTATCATGAATATCTCTTAACTGGTCAGGACACTGGTCTTTGTTGTACCCTTCCCTACCAACCAGAGAGATTTTGTGAGTCTGAGAGAAAAGAGCGATTGGGTTGGTATCATCAGCAAGCTGGACGTTACTTCTACCAATCAAATTCTCTTCGATGTTAGAAGTGTTGTTCTTCTGATAAAAGACGAGTCCATTGCCTTTGTCAATGTTCATTCTGTAAGTTACACCCATACGACGGAGCTGCAAGTCAAGTTCCTCTTTAACCTGGTCCTTAAAGGTATGTATTCTTCTGTAATTTAAGTCATTAACTTCGTCCTTTTTGAAAGCATCGAACATCTTTTTGTCAAAGTCTTCAGTGGCGAATTCAGGGAATCTCTCTTTTATAACATCAGTGTCGAGACAGTTGATAATGGAGTTGATTTTATGGTCGTCACTACCGCCTTTGATTACACACTCACGAACGTAATCGGCTTTGTATTCCTTACCAAGAATTCTCCAAGTGTCAGAACCTTCGGGAATTGTTATTCCAAGATTACCATCTTTCTGAAGAAGCCATATTGTTCTTCTTCCTTCTTTGTCGTACATCTGTCCATACCCGACTTTATTACGGTCAACAACAGGAAGACAAACCCAACGAACACCCTTAATTGAAATGGTTCCATCGTCAGCAACAGCGGGGATACAACCAAAATCACAACGATATTTCTCACCTTCATTCTCAAAATTGAGGTAAAGATGTTCTACATCGTCTCCATATTCGTTAACCTCATGAACAACCTCAGTCTTACAATGAAGATTCGGCGTCTCCGGATAGTTAATCCATCTTAATACGTTCTCTTCACTGATAATCTCTTCCCAGTTAGGATTCTGGTTAAAATCTACCTTGTTTTCTCTTATGAATTCACTTTTAATCTCGTCGTAAGTTTTGCCAGCATTAACGTTAATGCTACGACGAATAAATTCTTCATCACTCTGCCCCTCTTCTTTGTGAGCAATGTGGTTACAACGACCAATACCCCTTTTATCGGGAGGAGCTGTACAATATGTTAATTTGCCATCAATTGTTAAAGCTAAAACTTTTCCCATTAATCTACCTCCATTTTTGTATTTCTAAATGAATTCTTTTAAATATAGGCCAAGAAAAATAGCCAGGGCCGAAGCCCCAGCTATTTAAACATACCTATCTTCAGTAGGAGGATCGTAAGAACTGTTTAATAAATCAGCTTCACTCGCCTCGCCTTGAGAAAATTGTTGTGTCATACTAGCATTCTTATCACCATTGTTGAAAGCATTGATCAAATCTCTAACACTGTTGGAGTTCTCATCAAGAGCTACCCTTTTCTTATCATGAACAGAGGAAAGGATGGCTTTAGAACTCTCAATTTCGATTTTAGTAGTGTGAGTAGGAGTTGCCTCCCGATCATAAGCACTTTGAAGTAGATCCTCAGTATCAATAGAACCAGGACTAGGAATTTCGGATTGTGCTCCTGTGTCATATTGACTACCCAATACACTTTCCTTGTTATCATCGTATTGGCTTCCTAATACATTTTCTTTATTATCGTCATATTTACTTCCTAAAACACTTTCCTCTTTCTTTGTAGGTTCTTGTTTTGATTCAGACTTAGGTTTCTTTGCAGGCTCTTGCTTCTTCGGAGTATCATGTTCAGATTTTAAGACATCTTCCTTACCATCCATTGTCTCAGGTTTGTTAGGAGCCTGTTCATCCCCAGCCGTTCCTTGATTCTTGCTATCAAGAATCTCACTAGCGTGTTCATCAACTTCCTCTATTTCCTCGATAGACATACTGTTCATTTCTCCATTAATGAATCTAGCCATATCTTGGTCAGTAACTTTACCTTTTCTTCTGTTATAAGCATTCGCAACAGCAGAAGAACCCTTTTTAATTGGTTTACCTAACTTTCTAAGAATCTTGTCATCAACACTACTTTCCAAGCCCTCAACTCTTCTTAAAGCTATAGAAGTAGCGTTTGTAAAGGTACCGTTAAAGTTGTTGACAATTGTACTCTTGAATCTTGTTTTACGTAAGCATGTTCTGATAAACCACGCTGCTATCTTCCAGAATTTGAATGCAAACACAGTAAAGATTACTGCAAAAATAAGACTACTCCAAATTTCTTTAATACCAACTCCAAACAACACAAGTAACAAGCTCTTGAATCCTAACAGAATTGAGAAAAAAATAATCAGATACAGGAATATCTTAACAATATCCTTTGCTATATCTCGGCTCTTTGGGAACAAAAACAAAGCCGGTAACACAAAACTTACAACTCCTGCTAGCACAAACATCAAAGAACAAACAAATAATAAGACTGCTATCTGTAGATAGATGAGTGCAAATGATATACTCATTAGAACAGTGAAGAAGGAATTACCGATCATCGAACCACAATCAGGAGAAATAAGAGCTGTAATTGCTTTCTCAGCAACATCAGAATCCAATTCAGTCAAATAATCAGGTATAAAGTAATATTTTCTGTTGTTATTTTTACCCGAAAAATTTGCTTTACCACCAGAGACGGGATTTTGCTCATTTATTCTACTACTACCCGCCCAATAAAGATAACCGATATTGTGAATGTCAGTTAAACCATTACTTACACAAGTAGCGCTACCACCACTTACATCGAGTTCACTGATATCATCAACTTTAAATAAGGAACAAAGTTGGTTTTCGATCACACATTTGGCGATTATGCCAGTCTCGTTAGCGACATTTTCATCAGTTGTACTGTCATAACCTTGACCTCTCCAAAATTCATTATCCACTGTTAAATCGTTGGCAAGAGCATTTGATAATCCTTGTGAAATATCAACACCAAGATTACTTAATTTGCTAGGTAAATCATTTTGACAAGCTGTAAATACGAATATAGATAAAAACAAGAAACCGATTTCCTTGATAATCATCTGTACTGGTGCTTTTCCCTTTAAGTAATTTAAAACCATAAAAATTAATGAGAAAAGGAACAGAATTAAGAAAACTACCAAAATAGGCGCTAATTTACCATCTTCTCCCACGAGGAAAACCTTTTCCAATGCATCAGACAACGTTGTATCTGCAATCAAAAGGTCGAATATCATCGAGATATCAAAATTGGATAGTTGGGCAGAAATCTTTACAATACCAATCGGCAATGAACAAATACTTGATAACACCGAACAAAATCCTGCTGCTACTTCACTCGGACTTGTTTCCAACGCCTTCTCATGATATTCATTCATCCCAGGGCTTGATCTATCAACGTCGTTTATACTCGTGATATTTGTCGACCGATATTCTGTGTCTGTTTGTCCTGGACTCACTTCTCCATAGTAGACCTTGAATTTGATAGTATTACCATAAATTACATTACCTGGTGCTGATGAATCTCCGAACATCTTTTCATCATAACCATTCTCTGATGGAGTTGACCACGTCTTAACCTTGTCTTCTATAGCCGTCGTTTTTATAGGTTCCGCATGAACAACTATAGGGAAGGCAAGTAGCATAACAGTCAAAAAAGCTGTTAATCTTCTCTTATATTTATTTTTCAATTCCTTCCCTCCTAGCTTAAAATAGTTCTACAAAATATTCTTTGTATTTTTCATTCGCATTAGCGATTCCTTCTGAGGTAGTACAATAACCATTTACCTCGAGAGTTTTATCCAATATCTTGACGTCAGAGTATTCATCACCTTGGAAGTAAAACTCATTCGTGTCAGTAACATAAATATGGATTTCATCACTCGGCTCGTCAACTTTGTAACAAACGATATCTTGCATGTAGTTATAATCATTCCAGAAAGGAGAATCAAAATTTGTGGTCCAATCTGATTTGTTGCAAGTAAGTTTACACCATTCAACAGGGTAACCAAAATACTCGAAATAATTTCTAATTGGATTTGTCCAATCGTTGTTTGGATTGACTTGAATTCCAATTCCATCTACACTTCTCGTCTTAATATCAAACTCGTCGAAAGAAAGAACGTAGAAATAAAAATCATAGCCGTTGAATTTCTCTACTAAATCAGCTTTTCTTTCATTCTTAAATCTTTCAAAAGATAGCTTCTCAGAATCATTTGTCTTAACAGTATAGAAATTACCTCCTAATACACCACTGTACATATTATCATCATGATAATAATCGTCAAACAGATAATAACTACTATCACTATTCAAAACAAGAAGTTTATAATCATTGCCCTTGAGATAAGAAGTGTTAAAATGAGCACCGAATATTCCGTTATAAGTATCATACAATATAGGATTCTTGTACTTATCTACAACAGCCTTATCAGGAAATTCATTATCAGTGACAACAAAATCTTCACCAGTCACTTCGTACTCTGCTTCACCTTCTTTGTTGTTTTTGACGATTGTACAAAAAACAAAAATAACCCCTATAGCTATCACACAAATTGATACAAAGCGAGGAGTTATTTTAGGAATTTTAATTTTTGAATTTTTCATAAAATTCGCTCCGATCTATTTTCTCACGAACATGTACATAGTATCCTGACCGTAAAGTTTTCTATTCGGTTTAGGGCCACGAGAACCTAAACTAGCAGAAATGAAATCTTTACCTTCAACTCCGGTGCCTCCAGCTCCAGCGTATATGCCAGTGTGTCCAAATTCATAACCATTACCAGGTTTTCTTATTAACACTGTTCCAGCAACCAATCCCTCATGATTGTCTTTATACATTCCAAGATTTATGTAATTTGGATTGTTGATTAACTGGTTCAAAAGATTAGCAGTACTTGCAGTTGGTGTTATGTCCCCATATCTTTCACAAAGCATTATCGAGGAATAACTGGCACAAGCAGTACACATATCTTTATCAGGCCAAAAGCCATATTTTTGTAATAAAGCTTTGTATTCAGGAGTGATTGTGTCCATCCAACTATCCCCACTGCCAGTAGAAACTATACCGTTGTTTATTCCAGAAACATCAGCATCAGGATTTCCTCCTGTAACACCAGGTAAAACATTCCCAACTCCGATACCAAAAGAAATGTTACAGCCATCACTAGTTAAGTCCATCTGTGGAGTTACCATGCCAGTACTTATGTCGCCTAGTTCAGGAGGTACAAAGTAAACTTCAAGTTCAATGCCGCTGTCAACATCATAATCCAAATCTTCAATTGCAGGGCCAGAAAGAAGTCCAAGAGGTTGAACGTTTTTACCACCCCAAAGAACATCTTTAGTACCATCACCCGGCTCACAAATTACGCTCTTATGATTCGTTGGATTAAAGATTATGAATTTTTGTTTTGCTAGCCAGTCTTTGTAATCTTGATCTATTACTGCTAAACCAACATCACTAGCAAAACTAACTGAATCAGCGTTTGGATATCTAGATGGTCTTTGTTCTTCACCATCAGGCATCTCAATGTAAAACGGCATGTATTCCCAGCGCATGACGATAACATAATCACTCTGAGGATCGATGGTAGATTTGGAATTAGTTTTACCTAATTTACGGAAAGTGCCAACACCACGACTTTCTTCAAGTCCAGAATACATTTCAGAAGTGAAAGCAATCAAAGGATGGTCTTCATCAGGAACTATTCCATTGATAATATCTTCTCTTTGCTGTTCATACCCACTGTAGTCCCAGCCATTTCCAGGTATATATCTCGTTATACCTTTATCGTCAACGAGACTTTTTGTGTATGTTGGAGAAGAGTTTTCTAAATCAACTGTACAAATTCGAAAAGGGGTATGTCGGAAAAACGTAGTCGCTCCCAACAACCCCCCATATTTATTTACTGTCTGAAACAAAGAAAATATTGCACCAAATATTGAACAAAAGATCGTTATGTAAACTTTCTTTTTGAATCTCTTTCTCTTTTGTTTTGAAAATTCATCTTCAAATTCTACTTCATCACAAATGTTTTTGTAATATTCGTTAAGTCTATTCCTTTCAATTGCATTTGGATCAAAAATAACAGCCTGTTTGCTGAATCCGAATACCCTTCTGTCAAATTCAAGAGCAGCAGGGTCTTGTCTACGGGTTTTGACAAAATCATATTGTTCACCAACAGTTCTTAAGTCATTTATTTCATTCCTCAGTGCAATTACCATATTCTTTTCATGTCTGTCGAGGTTTTTGTTGACAGGCTTGAAATAATCTTCAACTCTAATAGTCATGGAAAGTCCTCCTTAGAGATAAGTAAAGTCCCCTCCAACAAAAGTGTTGAGAATGTAAAATGGGTCATTGGATTTCTCAATGATTTCAAGAGCATTTTCTTTGGAAAAATGACTGAAATCACGAGTTTGTGTCACATTGTTACGAAACATCTCTCTTAATGACCCATCCTTATTCGTCATTATCTGGAAGTGGTTGTTAACAAGGTCATTAACCTCATCATACACAGCATCACTCATCATTTCTTTTTCTTCTCTTTGCATTTTACTACCTCCGATCACTATCTTGCAAACAAGTTAAAATGTTAAATTGTTAAAATAATCAACGAGTTTATTCTTCTTTTCCTCGTTAATCTCAGGAATCTTATCAAGACAATCCTGAATAGCTTTTGTATTACCACTGATGTCCATCCCTTCGACATTGACAAGTTTCATTTTGTCAGCTTCATCGTCAAAGACAATCTGAGCAACACCGAGCATGTGACGGCATCTACCTTTACCCACAAGCTCATCAGGACAACTACAAAGTGACCAACCACCGGTCTTTAAAGGCCTCATTTTCTTCATATCTATGTACCTCCTAGATTTCTTTTAAATATGTTTCTACTCGATAAAAATCATGAGGAGTGCAAGCCTCCTCATGACAATTTTAATAAAAGTGGATAATCTCAAACTTCCCGTTATTATTTTTAATAGCAAGATAGTTGTGAACAGAAAATACAACACCCTCGTTTGATTTGACAGTGTAGTAAACTTCACAGTTTAACCCCATTGCATTACTTTCTTGGTAATAGTTACATTCCTGTATCCCAAGATATGTACAATTGTAATCACCAAATACATCATCACCAGTGTAGAATGTTGTCAAATCGTTTCCAGGATTGTTGTAAAGAATCTCAAGGAAGTTATTTACAAAACTCGTGAGCTTTTCTGTTTGGTCTTTATCAAATTTCTTGATTTTTTCAAAACTCCAAAGACTAGCCTCAATTTCCTGAGTATCAGAAAGATTCTGAGCAGCACAAACAATCAAGTCTCCACTGGGATGAAATGAACTGTCTGTATTCTCATAGTACAATGGAATTAAGAAATTGTGCTTAGCAGTTCCAATGTTGGTGTTGATGTTGCAAGAGAAATACACATTAGCATTGTTGTCAGATTTTACTGAAATCTTGTTTATTTCAACATTACTGATTGTGAAATTCTTAGCACCGCTACCATTGGAAAGGTCGACACAAGTTGAAATCAACTCTTTCGCATTAGCTTGGAGATACCCTTGAACACTTTCCTTAGGGTAATTATTGATTTTGTTAATTGTTTTAACCTGAGCAGCTATTGTTTCAATTGGAGTTATTTCTCTAAAGAAGATAAAATAAAAGTTGAGAATTACAATCAAAGCAAGAAAACCAATTATTGTACTGTAAATGCCGATTTTCTTAACTCTATTGTTACGAACCCGTTTTTGGTAGTTACGATAGTAATCCTCATTTGTCTTGGGATTAGGGTTCAGAATTCTTTTCCCTTCTTTTTCTTTCTTCTTCTTTTTTGGTTCCTCAAAAGGCTCAGCGTCAAAATCTTTTCTCATTACTTGTTCAAATCTTTCAGCCGAAGTATCTACTTTTATTTTTGGTTCCTCTTTTTCAGGAGGAGATTCTTGTGGTAAATTTAACTTAATTTGCATATTACTTTACTCCTTTTAGAAACAATAGAATAACTTAGATTTCTTGCTGTAACAAACAACATGACGATTTTCGGGAGTACTGTTAGTGTCAAAATTGGGAATCTTTAATCTCTTAAGGATAGCATTCTCGACCCAGATGTTGGTGTTAATCTCTTTGAGAAATCTTTCATATCTCATTTTGATTGACTTTCTCTCCCATAAGATGCTGTCAGAATCATAACGATGAACCTCATAAAATTCATCAGCCAAAGCATCATTTTCCTCCAGCTCATTCTTATACTTGATTTCTTCATCCTTAAGCCTAGCAGAGTAAATCTTCTTCTGCTCAAAGTGGTCATAATACTTGTTAATTGTCTTGACCATCTCATTGTAATTACAAATCAACCAAGAGCTACGATACTCAACCTCACTGAGAACCATTTTTCTGATGATAGTCTTCAAATCGTCAATGTTACTAAACGCTACTTTGATTCTATTATCGTTATTCGAAACAACGTTAAGAGAATAGCAATATCCATAGAAATACAACGTCGTATTTCCATTCCATTCTTTATCACACTTAATTTCGTAAACATAAATGGACTCGTCGTTTTCATCGACAGTAGCAGAAACACATTTTGCAGAAGGGATTGGGACAGATAAAAATAATCTGATTATCCCTTTGTCAATAACGACATCTTTGATGAAGTCGTCATTTTCTACTTTCTTCGTTACGTCAATGAACCCGTCCATGTAACAATCAAGGTCCTCGAGAGCTCTTTCCCTATAATCAATTCTCTTCTTCACTATAACTCCTCACTTTCTGAAATTACTCTTGTCTTTTTATTTAGTTTTAAGGTAAATCACTTTCTGGTTATTGCTTCCTACCCATTTGTCTCCAGGTAGATTTTTGTCGTATTTTTCAGTTACTATCACATCAAGTGTTTCAAGAATCTTCGGGCGTTCTTTTGAAACAAATTTTTGTGAATAACCGGTATAAAGCCACTGAGTTTTGCCTGGAAATTCTTCACGTAGTTTCCTACTAATCTCACAAATTTTGTTGTAGTTGTTGGGATGAAGCGGGTCACCACCACTGAAACAGATTCCAGTCATGTAGTCTTTCTTCAGTTCCCCTCTTAAGATGTTTAGAGTTTCTTCTGTGAACTCCTCGCCAGCTTTAGGATCCCATGTCTGAGGGTTTTGGCAGCCAGGACAATGATGGTCACAGGATGAGACAAATAAAACTACATTGACTCCTTCTCCGTTTTTCAAACTTGAAAACTCAATACCACAATAATTCATTTTACTAACTCCTTTACTTTAATGTGCTATTAATACATTTCCATTCATATCCTCAATACTCTGAATGTTAACAGAGACATAAATAAATTTCTTGTATTTGACAAAAATATTGCCGATAGCTCTGTACTTTTTGTCCTTGTCAAGATTTTCAAACTCAAAAACCTTGTTTTCGTCCTTCGTTTTGAAGATGAACTTTATTTTCTGTTTCTCTTCAGCTAAAAAGCCATTTATGAAAAAAGTATCTTCCTTTTTGTTAATTTCTACAATTTCAATTTTGGAATCAATTATAAGCTTGTTCATAGTTGTTTACCAGTCCTCATTTTTTATAATTTCAACATAGAGAGCAAATTCGGGATACTCTGAAAGAATCCTAATTGTGTTCTTCCTGCTGTAAACGTTTTTATAACTCCTCTTACTTGTCAAAGCATCAAAAATATCACAAAAACGTATGTAAGTTATTATCTCTACCAAATAATCATCCAACTTCAAACTCACTAAATCTTCATAATTATTGTGATGATAAAGACTGACCAATGCCATGTCTCTATTGTAATCATTTAGCAGGAGATAACCATATTGACAATGAAATCGTAATATTTCTCTTATGGTTTTATCCTCTATCCTATTTGGAATCAGATTCAAATTGTCACCAAAAAACTTACCGATATCATGGAAAGCAGCACTTTTTACAGTAATATCCTTGTATTTGCTTTCAATGCCAGTTTGGTCAAAAAATTTGTCAGCCCATTTACATGTTCTATAACTATGAGCAAAAGTGTCATAATTACTAACATAAAGAATTTTCAAGATGAGCAACTCTGCTTTATCGAAAATTCCGTAATCATTTTTTAAATCTTCATAGATGTCATTCATTAAATCCTCCTATAATCAATCCCTATTATTAACCAACGTTATTCTTAAACAAACTACCATCAGGTTTGGTTAAATCCTTCAGGATATCCTTAGTTTCTTTCCCATAAGTTACATAATCACTCAAAATCTGAATTTTTATAGTTCCTCCTTCATTAGTTAAACGAAACAAACCCTTTTTAATCTTTTGAATCTGATAAACCTTCTTTTTCGTAACAAAAGAGTTTCTGTAATAACTAATCCATTGTTCTTTTAAACTAGTAGGAGTTTCGCTTTGAATAAAAAGTTTTTCGAGTTCATTTCCTTCTAATGGGACTTCTCCTTTAGGTTTTTCTTTTTGAACAGGTTTCGGGGGTAGTTTAGGTTTTGTTTCAGGTTTTGGGACAGGTTTTACTTCAGGTTTTGGAACTTCTTGTTTGGCAACCGGTTTAGGAGTAGACGTTTGAACAACTGGGGATTCTTCTAAATCTAAACCTACAAGATTTATTTTCCTGGTTTGTTTAAACTCTGGTTTCTTCTCAACAGTCTTTACTGGTTTTGAAGTTGTCATACTTTCAAGCGAATCAATAGATTCTGCTTTGCTATCACTATTTTCCTCTTCCATTTTATTCTTAAAATAGAAGTCTAAAAAATTTTCACTCATATTTTAACACCACCACTCCTTAGGATCTTTATGTATTATCTTGTCATAAATCTCTCTCGAATTGCAAACAAGCTCATATGCTTTCTTAAACTTTTTGTTAAGATACTCATTACTGAAATCCAAACTATAACCTAAACTAGCAAGTAATTCTCTTTTATGACCATCCTCAAAATTATAATAGTCCATATCAAGTTTCGGCCAATTTGGGTTAATTCTCTTCGAATTCTCCAGAATATTTCCATCTACTTTCTTGAAAATTTTATTTTGTTTCGCTTGTTCTTCAGTCATATAGATAGGGTACTTAAGAGTCTTAGTTCTATACATCTCATAGACTTCCAAATCGACATCTCTGAATGTATTACCAATTTCTTTAAGCTTAGGTTCTGTACTGTCCAAACAAATAAAAATCTGACTACCGATATTCAAAACGTTGGGATTCTTACAAACAAAATACTCACCAAAAGCAGTTGTTAAATCATCGAAGTTTTTGATACAATTGGTGAAATTATTTCCAAATTCAACAATCTTATGAGGTGAGTATTTTTCTACCTCAGATATATTAACACCGGAATAATTAATGCTATTATATTCTTCTTCCCAGAAATTCCCAACTTTACTTAAAATATCTTCATTGATTTTCTCAATCAACTCGATATCTTTACTCTGAGAGAATCTGACTTTACTACCCTCGAGATCTTCTTCGGTTAAATATATTTTACCAGAATTTTCCCCATCGTCATATTTTATAATAACAGCAAGAACTTCTTCGTCATTTAACATTGCTATGTCTGCCATTCTCATATCAGGTCCTCTTTTCTTTAAATATATGTTTTAGCATCTACCACATATCAACTCATTCCCAATATTCTCGTCGATGTAATTGTTGACTGCCATTTCCATAGACTCACCAGTTTTCAAACAATCAATCAATATCCTTTTAAATTCAAGATTAAAAGAACAATATTCGACGTAAAGGTCGTACCCACTGTTATCAGGTTTTGGACTTAATCTCTGACAAACTATCAATGCTATGTTGGATATCAAATCGACGCCATCAGCTAAAGAATCAGAGAAATTGTCAATCAATCTGGTTACAGTAGAAGCGATATCTCTTGTGTGGAAAGTACTTATCGTAATATGACCAGTACGAGACGCTTCAATCAGAGCTTTTATTGTGTCTTTATCTCTAGTTTCACCAACAAGAATGTGAGTAGGGTGCTCACGAAGAGATGATTTGATTCCTAAATCATAACTGAGGAAATCTTTATCAAGCTCTTTCTGAACAATCCTGAAACTACTGTTTGAATTGTAAGTATATTCAATCGGGTCTTCGAGAGTTATGAAGTTGCTATCTCTTAAACAATCATTGTCGTTACCCCAAGAATTTATACAACAAGCCATTGTAGTAGATTTACCAGAACCAGTGGGAGCAGCAAAAAGTATTAGACCACCTCCTCGCTTATTACTCATGGCATTTTTGAGGCATTGTTTTGCCCCTTCAGGAAAGTCTATTTTCCCGCCATATTCACTAAACTTAGGAGGTATTGGATTGATCATTCTGGCAGTCAGAATGTTACAATTTTCACTATATGAGAAATTTAATCTATAACGATTTCCCTGCACAACATAAGAAGTATCATACATCTTGTTTCTTACGTATATTGCATTTGCTTCAGAGGAAACATTTTCGTTAAACCAAGAATCCCAAATTATCTGGGTAATAGGCTGAGTATTCAAGGGTATGATTCTACCATAACGGTTTACATACGGACGTTCACCAACTTTGATAAACAAGTCAGAACAATCGTTTCTGGTCGCCCATACTAGCAGATTATCTATTTCAATATAATTGTTTTCAAAAGAAGAAAAATTTTCAAAATCACTCTTTATTCTTATCTTCATTACTTTATCTCCTTTTACCGAATAAGATTAAGGAACACATCTTTCCCCTTCACAATTATAATCATTAACACAATTGAGACTACAAACAAAACTAAGTCAAGAATACGATTTGCTGTACCATTTGTTTCTAATTGAAATGGTAACTTCGGTTTAAACCAAAATTGTTTCTTAACTGGTACCGGAAAGAACAAAGGCACAGAGCCTTTACTACAAATATCTCCTGGGATAATATGAAATAATACACCAAGTGCTACGCCTGTACACAATTGAAACACATATCCCGGCGTTCCTTTAAAGAAAATAAAAATAGTAAAAGCTACTACCAAGATTATATCAACATATTTCATTACTTTCTTAAGTAGAACTCTACCAATATTGTAGAACAGTTTTGACGATGCTAACATAAAAGACATTACAACCATCATATCAATAAAGACAAATGAAAATATTTTCTGAGGGTTGAAATTCTTTGATTTTAACATTCCCCATAGTGTATCTTGGTCAATTACTGATTTGTAACAGAAGTAGCAATAGAAGAACAACAGAGCTACGGAGATAGGGGTATGCCAGAACATTCTATGCTGCATGTTTGACTTGTCCAACCTTTGTTTCTGTTTAGCAGCATCCTTCTTTGTATGTAGAATGTTGTATACCAAAGACGATGTCGCCACCATAAAAATATGTAGTAATTTACCGAGAAAGCCGAGAGTATAACCGGCGCTTGATTCATTTCCGTCTAGATCGGGTAAAAGAGCGGAACCAGCTACACAAAACCAATAAGAGATGATAAAAATCATTGTAGAAGCTTTTACAGTGTTGGTAATAAAGCCAAAAATAGGAAAGAGCCATAATATTTCGAATGTGACAAAAGATATTAAGACATGAGTGATTCCAGCGAAACCTCTTTTCTTTTTATTCAATAAGTTATTAAACTCCATTTTCATGCCTCCATTACTTAAAGATTTACTCTACTATGAGCAAATCCATTTTCTACGATTCCATCAGCGCATAAAGCCTCATCAGGGTCAAAATATTCTTTTCCCCCGTTTTCTACTTTTAATACGTCATTGTAAAGAATTATCTGTTCATTGTTGTTTTTACAACCAACTAATAAACAAACAATAACAATAGGTAGTAAAATTATTTTTCTCATAGAATAACCTCTTATCTATTCGTTTTTATAGACCATTTCTTCTAATTGACCAAAGGTAATTTCTTTCTCATTGCCTTCAGGGTCACGATACATTAATTTATCGTTCTCAGAAAACTCACGACCAAAGACAGCAACTCTGTCTGTTCTCTTTGTAGGTTTGTAATCTACCAAGTCTACAACACCTTTCTTCGCCATCTCTTTATTTCTCTGATACATCAATTGTCTACAGATTCTCATCAATTCAACAGCTTCTTCAGTGTTATTAGCCACGCCGATTACGTTAGATTGACCTTTGTAACTTTCAAACTCAGTAATCTTAAAGTCAATCATTCCAATCTTGATACCATGGGTCAAACAATGGAAAATTACATTTCTGATTGTTACAGAATTGTGACTAATCACACCAGATTTGTTCGTTATGTATCTACCAGTGTCAGTGCTGATACAAAAAGCATCTTTTTGTCCAACATAACTAGTAGAGACAATTGAACTATCACCACTCTTGAGTTTTCTTCTACCGAATACTTTCGTATCCTCGCCGAGAATGTTTAAAATACGATGAATTTCGAGAGCAGTAAGCCAAACGAGTCCTCTTTTGACATCGTTAATCTTACTTTCATCTTTTACGACAAACTCTCTGGCTTCATATTTATCTTCCAAATTCCCTGTTTCAAAATCATGAAGAAGTTTTTCTTTATGTTCTTCACTTACTTCTATATCAGGACTTAAAATCACAACATCCATTTCGAGAGGAATTTTTAACCCTTCACATTCCTTCAAAATTATCTCTCTATAAGTCTTCTTTAATCTACTAATGTCGACAAGGAACAGATGGTCTTCAGAAACTACTAAACTTTCATTGCTTGTTTCAATTTCGATACACTCACATGGATGAGTAGCGTGGATTTGTGTTACCACACTCCCATCCATCATCTTGTCGCCAATCTGGATATCTTTCCATAGAATTTCTTTCATTGCTCCACCTTACTTCTCAATTACTATTTCCTGAACATTGGGAAAAATTGGTTCGTAATTAGCAATCGTAACAGAACCAAATTTAGCTACTAAAGTCTTTGTGTCTCTATCCCAAATCATCTCTACGGCCCCACTGTAACCACTCATTTTACTTTCGGTAGCTTTCTGTAACATTGAATTAAACTCACCCAATGGATTATAATCTGGCTTAAGTATTCTTGGTATCATTGTGTACGTTCCACTCGGTGCATTTGTATTGTACAGATTTACAGCGGACTTGTTGGCACAAAAATACGCAGTAGAATTAACTATGTATTTCGTGTTCTCCATAGCCATAAATTTGGTGGTTAAGTTTAAGGTGAAAGCACCAATAGCCATAACGAGGATGAATAACAACCCACCTATACCCTTTTTCAGTTTAGTATATTTTCCAATTTTCATTTAATACACCTCTTTTACAAAGACATCGACAATGTTATAAGCAACGAAGATAGGGAGAATTAGAGAGTTACATTTTACAAAGAAATCAGCGTCATTTATCATCACGAGAAGAATCTCAAAAGCAACAATTAACGCGGCAAAAGGTAAAATTCTGAATTTCCTAAACTTAATGTGCATAAGTCTAGCTCTATCTTCGCGACTTTCCTTACTACATAACCCCAAAAACTCCACAACATTACTTTTGATATTTTCACGGTAATGATTCTTGAAGTAAACCAAACGATGTTTGAAGTCCATACCGTTATTCTCTTCAAGTACAGCTTTTAAGTAATTACTTTTGAATAGCATGTAATTACTAGCTACAACATCAAAGTTATCATTGATTTCATTGAACTTCGCATTGAAATCATTTAGCAACTCAGGGTTATTGTTGATCGAAATGTGTACTCCACTATTCATGAAATTAAGATACATCAATGAAAAGTTCTCAGGATTGTCCTTTTCGCCGATGATTCCATAGTTAAAGCTCTTGTATGTGTTGTAAACATAAACCCAGAACTTGTCACTTGTCATGTTAGTCTTCGATACAACAATATCCGGAACACCTTCATACTTTGGATTTCTCGTTATAATCAACACATTCAATTTCATGAACTTAAGGACATCTATCCATTGCTCCAGTTCAGGATTATGTATCACCAAAACCAAGTCGTATATACATTCCTCTTCTTTTTCTTCCAAGAAATCGAAAAAATCACTCATATTTTTAACTCCCTTTCTCTTCCTTTATATAAATGACATTGTAATCATCTTCAAATTCTTTTATATATTTATCAAGATTGTTTTCAATGACGCAATCAACTGAATTTTCTTTGTTAATTAATATTTTTTTAATAAAATTATCTATGTGATTTTATAAAACAATACCAAAATAAAATACATTATTGAGAGAAATTGAAACATAAATTATTTTTCTTTTTGCTTTTAAATAATAAATTATCACCCAAATCCTAAAGATTTGAGTGATAATTTTAACCTATCAGCCGAAATTATGGCCTGTACTACCTATATTCTGGTTAGTTAAAGCATCATTAATCTCGTGAATCTTATTCATAACAGTGTCACCGAGTAAGTTCCAACCAACGAAGATAACACCGGCCATGATAACAAGAATAATTACGTACTCAAAAGCAATGTCGCCCTTCTTCTTAGTCTTGAAGATAGGAGTATGCTCATGAGGAAGCATAATCTTGTTCTCCACCTTTGCACATAAAAGTTTTAACCTTTTCATGTCTAATTCCTCCTTATAAATTTTGATATGTTTTTATTTATTTAGATAAAATGTTTTTGATTTAGGTAACTCCCCTCTCATCAACATATATCTTTTAGTATAGTTCTACAGTTCTAAATGAACCGATTTGTGTCGGAGCAGGACTCCAACAAATAGCTTCTGTGTCAATGGCTCTCTGAGCTTCGATCAATTCTCTTTCTTCTTGAGAATCAACATCTTTTGTAATCAATACAAAATTGACATTTGAAACATCATTTACAATGTTTTTATATTTCTTTCTGTTGTATCTATATCCTAAGATTCTCATAACTAATTTCTTCGTCAGTTAGACCTTTGTTGAAACTCAAGTCTTCTTAGATATTCATACATCTCATTACCAATGTCTTTTATTTGACAGACATCATAAGTAATACCATCACAACCTCTTACTTCCCATACACCAGGTATACCAATTAAAGCATAAAAGTCTTTAATCATCTCATCGAGAGAATTGTAAGTGATTAGCTTGAGGTGGGATTGGTAGAAAGCTTCTCTCCTTGTGGTAGGAATACCAGCTTCTTTTGCTAAGGCGATTAAAGAATTAAGACATTCTTTATCAGCGTTCTTCCATTTTCTTAATTTATATTTAAGGTTTGTAAGATCTTTATCTCGGCAATTTTTTACTAAAGTATTTATTCTTTTAAGAATTTCATCTTTTGACAAAGCTTCGGAGCCTTTTAGATAATCGCCAAGATTAGAAGCAATCCTCTTTCTATATTCTTCATCATTTGCCCAGTTATAATAATTTCTATTACTGGTTGCTCTTCTCATAATATCACTTCGGTTATGACAAGTTAAACACCCAACACCGCAAACATACATAGTTTAAAATCTCATAAAATTTCATGCCATTTAACTTTTGTTGAACTTCATGACAATACTGTATTGTTATTTTACCAACTTCGGCTGATTTCTTTCTCCCAACTTCAGATTTATTATATTTAATCATAAATCTTTGGTTTTTAAGACGTTGAGAAGTTTTCGCACATCTAGGACAAAGTGTTTGAGTATAATATTTCACTCTATAAGTTTCTCCACACACAATACAATCTAGATATTGATCATCAACTGAACATGTGGGACATACATTTTGTTTTGGAGAATTGTGAAAGAAAGGAGTATTGCGTCTGATACAATTAGTGAAATATTTCCGTATTGAAGCACGACAGTCTTTGTATACAACATGAAGTTTAGGGTAGGTTTTAGCGACGTCAAGATGATCCTTTTGATTGAAATCTTGAGAACAAATAACGCATTTGAAAACCATTTTAATTGTTTACACCTTCTCTGAGGGACAGTTATATTTGGAATATATACAATTTTTAGAAAATAACGATTTTTTGATTATTTTCTATCGCTTTACCTCCTCCAGTGCTACCACAAACCAAAGTCTGAGCAATCTTCGGTGATATTTTCGTAACTGCTTTCCGTCCATCTTCATACACGAAGCTTGACTCCCCCACTTCTTTCTCCTTGCACCCGAAGTTCAACCCTAGCTCATGGTTCCCATCGATTCCTAGAGGTATAAAGTTCCAAGGCCTTAACCAGCTACCAGGATACTTAGCCATAGACGGAGGTAGTTCGCTTCCATCAAATACACACTTCAAACTAGGATAATCCACCTGAGAAGTCCATTTCTTTGTGTTCATGTATTTGTTCAAATTCATGACAATCCTGGTAACAGCAGAATCTTCCCATCTATCAGGGTCGACCATCTCGCACTCTATTCTATTCAATTCTCCATTTTCATTATACATCATTTCAAAGCCGTAATCACCTTCGAGGTCAAACTCTTCGTCTTTAGGTAATTTCAAGACGGGTGATAGGCATTGAAATATCTGTTTCATTTCTTTGTGTTTTTTCTTAATTTCATTCTCTCTCTTGGTGTTTTCGTATATAAAGTAAAAAGTTTCAGCAATAGCTAAGATCAGATAGACAAAGATTGGGATTTGGAGTTTAGTAGCAGCAAAATCGATAATTATTGATATGCCAACCATTGCTGTTACTATTATTCCATATAATCTGTTGTCGTTAATCTCACATTCTTTTGTATCACTTCTTTTGTTCGAAATCGCCAAGTTGAGAGTGAAAACAAGTAAGGTTAAGATTACCATTTACTCAAATAACTCCCCAGCAGTATCTGTCATGCTGTCAACAGCGTTTGTAGTAACGTCGGACAACTTATTACCAAAGTTTTCATAGCCCTTACACATAAAAATCACGGCAAGCATAACAAAGACAAATAAAACCTTGCCGATTACTCTAAGAGGGGAGCCTTGACCCTTTACAATCTCAACGACGTCTTTGATAATAAAGACAACAAAGACGATTATAACGATAGCAGCAACCCATGTAATAATTACATTAAGCATATTATCAAACATAATTTTTTCTCTCCTTTTCTACACAATATAGTTTGTAAGCTGAAGCCACAGTGAATGAAGATAATCCTCACCAAGGAATTCAAGCCCCTCTGTGTTTGGTTGTGTCTGCTCCAACAACTTTAACAAAATCTTCTTATCTGTTTCATTCATTATTACACCTCCGTTTATCTGTGGCGGCTCTTTTGGAGCTACAGCCACTTTTTGCGGTTTCACTTCTGGTTTAAGCGAAGTTTCCTTCTTAACTTGAGGTTTTGGAGACTCTACGATTGGTGGTTCCTTCTTTCCCTCTAAAGTTCCAAAAACAGCGGTAGGAGCGACTTCTTCCTCTTCTTCGTCAACTTTTTCGACTTCTGGGATTTTGAAAAGGTCATTTTGCTCAATTTCAGCTTCTTCAGGCGCAGTTACACCCTCTTCTTCCTTTTCTTCCTCTTCAAATTCTTCTTCAACCTCAGGAATCTTGAAATGAACTTCTTCAATTGGCTGTGAAGGCTGCTCGATTTCATCATCCATCGGCTCAGGAATTTTAAACTGATTTAAAACAGAACTAGGGGCCGGAAGATCATCGTCTTCTTCATCTAATCCTCTAGACCCAAATTCAACTGAAAAATCAGTAGGAACCTCTTCTGGTACATCATCAAGTTCAAAAGGTCTTCTTTCCTGTTGAACTCCCACTCCAAGATTGGAGAGAATACTCTTTTTACTCGCCATAATATTACTCCTTTAAAATTTGAAATTTTTTAAAAAATCATCGCCGCTTTGCTCAGTTTTTTGGTCAGAATTGCCAGTATTAGAATCTCCTTGATCCCCAACAATAGAACAGACGTCATAGATACCATCTCCGTCGATGTCTATGGTTTCGCCAACAACATTGGAAAGCAAATCGAAATCAAAGTTCTCATTCTCATTATTACTACTCTCGCTATTGTCAACTCCTATCTCCTCCAACACATCATTATATACAGCTTCATCTTGCTGTTGCTGCTGTTGCTGTTGAACTGTAGGAGCGGTCTGTTGAGGAACTATCTTGCTATCCTGAACTAATTCCCTGTTCTGCTCAGTATGAGCTTTATCATCTACACTAGCAAATGATTTCTTAAAGTTATCCAGAATGTACTTTTCTTGAATTTCAGTTACAGTAGGAACAGTTGCAAAACTAAGCTCCATCTGCATGTTATGTAACTCAGTTTCAATTTCCTTTATTTCACTTTTGAGACCAACGTTTTCATTCTTTAATTTAATGATTATGTTCTTTTGCTTACTAAGCAGGTCATTGTATTTAGAAATTGCTTCGTCAACATCCTGAGGGTTGTACCCATAAGGTTTTGAAATATTAAAAAGTTTCTTGCATATATAACCACTCTGTTTACCAGAATTAGACATTGTTGAAGTTTGTTTCTTAGTCGGTTGTTTAGAGGCATTTGTGCTCTTTTTATTAAAAATTGACATTTTACTCTCCTCTCTCGAGTATAACTCTTTTAAATATAGCTCTAACTCTAATTATTACATGAGAACTAGAGCTCTAATTTATTTAGTCATATCAACCAACCGATCTAAACTTTCATTAAACTTCTGATTGTTGTCAAAAATGTTCCAACGTCCATTAAACTCTGCTTTAGAAATCTGGCTACTCAAATGTCCAAACAGAGCATTGATTTTGATGTTCTTCGAGAAAGAGTCAATGATGGTTTTGTTCTGACGACGATCTTCAGCATCACCGGTAAGATAACCAGTAATAGCCAAACGAAGCTTCGGACCAATTTCATCTTCTGCAGAATAAACATTCTTACCTTCAGAATTCAGGCTAGGAATCTTACCTTTAAGTCTGTTAATCTGCTTAAGGACAGAACTTGTTGACTTAATTGATGTTGTGGAAACAAGTACGATTCTATCAGCAATCTTGTAACAATAAGAAATCAGCGGAATGTTGATGTAGTCGATACCAGAGTCAATGAAAACAACATCATAGTTCGAAATTAAGTTGTTTAATACGTCTAACCAATATTTGTCATTGTTGATAACGTAATCCTTAGGAGCAAGGTAGAAGTCTAAGTTCGCAGGGAAGTTAGAGTTCTGACATTTGCAAGCCTCCATAAACTGAAAACCACGGTTACCATTACTCCAGTTAGTCCAATAGTTGTACAGTGTCGGGTTGATTTTGTGTATGGAGATAGAAACCTGCGGGTCAGTAATATCAGCGTCGAAAACACAAATTTTCTGCCCAGGATGAATCTTAGCGTAACGATAAGCACTAATCAAACATGTAAAAGTTTTTCCAGTTCCGCCTTTACTAGAACCATAAAGAAATATCTTTGCTTCCTTATCTCCATTGTTATCAACTACAGTCTCTTCAGCTTCAAACAAATCCTGAACATCTCGGATAACAGCATCATCAAAACCTGAAGCTTGAGGCATTGACTGTTGCTGCATCTGCGGTTGCATCTGAGGCTGAGGCTGCATCTGAGGTGCTATTTGAACAGGAGCCTGCTGTGGCATCATCGGCTGAACTGGAGCCTGCTGCATTTGAGGCTGAACAGGAGCCTGCTGCATTTGAGGCTGAACAGGAGCCTGCATTTGCTGTACAGAAGCCTGCTGCATCTGTGCGGGATTCATAAAAGGTGAAGCCTGCTGAGGTTGCATCTGAGGTGCCATTTGTGGTGCAGTCATAAACGGATTAACTTGCTGTGTAAACGGTGTCTGTGCTGCTCTTGGATTTTCAAGAATCTGGATAGAATTAGGTGATACCCAATGAGGGATTTCTTCCTTTGAGAAAGAAAACCAAATAATTCCATCCAAAGCTCCACTAAGCATTTTATACTGGGCTTCTGTGAAATCTGGAATATAGAAAAACAAATCGCCTTCGATTTCAAACCCACCAGATGAAGTCGCTGCTTTAATGAACTCTTCGGGAGTCATTGTAGTTGAATTCGGATATAGTGTCTTATCCACAAGTACAACACAACTCTTTTCGTCAATTTTACTCATATCAATTACTTTCCTTTCAATTTAAATTATAAAGCTATAACCGTAATCAGTTATTGTAAATACGAGATATTTGTAGGTTACAGAGACCTGAATCATGTCTCCACTTTCAGTTTTGAGTGGCTCAGTGGAAAAGTCATAAACTTCACTCGTACCTCCGCCTTTACCACTAAAAACTCTACATTCGATTTTCTCAAGTGTAGAGAATGGACAATGAAATCTCCCATCAGCGATAAAATTGTTTAAGTGGTAATAGAAAGCTGATTCAAATGCACCTTCACCAGTTGGAGTGACATAAATATCAACAGCTTTGGAACCAGTGTTTTTGCTCAATCCAAGAGAACCCATCAATTGGTTATCCCAAACTATTGTATCCAATCCAAAACCACCGGAAACATAGGATTTGTAACCGGTGTCACCAAGATTCAATTCTTGAGCTAGGTCAGTACAACTGTTTTGATATAGAGTTCTGTCCATCGTAAGAATTAGAATCATGATACTCAAAAACGACACAAAAAGAATTACAGGAGCGAGTATAACCCATTCAACTGCAATTACACCTTTTTTCTTTTTATAAAATTTTGTTCTAATCACGTTATAAACACTCCTTTTCTTTTATTATGAAGCATCTTCAAAATGCATGGTCTCTTTATTCATGTCAACCCAACAATCTACATCTTTAATACCGTCTCGATTCTTAGCTATTTTAATGTCGAGCTTTTCAATCTCACGTCCACTACCTTTTACAGGTTCAAGGCCGATTATTCCGTCAGCATCAGCTTCGAGAGTACTAGCACCGTAAAGAGATGAAATTGTAAATCCTGACATTTCACTTTCTCTAGTAGCTAAGGCAGGAGATAAGAATACACAACCTGTTTTAAGAGCAATTCTCTTGCAAGAACGAGAAGCTTCGCGAAGACTTCCCCATTCGTCAAGATTACTGTATCTTATAAGACCTACATAATCGAGAATGACAACGCAACCTTCGTGTTTGAGAGCAAAACGCTCAATCTTAGAAAATACATAATCGCCACTCATTTCCTTAGCATCGAGGAAAAAGACATGTTTGTTAATCATCTCCTCGTCAACTTCTCTATAAGCACGTTCTCCTTTTATCCAGTTGTTAACACGAGTTTTTGTCTGTGCAGGAGTCATCTCAAGCGAGACATAAAGTGTGTCGATTCCTCTTAAAGCGTTCTTAATCGCAGCATTCATGACCAACATTGATTTACCAACAGAAGGTCTTGCTCCGACATAGAATAAATTGGTAGGTTGAAGTTTTATGTAATCATCAAGGCTGTCAATACCGAAAGTGTATTTACTTTCAGTGGTAATTGACGATGTGACTTCGTTCAATGTAATGATATCTAAATCATCAGCTCCATCGATGATCTTTGGAGTAGGTATACTCAGTTTTTCATAATATGATATGTCTCTCACATCATATGTATCAACAAGGTCTTTGTAACAGTTCCAATAGTAGAAATAGATAATTTCTGAGATATCCATTTCACCATCTTCAGTCATAAAAGCAATATCGGAATAAACAAGTTTCTTCTCGACAGAAGATAACCAGTCTTCAAACATTTTCTGTTTCTTGTCAGAAGGCTCGATTATTCTGAAAGATTCTTTGATCTCTCTCAAAATATTCTCACTTCTCTCCGGACAGAAATTATCAACCAACGTCCTTTTACTTCTAAGAATGTTGGAGTAAATATTCATAAAATTAGCGAAATTTGCTGTAGAAGTAAAGTCAGATTTAGCAAATGTATCTTTTATTCCGTTAAGAATACTACTAGCCTCCTCGGCATTACTGAATATTAAATGTGTAGCGATGATAACCTCAGCTGTTTCTTTGTTTTTGGTTATTGATATCTTGTTACTTTTTCTTTTTACTGTTGACACCATATTTTTACCTCACATTTTATCTTTTAAATATACTTCATCGCAAAAACACCACAAGAGAGCAGTACACCCTCTTGTGGTATCAATTTACTCTGTTCTTGTAACAGCTTCATCATCAACTTCTTCGTCTGTTGTTTCTCCATCAGCAGATTCATCAGTATCCTCAGCATCATCGGCAAACATACCAGACATGTCGATCTGGTCTTCTTTTGATTTCTCAATCAGCAGTCCATTGTCGTCAGTTTCATAATAATCATCAACGAGCATGTTACCATCTTCGTCCATTACCTGAACCTGAGCGTCATGAAGATAAGCAAACTTCTTAGAAGCCATCTGGTTAATTAGAGGATTCTTCTCAGAGTTCTGAGCAGGACAAATGTTCATCCAAATAGAACCACCCGCACTGTCTGCGATTCTTAACTTTAGGTAATCATTGTAAGACAAAGCAATCACGTAATAACTACCATCACTACCACCGCTTGCTGTTGTCGTACCCTGAACAGTAGACATATCACTTTCCTGGCTAGCAGCGAGAGCAGAGTCAGTTGTAAGAATCAGTACATTTGCAAGAATGAAGTTAGCATTCGTATTTGTGTTGTTCAACCAAACATTAGCAGGTATAGTCTCACTGACGTTTTCACCATTGTTCATTGAATTCTTCTGGTCTTTGTCTTCATCAACAAGAAGAATGTCGACGTAATCACCAGCAGTGATAATACCACCACAAGCTCTGTCATCAGGAACCTGAATTGATGTAATGATATAATCATCAGGAACGTCTTCAGCCTGAGTATAGTCAGTCCAAGAACTCATGAAATCTGATTCATAAAGTAACTGATTTTCAGTAACTGTGTTCTTTAATCTGGAACCAACAATTGAAGAAGGATTTCTGATAAAATTACCAGGAGTGTCAGCAGAAATCTCGACCTCTTTTAACATGTCAGTAGTTACCATTGTACTTGCTTCAATCGTTCCATTAGGAACAACGACTGTAATCTTCTTATTTGCCTTAAGCAGGATACTTGCAACAAATCCGAAAATTATCAAACCTACAAGAATCAAAACAAGTAGGAACTTGTTTTCTTTTATTTTACCCATAATTTACTAATTCCTTTCTTTTATTTATTGGTTTATTAACCTACCACCAGTTACGATGGATTCAGTTTCAAGGTTTATAGTGTGAGAACCACCTTTCCAGAACCATAAACTTACATCTTCCCAGGTAATAGAACCCTTTACAGTTTCATCACCTTGAACAACTTCAGGAGTTATGCTTATTACTACGTCCTGACCAGTTGCTCTTTTAATTTCGTTTCTGAGGTTCTCTACAATGTCCATACCGTTTTTGTTATATGTTTGATACATTGTGTTGTTGGTACCACCCCAACGAGAAGCTTGAGATACTCCAGATATCAATGCGTTGTACATAAATTTCTGTCTGTCCATGGCTTGCATTATGTAGAAGTTACCAAGAATCATCAAACAATAAACTGCAACAGTGGCCATAACCTCTAATGTAACAATGAAACCTTTCTTTTTCCTGTAAACAATTTTACCGAAAAAGCCAGTCTCATCACGTATTTTAATTGGTTTATTTTTCATAGAGACCTCCTAAAACATTTCCATAAGCTGCACGATTGCAGGGACAAGCATAGCAACAACTACTGAAATCATAAGAAACGGCAAACTTAACAAAGTTGCTGTCGCAGGAATCTTGCTTAATACTTCATCTGCGAACTTCTGATACTTCATTACAACCGTTCTCTTGTATGCTTCAAGACGAGATGTTGCACTGATACCAGAATCTTCTGCATTAAGAAGCAGCACAAACAAATCTCTTGGGATATCGAATGGGTACTGATACTCAAAATCTGTAATAGCTTTCTGAGTTTCCTCTTCGCTCTTTGGCCACAGTTCAACCATATATTCAAGTCCTGCTGCCAATTCAGTTTCTCCAACTGACTTCAGATAAATTGCAACATTAAGTAAAGATTTCTTATACCCATTTGAAGCTAACTCTTCTTCAATTTTGAAAATATACTGCTGAATCTTAAACCACGCTTGTTCTCTCATTCGAACCTGTTCCTTGTAATGATATGTTGGATACCAAAAACAGATTACTGCGATAACAATCATAAAGTATACCATACTTTTTTGATTTGCAATGTAGAACAAGAATGCTACAAACAACAGAATTACTGGTAGAATATACGAAATTGCCGCGAATATTGCAGGAGACAATTTCATAGGATTACCAGACAATCTAACAAGTTTTTCAACCTTTGTCTCTGTTAAAGAAGCTACTTTCTGAACAATTTTTAACTGTTCGACCTTAACCTGCATTTCTTCTTTCGTCAGATTTTTGTTATTTCTGATGACTTTTATACTCTTAAACTTCATCCAAATATTGCATAAAACGATAAAACCGACGATTAAAGAAGCAAGTATAATCAAGTTAACAGTATTACTACTTAATCCCATAATTATTTTCTCCTTTTAGAATACTTTGTTAACACAATCTCTCTTTGTCTTCTGAACAAGTCTGTTAAAAGCAAAGAAAAGGATGCAAAGAGCGATAACCATTAATACTCCAACGAAGCCACTCCACAAGTCAGTGAAATTGCTGTAACTCATGTATGAAACGATAGGAACACCAATGTAATAACAAGAACAGATAGGATTTACTTCGCCAATCTTCGCTTTGTAGTTGTTGAAATACCCCATCAATCTATCGATTTCTTCCTGATAGTATTCAGCTTTGTCTGTCATACCAGCTTCTTCAGAAGCGACACCGTTTTCATATACATTAATGATTTCCTCCCACTGTCTAGGAATCTTCTTATTCGGGTCAGTAGAATAAAACCATTCAACAAGATCTTCGTCACCATTAGAAGCAATGAAATTCTGCATAGTCTGACGGACAGAAATACCAGATTGAACAGATGGAATGTAAAAATCGAGGAATTTGTTAATCATCTGAGTTCTACTGATACCAATCTCATCTTCGATTCTCTTGTCCTCTACTTTTGTTCTGAGAATCATAACAACCTCAAATGCTATAAAAATTGCTAAAACTTTCAGAGCAAATCCTAAACAGATAATAGCTGACACAGCAATAATACGCACCATCATAATAGCTGTCTTATTCTTGCTAATATTAAGAGCTTCGTAAACAAACTTCTCGATGTCAAGCATTGGAATTGTTTCTTTTACTTCCTTCTTTTTAAATTCTTCTTCCTGAATAATAGCGGCATACTCACTGTCAACTATTTCCTTCAACTTTTTCTCTCGGCTCTGTTTTTGGAAATAGGCAATTACTACTATCAGGTAGATAAAAACTACCAACAACACGACAATAGCCGAGTAATTAGCCAAGAAGGCTATTATTGAATTTAAAACTTCCATTTTACTACATCCTTTCTTAATTGTAGAAGGCCTTGTTAAGGCCTCCTTTTATTTATTCTTTATCATTTTTTGATTCTTTATCTGACTTGTTAGAATCATCACTATTAGAGTCATCACTAGAATCATCGTCATCAGAATCGTCACTGTCGTCAGAATCTTTAGAATCATTGTTATTGTCCTCATCAGAATCATCTTCATCGTCAGAATCATTGTCTTCAGAATTGTTTTCGTCATCAGAATCATCGTCATCAGAATCTTTATTATCAGATTCATCGTCATCATCCTGCTGATGTTCATCAATCTCATCCTGCTTTTCTTTAGCTTCTTCTTCCTCTTCAATTTTCTTCTGAACATTGTTCTTCCAATCCTCGAAAGCTCTTCTAATACGAGCTTTGATTCTTTTAGTAGAATTTGTCAAAGTCGTAGAACCAAAGAAAAAGATTATGGCAACTATGAAAAAAATGACATTTCCTAAGAAACTATCATACAATTGGCAGAAGAAAACATACAAAACTCCTTTGACCAACACAGAAAATAGATAGTCTAGAGCAGTGGTTACGAATTTCTTCAAATGCGGCAGTATGTAATTATTATCAGGATCCATTAAAAATTTGAATGAATTGACAGCCATCATAAAGAAACACAAAACCATTTTGAAAAATAAAACTAAACTGTATATCGAAGCTATGGTCAATGGAAGTAACAGAAAGATGGTTCTATAAAGAGCCAGATATCCAGCAGCTCTCATGAACTTACAAGTATAACTACGAACAGCAGTATCACCATACTTTGGTAAACTTCCTGTAGTGTCATTACTTCCAATGTACTCACAACTGATGTTCATCATGGCGTCGACCCATTTAAAGTCGTCATTGTAAAATTTGTCATTGTACACAGTTGTCTGAGCATTCGGCCATATATCAGAACCAACTCCATGATCAGTGTCAATGTGATAGATACTTTGGCAACTATAAGCTAATGCAGCAATATTCTGAACAGTACCATCAGAGCTATTGACATTTATGTTTCCAATCGTCTGCAGACAGCTTGATTTAGGGTTATCTTTAGAAGCGCTTCCGATGTCCTCGTTTGAAATTGGATATGGGTCACGACATCTGGAGTCTGTTTCAAGATAACAATCTTCATAATTTCTTCCAAACATACCTTGACACCAAGGGTCAAAAGTACAAATGTAAAAAAGTGTAGCGTCTATAACATCTTCAGAACCAGAAATAACTTCGTTGTCGATAGTAGCGTCGGCAAGATTACCTAACAAAACATCTTGTATGTTGTCGTCATATTTCTGGTAAATGTCTTGAAAATTCAATGGAACGGCACCGAAAGCAATTATTACCATCATAGCGATAAAAGCGTTGCCGATGATTTTCCAAACTCTGCTGGCCCCACCTTTTCGAATTACTTGTATCACTACTATGGTAAAACGAATTACAAAGATTATTACTATTACGGACATTATGGACAATATTACTTTCTTAACTTGATCAAAGACAGCACTACTAAAAATGAGATTGTAGCCATCCATTATGAGGTCTTTGAAAGTGTCACTGATGAATAATCTTTGAATGGCACAAGCATATTTAGCGAAAACAAACCTTATGTTGTATTTGCCGACTAAAGTTGAGTTTATTATCCCAGATTTGAAAGCTCTGTATCTAGGATCAACATTATCATTTTGTATGTCAACACGGTTTTTGTACACAACGTTGTTAACGCCAGCATCAACTTCGTTAAGTAGCATGGATAACGCATCGGCTATGGCTCCAGGGCTTCTCGGCTGACTTATCGCTATGGTGTAAATTTTGTCAATCAGTGATATTTGGATGTTCATCTCGCCTAAATAACCGACGAAATTTATGTTGTCACCAAAACGGTCAAATAGAGAAGCATTCCCTCCATTGTTAGCAATCTCAGTCTTTTTCTCTCTATCAGCCTTACCACCAAAAATGTTAGAGTCTGATAGTTTTGTTTTAGTTAGTGTACCGTTTGCAAGGTCTCCAATGATAGAATGGACTTCTTGGTCAGCAAAAACTTTTGAACTTGGAATTGTAACACAAACTAGAATTATAAAAGCAAGAGATAAAAATCTCACAATTTTCTTCATTGAATCACCGCCTTAAATGAAGAAGATTTCAGTCTTACATTTACACTTCTCCCCTTTTCCTTTATCATTTCCACATTCATTGCATTCAAAATTGTATTTGAAATTGCTGTCCTGAACTTGTCTCTTGAAGTTAAAACCTTTGAAAAACTGTGTGTAATACTTCACGCTCGTCATCTTCCTTGAATAGTAGATGAACTTAACATTCCGGTTAATGATGTAATTTAGCACTCCAAGGAAAACAGAGTTGAGGCTTTTCTTATCTTGTCCGTAAATGTACTTTATGTAGCAACAATTTACATTTTCAACATTGACAACTTTAAACACACAAAAACTATTACCACAAAAGAAACAGTAAGCTCCCTTTTGATTTACATTATTGTGAAAACCAACACCATTCTCATAATCAATAGCGCCGTTTATGTATTTTCTTTTCTGTTGGATTTCAGTTAATTTATTTGCCATATTTCCCTACTTATTCCTTTCCAAATAATTTCAAAGCACAGTAAAAATCATCAATTGATTTTATCGTGTAGTCATAATCAATCAAATAAACTTTTATTTGCTTTTCAAATTTTTCAACAGCATTTTTATATGCTTCGAAATCTTTTATTTTAGGGCTGCCTTGAAGGAAGATTGCGGAACCATCACAGAAGTCATAGTCCCACAATCTAGACAAGGAATCCAAAATTAAGTTATTCATAAAATATTAGCTAACACCAAACTTTCTCTTCAAAATTGCTTTAGCTTTGTCAGTACTCATGTTTTTGTAAGTATCAGAAGCTACAAAATCATCAATACTTACAGAAGCCTGTAGTTTCGTTTTCTCATCCTCCAAATAATCATTTCTGTTCTCAAGAAGAACTTTCATACACTCGTCTTCTTCAACACCATATTTTTCTCTGATGTAATCAATGATGTCGTTGCGAATCATCTTACCTTTACTGGTTTTGAAACAGTAAATCAGAGCAGTGTTTGACAGGTTTTCAAGAAAATATCGAATCATTGGAACACGAGCATTTACAATTTCCTTTAACTCGTTAGAGTTGTAATCTCCAGGGTCACGGTCATCTGTTAACTGAGCAACAAAGCTGTTTGAAGCAAAAAAATAGTAGTTGGTTATCAAGAACTCAGAGTTCTTTAAACTTGCTTTCTTGCCGGCATCATCGCCATCCATTACAAGAGTAACAGAGTTGATACCGATTGAAGAAAGGTAACTAACTACTTTTTCGTTGAAATTGTTAGTACCACATAAAGAAGCAGTGTTAAGAAATTCAGCTCTTAACATCCCTGCGATATCTCCAGGACCTTCTACTAAGTATGCATCTTCGTGACGGTACAAATTGCTAATTCCACACATGTTCGCACAATTATCAGTTAGAGAATTTTCAATGTTGTCATGAACCCATTTAGCATGAGTTTTTGATTCAATTAATATTCTCTTTGTGAACCCATAAATCTCTCCATTGATTCCAGTAAAAGGAACAACAATCCGATTTGCTACTTTATCATAACCGCATTCGATAGGGAAAAGTTTTCCATATCTGTCACGGAGGTTTTCGTTGGTTTTTAAATTCTTTTTGAAATCTTCACGGTAAGTATCCCATGTAGCTTTCAATTTTGATAACATCTTTTGTCTTTCAGAAATTCTTATTTTGTCTTCGATTTCACACCCAAGAGCTTTTGAAATTTCAAAAACAATCTCAGGAAAAGACTTCTCCTCTTTTAACATTCCAAATGTGAATATGTCGCCTTTCTTACCACATTCTCCATAACAACGGAAAAAGTGGTCTCCTATTTGACAAGAAGGAGTCCTCTCTTGCCCGTTCTTATGAAACGGACATTTTATTTTACTACCAACCACTTCATCGCGATTAATCCACCCCATTATATCAGCGATATCAAGAAAAGTATATTCCTTGATCATATCTTCTTTAAAATCTCCAGTTGTTTTGTAACTTTCCTTCATTACTACATCTCTCCTTCTGGGAATAACAAAAAACCTGTAACTTTTTAAATATACGTCAACGCAATTTAATTTCCTCCATGTAAGTATTAATCTTCTTAAAATCATCTTTACTGAATAATCCGCAATCAACCTTCTCTTGGATGTTGTAATAATTCTGTAACAAGTAGCGGTTTGTGTGCCAATTGTAAAAAAGTTGACTGTTTATATTATTTTGATTGATATAGACATTTCCTTCAGAATCTTTCTCGTAAGAATAATCTTTATCCTCGAGGCAGAGGTTTTTACAAAGCTTGTCATAGGAACTTTGGCTTATTTTGAAACCTCGATTTTTCATTTCTTGTGCAACCAAATCAGAATAAACCTTGATATGGATTGGTGGATAATCATAGATTCTATTTACGAGGAAGAATTTTTTATTTATGGAATACATCGAAGAAACCGCACAACATTCCCTCCATTGAGAAATTAATAGTTTATCGTTTAACAGGGGTAAAAGTTTGTAATGCCAAAGTCTCATATTGTTTCCTTTCTTCTATTAATTTTGGAGAGACACGCACAAACGCATCTCTCCAAAACAGATTATCTACCAGCAGCATTGAAACTGTCGTATTCTCCATACAAAACAGGCTGTAAGTAAATGTGGTAAATTATGAACTGTGTATAGTCTGTAGCTTCAAGATTAACAGATACATCTGTAGCGTAAGGGCCAACATGCCCCTTCCAATCAACACCTTTTAGATTGTATCTATCTTTCTCGAAAATAGATAACCACATGTTATTACCGAAAGAACCTAATTTGAAGTAATTACCAGGCTCATTTTCCTGAATGTTTCTGACATAAGCTTCAAACTCACCAGTGGGGCTGTTATTTTCAGCGCTTATCACTAAAGTACCTATGTTTTCATCATATGGGCTACCAAATTTATCTAATGCTAAACTACTTATTTTAGGGTTTCTGGTATGATTGTCCATATCAGCGCCACAATAGAAGTTTAGCCACGGTACATACTGATAATGGTTATCAAATCTCTCCATTCCTCTACCAATATCGATGTTGTTATCACCGCTTACACCAAAATAAGTTTGACCCAAGTCAATTTTAAAACTAACAGGGTTGTTGTTTGCTGTCAAAGTGAACATCTCACCAGCTTCTCTGTTAGATTTATCCGTGACAGTACCAACAGCCTCTCCACTTACAGCATCAGGCAAGTCAATCTGGAAACCATAAGTATTAGCTCTGTTGTATTCAACAGTAGTGGGGCCTTCGGTTGTCAAATCGATAGCTTTCTTTTCTGTGTATTCAGGTTCTTTCAAAACAGCAGACCAACTAACACTCGAGGAGTCACTCGGATAACCTAAACAGATGTAAATCCAACCAGGATATCTATCCTCCCAATGTGCTGGAACTGTATGATCTACATATGTTTTAGTATTACTGTCATACGTTGAATAAGTATACTCTTCAATCCATCTGTGGTAATTGTATCTCATAATCTGACACCAAGTAGCTCTGTAAGTTACAGACATTTTTACCCATTCAGGTCTTCTTTGGTAGTCATCAGACGGACACCTACCAGAAGCTTCAAAAATAGATTGACAAGAACCACCAGGATAACTACCACCCCAAGAATAACTTTCAGAGATAGTTTGAATTCCTTTAAAATAATGCTCCTTTGATTTATTAGCAAGATATTCTCCACTACCATTCGCACTATAGTCCATCAACGTTGTTCTTGTTTCTGAATAAAGAATCCACTCTCCATCTCTATCAGGAGGACGTCTAGTAACTGTTGGTCTAGCCCCAGCACTATTTTTAATCTCTTTCTTAATTTCTTCAGCTTTTTTATCTCCAACAAGTTTCTTTAAATCGATATAAAATACAGTTTCTCCAGTCTTAGTATCTTTCCAAGCGCCATTTATATCGACAAGTCCATTAGCAGCCATATAAGCATCAATTACATCTTGAGAAACTCCAGCATCTAATACAGCTTGAGTAGTATGAGTTCCATTCATAAAAGGGTTGGATGTTTTACCATCATTTTCCATACCAACATATATATTATTATTATTTTTATTATGGGTTACCATTTCTAAGATCCCATCACTAGTCATTTCCATTGAACCATAATATTGATTAGTTCCTTTTGCTCCACTACCTAACTGAGTGCTTTTAATCTGTTGATAATCGGAAGTCTTCTCTGGTGGTTTCGGTTCCGGCGGGGGAGGAATTACGGGGGAAAGAGTTGTTGCAAAAACTGTTAAACTAAATAAATTAAAAATTAATAAAAAACATAATAAAAATTTTCTTATTTTTTTCAATTGTATTACCTCCTTTAATAATAGATAACCTCCGTAAAGGAGGTTGCTCTATTTTAACTCATTTAATTTACAGATACAGGAACATAATAATTTATGATATCTCCATAATCAAATACAGTAACATCAGCACTTTTATCTACAAAAATACCATAAATAATAGCGTTGATAAATTCATTTGTAGTAACACCTCCACAAATATTTTCAAAAGCAGTAATATATTCATGATCTACAATTTCAAACTGAATTTGTTCGTAAGAAGAATCAGCAATCATCTTAGGATAAACATCAGAAAGGATATGATTTAAAAATACTGAAGGATCCTTTTCGTTATTGTTAACAGGCTCAAAATCAATTCCGGTGTTAACATTTCTATCAAAGAGATCCCAAAGGAATTCTCTCGTGGAGTCAATATCGGTATTCTTTATAATCATTGGATACATTGTATATGTTTCATTATTGAGAGCACCCATTCTGTTAACGATGGTATAATCATCGATGTCATAACCCCTGGATTCTAATTCTCTCATAGCGTCGGTACAAATGTAATCATTGGAATCGTAAGGATCCATATCACACGCCCAATATACTGACGTGTTCTTTGTGCTGTAAGTGTTTAAAACATTGTAATACAGCTTGATGTTCTCACGATCTGAGAAATCAGAAACTTCTTCAACCTCAGCAGTCTCTTCTGCCTCAGCAGTCTCTTCTTCTGCCTCAGCAGTCTCTTCTTCTGCCTCAGCAGTCTCTTCTTCTGCCTCAGCAACTTCTTCAGTTTCTACAGCTTCTCCAGCTGTATCTTCAACTTCAGGCTCTTCAGTTACTTCTGGTTCAGTTTCAACTGTCTCTTCAACAATTGTATAATCTTCTGTCTTAGCACCACAACCAGTAATTGTTCCAGCAACGATAGTCATACAAATAAGTACAGATAAAATTTTTCTCTTCATAATAATTTCCTTTCTGGACTTTGTTGTCCAATAAAAATTTTCATTCTAATCGGAGGACTTTCTTTATCCTCCTTCCCTATTATTTAACAAATTTTTATTATTAGGGTAAACTATTGTTCTCTTGTCTTCATTGTTTGTTGATTCAAAAATAATAAGAATTTTCTAATTTTTAATTCTACAGCCTCCTTTGACAACATTATTAACCTCCACAAAGATTATTCTATTTCAGTTTATGGGGATGTAAGTATTTATAACACTCGTAAGATCAAAAATAGTGACGTCAATGGTTTTATCTACAAAAATGCCATAAATGATAACATTTAAAAAATCATTCACAGTGCAACCACACATATCTTCGAAATCGCTTATGTATTCATGATTTACAATCTCAAACTGAATCTGATCATAAGAAAGATCAGCAATCATCTTGGGATAAATCTCTTTGCCAACATGATTCAAAAACATAGAAAGGTCTTTATTTTTATTGACACTCTTGAAATCAATTCCAGTGTTAACATCTCTATCAAATGTATCCCAAAGGAATTCTTTCGTAGAATCGATATCTGTATCCTTAATAATAGGGTACATTACAAATTCTTCTCCTGATTCAGTTACCCCCATTCTGTTAACAATGGTATAATCGCTGATGTCATAACCTCTGGATTCTAATTTTCTCATTACATCAACACAAATGTAATCATTGGAATCATAAGGATCAATATCAACTACATAACAAATAGGGGTTATATCAGAATATTTTGTGTTAAAAAAATTATAATACAACTTGATGTTCTCGTGGTCTGAGAAATCAAATACTTCGGTAGTTTCTTCTACCTTGGAAACTTCTTCAGTTTCTATAGCTTCAGTTGTCTCTTCGACTTCAGTCTCTTCGGTTACTTCCGGCTCTTCTGCTTTTATAACTCCATAACCAGTAATTGTTCCAACAACAATAGCCATACAAATAAACACGGATAAAATTCTTTTCATAATTCCCCTTCTGGATTTTGTTCATCAAAAATTTTCGCTTTAATCGTAGGATTTTGTTTATCCTTTTTCCTATTAATTTACCAAATTTTTGTAAACGAGTTTATTATACCCTTCTGCTGAATCATATTCAACCCAACAGAAGGGCATGTTTTATCGTTCTAACAAAGCGATGAATGGATAAGAACTAACGTTAGACGCAGAGTCATTCCATTTCAAAATGTCAATCACATTGTATGTGTCGTCGAGGAAAGCAACGTGAATTTGCTTTGTAGCTTTCTCATCGTCAGACATTGAAATAATCGGAACGGCATAAGAAGCTTTAATCTTAGCTTTACCGTCTGTGTCATAGAAAATAAACTCTTCTTCGTTAAGAGGTAAAACGTGAGAATACTTCAAATATCCAGTTTGATTTAAGTCTCCAAATGAAGCGATTGCGTTAAAGTATTTCAATGAACTCAGATATGGAGCTGTTTCCAAATTTACCTCAGGATAATTCGAGCTCTTAGAAGCATAATTCAAGAAATAATCAGGAGCTTCTCCAGTTTCTAAACCTTTGAGATAAAACTTGTAAATTCCGTACGCAATTTCATTCTTTGTTTTCTTTTCATATCCAGAGCCTACAAAATTATCAAGAATGTTTTTGATGTCTTCATCTCTGTGGTTATCTCTATAAGCGTCCATTGTATCATATAGAGCGTTGTACTGAGATTCTCCTTCAAATGCTATGTACATTACGAAGTCACGATTCTTTTGTAAAAACTCATCGAGAGGAGTAAGTGCTTTTTCGTCAATCTCTTCACTCCATTCATACTGGTAAGCCATAGCGCAAAGAAGATTAACCAGATTCTTTTTATTGTAGGAATTCTGTCTAGAATCCTGGCCAAGTTTAGAATACTCTTTGTACTCTGTTTCAGTAATTTTTAATCCGGATTGTATACAATCATAAGTAATTTTTGTCTTATTTCCGTCATTCGTTCCATACTGATTACCGCTTACAGTGTTAAGATTCCTGTCTTCTTTGTTCGCTTCGTGGTATTTATTTTCATTTCTATCAGTTCTCTGATATAAAGTCACTCCTACAATAGCACCAATTGTAAGAATGATTACTCCCACAACAGCAAGAGTGATTAAGTTTTTCTTTTTCTTTTCTTTCTTGTAGTCACTATCATCAGCAATAATTTTGTCGATTTTCATTATTAATTCTCCTTAATAGAGGGCAGTTGCCCGCCCTCTTTTTGTTTATAGATCTTCTCTAAAAATGTCGTTGAAACTGTCAGCATCGTTAAAAGCAACTTCTCCACCTTTACTGATTGTGTCGAATGAAGTTGAAAATGTTGCACTTTTGAAAATGTTTGAAGATGTGTTTCCACCGATAGCTCTGATTGAGATTACATCACAAACCTCACCAGCGTCTTCATTGATAAGTTTGATTCCTTCGGGAGTTCTCTTGTATGAAGTCATTTTCTTAGCAATAATCTGGAGATTGTAATCATCGATTTTAACATCGTTAGCACTGTATATTTCTTTCAGGCCTTCGTAGATTACCTTACGTTTACCAAGAGTTGTAGTTTCCTCAGCGGCTTTCTTGATAATTGGAGACGAAGCGTAACAATCATACGTGTTTACGATGTTAGTGTGGCTAGTTGCAGAAGAACTGTTGTGAATAGAGTCCAAATACAACTGAGTCAACGGCTCGTTTAAGTTGGTAGAAATCAAACCACCAATCTTTAAAGTTCTGAGACCTTTTCCTTTCTGTTCCTTCATCAACTGATTCAGAATAGGTCTCATCCCAGATTTCTTAGCACAGCATTCACAGAAACCACCAGGTGCAGTACATTCTAGAATACCGCTACTGTCCGGATTGTTGCATTCTCCTTCCATGATGTACGTGTCACTCAGTGCATAGTACATATATCTAGTACAATTGTGGCTTATTATGCCGTTGATTGTGTATTCGTGCTTCTCTGTTTCTACACACCTGACGTCACTTTTTTCGTATTTCTCGATTGTGTAATCATCAATTCCAACAATCTTTATCTTTCTGCCCTCGATTATGTTGTAGTTATAGATAAACTCCATGGTAGCGAAATTAGTGTCGCCATCATCAGGCAATTTTCTCTCAACTTTTTTGTTGATTACATTACCTTCAGAATCAGTGATTTCAACTTTAATAAAGTGAGAATCAGCAGCAATGAAACTACCCTTCGAAGAAGTAATTTTATAACATCTTCTCTTTGAATATGGATAAACGTACTTTACAACGTCCATATTCTCGGAAAGAGTGTCGCCTTCTTTAACCTGGCTCCAAGAAGTAATGACGGGAACAGGAGTTACTAAGCTCCAAAATGCCTTTCTAAGTTCATTTTCATCAGTCGGAACGTCCATCACAAATTTGGCTTTGATGATTTTGACGATTTTATCAATCTCATTGGTGTAGTAATAAATGATTACATTGTCTTCCTCGTCGACTTCTTCAGTCGTGGCGAAAACTGTTTTGTCTTTTAAAGAATAAACAATCTTTCCAGGGAAATTTGTATCATTTTCGATTCTTTTTGAATTAATGTTATTCATCAGAACCTTATTTCTTAAAATCGTCTTGTCTTCTTCGGTAAACTTGCACTCGTCGGCAAATTCAAATAATAAAGTCTCATGATTCAGACAGTGTTTTGAACAATACTTTGAATTCTCATAACGAGTCAAGTAATTTCTGCCACATTTAACACATTTTTTAATGTAGTAGCAATGTCCACAACTAACCTGATTCTTGTCAAATCGATGGAATGGCCTACCACAAATAGGACAAACAGCGTCGGCAGGTTTACCGTCATCCATTTTAAGGATGAGAACATTTCCTGTGATTTTAGAACCGGGTCGCGCCGCGATTTCTTCGATACCAAGATTCACACCATTGTCCATCTCAAAATTATAAGGTTCACTTATTTTGTCATGACAATGTTTACATACATGGAAAATCTTTGATTCGTCATCTTCCATATTACTCCCGCAAATTAAGCATTTAAAATTTTTAATCATATTGTCCTCCTAAATGTCGATACGAATTTCAGTTTCTTGGAAACTGGCAATTGGGGCGCCCGGCACCGCAACAGAAACTGTTTTATTAACAGAAGCTCTTCTGGTAGCAAATTGCATGTCCCACCATTCATCTTCGTTTAGGCCATCTTTGAAATTTCCACTAATATGTACAGTGCCGTTTTTGGTAACGTAATCACCGACTTCTTTGAGAATCATGTCAATGTGTTTTTGTTTAGCACCGAGTCCATAATTTCCCATATTACTCAATGAAATCTTAGCAGCCAGCTCTTCATCAGGATTTCTATCAAAATCGACAGGAAAAGCAAAATAAGAAGAGTATTCAAAACCAAGTTTAAAAACTTCATGCTGTTTATCAGGAGGCAATTCGTTAACGAGGTCGAGAAGATTTTCTCTGGTTACATCACGAGTGCCAAGAATCTCATAAAGTCTCTCACGCGCCCCAAGAATCTCCTCATCTGTAATTTTATTTTCAACAATTTCAGGCTCTTCAGGAGTAGGATTACTCTGCTCCTTCTCGAAATTTATCTGAGCAGCACGGACTGCAAACTCTTCTTCGCTTTCTCCATTTTCTTGGTGACAAACATGGTTACATCTACCAATCCCTCTTTTGTCCGGAGGAGCTTCACAATATGTTAATCTTCCATCAGCGGTCATTGCTAATACTTTTGCCATAATTCACGGTCCTTTCTGTTTTTCTTTTATATATGCTTCTTTGGGGTTTGGAGAAGGGAAGGAAGAAAATCGACGATCGCCGCGCCAGCCCCTGAATTCTCGACTGCCACCACACCGAGCTCGACGCCCGCGCCCCCCAATAAATTTTCATCAATTTTTCTTCTCAAAGCTTTCAAAACAACCCCTCCCTTACCATAGTTTTTACATCTATCTATGGTTAATAATCTTTATTATATTATATATATTATTATTAATGTTAAAATATTTACGCGCGTTTATAATATTATATAGTAAACATATTTCACTTAAAAGGTTATTACTTATAATAATAATAAAGCACTTAAATATTCTTATTATAAGGGAACTACTATAAAATGGTTATTTATTTTAACATTCTTTTATTGAAAGATTATTACTATAAATGAGATTATTATACTAACATTCTTTTATTGAAGGTTTAATAATATAAATAGGTAATTTACTTTAATATTTTTTTATTGTAGGTTCAGTAATATAAATAGGATTATTACTCTTATATTATTTTATTTATAAGATCAATAATATAAAATAGTTTATTATTCTTATTAAGCTCTTTACACTATCACCTATACTAATTAATTTTAAAACACATCACTAGGTCTTTTTACTATATATGTATAATAAAAGATTATAGCTCTTTTTACTATATATTTTTATTACTTTTATTATTTTTGAATTTGTCGTGGCATGAAATCAGAAAAGCTTGAACAGAAGCGAATTCCGCTCTTTTCCTTATTATTAATATAAAAGTTATAGAGCTATATAATGAAGACAGAGTGCTCAGACATCTGAAAAGAAAGGAGGAAATGAACGATGGTAACACTTTTTGCTTTAATCGCTATGGTTATTGTAATGGTATCAGGACAAGTAGTAGGGCAGAAGCCTCTTATTGGTAAGAATATTATCACGAGACTGGCAAATGAGCAGTATGTTGGCAAACTTATATTGTTTTTAATACTATATTTAAGTATTATTAATAATATTAACCATATTGACATTATGTCGGAGACGATAGTATCGCGCGAAGACTCACTGGAAGCTAGTACCGCCTCTGTACGGCTCGCTATGAAAAGCCGATATCGTTCAGTATATGCAAAAATTAGGGCTGCACCGGTCTTAAAAAACCGAATAAAGTGGTCAAAAATCGACTTAAGAGCGGTTTTTACGGCCTTCAGGGTGAATTTCTGAGCAATTTCTGACCTGAGAATCTTCAAAATTTGACATCAGGACTAGGGATTTTTTCATTTTATTCCTCCCATTCATCGATAATAAGACATTTTAGTGTTTATGATTCTTAAATAACTGAAAACATTGAGGAAACAAGTTTTAATGAATTACATGAACTTCTATGAGAACAGAATCACTTTTCAATTGTTAAGTATGAAAATTGACAGAACAAAACTTCTACTAATTAAGATTCAATTTTTAATTTTGACATTGAACAAATCATAATCACATGGAAATCACAATCTAACAAAGATTTGAATATAAAGAATATTTTTCGAATTTAGGTAATTAAAGACTACAAAGAAATTTGAGACGATAATTGTTTATCTAAAATAAATTAGGCACCCATGAGAGTTTTCTTTCTCACGAGTACCTAATTTATTTTACTTATTGATTGGATATCTTATAATGCATAAACTTCCTACATTGCCGAAATTATTCCATTTAATTCTAATATTGGAAACATGTTAAGACTTATTGATCTGTTTTATAGCGACTGTTCTCACAACGAGATTCATGTCATTAACTAGTTTATCAAGACCATATCATTGCTCAGCGACAGAAATTCTGACGAAATAATCTTTGTCGTGAGAACCATAGCCTTTTCTAACAACTTTGGCTTTCACACGAGGTTCTTCATCTTTAATAAGTTTATTAAGTCTACAGCCTTTCTTAACAACAGCTACGAACATTAAAACCTCCGCGAGATTGAATAGTTTTTCAAAATTCATATTTTTACCCTCTATATTATAAATTATATTTTAAAGACCAGTTAATTTGCGAACATAAATTATATTTCTAAATTGATGTGATATAAGGGTTATTCTGGTTGTATGTAACTTTAAATTTATCCTCTTCTTTATAAAGATAAATGTCACTATTTATGCTCTCCTTAATTTCATCGAATAAATCATAAGAAATGTGTGAGCCAATTTCATGGGACCATTTAACTTTTATAGTCTTACCTTCAAATTTTAGTAAGTAAGAGCCTTTGAGAGTAAAATTATCAGAGCTGAAACTTACTCTCTCGATTGTAAATTCATTGTCTTCAGAATTGTACATTTTAACATCACCAGAAATATTTAAATTCTCCGAATTCCAAGAATATAGTTCATTTATTCTTTCTAATTGCGATTCAAGAGAATCAAAAACAAGATCAAAATAAAAATATATGGAATAATTATCAATTTCATTTTTTACAATGCTCTCAATAAAATCTACATCAAAAGAATTGTTAGCGTCAACAAAATTATCAAAAGTTTTAAAATAAGAATTATCACTTTTGAGGATAGCTAAACTATTTATCTTTTGTAAATTATCAGCAGAATATTCCTTTTTATAACTAATCCCAACATTTGGGTTTTCTTGTTCGAATCCAAAATAGTTGTTGATAACATTTTTAACTTTTTCTGTTGAAATGTAATCCAATTTATCTCCAGTTTGAGTGTCGATAAGATACTCAAATTCAGAATTTTCATTTATAACAATAACATCCGGGGTTAGGATTTTTGTTAAACCAGAATAAACGTAGACATTTTCATAGTTTTCAACCTCGTAGGGAATCTTAATATTGCTTAAATCTTCAGGTGTAAAAGTGTCGGTGAATATAGAACAGCCGGTAATGGCTATAGAAATAGCCAAACCGACTGTAGCAAGAATTTTTTTCTTCATGTGTGTAACCCTCTATTCATGAATGTAAGAATTAACATCGTAGCAATAAGAATTGTAATCATAATCAGTGAGATCATCGATAGAAATGTCAAGAAGAAGTTCTTGATATACTTTGGTCATAACTTTAACGTCGTCGGCAGACCTGTGGAAAGCCCATCCATTCTCGGGAACAATACCACAGAAATCTTTAGCACAATCAATGAGTTTGTGGGAACGGTCAGGATACAGAATCCTACAAATATTCCAAGGATCACATACTCTTAGATGTGTGAAATCTACTCCTAAAAACTTACTTAGCCATTGATATTCAAAAGGCGTGTAATAAGCCATTAGTGTTAGTGTAGAACTGGGGTCACAACATTCTTTGAGTAGAGAAATCAACTCATCTTTGTTTGCTTTTTCGAAACTTGGTTTGCCTTTAAGCATCTCACTAGTGATTTTATGAAATTCTTCGGTGTCAGTGCTGTTCGGATGATAATACAGTTCATTGATTTTAGTTGTTAAAATACCTTTTGTTAAAATTCCAGCATAAACTTCGATGATACCAGCAGTTGGTGCATTAAAGTCTAAATTTGTTGTCTCAATGTCGATAGCAAGAAATTTATCACTAATTACATTATTATCAAATTTCTTCATTACTGTTTTCTCCAATCTTTAATATTCAATAACCATATAAGGTTCTCCATTAATTTTGTTGTCCTCAACCATTTCGTTAAAATTATCTTTACTGATGTCGGTGTACTCGCACTCAAAATAGTCAGCAACAGCTCTAACTCTTTCATCGTTATCAGAATATAAATGAAGTAACGATGGATCATCCACCCAACTTGGTAATTCTTTTTCTATCTTTCCAGCTATATATTCAATCTCAGTTTCTGACATATATTCAGCGTCTACAAATACATGTAATTTCATAGTTAAAATTCCTCTCTATCTTTTAATATAATTTGTTGAAATGTGTAAAATGACTTTAGTAAATTATCTTTGATAATCTGCTAACCGAAGTTCAACATCAGAAGAATCGATTACTTTTCCTTTAACGTGCATATCCAAAGCTTCATTTAATCTCACTGAATCGAGTTCCCCCAGCATTTCGGCTATATTTTCAGGAATTCCTACATATGAGATAACTTCTGACCTACCATTGCGATTTTCGAGAATTACTAATTTTTGTCCGTCATATTTCTCATAAATATACGATGCTTCTTGGGCAAAAGTTTTCACATACTCCCAGGTGACATCTACCTTATCAATATCATATTTCTAATTTGATAAAACAGACATAGTAGAAAGAGAATTTTTTTCTTTTGCTTCTTGATTATATTTTGTAATCCAAGGGTCAAATCTACCAATGATATTAATAGCATCTAAACATCTTTTAAAAACTTGTTCTCCTGGTTTTAACTGAACGAATCTCATAATTTAACCTCCTTTTAATATTTTTATATAAATTATCAGAATAATAAATTAGGGAAAGAACTACTTATCTTTCCCTAATATTTTTGTTCCGAAATATACTAGGAAAAATGAGATAATAATTCCTGTACTATCAATAAGAACATCGATTGGTGACCCTGATCTTGAAGAAACAAACAACTGGTGTGTTTCATCAAAAATCGCGTATAACACTGCGATGAATGGACCTAATATAATCTTGTCAAAAGTCGACATGAACAATGTTGTATTTAATCCCAGCATAAAGAAAACAAACATATGCGCCACTTTCCTAATCGGGATTATCGTAAATACCCAATTAAGAAGTGGTACATTCTGAAATATTTTCAAAGCAGTGTCGCTTGTATGTTGTGACTCTACTCCAACTTGGTTCGAAAACATAAAGATGATTACCATCATTAGAATAGATGCCAAACCAGAGATAACTCTAATCGCTTTCTTCATTTTAAACTCCTTCTAAGTACTTTATTTCTTCTATGCAAATTTTGTCTGGCTTGTAAGCATAGTCAATCTTAGCGAATATTCTCCTGTCAATTTCATAAAACTTTTTTAATAACTTAGGATAAGCAATGACTTTCTTCTTTCTCAAGGTGATAAAGTTAAAGAGCAGTGAAAAGTGTTCAAAGTCATTCTTACAAAAGAATATTAGCATCTCTTCATCCCAGAAATGTTTCTTTTGAGCCTCCAATAAGAAATTATAAGTTATATTTCCGTTCAAAATCACCTTTTTCACAATTTCTTCATTGATGCAAGAGGTCGGGATATTATCGCAACTGAGATACTTAATCTTCTCTTCTGTACTCAATAAGCTTGAAATCTTGCCAATATATTTTGGATATTTACCGATAACAATCTCTTTGATTCTGGGAAGATAGCTAGTCATCCTTTCTTCTTGAATTATTACGTTGGATAACTTAACAAAATATTTGTAGTTATCCAGAATCTCTTTCGGAGTAAAGCAAAGTCTGAAGTAAGAATAATAAAAATCGTTAAAATTATCATTAGCTATTTTCTTAAGCATTATATCTTTCAAATTTCTTTTGATAATCTCATCATCCATCTTTACTAACAGAGCATTGCCTCTGAAGATTTTAATACCGAAACCAAGTTCTTTGTCGGTCATCTTCTCGACATTAATTTTTTTATTCCATTGCCTGTTGATATAAGCAATGAAGGTTTTTTCTTTGTCTTTTCCGACAACAAAATTGTTAAAGTATTGAACAGGAGCATTACTGAATAACTCAGGGTAATCGACAAGTTTCTCGTACAAGCTGTTGTCAGTTATGCAATTGTTTGTGCAATTCTTGGTGTACTTGTAGTTGTCGATGAGATATTGGATAAGTTTTTCTTGACTGTTCTTCTGAGAATATTCTCTGACAACATCATTTACGAAGAGAATTAAGTTATAACGAGTCTTTATTTTCTTGCAATTGAATTCAAGAACTTTATCTACCATCTAGCCCCTCCTTTTTAATCGAACCATTCTGTGCTTTAAAAATTATCGCCTGAGGGAATCGAGAAAGAGTCTGGTCGTAACCATCAGTGATAATGTAAATGTTGCGAGGAGTGAAGTTTGTGTTACAAAAATCTTCATAAGCCCTCTCAAAGTAGGTGCCGCCAGATACATTGAAATCCATGAACTCAAGTTCTCTTCTATTATTAAATACTTGTTCGAGGTTGCTATTGTAGGTGCATATCTGAACGTTGTTTTTACCCAAGAGATAATAACTCAACGCATAAAGCTGTTCATAAAACTCAAACATAGACCCGGAAACGTCAATGAACAAAACAGAGTAAGAGTCAAACTTGAGGTCTATGGTTCCTTTGGTCAAAATTTTACCAGGAGTAAGAAGAACAGGATCTTCTCTCCTGTTGTTAAACTTCGTCCAACAAGGAGCTTTGTCAACAAGACTCAACTTGGCTTTTCCTTCAACTTTGTCAATTTCCTTGGCGATGTCTCTGAATTCTTTCCATACACCATTGGGTCTGTTGTTGAGTTTCTCAGTAGCATCTGTCATGAAACTTTGACTCTTCATTTTCATCTCAACTAATTTCTTGAATTCTTTGTCAGACAATTTGTCTGTTACATTAAATACTTTCCCTTTGTAATCGTCACAGTGTTGAATTGAGATGTCACTAATCCCAGTCTCACTATCTTTACCATCTTGGACTTCAGATATAAGTTTTTCAAATCTGTCTTTCAATCTAAAGTAATAATCATGAAGATAGCTTGACTGACCACATCCTTCTTTCCAGAATAAAACATGGTATATGATGCTGTAATATTCTTTTGTCGTCAACCCACTGGGAAGTTCAAAATCAACAGGATTAAGGAATGGTTTTCCAATTCCTAATTTGTCATTGATTTCAAAGTCCCCAGCGATGTTGAGAATTTTCCTGTTAATGGTAAACTCATGTCTGATAACACTATTGTGATTATAAACAAAGAATGGACTTTCAACGTTTTTACCATAAAGGTATTTATCATTACCTTTGGCAAAATATGAAATTTTGTCAGTGACAAAGAAACTGAAGTGACCAAGAGCAAGGTGAAGATATTCATGGGTAACGACTTTACAGAAAGCGTCAAAGTCGCTGAACCCAAGTTTCTTCATTGTCTGAACTTCATTAAACCCTATTCTAAGAGTAATGTAATTTTTTACAACCTCAATGCTGGTTCCTTTTTCAACGAGCTTAATCTCAATGTTACTATCTTTGGAATTAAACAATAAAGCTCTAATCTGAGAAATCGTTTTGTTGGTGAAAGAATTTATTTTATCTTCGTAAACAGATTCAAATTTCTCTTTTTCAGTCATCTATTATTCTCCTATCATGTATCTCTTGAGGTGAACAAGGCCGTCTACGTCAACATTGAAGAATTCTTTGAAAGTCTTTTCCCATGAGCGAACTCTCGGGAAGTGAGCCTTGAGAAGAACAGCTGCATTTTTAGCATTCTCATCACTAATGGTCCAAATATTCCCATCAACTAATTCAAAGTAATTGCTGATTATGTTGTTAACGTTGGAATTTCTGTTAATTATCTTGTAGATTCTGTTGGTGTAGCCAGTGTAAAAATCATTGAGATATTCATCACTGATTTTGCTGAGCATCTCGTGGCAGCGAGGTTTCAAGCTTCTCTCTTCGAAAAGAACACCAGTCTTGTCACACTCATCTTTGTAGTCATTGAAAATTCTGGTATCTTTTACGAAGTCATTAACAGATTTGTTTTCAGCATAAAACCAGCAAAATCTCGAAAGAATGTTGTTGTCTGGATCAAAGGTATAATTACCAACGTTGGTAGCAGCGATAATCCGGACGTGAGAAAGGTCGATTCCTTCAACTTTCTTCTGAGTCAAAAAGTTAAGGAAGGAATTCATCGTCGAGGGCTGAGCACAAAGAAACTCATCTAAGAATAAGATTGAGTTTTTATGTTCTGCAAGGTCAAAGACCCATTCAGGAATGGCGGATTTCAAAACGTCATACTTCTTTCCTCCAAATTCTCTCTCACTTCTTACAGGAATCCCAAGAGCTTCAGAAGCCTCGAGATGGGAAAGAATCAAGGTTTTAAGGTAAATATCTCTCTCAGCACAGTAACGTTCAATTACAGTTGTCTTTCCAATTCCAGTGTCACCAACGAACATTAAATTCATCTCAACAGGAGCCGCCTCAATGTACTTCGGTATTTCATTAATCTCAATAGTTTTCATCGTTTTCCTCCTAATAAAAATTTTAAGGAAAGACGCAACCCACAAAAATATGTACGAGCTACATCTTCCTCTATTATTAACTGTCTTATTGATTCCGTAATTAGAACCATATCTTATTCAAACAACACCAACTCACACGTTTTCGAAATAGACATTTATCATATTCTCTGAATAGCTGATATCATAACTATCCAATCTTACTGTTATCTCAGTGTCTGTGATACCATACAAATCAATGCCTGTTTCATTAACAATCTTACATTTGAAATCATTTGATGTAGCATCATCTTTGACTTACTGAAGATACTTAATCGCGTCCTTTGCGTCGTAATGATTTGTAGCATTATTCATTTTGCATATAAAACGACGGTCTGAGAAAATCAGCAGAGAATAATTATCATATGGGTACTTGTAATCCCTATGTTTCAACTCTTCTGGTTTTACTCTCAAGCCCAAAACCATATTTACCTTGAAATTTTTATTGTCATTAAGACAATCTAACAAGTCATTCAATATTTTACTTATGGCTTCACTCTCTTATATCAATAAACAATTTTAATAAATTACTCTAATGTCTTCATAGCCGTTGTTGAAATCGTCAGGGACTTTCTTCCAAGCGATTATTTTGTCTTCGTCGATTATTTTATAACTCTTAGGATTTTCTAACCAAACATTTACTTTCCAATAAAGCAGTCTTATAACTGTGCTGCAAATTTTATTTTTAGCATTATTTTCTTCATTATAATATGTGACAGAGCCAGTAACATATTTTACAAGATACCAGCTACTTTCGGCAGGATTTTTAAAGTCGCTTCTCTTAACTTCTATTATACCTCCGGTTAATTGAAATAAAATTGATGAATAATCATGTTTGTTTTCTACAATAATAAGCAAAACTCTTGACAGCTATTAAGAACAAATGAACAATATCAAAAGCCACAATAAGAGTGCAGTCACTACACTTACCATTAGAATACGAAGCTTTCTTATGTTAATTTTTACCTTTAAGTTTGGTTTCTTAATACGAATTTTCATATAACTCACTTCCTCCTTCCCTATTAATAATCAATTGATAATAGATAAGCTCGGGAGAGTTAGTCCCGAGCTCGTTTTAGTTGTGATTTACGATAAGACTCTGACATCCTGAGTTCTTAATTACCTCAAGGCACTTTTGAAGATGTCCCTTATCGAGAGACGATAAACTCTCATCAAGTAAGATAAAACTTGGAATATTCTTCTTTTCTCTCAACACTTTTCTAAAACTCATTGTCAGTGCTATCGCGAGTAATGATCTTTCTCCGGAGGAAAGAAGATTGTGAGATAACACTTTCACATCGTCGTCTTTAATCATACAGATGTCATAACAGTTCTCATCGAGATTATAATACAAGCTTATATACTTTTTATCAACCTCACTGAGTATCTTGATAGTCTCAAAGATTATACTGCTGATTAACGAGTTTGTTTTCTCGACAACATACTTGTTGATTGTTTTGATGATAGAATCAAGAGTGACTAACTCATCTTTGAGCTCGAGATAATGAGCATAGTTGATTTTGAGTAGATTAAGTTCATTAATCCTTTCTTCAATCTTATCAAGCTCATCCCAAGAATCATTCTTGGATTTCTTATCAGCTTCGATTATCTCTTCAGGATTGTCAACTTCAACGGCACGAACTGATAGTTCAAGAATCTTCTGACTGATTTCTACGTCATGAGCGTTGAACTCTTCGAGCTTAATAAGTTCTTCCTTTGCATTCTCAAATTGCTCTTCACTGTAAACATTCTTGTTGAGAAAACTGATTATCTCTTCGTAGTTAGCAGTTTCGAGCTCCTCAGAGAAATCGTAACTCTGATTACAAACAGGACAAAGACCACTTTCAGCATTCTGTTGGATTATTCCTTTGACAAATCTACTGTTGAAAATCTTAAATTTGTCAATAATCTTACCGGTATTCTCGGAGTAATCGTTGATGATTTTTTCAAAGGTGGGTTTAGAACTTGTAAGTCTTTTGAATTCATAGATTTCATCAACATCATAAATTCTGTCCTCAATCTGACCTCTGATTTCAGAGAGTTCTTTCTGAGCCTCGAGACACATCAACGCTTTACTTACATTAAGATTCTCAGTTTTAGTTGAATTCTTAAGTTCACTGATTAAAGCATCTTTTCTTCCCTTAAGATTACCAATCTCTTTGTCAATGTCGAGGCCTTCAGCTCCAGCAACATTTCTCTCAAGTTCTTTGATGTTTCTAGTAACGTTAAACTTTACTTTCTTGGCAATGGTGGATAATTCGTTACTGTCAGCAAACTCATACTCAAGCACATTGTTTTTGATATATGAGATGTCAAATATTGGACTTTGACAAATTGGTTTGTTACTCCAAATCAAAGGAAATAAATCCTTGTTACCACAAAACTTTGAACAGAATTGATTTATCTGGTTGACATTAACTTTACTGAAACTTTCCTCGCCGATGTTCATGAAGTAGAAATTCTTTACAGTGGCAGAAACAATCTCTTTCTTGATTTTGAAAGTTTCTTTTGTATCATGGTCAATCAACTCTAAAGTAAGAGTAATCGGCTTGTTTTTGTCGTTCTTCAAACTAGTACTGTCACTAGATGGTAAAACACCGTACAAACAATAGATTATGGCTTCGAATATTGAACTTTTACCAAATCCATTTTCCTGTTCATACAAATTAAGGCCGTCGACAAACTTAACGGTCTTAAATTTAAAACACTTCCAATTACTCATTGTTAAAGTCTTAAGTCTTATATCTCTCATTTTACTCTCCTAAATTACTTTTTAATATCCAGCAAGGTTGAGGAAATTGGCAATTTCTTCTGACTCAACTTTACCTCCACCTAAATACTGAAGAAACTCAGTGATTCCTTCTACTGTCATTTCAACATCAAGTTCATCTTCGAGTAATACAGGTAAGGTACCAACATTAACTTCAATCCTACACCCCTTAATCTTCCTAGCAATATATTCACCGAAATTGAAATAATTAATCATAGAAGTCCTAAAACCAAAACTACAAGTTGACACTGAAACATCATCATTACAAAGTTTGATGACCTCAGAAAGCTTGATTTCTCTGTTAGTGAACCCAGCATTGTCAATAATCTTCTGGATTTTGGAAAGTTTTATTTTAACTTCTTTATTATTAGGAATCTTACTTTTAGGATAAAGTCTTACATTGAATATGTTCTTACCACTTACAGTATTGAATCTAACTATGAAATTAGGACCGGCAACTTTCTGAATCTTCCCAATAACGTCTGTTAATTTCTCTGAAAACATAGTTTATTTACCCTCCTTAGCACTTTCGATTTGTTTAACTGAGTTGAGAATAAAATCATTGTCAAGTTCATATGGATTATAAACAACGTCCCAAACTCCATCGTAGATTCTTTTACATTTCCAAATAACGACATTACCTTTAATGCAAATAACACCAATATAAAGTTCGTTGTCCTCTTCATAAAAAGAAACAACAAAATCAACAGGACCAAAGTAATCATCGAAATGAACTATCATAAAATCACCATCACCGACACAAGGGTCTTCAGCTCTACTAATAAAAAAATCTTTTAATTTGTTGTCCTCGTGATAAGTATTAATCCATTTGATAAACTGCTCTGCTAATTCTCTTATCTGATCATTTGCTTTCATCTTAAAACCTCCTTTGGTTATGTTGATTTATCTGTACAAATTAATTAAATCTCTAATGTGACGGAAATTTGAGTTCCCGATGATTGTTCCATTGAGATTGAGTAGACCTTTAAAATAATCAAGGTCATTGATGTCAAGGACTTTGTTGTAATAAGCAGAGAGTAATGAATTAGCTATTACGATGTCGTTGCCTTCAGGAAGAATCATTCCGCTGCTGGTAGAAACAAAAATATCCGATTCGCTGGTGTTGTATTTTCTGTCATTGGCTTTTAGAATTGCGTCAATCACATAGAGTTTGTTGAAGTTAACGCCGATACCTCTTCTCATAGGTTTCTCAGTGGTGGGAACAACAAGAGCTTGAAGCTCCATAGGTATTTTCTTACTACCAGAAATCATTCTGAAACGAGTCGTACCAATAAGATTCTCCTCAGAACAGATGTTTTCCACCTCATGTAAACCATCTTCTTCATGGTGAAGGAAAACAACTTCTCCGACTTCTCCAAATCTGTTCTTAGAGCTAGTCAAGATAATGTTGTCATTCACACTACTTCTTTCCATGTGAAGAATTGTATCAACAGCATGCTGAGTTGATTCCATACCAATCACGTTGTTGTTGCGAGTGACCTGAGAAATTATGATTATCGTTTTGTTCTGAGTTTTGCAGATACGAGTAATTTGCTGTGCAAGTTCAGCTGCTTTGGCGTAACTGATTAATCCAAAATTCTCACTACTGATTGAATTGAGAGAGTCAAGAACAATCATACTGGCGGAAGTTGTACTGATGGCGTTGAGTATTATAGATTGGTCAGTGGATTCGAGAAACTGAGCTTCCAAATCACAATTACATCTCTTGAATCTAGCAGATACCTGTTTCTGTGTTTCTTCAGAACTGATGTATAAAGAATTCTTATTACAAATCTGGCTCATCAAGGTTGATTTACCAGTACCAGGAGCAGCACCAAGAAGAACAACCTGACTTTCAATCAAACCACCTTTGCTTGACAAGACGTTGTTAAAACCAGGGAATTTGTCAAATGTTCTGAGTACTATTGTAGTGTCCTCATTGTTTTTAAAAGAATCACTAATCCTGTTTGTAGGTACAGGAGCTGTGCCTGTTGCTTTGGTATAAGTGTTGACAGCAGTAGGTTTCTCTTTGAATTCTTCTACTTCATAACCCTTACAAGCAGGGCACATGCCGAACCAGCTCGGACTTTTATAGCCGCATTCCTTACAGATGTATTTGATAGCCATTTTAGCCATAATTACTTACTCCTTTACTTCAAATTGTATGTTTGGTTTATAAGAACAAACGAACTTCTCAACAAAATTCATCTTATCACCAAGGCGAGAATCAAAGATACATATTGTTCCATCGTCATATATGTTGTTTTCTATGTCATTCTGACGCCAAAGACGTCCTAATGCCTGAAGCAAGCTGTTCTCCATCAATGGAACAGTGTACTCAGTCCAAGGATTAATCTTAGCCGTGTTTTTAATGAATTTACAATAAGTCTGAAAATTCTTGTCATAAATGTCAAAGGGCAATTTGTCAAGAATCACAAATTCAAGGTCAGGAATGTTGATACCTTGGAATAGAGCTTTTGAACCAACTAGAATTCCAGTTTTCATCTTTGCAAAAGCAGATAAATCTCTTGTGACATCGGTAATTCCACCAAGTTCTCCAACTGTAAAATCAACAGAGGCATTAGAAGTACAAAGAATCAAACCTTTCTTACCAATGAATTCCTCTTCAAATACTTCTTTAATCTTGTCTCTGTAGTCATGGTGACAACTTATGAATTTGCTGTTAACATATCTGTCGCTAGGCAACCTCTGAATGTACATCTCATGCTTGTTGATTCCAAACATCTTCATCGTGTATTTGTCAATCGTAGCACTCGAAAGAATAATGTCAGGTGTCTTACCTCGAGATTCCAATTTGATTCTGTTGAAATAATTGTATCTCTTGAAACTGTTTTCATTCTCTATGAATAACGTATTCCTTGACTCGGTAAAGACAGATTTAAATTCTCTTTTAAGGTTCAACACTTCAACCTTGTTGAAATCAGTTTTCGCATTCTTTACAATGTCGTCAAATACGACAGGGATTATTCTATCAGGGCACCCAGTTTTGTATGTTTTGCAAAAAGTAAAACTCATTGGAGTGTTTAAACTCATGTATCTTTTTATTTCGTTGAAGAAATTGCCACTAATCTCAGTTTCCATTGAGCTTCTGTAAAACTCAGGGAATATGTGAGCTTCATCAATGATTACTAAATCAGGATTTATGGTGTTGAAATGACTGATGAGATAACTGTGGTTTGTGATAATAATTTTCTTCCTACGCAGAAGATAATTGTATACGGTGTCTTTAGCACATTTAGAGCATTTACTTTTATCACAGCCCTTACAGCTGTCACCAGCATTTATTGAATACATTATTTCACCATTAGGATTAGGAACTAAGTGATTAGAACCAATCACTATTTGTAAATCTTCTCCAATCACTTTCTTGGCGTCGGAATACATTTGAAAAACGAGATTGTTGAACCCAGTGGATAAAACAATTGTGTTATAGTCATTTCTGACTTCTTTGATGTATTCCAAAAGGACAATCGATTTTCCTGTACCAGTAGGACTTTGAAGAGCTTTTCTATTCTTCAAACTCTTCAAGAAATTCAACTGCTCCTGTTGATAGTTTCTTAATTCCATAACTTACCTCCAGTGACTCTTTTATAACCTATTCTCCTATCCCTTTTATTAATCTAGTTTTAATAAAATATAAGGAGACAACTTAAGTCATCTCCTTAATCTTTAAGAACAAAAATTTGAAACAAATCATAATTGTCAATTTTGTTGTATTTTGTTGTCTGCATTCTCTCCTCAACGTTACCAATGGTTCTTATGTAATCTTTAACGGGAAGAGAGTCGTTAACAATTCCAAAAGCAGGATTCCTCCAATTGCTTTCGTTTCCACCGATAAATATCACACAGGGGAGATTGGTGTAATTGTCATCTGTGAAATATGAACTACCAGTTAACCCGTCGACTAAAGCTTTAAAGCACCTACTGTAATTGGTAAGGTCAAATTTCTTGTTGTTGGGTTTGTAGTGAGTAAGTATTAACGTGACAGAATCTTTGTTGATGAAATCACACTCGGAAACAGGCTTAGTCCAACATAAACAGTTGTCAGGTCTGTCTTCACCGAGAAAAGATTTGTGAATCTGCTCCTCAATCCACTTATATTTACCCATGTTGTAACGATAAGTACATTGTGCATTATCGTTGAGTATGTATGGAGTAGGTATTACAATCTCACAGATTTTAATCGTTTCCATCCTACCACCTCAAGAAATAAGGGCGGGAATCCGGCTCTGCATATTTCTTTGTAGATGGAGTCTTATAAAAGAATCCGATGAAACCTAATGCGAGGCCAACTCCTCCGATAATCAATAATTTCTTCATAACCATATCTCCTTATCTTTTTATATTTATTGTTGAATCTTCTAACAATTCTTTGGTTTGGCTCGGGTTCGGAATCCAAAATCTTGGTTGATATTTCTTAGCCAACTCAACTTCTATAGCTAAAGCATCTTTATATTTACACAAAGAAATTATCCTGTATTCCAATCCAGGTGCTTTAGATAGGGCTTCATATTTTTGATTTAGCTTCTGTTTCAACCATTTTTGTATTCTACCATATTCTCGGTATATATTCGCAGTACTCATTAAAACAAGAATTTCATTCCCTGATGTCTTTGACAAAAGGCCTGAACACTTGAAATTTTCTATATTTGAAGAGTCTACAACCATCCATTCATCTAGGTTGTAAGACAACTTGATATCTTGTTAATTATGATATTTCGGCTTAATCCTCACATTTTTCAATGGAGAAGATTCATCCATATGTCTCTTTATATAATAGAGCAAGAATGACTACACAACTTGATTCGAGAATCAATATGAGAGAATTTATAATCACATACTTTACATGTCTTGGCCATCTTACACATACCATAATACATTTGGTTACCAACATGACCTTTTTACAAATACCATCACCAGATAGATTGGCTTGTTTAGGAGATGTTATAACAGTACCATCTTTTGTTAAATTCCAACCGGATTCTAGTAGAGATTCAAATTCCTTGACAGCAACAGATTTCTTCATGTTTGTTCTGCAGCTTCCATATATACTATGTTGTCTAGGAAGAATCGTCTTATGAGTACCGGTATAAGTACGACCATATATCTCACCTACCAATTCCTTTGGTAAAACTGGTTTATTACATTCAGGACATAAAGAAAATTGAGAAGATACTCCAACATATTTACTACACTCCCTACATATTATATGCATAGGTTTGTTATATTTTTCTTTAGCTTTGTTGTAACATGATTTACATGCTGAGGCATGAGTTCTGTAATATTCTATGTGTTTTATGTCTCCTTCATATCTATATTCTTTTCCACATACAGAACATGTTAAAGTCTTATATTTATCCTTACAGTCTTTGCATATAAGTACACGCGAAGTCATGCCATAGAATGTTCTGTTACAATCGACACATAGCAATAGATAATTCCCTTATCCCGGAGCGGATTTTCTATATATAGGACATACAAATATTTTCTGCATAGAATCTATTGTTTTAACTTGAAAATCTTCTTTACAGATGACGTATATTCTCGTTTTAGCTTTATTTAAACAATCTGGACATAGTAAATAGGAAACCACAAGACTTCTATATAAAGCTTTATATTCTGTGCATTCTTTGATTATCTGACCTTCTCTAGGTAGAATATCCACGAAGTTATAACAGATAAAATGTTTTGTAGTTTTTCTTTATCTGCCAACATTTTTAGGATTTTTAAATTTATAGTGTTTACCATATAATTCACAAATAAAATCATTAGGAGTCATTGTGACACCTCCTTTTACATATGTTCTAATAAAAAGGATAGGAGTAGCACAAAGGCCACTCCTACCATATTACACTTCTGCTGCCTCTTCAGCTTTTTCTTTTTCGACTTTCTTTTTGAGCTGTTCGAATTCCTTAAGTTTCTGCTGACGTTCTTCTTCACTGTCAGCAAACATGGCAAGAGCATTTGCACGAATAAGTTTTTCTTCTGAGGACTGTCCGAATCCGAGATACGTCAATTTGATATCCGACCTTAATGCTGCTACAGTACATCTCTTAAAATTCGCCGACTCCCGTGTCTTATCGTGGAATGTTCTGTCGCCGAATGCCTTGAGTGTTCCTTTCAGTACATCCTCATCAACAAACTCTCCTCTTCCAGTCTTCCAACAACTGGTAGTGTCAACACTTCCATCAACGTTGGCGAGACTCATTTCTTCCTTACTTCTCATCTCACTGTTACCACAATCATCACCAGTGCCATACGGCTGATTCTTGAGAACGCACATGTGAATTTCCTTAGCACTAGGCTGAGTCTTGTATTCAACAGCAGCTCCAAAATGAGGAAGAACACCTCCCTTTAACATCAATCTGATAAGAACTTCATTGTTTTTGAATTCTTCTCTACCACCGTCATCCCATCTTTCGAGAATTGCATTAATGTATTCACGAGCGAGGTTTTCACCGCATTCCTGGTTGTAACGGAAGAATTTGATAATCGGCATTCTGCTGATGTCAGTATAACCGGCGATGGCCCAGTCAACAAACTCTTCATAGTCGTAATCATCCAAACCAAAAGTCTTGTCCTTACGAGCAGAGATTGTTCTCATCGCAGCGACTGTCGTTTCATTTACACAAGAGCCAGTCTTAGCCCAATGCTTGATTGAAGTCTTGAACTTCGGCATCCAGCTTTTCTGATACATCGGCTCGGCATCGTTAACCAACTGAACGAGGTAATCATACCAAGTTTTCTGCTGTGGAATGTTCTTGTAAAAATACTCAGCCTTCTCTTTATTCCCAGCTTCTTTTGCCTTGTCACCGGCAAGCTGTCTAGCAAAATCAGGAAGAATCTTTCTCAGTCTGATGTTGTCTCCGCTCTTAACAGGCCTGTTCTTGGTGTTAAAGACTTCCTTACTTTCCTTGGAATTTGTGTTCTCACTGATGCTTCTGACATTGTAATCAAGCTCGAGGAAGTTGAGAGCTTCAGCCAAAGAATCAGAGTTGATAATTCCATCGAAGAACGGCTTAGGCTGATCGAGCTTGATGTACTTAAAGCCATTGTTGAATACTCCACCATAAGATGCAGTGAATTCACAGTTGTTAAGTCTACCAACCATCTTACCATAGGTGCCGGGATTTAAAACCTTGTAAAGCTTAACAGCATCACCAGCATGAGAGTTAACAGGAGAACCGATTCTCTGCTTCTCAATTGGAACACCAGCATCGTACATCATGGAATAGATTTCATTACTGTCGAGGTCAAGCAATGTAACAGTTCTCCAAAGGTCCTGAGTTGTGATGTCCATGAATGGAGAAATTACAGAACAATCATACTGACTACCATAACGACCAGTACGATAATCACCCTGTTTAAGAACGGTGTAACGGTCAAAGCTTTCCCCGGCTCTGATTGCAACTAAGACCCCTAATTTGTTTTCTTTCTTAAATCTTGTAATATTTTCACCCATTGTTTGTTTCCTTTCTTCAATTTAGTAAGAGGAGGTCGTGTTCCTCTTACTTTAGTCAAACTCACCAGTCTTGTCATTGTATTTCTTTGCCGGCCAACCGTTTTCCATCGCGTGGGTAACGGCGTCAGAAATAAACCTTGAGAATTCAACTCTGAGGTTCTGGTCAGTCATACCAGGAGTGATTTCGAACATTGGGCGAAGACCATGCCAAGAGTCATACATGTTGTTGATGTCTAAGCACCATTCATGGTGAGGGTCCCACTTAACTGGAGGTTCAGTAACCCAAATGTCTTTCTTATCAGGCTCGAATGAAATGTATCTACTGTCGTTAACACCCTGAGAATTTTCCCAAGCAATGGGGAAGCAACAATCATAACCCCATACAAGAGCTTTACCGTAAATCTCTCTTAACTGCTTAGGTGTTAACTTCTCAATCTTTTCAAGGGAAAGTTCCCCAGGGTTGCACTTGGTATCATCTGTGTTAACCCAGCGGAGGTCAAAACCAAGTTCCTTGACAGTTTCTCCGGAATCCCAAATTGAATCATCAGCATTCTTAGGAAGGATGTTGTTGATGTCAGTAGCGTATTCCTTGTAGAACCGATGCATCAGCTGTCCAGACTGGTCAAACTCGAGCTCATAAGCCATCTGCATCACGGCAATTCTCATGTTCTCCCACTTTTCAAACTTAGCTCTACATTCAGGGTCATTTAAGTCTTCCTTAACCTGGCTGGCAAGACCACATTCTCTAACAGCACTGTATCTTCTGACTAATTCCTCAGCTTCAGCTCTTGTTTCAGGGTTTCTCCACATCTCCAGCAACATTCTACGTCTCTGAAGTTCCATCACGGCCATCTGAGTCATAAATGTAGAGTCCTTACCTGAAGAACAAGCAGAATAGATGAATTCCAAATCATCAAATACATTAGCGTTTCTTCTCCATCCTTCAGCGAGAGCGGACTTTGGATTCCGCTCTACTAACTCAAGGAGACGAAGCATACGATGTTTCTCAATATCAGTAATCACAAACATTGAAGTACCTCCTTATTCAGCTGCTTCAACAGCATCTTCGTCATTTTCATACTCTTTCTCAAATACGTTACCGTTCTTGTCAAGAGTCTTCGGCATTTCACCAGGATTCTCAGGATCCCAACCGAGATTCTTTGCAGCCATCACGATGTCGATGGCTTCGTCACTAGCGACAGTGTTTGTGAAACCTCTAAGAGCACGATATTTACGTACATAACGTCTAGCAGCTAATGTGAGGTTGATGTTCTTACGACGTTCAACTACACCATCACGAACCGGGTCCCAACCATCTTCCTTGTAGTTCTCATCGTTGAACGCAGCTTTCATACCAGATAACTGCTTGAAACGAGTGATAGCTTCAGGATCAAGGAAAAGATTCTTAGAAATCCACTGGTCAGACATTCCAGACCTTGACAGATCTGCTACAATGTCCTTCATCTCAGTTAAGGAATGCTCACCACGAGCAGAGTTTCCAAACAGTACTCCGTTGATCTGGAAAGTACCAAGAGAAGTTTCGATACAACGACATTTCTGAGGCTCGAGATTCTTGTAAGGTCTTACAGTAATCTTGCCAAACAAACCATCTACAACTGCTTCATCAGCGTCCTTTGACTTAAATACGAAATATGCATCCTTAGTAGAAATCCAGTTTACACATCTCTTGAATGTCTGCTTCATTGACTTTTTAGTGGTTTCTAACTCAATCACAGGAACAACTTTTCCGTTTTCATCAATGACAGATTCAAACTTGGTAGCAAACAAATGAGTCTCAGAGACAATCACGGTCTTCTTGACACCGTCTTCTTCTGTCTCTAACTCATAACAAGGCTGTTCCTGCCAAGGGAATAAACCCTTAACAATCGCACCGTCTTCAGCAATGGTGTCTCCGACTTTAAGTTCTTCCCATTTAATTTTCATTAATTTCTTACTCATTATTTTATCTCCTTCATTTTTACTTTATACGTCTACATTGTTTACTAAAGTTGTTTGATACCCAGGAGCACTTCTCCAGTATTCCACTTTATTATCAACAGCGAACTTCGCTTCAATGTTAAATCTTCTTTGAATGTCGTCTTCAAATTCAAGGACAAAACATCTTGTCTTCTCTAAATCAATCCCGTTATCTTTCATCCTAGCATAGGAACCAGTTACGGTCTTGCCACTAAGAACGGAATCAACAGTAGACCTGAGTTTAACATATTCGTTGTAAATGTTGACGGTTTGACTCACTTGGAGAATCTTACCGTCAACAGATTCTCTGTACCAAACACCAGATTTCCTGAATTCGTAACAATTGTCATCGGTAATCTCAATTCTCTCGTTGTGGTAAATTATCCCAGATAACTTGTCATTGGCTTTGTCAAAGTCTATCTTCTTAGAACCGGGAGCATTGCAAATTCCTTTCTCTTTCCACAGAGCCGTTAAATCTCTTTTCCTAGCACAAGAGTGAGAGCATGTAGTATGAGGATTAACTGGGTTAGTGGCAAATTCATAGCCACAAACATCACAAGTGACTATATTCCTACAACTGCCGCAAAATCTAGAGTCGTTACTGTGAGCCCAATAGGGTCTGCCACAATTCTCACACATTTTAGCAATGTTGTACCTCTGGTTCTTATCCTCAACACTGTATAGAGGTAGAAGAACTTTGTCCTTGATGATTTTAATCATCGGGTGAATCTTCATCCTCTCGAATTCTTTAACAGAATCACTTTTGCCAGTTTCAATCTCACAATCATGACAAAGAGTCTTCTCAGCGTTATCAACATATACTTCTTTCTTACATGAAGCACAAGTAATCTTATATCTGTTTAAGCCTTTACCACAATCAGGACAATTGTCAAAATTGTGACTAACAGCTTTCCAACTACCACAAGAATTACAATATCTAGGAATCATCCTACCAGGAGTGCAAACATCGTTGTAACAATCGGGGCAAAGTTTTGAATCTCCACGATTAACTTTGCTAATCTCGTTTGCATCACGATATTTCTTACCACATCTCTGACAAATCTTCTCTCTAGCTTTCTCAGAACAAGTAGGACATACACCAATCTTCCCGTTGGGATTGTGCGAAATGTAAAATCCATGCGTCTCACAGCTTCTGACACTGTTAATTTTGCCTTCTTCATAACCCGGCAAATCAACGAAACAATCTTTACAAATGTGGAACTTCCTCTCTGCCCAATCTCTAGGCGTGTGAAGCTTACCACAGATAGGACACGGAGAAGAGAGTTCTTGGTTCATCTCATATATAAAATTCTCATCGACGATGTCGTGGAAGCTCCAAAGCCAATCAAGTAATTTCTTACCGTAATCACTCCTAGAAAGATTTCTAAAATTCTTCCATGTGTACTCATACCTAGTGGTTAATCTCTCTTCACACTCAGGACACACATAAGGCCCTCTACGATTCTCATATTCACCTTTCTTCAACTGGAGATAGTTATCACAGAAGTTACATCTTATGCGATGAGTCTCGGCATCGTAAATCTTAGGAGCTCTATTACTGTGTTTGACAATTTTATACATTACTCTTCTCCATATTCTTTAATCTTCAACGTCTCTTAATACGTAAAGTTCCTGCTCAGCAGCGATGGGGTTGAAAAGAATCGTAGCTGACATCATTTCCTGCTCTGTTTTGTCACCAAGAATTACACAAGGAATGATACCACCACATCTTTCGTAAATCTTCTTGGAATTCTTGTTGAACTCAGACTTCTCATACATCTCTGAACCATAGAGGACGGCGAGGAGCCTGTGAGTACCATCAACTACTGTGTACTTGTAGTACTTTCTAAGCTCAGGGTCGCGAACGTCGACAGTGTCCTGACCGCCGGAGAAACACTTGGGCTTAGGAAGACCTTCGGTGGAAGGATCGTACAATGGATTAACACTTACAAGTACTGGAAAGGACATCCCATTGTTCCAAATACTCTGTTGTAATGCTTGAAAGGCGTTACTAGTTTGATAATTTGGATTTGTCGCTTGAGCGATAATATCCTCACATTTTATCGGTATCGGGACATATGCGGGATCAATAAAACTACCGTCAGCCTGTTGTCCCGTCTTTACCAACTTACCGTCCTCTCCCTTCAGGAACTCCTGTAACCTCTTTAAAAATTCTGTTGTTTTACTCATTTTAAATATTTCTCCTTTCAGTTTTGTTTTTCTTACCCATATTATTAATCATTAGATTATTAATTATTGGGTTGTTATGAGTAGTTTTGTATTATAACTCTTCGATTTAATTCTCTTTTAACTCGTCTCTAATCTTCATTAAGATTTCACCGAGACAATTCTTACCCACAATGTCTTTACACTTAGTGCAATTACAATCACCCCAGTAGTTATCATGCCAATAATTACCTTCGATTAACTTAGCGTCACCGGTAGCTAAAAGCTTCTCTCTTAAATCAGAATTTTGAGTAAATTTAGCTTTGACAATTCTTTCCATCTTCTCGTATTTAGTTTCTTCCCAATTGTCAGGTAATAGCATTTTTCTGCCCAAAATCTTTGAATCACGTCCAGAAAGTTTTGTAAACATCTCAGCTTGAGTGGTGCTTTTCTGAGCCTGGTATGCCGCTTCAGAAGAATTGAATACAAAATCTCCAAATTCTACTTTACAAGAATACATGTTACTCAAGAAATAATACTCCTTTTTAAAACTGTTGATTTCTTCCGCCATTCTTACTTTTCTCCTTTCTCAAACTTTGTGAATTTTTAAGTATGATTCTATACAAAAATTAAAAGAGGTAACTTGTGAGAAAGTTACCTCTTATTTTACTTAACAGAATTTGGCAGGATCTTCTAAGAAGTCGTCAACAAGACTGGAGAAGATGCTCTTCAGAGTCTCATCTTCAATGACACATCTGATTTTACTGATTTTAGCATCCGGCTCAGTATCATACTTTTCTCTAACTTCTTTAGCACACTGTTCCCATACTACTCCATAGTTTTTGGTCATGTATTTGTAAATTCTTCTACAAGTCAGAGAAAAATTCCCTCCATTGTGTTTCTGAACAATTTCCTTAATTTTTCTGGTCTCGTTATTGTACCATTCCTTTTCTTCATTAGACAACCTAGGTAATTCAGCAGTAGTAACAGCTGTGTAAATCTTTTTAACAGGTATTTCTTCAGAATTAGATACACTAACAATCTGCCTGATTTGCTCAATCTTAGCCTTGTCTTCATTGTAGAAAAGACTGATGCAATCAACGATTCTCTTAACAGTTGTAAGATTTATTATAACAGGAATACATTTTACAAACTGTCCTAAATCTAATTTGTCATCTTTAGCATCGTCACATTTCAATATGGAGGAAACTATTATCTCTAAATTTGGAATGCCGATGGTTTCTTTTAACTCACTTATCTTTACTTTTTCCATTTAATTACTCCTTTTACTTTAGTTAGCTTCTGTAAAATCAATTTTAGATAAATTAATCATTTCAGAGCTAAATTTGTAGTTATTAACGATTGTAGAAGAAATGATTTCATTTATGCTTTTGACTAAAATTGGACTTTTCTCACTTAGACTTCCCCCTTCTCTGTCAATAGTTTTAGTCATAAATGAGTTTCTTCGTACAAATAGTACTAACAATCAATAACGAATTTAAGTTACTGATGGTTAGGAGAGTGTTTTAATATTATTCGTTACTAGATGATGTTTCAGCTAATTTACTTGCAGCTTCAGCTCTTACGAATCTATTTTCGTCGTTGGCAAGCTTATTGAGCCCGTAACCCTGTTCTGCAACAGCAAATCTTACATCTGGACTTTTATCATTAATTAGTCTATCTAACCCATAGCCTTGATAAGCAACTACGGCTCTTACATCGGGTTCTTCATCATTGATAAGTTTATCGAGGCCATAACCCTGCCCAGCAACAACAGTTCTAACAACATGTTCTTCGTCATCAACAAGCTTATCAAGACCATAGCCTTGTCTAGCAACAGCTGCTCGAATGATGTAATTTTTGTCATCAATTAGCACTTCCAAATTTTCATGATTCTTAATCATTTTAAATTTTTCAGAAGCATCGAGATTCAGAATTATCCTTAATTATTACTTGTTCAGAAATCTGGTTACACTGTTTTCTTAGCTCGATAATGTCTCTTTCTGTAATCTCAGTTAATTCTTCTTTTATACTTTAAAATTCGGATAAATAGTCTCTTGAGTCTTATGTATTCATCGGCAATCTCTTCAGAACTACAGAAATTTTCAAGGGAATCAGGATCACCATAATATCCAACTAAATAAATTGAATAAATTTTCTCCATACTTCAACCCTCCTTAAACAAAACATCATACTGACTTTCCCTATTATAAAACAGAGTTTAGGAATTAACTATAGCATTCCTGAATTATTACAATGACAATAAAAATCGTAAATACTTTGTTTAAGACTCCAAACAGGTTCCAATGAAATACAATGGTATCAACAACAGCAAATACTGTAATGATAGTAAAGCATATTTGTAGAGTACTTATATCCTTGTTAGTGTATTTGACTTTACTGAACATGTGACAATCATATTTTATTTCAAATATACTAGATGAATCATTAGAAGACATCAATCACCTATCAGTATGAATTTTATAGTATTTAGCAGCTTTTCTAACATTTTTATTCTTGTCGTTAATCAGTTTCTTTAATCCATAACCTTGTTTAGCAACAGCTTCACGGACAATCCAGATTTCATCGTTGACAAGTTTATCTAGTCCGTAACCTTGTTCAGCTACAGCTGTTCTTACACGCCAATTTTTATCATCAATGAGCTTGTCAAGACCATAACCCTGTTCAGCAACTGCTGCTCTGATAGTGTAATTTTCGTCATCAACTAATATATCCAAATTTTTGTGATTCTCGATCATTTTAAGTTTTTCTGAAATATTAAGACTCAGAACTTCTTTTCTATAATTATCGGCTGATTTCTTTAATAAACTTTCGGCGATTCTTTTTGCAAAATTTTCATTTGATTCATTTTTATTCTGGTGAAGGACATGGTTACATTTGCCTTTACCTATGTTTTCAGGAGATGCCGAACAATAAGTTAATCTTCCATCAGTTGTTAATGCTAATACTTTCATACGCTTAACCTCTTTATCTTCTTAAGTTCGTGTTCAGCAACTTTACGAACTTCTGGACTCGTATCATTGACAAGTTTATCGAGTCCATATCCTTGCTCTGCAACAGACCTACGAACAAACCAATTCTCATCATCAACAAGCTTGTCAAGACCGTATCCCTGTCTAGCAATCATAGCACGAACAAACCAATCTTCATCATTGACAAGCTTATCAAGCCCGTAACCTTGTTTTGCAACAGCAATTCTTACATCAGGATGACTGTCATTGATAAGCCTATCAAGACCATAACCATGTTCAGCAATAATCTGTCTGATAATCCAATACTTGTCATCAATAAGCTTGTCGAGACTATAACCTTGTTCAGCAACAGTTTTACGAACAAGCCAGCTTTTATCGTTTACAAGTTTATCTAGTCCATAGCCTTGTCTGGCAACCGCCGCCCTTATATCGTGATTTTTATCGTTAATGAGTATATCAAGCCCGTAACCTTGTTTTGCAACTTCCAGACGAACTTTCCAATGTTTATCATTTACAAGCTTATCGAGACAGTAACCGTGTTCAGCAACAGCAGCACGAATAAACCAATCCTTATCATCAACCAATTTGTCGAGATTTTCATGGTTGTTAATCATCTCGATTTTCCTCAAATTCTCTGAATTTATTATATCTTCATTCAAAACCTATTCCTCCCAGAAGATTTAGTCGATTCTTTATCAGTGGTAACTGATAGTACTTTCATATGTTTATCCTTTCTTCTTATCTAATAACTGACTATATAGACTCCAAACTTCTTTATTCCTATCATGAGTATTTCTCTAACCATAACCTTGCTCAGCGACAGCCATTCGAACATTTGGATCTTTGTCATTTGCAAGTTTGTCAAGACTATAACCTTGTTCTGTAACAGTCTTACGGACGAACCAGTTTTTATCATCAACAAGTTTATCAAGTCCATAACCTTGCTTGGTAACTTCAACCCTTACATTAGGACTTCTATCGTTAACAAGTTTTTCGAGACCATAACCCTGTCTAGCAACAGCTTTACGAACGTACCAATCTCCATCGTCAATCAATACATATATATTTTCATTATTGTTAATCATCCCGAGCTTTTCTGAATAAGTCAGATTTAGAATGTATTCTTTTTGACTATCGATTTGCTCTGAACTATCAGTAACTCTCTTTACAAATTCCTCTTCTGACTCACCACTATTTTGGTGTCCAACATGGTTACATCTACCATTACCCCTGTTCTCAGGGAGAAGCGGTACACAATTCCCATCAATTGTCATTGCTAATACTTTTGCCATAACTCAATCTCCTTCTGTTTATCTTTTATCTATAATAAAGGAAAATTTGAAGTCGAAGGATTTATTCCAAGCTTTCTTAATACAATCGTTAACAATTTCTGTTATTTTATTACTCTTATCGTTTAGATCCTCGAAATCGCCAGTTGCTATTTCTATTTTACTCCTTAATCTAGACTCACAAATTATAGTACTACCATTATAAGCAAGAATAAAATTAGCTCCATTATCGATATAAATTAGATAATCGTAATTAGGAATGTCTTGGAAAACGTCAAAAATAAGACTTCTAGCTACGTCTTTATCTCTAGCTATCTTGTCGACCAAGTCTCCTCTCGTTAAATTTGAAGGTGTGTCTAAAGCTAACTCTTCAAACTCATTGTTTAAAAAATGATAACCAAAATTATCAACAATAAACTTCCTTACAATTCTACTCTGAAAGAATATCTCAAATGCTATTTTATTTTTAAATTCAATACCCATAATTCCCTAACTTCCTATTGAAACATTGTATTATTTAAAGACAACACCATTAAACCTTGTAATTGAAATATGTAAAGAGTATTATAACAGGATCTTAGTTCCTTCCTCGTAGAAAGGATTATTAGCATTGTCAAAAGATACTAAGTTTGCAATGAAAAATTCACTGTTATTTTTGAAGATGTAATTTTCGTCATTACTAATCAACTCAGCAACTTTACCTTTTGTTATTTCTCTGAAAGGTACTTTGTTTCTATATTCTATCAAAACGACGTCATCTTTTAAATTCTCTAGACGGATAATTGTATTTTCATATTTATTCCTATACTTTTTGCTCAAAGGCAATAAGAAAGTGTCAAAGTCATGGAGAATTTTTAAATAATCTTCATTATTACATGTATTAATCAAACTGCTATTTGTATCAAATAAATAATACAATCTCGTTAAATTATTTAAAGTCTCGTTTATCTCTTTCTTTAAATTTGTCTTTACTTTCTTTGGCATTTTTAACATTTTATTTCCTCTCCTATAACATAATTTAAAATTATCTTGTTTCTTATATTTTAAATATGTTTTACAAAAATAAACAGGACTTCAAAGAAATCTTTGAAACCCTGCTATTCATTAAAGTTTATACTTGTCGATGATATCGCTAATCTCGGATGATATTCCGGCAATGCTGTTAGCAATCTCATTTGTGTCAGAAATAAGTTTTGTGATGCTTTCGCAAGAAGCACTTACTTCTTCAGACGACGCTGCATTCGTTTCACTGGCAATAGCAATATTTTCAATTGCCTTAGTGATTTCAACTTTACTGTCAGAAACGACTTCAACCTCAGTAACAATCTTGTCCATAGTCTTATACAAATTGTCAATTTCGTTGTGAAGCTTGGTGATGTAATTAACAATTGTGTCAAACTCCTCGTTCTGCGTCTTTGTGTTCTTATCCAATGAGATAATCAAATTAGAACTCTGATTGATTGAAGTTTCAATGTTTCCGATAATGGTAGAGATGTCTTTCACGGCGTCGGTAGATGTACTAGCAAGCTTACCGATTTCTTCAGCAACAACAGAGAAACCTTTACCTGCTTCACCAGCTCTAGCGGCTTCAATAGAAGCGTTTAGGCTTAAAAGTTTTGTCTGACTCGCAATTTTGTTAATCAGATTAATGATTTCCTCAGCAGATTTTACGTTCTCAATGTTACTTTTGTTCTTTTCTACAATGTCGTTAGTACTCTTAGCGTTTTCATCAACGATAATTCTGAGGTTAGCAATGATGTCCTCGGTATCATTAATGTGGTTGTTAATTTCCTTAGTAGACTTGTCAGCGTTTTCAATCTCACTTTTGATTCTTTCGATGTTGTCAGAAAGAACATTGATACTGTCGGACATGGAAGAGTTTAACTGAGCTTCTTCAGTTGAATTTGCAGCAACCTCACCAATACCTTTGTTTATGTCATTGATGGAATCCTGAACAATTCCAAATTTCTCGTTCAAGACAGTGCTGTCGTTTCTCAATTCTCCGGAGTGTTTCTGTAGAATCCTTACAATGTCTTTGATGCTGTCTCTCATTTCGAATAACTTAGTTCTGAGTTCAATTAACTCATCAGTTTGACCTGTTTGCTGAACTTTGGTATCTGTCAAATCATAAGCATTGATTTTGTTGGAAATTTCATCCATCTCTTTGATTCTTCTCATTATTCTGGCAATGAGCTTAAAAGAAAGGGAAAGGCTAATTACAAGAAGAATGACACAAATAATTAAAGTGCTTTTAATGCTTTCGACAATCAAGTCGTTAATGATGTTCTGGGGTTCACCGACAAATACACAACCCCAGTATGTACCATCTTCATTCTTGATTGGGTAGTAACCGACACAATACTTCTTTCCTTGTATGTTAATGTTGGAATCGGTGTAGCTATCACCTTTCTTAACAACATCATAAATGTCAGGAGCCATTTTAGTACCATTAATGTACTCTCCATTATCATCCTTAATTGTCGTCAATTGTCTGATATTGTCATAGAAGATTGTGATGTCTGAATTAATAGACGAAGCATAAGATTCAATGTCGGTAAGATTAATCTCATCTTCTCCAGTCATTACTTCTCCATTTTCTCCAAGATAAAAATCATAATTGTATATCTCTCGAATGAGCCGAGCATCATCTAATGCCTTTTTCTCATACGCTTCGATGTTCTTATTCTTAATTGATATCACGTTCACAACTCCCAAAACAGAACAAGCTATCAATATGGGTAAAATACCAAACATAAATAATTTAGTTTTAATCTTCACATTCATTACTGTTTAATCCTCTTCATTCTTTTCTTCTTTATTAAGTTCTTCAATTGCAAGACAATAAGAGATAATCTTATCAAAATAATCTCTTATGTCAAGAACCTTAGTCTTGTTCGACCATAATAGATATTTATCAATCTCAAGATCGACAAGGTTGAAATAATTGAGAAATTTCTTGCTGCCGAAGAATGTCTCAATAGCTTCCTGAGATTTGAATTTTATCTTCTCAGGACCACAGATTTCAAAAAGCCCACCGAGATAACCATAAGAGAAATAGCAAATCAATGGAATGTTGAATAACTGATTCTTTGTGTTGACGTCAATCCCAGCTTGAACATATGCTCTTGCTTTGTCAAAACTGAAAATGTCGAAAACACACTGAACAGAATCCTCGTTGTATTTCTCAAGAAGCTCATTCAATGGAATCTTAAAGAAAATACTCATCTGATACAAACATGTTGTGATGTCGAAGAACTGAATCTTTGAAAACATGTGGTGAATTTCTTCGTCACTGTATCCAGCTTCTCTCTGGTCACCATAATAAACATGAGAACCATTGGCTAAATCGAAATGCTTATAGAATTCGATCGCAGTGCCAATGAAATCATCGTACTCATACAGTGGTTCTCCGTTATCAGATACCAATTCAGGCTCAGGTTCCTCTTCAACTTCCTCTTCGGGAATAATTTCCTCTTCGGGTTCGGGTTCTGGTTCAGGAATCGGCTCAGGATCAGGTTCCTGGATTGGTTCAGGTATCAATCCAAGTTTAGGTTCTGGTTCCGGCTCTTCAACCTCAATAATATCGCCTAAGATTTCGTAAAGACTAGAACCAGCTAATAAAGGGTCAATGATATCTTTGCCTAAATCAAGGCCGGAATCTCTTAATTCTTCCAATGTTAATAACTTCAAATCTTCTAACTCTTTTACTACCATTACTTCTTACTCCTTCCAGTATAATAGAAAAGGAGCACCCGCGTGCTCCCTTATTTTTAATATATTCTAATCATAAAATGTCAAAAGTTTTGTTTTCTTGTACGGCTGACGAATCAGTTTGAAATTCGTCTTCTTCAAGTCAGGAAAAGTCTCAGGATCTTCCTTAAAACAATCCTCGACATATTTGATATCCTTAGGGTCCTCAGATTGGTATACTCTCCTTGTTTTGAAGAGTCCCTGTATAACGCCTCTTTTACCTTTATATATGTCTTTGTACATTTTACAGATTGCATGAATTTTGTTAGCAGGACTCGTACCAGGGTCATCATAGAAAGCAAGCATGTAAAAAGAATAGCCCTCACTAAAAAATAGTATCTTACCTCCATAACGTTCTTTCATAATTTTCTGAATGTTAGGAATTTTCTGTGTAAGTGGAAATTCAGTAATAATCTCTGCTATATACATTGTAACCCTCCGTGTTTAGAAGAAATTGTCAAGGTAGTTTGAGATGAAGTCAATCTTCTTGGAACCGATTCCCTTAACTCCACTAAGAATATCAAAGTGTTTGTCGACTTCAAATAAATCCTTATAACCAGCGTCAGATAAAAGCTTAAAAATAGCTTTGTCTTTGCTGTCAACTGTTTCTGAAATCTTATCAAGATGAGTAGAATTACCACAGATGTTTTTAATCCTAGAAGTAACACTCTTCTCGAAAAGATAAGCATTCTTAAAGCCAAATCCAGGTTCACCACTGAGAGTCTTGAATGCATCTTCCCATGTTTCAGAAGCACTGATTGTGTCAATGTACTTAGCTACATCAGAATTCTTTCCTTTTGCTTTGAGAGCACTTACTACAAATTTACTAATTTTCTTCATTTTTGAACCTCCTTAAGGAACTATTTCGATTTTGTTTTTTACTTTCCGTATGTTAACAACATACTCTTTCTCTCCTCTGCAATCAAAGTAAGCAAGAATGTCATCATGAGAAGCTTCAACTTTTAGGATACAACTGGGATTTTGAAATCTCTCAGCAAACCACTTAGCAACGTTGTAATCATCAGTCCATGATAAACCATACTTTTGACTCTTATCACTTACTCCTCTGTACAGAGTAATCTTACTTGTGTCATTATATATTTTATACTCCCTATTATTCATCAAAAATCTAGGGTTAGCATATTTGAACCAAGAAATAACCTCCCCTAAATTAACATTATGGTCCATATTAGGATTCTCAGACATGGTCCAAAACATAGATAAAAGAATGCTAAAATCTCTTTTGGATAGATAAGGTTTGATTAATTTAAAGAAAACCATGTAATAAGGCTTTCTAAGTAAACCAACTAATCTCTCAAGAGTTTGGCAATCGTCAATACGAGATTCGACACTGTTGGCCCAATCGTTAAGAATTTCCAAATCTCCAATTGATACTAATTCATTGTCAATCAAGACATAACGGCTCGCCGTGAAGGGATTGGGAGTGATCCCAAATTCATCAACTTTATCTACGCCAATGTATATCATATCTTTAGCAATTTGTTTAATTTCTTCTAAATCAGTTTTCTTCTTCATTATTCCCCTCCGGTTATAATAATTAAGAAGAGCCACCGTTGTATCAACGATGACTCTTCAAGAGAAAGGAGTTACAGATTAGTTAGTTATAAGCTATTTCGCTCACTCATCGGGGAGTGGTGTAGATACTTCTAAAAATGGGACTTCAGTCTTTTCTTTCTTAATCAAGTCCTCTTTAAGAGTATCAGTATTGTTGGAACCGCTGTTTTCCATCGTAGGAGTAGCTGTTGGAGTAGCACCTTCAGTCTTATCAGCTCCAGTTTCACTTCCTTCGGTCTTGTCGGTTCCTTCAGTCTTACCAGTTCCTTCGGTTGTGTCAGTTTCACTCGAAGGAGTGGTTGTTTCAGTATGGTCTTTGGTTTCTGCATCAGTCAGAACCTTTTCTACTTCCTTTTCATATTCTTTGAGAATTTTCTCCTTTTCTTTTTCAGTGAGAGTCTTCTCTAACTCAGCGACTTCTTCATCAGTAGGTTCGATACCAAATGTAATCTCTGAATCAGTAATGTCAGCTGCTACTGTCTCGACTTCTTCGTCGATTTTAAGTACTTTCTCGATTTTGTTTGCTTCCTTAGGAGGAGTGATTTTTACGTTGAGCTTATACATAGCTTCATCAATCTCCTCTTCTTCAAGAAAACATCTGATGTCAACAACAAATTCAACTTTGTAGCCTTCTTCTACTTCAACCTCATCATTGTTGACCTGACTTACTTTTACAGTAGCGTCAACAGGAATTCTACCGGTTACAACCACAGAATAACCATCGATTTCTTCGTCAAAGGAATAGTCTTCGTAATCCTCAGAATCGAAATCAATCTTAACCTCGATTTCATCAAGATTAGGCTCTTCAGGAAGTTCTACATCTGGACTAACACTAGGTGTTGCAGTCTTGTCAGGACTCTCAGTAGTGTTAGGACTTCCTGAAGGACTTTCTGTAGGAGCTTCTGTAGGCTCTGTAGTTGGTGTTTCGGTAGGAATCACAGAAGGAGTTTCTGTTGGCTCCTCTGTAGGTTCTGTAGTCGGTGGCACTGTTGGAACTTCTGTGGGAACCTTTGTAGGTTCCGTCGGAGCTTCCGTCGGAGCTTCCGTCGGTACTTCTGCGGGAGTTTCTGTTGGCTCTGTAGGCACCTCTGTTGGTTCTGTAGTCGGTTCTATAACCGGCTCTGCTGTTGCTCCAGAAATTGTCATTGTTGGCGAAGGCGTTTCCAGATTCACTTCTGCCGCCATTGTTGTCATTGGCATGGACATTGTAAGAAATCCAGAAAGGGCAAACGCCAATGTCTTTTTAAGATTCATTGGAATAATCTCCTTTCTTATTAGAACACCTTTTCTCTTCATTATATACTTCTATGATTTAAATGTATTCATAATAAGCAAGATCTTTGTTAATCTTAAAAGTCTTCTGGATACATCTGTTCCAATTGTCCTCTTTCAACTCAAGATTCATGATGATAACTTTGTTGTTGTCGATGTACTTATCAGGAATCTTTGTAATATCAATGACCATAGTGTCGTGCATAGCAGTGATGATGTCACACTTAATCTTAATGTCACCAACGCAAACGAGAACTTTCTTGAGAACGTCAGCTTCGAAAGTGTAATACCCAACAGGAAGAATTGCAATCTTGGTGCTCTTCTCAATCTTTACAGCGTCGTAACCAACATACTGTCCAGGATAAACCATCTTGTAGTCAGCAATGTAGGTACTTACTTCGATCGGATCGTAGTTGACACTAAATTCATCAGCGACTCTAGGAAGAAGTAAACCTTCACCAATTCTACACAAACCAAATCTACAGTCTTCATTGTTTGTGAAGACAAAACTGTTTGCGATTGATGGAGTCTTTACTAACCTAGTGGGCAGCTCGTATGAAAGTTGTTCGTAATCAGCGAGATAATCTTCAGTGCCAGATACTGTTTCATGAGGACAATGAGTGAATACTCCTAAGTAGAGTTCATCAGTCTTAACAGCATTGTTAACTTTGTTGATTTCAGCTGAACTAAAACCGCCTCTGTTCATTGCAATGTCGAAACAAACCATGTAGTGGATTCCCATCTCTTCGCAAAAAGCAATCTGAGGAAGATTCTTACAAACGAGAATCAGGTTTTTAACTTTCTTGTACTCACGGTCGGGAGTCCAAATCCAAGAAATCTTATTCAGACTTTCATCGTTAGCAGGGATTGTACAAAGAAATTCTCTAGCATAAGAACAAGCAACATACTTAGCACCAATGCTAGCATAGAGCTTGTACATCTCAAGAGACCCCAAACCATTTGCATTATTCTTAATCACCGGAACAATGATAGCGGATGGAGCGGCTTCCTGAAGTTTTCTAAATCTTTCCTTTACTGCTTCACGTTTTACTGTTATTGTTATTTCATGATTAACCATTTCTATTCCTCCATAGGGGAGTTAAACTCCCCTTTACTCAATTTATGCTTCGATGAATTTTCTGTTGGCCTCACCGATTCTTAACCACTCATCAAAAATGAACTCCTTAATATTCTCGATGTTGTTCTTTGTTTCTTCAATCTTACCTTCGAGCTTCTTGTTCTCTTCATCCAACTTGTCAATGTTGTCTTTGAGATAGGTCTTCTCAGGGAGATTGATAAGGAAGTTTGTCTCTTCCTCAGTAAAGAACTTCGGAACATCATTCTTTTCCTTGATTTTCTTACTTTCCTTCAGGTCGTAATACTTCTTTACAAGGTTGTTGATTCTGATAGCCTCGACAGACTTAGCAACCTTACTGTAAAGACGTCTGGTTACAACCTCTTCTCTTGTCTTGTACCAAGAGAGTAAGATTGGATAGAGGTATTTGATGCAATGGGTTGTGTTGAGTTCCTCATCCCAAATCAGATAACTCTCAGTGAAACCTCTCTTCATTCTAAGACCGAACCAAAGGCTTTCGTCCTCAGCAATCTTCTTGGGAATTTCAAGCTTGAGAGATTCACCATCACCACTACGGTCGAAGCATAAGTCACCGATCTTGTCACCAAGTTTAGCTCTGATGTTAGCAACGACAACTCTGTCACTGCTTTCAAGAGGTAACGCAGTGATGTAATAAGAAACCTTCCTGTTCTCAATCACTTTGTCAATCTTAGGGTAGAACATTACAGAGTGTTTTTCATCGTTGTATTCAACACGAGCACCCATGTAGTTAAACGGTGAGGGCATCTTGATACCCTGAATCTTCTTCTCATTTTGAATTTCATCATGGAAAAGATTTTCGCTTTTGTATTCTCTGATGTCTTTGACTTTGCTGATTCCGGTTTTGGAGATTTCATCGTAGAATCTCTTTGACCAGCCAGTACCACAAGTATTGGGATAAGCGATGTCGATGATTTCCTTAGACCACTTGTAGATGTCATCATACTTTCTCTCAGTGATATAGCAAGCTTTACCTACACCGATTCCTTTGTAACCTCTGATAAGAGCTAAAGGGAAGGCAGGAGAAATGTACTGAACCTGCTCTACGCCAGAGTCATCAACAATCCAAGGAGTGAAATCGATATCTTCGAAAATCTGCCTACTTAATGGAGTGGATACGACACTTGTGTAACGAGCTGCAGCACCTGTGTTAGAAGCGCTTGTCGGGAATGCACCAATACCTTTAAGAAGACATGTTTCAGGCTGTCTCTTGTATGTAGAAGCCATTCCTTTGATTGTGTCGAACACAGACTGCTCACCGGAGATGTGATACAAACCAGTATCACTACCTAACTTTCTTGTTAAGACAGGAGTACCAGTCTGAAGATTCATCATCTTCGCAGCAAAAAGAATCTTTCTTTCAACGACTTTCAACCCTTCTCTCGGGTCAATCGCGTTCTTCATTCTGTTTTCATGCTCCCAATAATTTTTGTAATCATTCTGAATAAAATCTGTAATTTTAACTGACTTCATATTCCCTCCAATTTACTCATCGACTTTAACCCAATTAACACAACCATAAGTTAAAGCATCTGTTAGATATTTATCACTTGTTTTGTCATCTTCAATCCTGATGTAAGTAGCACCAAGCTGAGGATAGAGAATCAATTTGGTGATTGAATCGTAGTCATAACTACCAAGACCTTTGTTGTCTTTGATAGTTAGACCGGGAATTGATAACTTGTCCTTACTCCATGTAACAAGCTTGTTGTTTTTATCGTGGTATGTGTACAACGGCGTGTAACCATTGAGAAGTTTCCCTTCCTTGATTAAGGAGTTGGAGAATTTCTTGGTACAACCGATAAGAAGAGTTCTGATATGGTCTCCGTCTGGGTCTGCATCACACATGAGAATAACGTATTTGTAATCTTCTTCTTTTATGACGGTGAGGTATTCTTTGACGATGTCGGAACGCATCGCAGCGGAAAGATTTTTACCCCATACGTTCAAGATTTTACCACGGAGAGCGAGGACACCATGAACGGCGTTGTCACGCTTGGTACGAATGCCTGAAGAAGCAGAATGACCTTCGACCACAAATAGGATTTTGAATTCCTTATCAAATTCCTCCGGCTTCAGTCCATTCGCCACCATCAGCAATTCTACTACTTTTCTCTTTCTTTCCTCGAAATCAGTATCTAATTTCGTCTTTGTTTTTGTTGCACTTACTTTACTCATTATTTCCTCCTTGTTTTATAATACATCCGGAACCTCCATTGCTTTTGGTGTTCCCAATGTTTTCATAAGCACGTACTTGCTTACTGTCATCTTGTTTTCCTACAGTCAGTAATCTGATACAAAAATTGTACTCCCATATCTTACCAATCAACGGCTGATTGTTTCCATAGCCATAGGCTCTACTTCTACGATTCTTGGTCACGAGATAATCTCTTTTGATGTACAATAAGAGAGCGTCGACTTCGTCGCCATTTTTGTGTTCACCGGCATAGATTGATTTGTTGCTATTTACATCATATAACTCCCAGACTACCGCTTTCCCTTTTATTAATCCGATGTTTTGTTCATTCAACACGATAGGTTGTTTTGAAATTTCGATTTCATCGATATTTAAGATTTCCTTTAATTTATTATAATACTCAATAAATGTCCTATTATTTGTTATTACTGAGAAGTTAAGAAAGTAATCAATCGTAACATTCTTTGGTATATGATATTCTTGTAACGAAAACCACCCACTCGAATCACAGTATTTTATTTTCAGATATGTATTGTGTTCCGTTGAATAATCATATTCTAATAATCCCAGTTTCCTTGCTTCTAAAAAAACATCTTTATTTGGTTTATCACTAATAGTATAACTAAAATAAAATTCAGCTCTACTCGTACCATAGATATCTCTATATTGTCTTGGTTTGTATTTATAGAATACTCCAATATCTCCACTATTTCTATTTTACAAACTTAACCAGCTCTCTAAATGAAATAAAGAACCAATTACCTAGACAACAATCTTTAATTTCTACTCCCAGTTTCTTTAGAACAAATCTTTCTCTGATAAGACCGAGTTCCTTTGCTCCTAACAACAATTCTCTTAGCTCTTATGGTACTTGCCACTTCCAGAAATATTCTTCTCTCGAGATAGATCCTGAATAAGAATCATCCCATCTTAACGGTGGAGTCCAATTGAGGAATCTATCAATATCATAATTTACAATATTCTTGATTGCTAGAATCCATTTATCTCCGTACACCGAATCCTTTATCTCTACATAAACATTCTTTTTGTTCGAATGATGATATTTTACAATACCCAGTTCTATCGCTTCTTTTAAGACTTTATTATTTTCACCTATCTTAAGCATTCCCACTTCCTTCAGTATATAAATTGAAAAGGGCTGAAGCTTTTGCCCCAACCCTTTTAATTTAATTTTTGAGAGTCTTAGCAAATCTCTTTGCTCTTGCCTCTGTGAGTACTGAAAACTTGTTTTCAAACTTCCACTCACTTAATTGAACCTGCCATTCGGGATAATCTTCAAGATTTACTTCATATTGACTAATCATCTCAGCTTCAGTTTCCTCTCTTTTCTTAAGATAATCAAGCATAGCATTGAGATACCGAATAACATTAGCAAAATCAAATTTGTGATTACCGAAACTACCGATGTCTTTGTTCATTATGACGTGTTTAATCCAAAGAGAATTGAGATAGGTCAGATTAATTACTTCTCCATCTCTAACTTCGAAATTCACTTTCATCGGTGTGTAACTCCAAGTTTTACCCTCAACACAGACAAACTTCTCGAAATCAGTGTGACTCAGTCCCGTAACATGATAAAATCTTTTTTTGAAAGTATAATAATATCTACAATCCTCACCGTTGATGTTTACTTTGATTGTGTTGTTAGAATATTCCCTCTTAGTAGTAAAGGTAGAATGAAATCTCTCAAATTCCTCTTGAGTTTTGATTATAAAGAAATTACCATCAGAAGAAACCTTAATATCATTTTCCTCCGCCTTAAAGAGATTCCAATTGTAGACGTAAACAGGAACCTTGTAATTCTTGACATAGTCATTCTCTTCGACAATTTTAGGGGGACCTTTAAGTTCAATTTTCTTCGATGTGAAATAAGTTGTATTTCCTTTTGTCTCACTAGGAACATAGACAGTAAGGTAAGGATAAATTAAGTACTGTACACTATAAACATCAGTTCTATCAACCTTGTTAATTTTGTAGATCTTTTTGTCTTTAGCATAAGCATCGTGAGTTCTGTTAGCATCACCTCTACCTCTCACATTACTGTTACTTTCATATCTTGAACTTTTCAAATCACTTCCTATGTCATAGTAATCATCTCTTCTCAGATTCATGATTGTTAATACTTCATTACCTTCTTTTATGTCATCGAAAGCAGAATATTTGCTAATCAAATCTCTAAAGTCACCGTATTTGTTGTCCTTGATCCAACCGTCAGCAAAAGAGAATACCAAATACTTACTAGGTCTCATGATGTTAATCTTCTCAGGGATTTTGATAATATCCTGTCTGTCGAGGATACCCTGAAGAATTGAAAATATGAATAACCTACTAAGTTTTTCTTCTGTGCTGGAAGAACAATATCCACGAGAATCATCGATATAACTTTCTACTTTAACATTGGGATTGTAGAAAGCATTGTCATCAGGAATAGCAATCATATCTTCGTCGGTCCAACCGATGAAGAGATTCTCACCATTTCTGACGATGATTCCAATTGTCTTACCGTGAAATTTCTTATAAGTTTTAAGCACATTAGCGTATTTAGTGCTCTCGAAATAGAACTTGTTGTTTTTAGAAATTTTTACAAAAGAAATACTCTTTTCCTGAGGAGCAAAGAGGTCATTACAGATGTCTTCTCTGTTAGCTAATAAATTTTCAAATGTCTTTACATCTTTCCCATCGAAATTATAAATTGAAACTGCTTTACCAAGCTCCTCGTCAAGATAACGAAGTTTCTGGTTAACAACGATAGGAGTGTCTTCAGTGCAAGCCTTACCACTCTTAATCTGCTTAAAGTCAATAATCTCACCGGTGTAACATCTGATACTGTAGATTTGAGATTCAAGGACAAAGATTTGTTTTTCAAGGTTGGTTTTCATCTCATTGAGTTCAGAAATTTTACTCGCGATGAGGTCAGTCTTCTCTTTGAGCTGAAGTTCGAGTTTTTCTCTGAATTTCTGAATCTCTTCTTCCACTTCATCCTTTAATTTCTTGATTTCGTCCTCTTTTGCCTTCGTTTTATTAAGCAGTTCTTCTTTTTGGCTTTCCAGACTGCTAACACTGTCATTATCTCCCAAATTGGTCAAAGCGTTGCTATCAGGTCCAACGACACCTTTAAGCTCCTTGACATTGAGATTTCTGTAGTCTTTTAAACTCTCGACGTTCTCAACGAACTCCGCCGGCACCAGAATCCTATTATCGTCGATATTATACCTGACAATGTAAAATCTAGTAGGATTATGAGGTTCAGCATAGATTATTTCGAACTTTTCAGCTTCATCTACAATCTCAATGATTTCTTTTTGTTTGCAACTTTTTATGAGATTCTGAATCAAATCATCGAGACCTTTTACTTTATCAAGATAACAATAAAGACACAGATTATCAGGCTTGACGGGAATTTTCAAACTCTTTCTTTTCGCATCTGAAAAGTTCTCGTTAGTCCATTTCTCGGCATCACCACTGGTTAAGAAATTCTTGAAATCTTTGCTGATAGTGCAATAACCAACTACTTTACTCATTTGCTCTCCTCTCTATTTTAAAACGGTTAAAGTTTCACCAGTTTCTTTATTCTGAATTACCCATTCATATGTATTCTGAGTAACTAAACCATATTTGTCGAAATCTCTGTTTTTCTTTGCGAGTTTGATTTTCAAGTTTCTGGGTAATTTTTTAAGTCTTTTCATTCCTTTTCTCCTTTATATTTGCTGGGTTTCTTTCTCCCTATTATTAATTACTTTTATCGCCGAGTTGAAATAATATCGAGAAATACAATAAGATTCATATCTGGTTATACATTTGGTACCTTAAATTTTAAAATTTTATTATCTCTCAAGATTTGAATAAGGGAAGTTCCTTTCGCACCAATCAAAATCAACCTCATCCATTTTTCTAAAATTTTCAATAGAGTGAAAACCATCATAGTCATAAGCTTTACCATTTATTTTTAACGCACAATGATCTCTATATTTTGAAATTAGAAAAGTACAATTTACCCCTAATCTACGATTCATTATTTTAGTAAATAAATAGCAACCACCATTAAGAGCATAATATCTTATCATTCTCTTAGATTTAGTTCCGAATATTTCAGAAAATTCTTCGATTGTTAATTTTCTTGCTTCCTCAACGTCCAAAATGTTACCTCTTTAATAAAAGATTGCGAGAAAAGTCATTAGAACTTTTCTCGCAAATTAATTATTTAGACTTAGTTTTTCATTTATACCTTTGAATTCCTAAGTTCTGTGATAATAGACTCGGACAAATCTTCTATTGAACCAAGAACCCTGAGAACGTTTTCTGTAGGAATAGCGTCATCTAGGTCTTCGTCTTCTATTTCAAGATATCCTTCCATCATTACTTTGAGTGAACCCCATTTTTCTCTAAGATATCTTCTACTTACTCTAGCCATAACTTATCTCCTTTTTATATCTGTATCTATAATAAATAAGGGGAACACATCAAGTGCTCCCCATTTATTCTTTTGTTTAAAATTCTGGTTTGTTACTCAGAAAGTTTTCTCTGCCAGAACTTGGATTGCTTCTAAGAGTATCTCTGCCATCACGGGCCTTACCAACACTTACATCATTAATTTTATCATTCTTAGCAAGTTTTATTGCTTCTTGAATAGAAACAGTTCTACCATTGTCAAATTTGACTTGCTTAATGGCATTTCTCTCACGGTGTACCGCTGAAATAGTAAGTTTGTTGTTACTGTTGTTAGTAGATTTCATTTTGTTACCTCCAAATTTTATTTACATACTCTTAATGAGTATGTACAGAGGCCTAAACTTGATATGATAAGAATCATCTCCTTTCATTTACAAATCAAAAATAAATTGCTATTTATCGAATTTTACCTGTCATATTCTACCTAATGAAAACATTGTCATTAACAATACTGTAATGGCCCCCACTGCCATTATAAGTTTTGATCTAATCCAATCAAAATTTATAATATCAGATGTCTCTTTGTTTATAATAAAGATATTCTTCTTACATCCAAACAAAGAAATTCTAACAGCTACAAATACTTCATCCTCAATTGGAATGATAAAGATATACTGTTTGAGGAATAAAATTTTTCTCCTTGCATAAGGTTGAACTTCCAATGTTACATGTTTACCTTTAACATTGTGCAGTACTCCAATGATTAAAGAAACTATTACAAAAATTTCAACTCCAAATAGACAGAATACAAATTCCGGTATGTCAAGTGTTAAAAATAAAAGCGCCGGTAAAAATAAGAAATATAAAATTGTTGAAGTGATTAGGTATGTATTTTTGAAGAGCCTCGGGATTACAAGCATTAGAATTAGCAATGCTGGTAGTTGAAGTTCTGGCAAAAATAGCATACATAAAGCAAAAATAATTGTATATTGGTCTAAATGTTCAAACATGCGACCTCCAATTGTTTATTCAATTTTAGAATCTGCAGAAGCAAACTCTTCTAACTGCTGTGAGATTGCTTTCATCATAAGAGAAGTGAGAGTAATAGCTTTTTTCCCCATATTCGTCATCATATTCAAAAGCTTCTACCGTTCCATCCTCACGAATTTCAATAAATCTACTTCCTAATTCATACTCTCCTTCCTCGATTCTTTTTGAATCTCCGAATACTATAATATCATCGCATCGGTCAAAAACAAACGGAAATCCTACTTCTTTCATCATTTCTCTTACTGTCATCATAATTACCTCCTTTTAGTAATGGACCATCTCAGACTCGAACTGAGGACCACCCGGTTATGAGCCGGGCGCTCTAACCAACTGAGCTAATGGTCCAAAGAGGGACTTTTGTCCCTCGTTATTACTTTTTGTTTTCGTTAATGTAAGTAGCTCTCATATCAGCTAAATGTAATTCCAAAGCCAACGGACTTAAATTGAAAGCATCACTCAAAGCACCAGAAGATACTCTAGGATCAAAACCTCCCATGTGCCAGTTAATGGCAAGGGCTTCCTCGTCAGTGAGACCAATGTATTTCATCAAGATATATACAGACTTCTCACCGTGTCCCATTGGGAGCTTTTCGATGTCAGCCTTGCGATAGTAAGGAACTTTCTCCCACTGTCCGGAAGCATTCTTGACATTTCTTGTATCCTTGACATAATAATTGGCCTTACAGATGTCGTGGAACAGAGAAACAAGAGCAATTGTCTTCTCGCTGTAACCAGGTAAGTCTGCTTTTTTGAGATTTTCATAAACATAAAGGCTATGTTCAACTAAACCCCCTTCATGGTTTGAATGAAACTTAGAGCTAGCAGGTGCTGTGAAGAAATCAGTGTCATTTTCGAGATAATCCATAAGGTTGTGAATCCCGTCAATCTGAATCTTCTCCTCGACAATTTTCTTGAACTTTTCTTTTAGCATAGTTATACTCCTTTATCTTTAATTTCCCCTATTATTAAAAGACTTTATTTACTTAAAGCAAGCGACTCTACCCTCATTCTTGCCTAAGTTTACCCAATGATACCAAAGCTTGTCAGCATCATAACCAAAAGCTTCCTTAAGATCAGGGTATGTATCAGCATAAGCATGAGCATCAAAGTTATCTCTTGTCTGTTCAACTGTATTGTACTTAGCAACAACCTTCAAAACGAAGTTGTAAACATCAGGACAAGCAGCCTTTAGCTTATCAGGCTTCTGGTAAGCTAATCTGAATGCGTCAGCAAAACCCTCAGACTTATTCAGAACTACGTTGCTAGCAGAATAAGCGTCAATACCAGCTAATTTACCTATATTGGCATTGTAAATATTGGTCCATTCCTGAGAATCACTGATACCGAATAAAGTACCGCTGTATCTACCATCAAGGATAGGGCTTAACCAATCTAAGTGATGCCCAGCTTCATGGATGATAGCTTCGGGAGTGTATACATCATTGTTAGCATAGTAAACGGTATATCCAGGCTTGTGAATAGACACGAACTTGTAATTATCGTCAGCATCATATACTACGTCGCAACCCCATGAAGTTGCTGCAATCATAGAAGCTTCCTCTTCAGTAGGGTGAGCAGCTTCTTCCTTAAGCTGGTCAAGAATTGTTGCATAGAAAGGAGCATCCTCAAGGTACATAGCCGTCCATTTATCCCAGTTTGCCTTAACTGATTCCTCAGAATGGTCATATGCAATACCGTGATAGATAAACTTCTTCTTGCCATTGATTTCCATGAATTTCATGTTCTCGATGTTATAAGGGTCCTTTTCGATAAACATAGGGGCCCAATAGATGTTGGATTTGATTGGAATTAAATCAGGGCTGTCCGGAGTAATTATGACATCTTCAACATTGACAGCGTTCTTACCACCTGAAATTGATGTTTCAGAACTTTCAGTGCTTGTGAGATACATCTTGATTCCATAATCAGTCATCAACTTTCTTACTGATGCAGGGATGAGATTCCAGTTAGCATATACATCATTTTTCTCCTGTTCACTTACATTGTTGTTAACATAGAGGTTCGTCCCAGGGATGTTCTTACACTTACCGGCATCGGTCGCGGGATCGAATGCAAATACATTCATGGTACAAGACATGGCTGTTGCCACTGCTAAGATGGTTGTTAATAGTTTCTTTTTCATTTACTTCTCCTTTTATGTGTTTTATTTTATTTGATATACATAAAAAGATTGCTTATTTACAATCTTCATATCCTTGGGTAGCTTTAATGATAACCACATCATAGTTACCATCATTATATAAACTGCTTATTTTCTCATGAATCTCGACGTAATTGTCATAACATTGATTAGCTTCACTGTAATCCTTAAAACCGCATTCTTTACAAAAGTTTTTGAAAGGGCTTTTTCCTACAAATTCAGGAAATTTGTCTAAGAATTTGACAATAGGAGCTGATTTCCCATCGAATACTTTAATCTTTATACTCAGCTCCTTTTTATTATATGTTTCTTCTGAAATCTTTAACTTCCCATTAACTTCATCTATTGTTACCATGCAATAGTTAATGTAAGGAGCTAAGCTGTGTTTGATTCTAGGAAACATTTCGACAATTTCTTCGTTTGTTAATGTTCTATCAGTAACTCTAGCTTTCCTGAGTATGTCGTTAATCAAGTTGCTACGTATTGAATAAAATACTATCATCCTAATCCTCCTTTAGATTGTGTCAATAAAAAGAAACATTATGTCGTGAGAGTTATAAAGCTTAATCTTTCTGCCAATCTCTTCGTAGAATCCAAAGCTATTTCTGACAAAGTCATCATCGGTCTCGAAATCAACAACTTTGAGAAGTTGTTTTCTGAATTTCTCAAAATCATGCAATTTGCTGTTCTCAGCATAAACAGCAAAAGCAATTGTAGAGTAACTATTCACAGGGCATATTGTTTTTGTGATTGTTCTAGGTTCATAAATCGTGTAAGAAGCTTTGATACCTTTGTTTTTATCGATACAAATTTTCATACCTGCGAAATCGAGGTTTGAATATTCCATGAAGTCGAGAATCAAATCGTCAGAGAGACGATTGATGTAATAGCTCATCTCGGCGATATCAAGAGAATTGCCGTAACCCCAAACGTCAAAAGTCTTACGTAAAGTATCCTCATTTCTGTTAATCTTTAACATCTCATCTCTCCTTTCTAAACAATAATTTAGGGGAAACATTGTTCCCCTAAATATTTAAGCTTTGACTAAAGAATCCAAGTCGATGTTGTTCTCTTTAACGTAAGCAATTACATCAGGATCGTCTTTTATGCTATCGAGGATAAACTTAAGGTTTTCCTCTTTGTCGACATGTTTGCTGAAGAATTCTCTAGCTGTCTTACCACCAGACGCAGGGAAATAGAAATCACTTCTGATTTTCTTGCCTGTACCAGTGAGATACTTCTCATTAGCAAGTCTCTGGAAATATTCCTTCATGTCAGAGATCTTGTCAAATTGCTTCTCGAGACAATTGATGTGCAACTTAGCAGGTGTTTTCTGATTAGAAACAAGTCTTTCCTTAGTCTGGTCACTGTAGGCTAAACCACGAGCATTCTTTGCTGTTAATTTGAAACAACAAGGAATTGCGTATCTGATTGTTGTGTTGGCAACAGGGAAAACTTTGGTAAACTGCTTGGGGTTGAATACTTTGGCACCCTGAGCCATGTTGGGAATTTTGTCAATCAAATCAGCGGTTTTAGCATAGAAGATTTTGTAGAAACCAAAATCAAAAGGCCCCCAAACATCACCTGGATTAGCTGCTTTGACTTCTTCACACATCTCTTCCCAACTGAGAAGAACTTCAATCTTACCATCTTCAATGTCTTTCTTGTAAGTTTTCTTAAACTCAGTAGCATTGACAGGTCTAGCAAAAATCTTCTCCTTTATTGTAACGTTGCTATCAGCGTCTTTCACAGGGTATCTGTAAGTAAAGAAAATGTCCTTGTTCTTTACAGTACAGTTACTAATTCTCGTCTTGATGTAATCCTCAATCCAAGAACAATCGATTTCGTCGCCGAGAATTTCGGTATCATACTCAGCGTGTACAAAATAACCATATGTCTCTTTCTCACCAAAGAAAAGAGGAACATTGACTGCAATCCACTCAGGATTCTCTTCAGTCATCACGTGGTCTTCACTGATCTTAGCGATACCTCTCTGGAAGTGATAGCCTTTAACACAACCAGTGGCAGGGTTTTCTTCAGTACCATAGATTAAATCGTGAACTTCTTTGTCAAAAGTCTCACCCGGCACAGTGTTCTTTACGACATTCTTCACATGTTTGCCAGGATGCCGAGCGACGATTCCAGCAGTGAAGTGGGAAGAACAGAAGTTGGAAACCTTGGAACCGATACCGTTCTGACCGATGGTAGAACTAGCGTCTTCAATCTTTGCTTTGTCGTCTTCCTGATAGTTTGTACTTGTGTAAAGCTTTGCAATGTTTAAGAATAAAAAAGTACTGGGCTTTCCATTGTCCTTCCTGATTGTCTGGCGAAGAGAGATACCTTTACCACCGTCTAATACAGTGACGGATTTAAAGTCCTTGCCAATCTCGATGTATCCGATGTTAGTTTTACCATCAGAAATCTGGTCAATAGCGTTATCGCCGCCAAGTTCCTTTACCGAGATGGTCGAGGGATGAGCATTGCCGAGGTAATTATAAAATCTATTGCGGCAAAATTCCTGTTCACTCCACTGTATTCCTTCTCTTCCTTCATTAACACTACCCATTTTTAATCTCCTTTCGTCTTAAAATAAATTATATTTATTCTGAATTTCTTTTTCAATTCTTCTTACCCTATTATTAACTAAGATTATTCTTCTAGTCACCAATAAATTAGATAAATTATTGGCAACTAGAAGAATACTCGAACGATAATCACTGTCCAATAAGTGGGTTTACTTAAAAACTTCAGGGCTACGTTTTCATTATTAATATGTTGACTTTCAATCTGTTACTGTTTAATTAAAACAAAGCGGCTCTGACTTTATTTTATAAACTTTTGTCCATTCTAATTAATAATGTAAAAAGAAAAGTCTGTTCTCCTTTTTAAATAGATAACAGAATTTTGAGTACGAATCAACGTCAAATACTTTATATTCATAAGGATGATCAGAGTTTAAGACGTCTTCATTAGAATAGATTCTTAATGGTTTCACACAATGTTTAGGGTCATCGACACATTCATCATATGCTAAATCGACTCCTTCAGCATCGTATAAAGGATAAATTTCAGGAGCCATCTTTTCGTCTATGATTTCAAACCCCTGTTCGATTTCATCAACTTTCTCATAAGAAGTGTACAAACTACCTAAAATTTCATTGCCTACACCTTCTGCATTTACACAATCTAACCATTCGAATGCTATTTTAATAATAATTTCTTTTGTCATTACAAAACCTCCTAGTTTTAGTTTAACAAGATGTTTGTAATGCCAAAATTTAATTAAAAATTTGCTCGAACCTTTCGCCATTTTTACAATTAAATTTACTTGCATCATTATATACTTTAAATTTTATACAACTGACGATTATATCTTAATCAATGTAAGAAACTAATGCATATAAATGGTTATCTACTGTTTCTCTGAGTCAAATTGATGTGTTTAAGGAAGAACTTTTCCAGTAGGAATCATAACTGTCTTAATTCGCTCTTGTGTTTTTCCATCCTCTACATAGGTTTCTCTAATCTGCACTTCTTTTTCTTCAAAGTTCAATCTTTTAATCTCCATTTCTTACCTCATCATTTTGGAGAACTATTACAGAATCAAAGAGACGGGTTGATATATTTGTTAAGGTCGGAATATTGAATTGTTGTAATATCTCGACCGACTATCAGCATTAAACTTATTAATGCTCTCTTCGTCACAACCCGTCTCATCATATTTAATTCTGTTTAAGCTCATAAGACTAGAATACGTTCTAATAATTCAATCGTTACTAGTGTTTTACTGACTTGGATTACTCCTGTTGCTCAATTAACCTTTATCGTCTTTTTTAACATTGATTTTATCATTCTTATCAATGTTATACTCGGACCTTCTTCTGTCTATCTTTTTCTTTGTATGGATAATTACAAATATTATAAGGATTATAACAATGATAATCCACCAGTACCAACCAACATGTTTAAAGATGTTGAGAATTGCTTTGAAGAAATTCTTAACTTTAATAACAAAAGAATCTTTCATTACTCTGTTTTCAACAACCTCTGTAGTAGGCTTAATAGTGGGAGCCACATCAGGACTAATTGTAGGAGTTGTGTTAGAAGAATCACCCGTATAAGATTCGTTTCCAGTGTTTCCTGTAGGATCATCTGTAGTCTGAGTTTCTTCAACAGGTTTTGAACTAGGTTTAATGCTAGGCATTACAGTCGAGTTGACGGTAGGTGCATCAGTAGGTTTAACAGTAGGTGTAGCGATCGGTGTTGGTGTAGTGGGCGTTGGATTAGGTTCTTCACTCGGCTCTTTACTCGGTTCATCAATAGCTTCCGGCTCATTCGATGGAGCAGGATGTTCTACTTCTTTCCATCTAGCGTAAAGAGTGATATCATTACCATTTAAAATGTCAGTCTCAAAATCAAAAGCTTCTCTGAGACTAACGTCTTTGAACCAACCAACAAAATTGTAGTTATATCTACTAGGATTCTCAGGTTTTACTACTAAATCACCATAAAGAACTTTCTGATCATCAATCTTACTACCACCGTTGGTTTCGAATTTTACAATTGATATTCTTAACCAATTAGCGTATACTGTTACAGTTCTACCCTTCATCTCTTTTTCAAAATCAAAGAGTTCATCAAAATCCTCAGTGGTATACCAACCGTCAAAAGTGTAACCGTCTCTGGTAGGCTCTTCAGGAATAGCGGGGTTAGACCAATAGAGAACTCTTTGTTCTTCGACAGAACTTCCTTCTCCGCTATCAAATTTAATTGTAGAGCTCTTCTCTTCCCACTTAGCGTATGCCTTGGCACCAGTTTTAACCTTGTCGTTAAAATTAAATTCTTCATCGAAATCGTTTGTCTTAAACCAACCCTTAAATGTAAAACCTTGCTTTGTCGGGTCAGCAGGTTTAGTTGGCTTATCCCAATAAGTTAAATTCTCAGCAGGAACTGCAGTACCACCGTTTGTGATATATTCCATCCTAGAAGGATTATCAATCCACTTGGCATAGACTGTGTTACCAGTCTTGATCGGCTGACCGAAAACGAATTTATTGTTAAACGTTCCATTATCAGTGTACCAACCCCCAAATGTCCGACCTTCTTTGGTAGGACTTTCAGGCTCAGTTGTGTTGGTCCAATATGATAAAGTTTGATCTTCTACAGCACTACCACCATTTTCTTTAAACACCAGAGTTCCGTTATTTTCAATCCACTTAGCGTATGCGGTCTTACCAGTTTTGATAAATTGTGTAAAATCAAACTTAGTTGTAGATGTCTGACTTATGTACCAATCATCGAATGTGAAACCTTCTTTCGTCGGATCTGCAGGTCTATCAGGTGTTTCCCAATATCTCTTTGTCTGACTAGCGATAGGATTCCCTCCATCAGTGTTGAAACTCATCACTCCAGTATTCTCAGTCCATTTAGCATAAACTGTGTTACCATTTTTGATGTACTCACCGAAGACAAATCTGTTGTTAAATGTTCCGTTGTCAGTAAACCATCCATCGAAAGTAAAACCATCTTTTGTAGGATTAATAGGTTCTGTTGTTTTATCCCAGTATTTTAACTTCTGAGTTTCAACATTGCTACCACCATTTGAAACAAATACTAAATCAGCATCATTCTGAGTCCATTTAGCGTAAACAACACCTCCGTTTTCAATCGGTTCTCCGAAGACAAATTTGTTCGCAAATGTTTCATTGTCGGTATACCAACCACCAAATGTATAACCTACTCTTGTAGGTTCTGTAGGCTCTGTGGTATTTTCCCAATATTTTCGTATTTGGTTTCCTACTGCACTACCACCATTAGTGTTAAATACCAAAGTTCCGTAGACATCAATCCACTTAGCATAAGCAGTCTTACCATTTTCAATCGATTTGGTGAAATCAAACTCAGTCGTAAACGCTTTAGTTGTATACCAACCTCCAAAAGTATATCCTGTCTTTGTAGGATCAGACGGCTTAGTAGGAGCAGTGTGATATTTCAACGTTTGACTAACAACAACACTACCGCCGTCGGTATCAAATGTCATTACTCCATCTTTTTCAATCCAATTAGCGTATACAACACCTCCATTTTTAATCGGCTTTCCGAAGACAAATTTATTTGCAAATGTTCCGTTATCAGTATACCAACTATCAAAAGTGAAACCTACTTTTGTAGGTGCTGCAGGCTCAGTGGTATTTTCAGAATATTTCTTTGTCTGGTCAGCTACTACACTACCACCGTTAGAGTTAAATTTCAAAGTACTCATATTTTCGGTCCACTTGGCGTAAAGGTCTTTTGTAGTTTTAACTTTTCCATTAAAATCAAAGGCTTTCGTACATTTAGTATCAGTGTACCAACCTCCAAAAGTATAGCCTTCCTTTGAATGTTGCATTGGAGTTATTTTGTCATGGTATCCATAAGTCTTAGTCTCATCAGCTTTATCCTTGTCGTTATAGTGCCAGGTTAAGTTAGTCTGATTCTCGACATAGTTACAGTACACATTAATCGTACCACCGTTAGCGACTTTTGACGCAGTAGTAAAATCAACGGGCCTCGTACAAGCTTTGTCATAGTACCATCCAGTAGGTGTGTAACCTTCTTTCGCACCACGGGCTAGATTTTCAATCTTGCCAGTATAAGTGATTTCCTTAGTTTGAGGAGTTGGATCATCTTCTCCTTTAAGTAAGAAATTGTAGACTACTGTACCCTTCCACTCAGTCCAATTAGAAACCAAAGTTTTGTTTTCGTTTAATGCTGAACCGAATGTAAATTTAGTGGTTGTACCTTTTACAGTCCAGTGACTGAAAGTGTAACCATCCTTAGTAGGATTTGTAGGTGCAACAGTAACATTAGGATAGGTATAGGGATCACTTGTTTTATAACCATTAGGAACATTTTCGTAGGTTATTGTGTAGCTGTTTCCCTTCCAATAAGCGTAAAGTGTTTTGTTGGCATTCAATATTGTGCTAAAATCATAAGAAACATACTCTGTTTTACTTGTACTCCACCCAACGAAACTATAATAATCTCTTGTCGGATCTTCTCTGTATTTTGTTACAGGGTAGTCTCTCAATATTCTCGAATTGACTTTGGTAGAACCGTCGGAGAATTTACCACCATTTGCATCGAATGTTACGTCTATGTTGTCTTCTTTCCATACAGCATAAAGAGTTATACTATCCTTTACTGGTGTAGTGAAATCATATTCACTACCGCCAATTGTCTTAGACCAATGAGAGAAAGTATAACCTCTCTTTGTTGGGTTAGTAGGTTTTGTAGCTGTTTCCCCCCACTTAACAGGCTTACTTATAACACTAGTTCCACCTTGAGAATCAAAAGTTACAGTGCAGGAAACCTGGTCCCACCTAGCGTAAATCGTTTTATTAGACTCAACTTTTTCACCGTGGTTGTATGAAATAGTACACGCAGAATCATTATACCACCCTTTAAACTTATATCCAGCTCTTGTTTTGTCAGTTATCTTGTCACTGGCAATATCCCCCCAAGCAAAGTAAATATGTCTTGTTTCTCCATCCCACATTTCATATGTATAATCGTAAGATAGTACATAAGTGCCAGGTAAAATAGGTTCATCTTTTTCTTGATAACCAAAAAGAACAGTTTTATCAACACTTAAATCATCAGCATAGGCCCAACGACGACCCATACATTCGGCCATACCACTTTTCTTACCAGAAATGCCAGCAGTTGTTATTTTATGTAAACTAGTACAATTACTAAACCAAAAACCAGTGGAATCACCTGTATAATTTAACCACTTACTTGTATCTACTTCAGTAAGAGCACTACATCCATAAAATATTCCTCTTGCACTAGTAACATTATTGATTTTTATATTATCTAAATCACTAATATTAGTTAAATTTTCACAGTTTTCAAAACAACTATCCATATTAATAAAATATGGGCTTTCGATGCTATTAGGAGCAATAACTGTAGTAATTCCAGAACCAGACATAAAATAGGAAAAATATTGAACTTTAGTTATATTCCAATTTGAGATATCTATTTTAGTTAAGCTCTTACAATTTCTGAAGCAGCTATTAAAGTTATATATATTAGAAACATCTAAATTATTAACATTTAAAGAAGTTAAAGAATAACAATTATAGAATAAATTTTCAAATGTATTACAATTTGTAACATTAAGAGAGTCTAAATTGAGTGTCTCCAGAGAACGGCACTCATTAAACATAAAATAGACTTTTACAGCTTTTGTTGTAAACTTTGACACATCTAAAGTTTTTAGATTTCTACAATTACTAAACATATAATCAATTCTAATACATTCATCCAAAGTCCAATTCGAAGTATCTAGAGTCTCTAGAGAAGAACAATATTCAAACATACTACTAGCATTCTCAACTTTAGATAAATCCCCCCAGTTATCGGTCGCTACTGTTTTCATTTTTTGACAGTTCTCAAACATGTTATTAGTTTTTAGTACACTATTTAATGTCCATCTTGAAGTATCTAAAGTCTCTAAACTATTACAATAATTAAACATATAAGCAGCATTCTCAACTTTAGATAAATCCCCCCAGTTATCGGTCGCTATTGTTTTTATTTTTTGACAGTTATTAAACATTCCACTAATATCAATGCAACCAGATAAATTAAAACCGCTTGTGTCAATTGATTCTAAAAGATAACAGCGATTAAACATATCGGTAGTGTAATAAACTTTACTTGTAAATGTCCAATGACCACTTACTTCTTGAAGTTTATTACAACAATCAAACATTCTTGCTAAGTCATTACAATTTGTAAGAGTCCAACCATCAAGAATAACCTTTTCAAGTTTACTGCAACTACTAAAAAGAAAACTAGCTTTTTCAGCCTTTGATACATCCCAACCACTTAAATCAACTTCTTTAAGAGATGTATCGTTTCGGAATAAACTTTTTATATTAGTAGCTTGACTCAAATCAAACATCGAACCATCAAAATAAACCATATTTCTCAGGTCTGCAAAATAATTAGCAATTATGTTTTTTAGTTGGATTTTAGAAGAATCTTTAGTAAAACAAATTTCCTTTATTAATGATTGGTCAACTATTTGTGAGATGGCTGAACCATCATTTTCATACTCTCTATAAATGTATCCTCCTGGTTCACCATAAAGCCATAAAGTACCGGTGCTATCATCAAGATAATAAACACCAGTACCATTAGGTAAAAGATTAAACTTAGTTGTGTCGTCTTTATAATTTAAGCTAACTAAAGCATAATGACTAAAGTGATCAGTAACGAATCTGATACCCCATCACGTTCGGTTTGTACAACACTATCTTCATGTCTAACATACCCATCAGCATTGGTTATGGTAATTTCGACTTCTTTGCCGTAATCACACGGCTGCCACTCATTTCCCTTCTCATCTTCAATCCTGATGTCATAAGAATCATTTCCAATTTTATCAACTTTTAAGTCATAACCACTAGGAATCTCACCTTTAGCAATAAAAGTGTGATTGCCAGTATCTGTAGAAACAGTCCTCGTATCTGACAAAATTGAAAATAGTCCCAATGACAAAAATGGAACCGCCAATAATGACAATAAAATTCTCCGTGATTTTTTTCATTTTTATTCCTTTCTTAACTCCTTTGTTTATTACTTTTTAATACACACTTATTTATGGTTTTAAAGATTGTATTCTCTTCATTGTATTTACCCCTTTTATTAATTGTTATTTGTAACATGTAACTCGAACATAAAACATTTATCCTTTCTTATTTATGTTCATACTTTATTTTGTTTTAATATTTGTTAAGATAAAAAAGTAAGTAGCAGGGAGTTTCCTCCCCGCTACTCAATTACTCGTCATCTTCTTTAGCGTTGATTTCATTATTTTTATCAATGGTACGCTTAGCTTTTTCTTTTGATATCTTTTTCTTAATCTGTCTGATTACGAATACGATAAGAATTATTACGATGATGATCCACCAGTACCAACCAACATGTTTAAAGATGTTGAGTATTGCTTTGAACAAGTTCTTAACCTTGATAATCAATGAATCCTTCATGACTTTGTTTTCAACAACTTCTGTAGTGGGTTCAACCGTAGGTTCTGCAGAAGGTCTAATCAAAGGAGTTGAATCAGGATTATGTCCTATTTCACTTTTTGAACGTTCTTCAGATTCATTCTCTGTATTTCTTCCAGGTTTCTCACTAGGAACCGGAGTTTCAGTAGGTTTTACTGTAGGCGTAACACTAGGTGTTGGAGTCGGAGTAGGTCCGACAGTAGGTTCTACTGTAGGTTCAACAGTAGGATCTGGTTCTGGTTCAGGATGTTCGATTTGTCTCCATTTAGCATAGAGTATGATGTCCTTACCATTCAAAATCTCAGTTTCGAAATCAAAAGATTCTGTTAAACTTTCATCTTTGTACCATCCAATGAAGTTGTGGTCGTATTTACTAGGGTCTTCAGGTTTTACTACTAAGTCACCATAGAGAACTTTTTGTTCTTCGATCTCGCTACCTCCGTTGGTTTCGAATTTTACAATTGATATTCTTAACCAATTAGCGTATACTGTTACAGTTCTACCCTTCATCTCTTTTTCAAAATCAAAGAGTTCATCAAAATCCTCAGTGGTATACCAACCGTCAAAAGTGTAGCCTTCTCTAGTCGGTTCTTCAGGAACTGTAGGTTTAGACCAATAAAGTACAGTTTGGTCTTCTACAGGACTTCCTTCACCACTCTCAAATGTTATCACAGAGCTATTTTCTTCCCACTTAGCATACGCTTTAGCTCCAGTTTTTACCGGTTGAGTGAAATCAAATTCTTCATCAAAGTCGTTTGTTTTAAACCATCCCTTAAATGTGAAACCTTCCTTAGTAGGGTCAGTAGGTCTAGATGGCTTCTCCCAATAAGTCAAATTTTCAGTAGGAACTTCGGAACCACCGTTTGTGACATATATTATCTTAGAAGGGTCTTCTGTCCACTTAGCATAAACGGTACCTCCAAGTTTGATAGGTTCACCGAAAACGAATTTGTTGTTAAACGTCCCGTCGTCAGTATACCAACCACCAAATGTGAAACCTTCATAAATAGGTTCGTCTGGTTCAGTTGTGTTAGTCCAATATTTCAAATTCTGGGTGACTACACTACTACCACCGTTTGGAACAAATACTAGGCTAGCATCGTTCTCAGTCCACTTAGCAAAAGCTGTTTTACCAGTTTTAATCGGAGCCGTGAAATCAAACTCAGTCGTAAATTCCTGACTTGTGTACCAACCACCAAATGTGAAACCTTCTTTCGTAGGGTCAGCAGGTTTTGTAGGTTTACTCCAATAATTAATCGTCTGACTCGCAACAGCACTACCGCCATTTGAATTGAAAGTCATCACACCGGTGTTTTCAGTCCACTTAGCAAAAGCTGTCTTGCCGGTTTTAATTGGCTTTGTGAAGTCAAACTTAGTTGTAGACGTCTGACTTATGTACCAACCGGTAAATGTAAAACCTTCTTTTGTCGGATCAGCGGGTTCGGTAGGATTAGCCCAATATTTCAGTGTTTGACTCGCAACAGCACTACCGCCATTTGTGTTGAAACTCATCACTCCAGTATTCTCGGTCCATTTAGCATAGACAGTTCCCCCCAATTTAACAGGATTTCCAAAGGTGAATTTGTTATTGAATGTGCTGTTATCAGTGTACCAACCTCCAAATGTAAAACCTTCCTTCTGAGGGTCAGCGGGCTCAGTTGTGTTACTCCAGTACTTTAAGTTCTGAGTAGTAACAGCAGTACCACCATTTGAATTAAATACTAGACTAGAACTGTTCTCCTCCCACTTAGCATAAACAGTGGCTCCGTTCTTAATCGGTTGACTAAAATCGAATTTAGTCGCAAAAGTCTGACTTGTATACCAACCGCTAAAAGTATAACCTTCTTTCGTCGGATTAGCAGGCTTTGTAGGCTTACCCCAATAATTTAGTGTCTGACTAGCAACAGTAGAACCTCTATTAGTGTTGAAAACCAACGTACCACTGTTTTCAGTCCACTTAGCAAAAGCAGTTTTACCGGTTTTGATCGGCTTTGTAAAGTCAAACTCAGTCGTAAATTCCTGGCTTGTGTACCAACCACCAAATGTAAAGCCTTCTTTCGTAGGGTCAGCAGGTTTTGTAGGTTTACTCCAATAATTAATCGTCTGACTCGCAACAGCACTACCGCCGTTGGTGTTAAAAGTCAATGTACCTTTGTTTTCAGTCCACTTAGCGTAGACAGTACCTCCAGTCTTAATAGGCTGACCAAACACAAATTTGGTCTTAAACGTAGTGTTATCAGTATACCAACCACTGAAAGTATAACCTTCCTTTTTAGGCTTTGTCGGTTCAGTAGTATTCGTCCAATAATTCAGTGTCTGACTTGAAACAGTAGTGCCACCATTACTGTCGAATACTAAAGTACTACTGTTTTCAGTCCACTTAGCATAAGCTGTAGCTCCGTTCTTAATTGGCTGAGTGAAATCGAAACTAGTCGCAAAAGTCTGACTTGTGTACCAACCACCAAATGTAAAGCCTTCTTTCGTAGGGTCAGCAGGTTTTGTAGGTTTACTCCAATAATTAATCGTCTGACTCGCAACAGCACTACCGCCGTTGGTGTTAAAAGTCAATGTACCTTTGTTTTCAGTCCACTTAGCATAGAGAGCACTTGTTGCTTTTACAGACTTGCTAAAGTCAAAAGCATTCTTACATGCAGAATCAGTGTACCAACCTCCAAAAGTATAGCCTTCTCTAATGTGTTGCATTGGAGTTATTTTGTCGTGATAATGATAAGTCTTTGTTTCATCAGCCTTGTTCTTGTCATTGTAGTGCCAAGTTAAATTAGTCTGGTTCTCAACATAGTTACAGTACACGTTAATTGTTCCACCGTTGGAAATCTTCGATGCAGCAGTAAAATCAACAGCTTTTGTGCAAGCTTTGTCATAGAACCAACCAGTAGGAGTGAAACCTTCCTTCTTACCACGAGCTACATTCTCAATCTTACCAGTGTAGGTTATTGCTTTACTAGATGTTGTACCGTCCTTTCCTCTAACTAAGAAGTTATAAACCACCGTTCCTTTCCATTCATTCCAATTAGCAACCAAAGTTTTGTTTTTGTTTAATGCTGAACCGAATGTAAATTTAGTGGTTGTACCTTTTACAGTCCAGTGACTGAAAGTGTAACCATCCTTAGTAGGATTTGTAGGTGCAACAGT